>Ga0210385_10002981_pt1 | contig 10157 bp, 9 predicted proteins | sample IncBWH26OmetaG_FD_160107 | JGI IMG/M metagenome (GOLD analysis project Ga0210385, IMG submission 160107) | Forest soil microbial communities from Barre Woods Harvard Forest LTER site, Petersham, Massachusetts, United States - Inc-BW-H-26-O ...
CGCATCTGCAGCTCGGCCCGCACTGAAGTATTAATTTCAGCTAAGGATCGATTATCGGGTGACACGATTAGGGTCTTCTGTGGGTCCGCCGCGTATTCCCGTGCGATGGCAGAGAAGCGGTCCTTGCGGTCACCGAATTCGCGGATACGGTTTTGGTCATCGAGCAGCGTAAGTCCTTCTATCATTCGCCCGCGGGCGAAGCACTCAATCACGTTGAGTAATTCGGGCGCATTCTGCTGTCGCACAATTTTTTCCAGGCGGAAAGCGGCTACGCCCGCCTGTTCCAGTTCTTCAACGATTCGCCCAGCCTCGACGGATTGATGCTGTCGAGGATCATACGCGACAATGACACGATCCTCTCGTCGCACTGTTTGCAAAAACTCGTGAAATTGACGCGTACCTACCAGGCTTCCTTCATCCAGGATGTAGAGCCGCTTGGGCGTATCCTTTGCCACTCCCGACTGCAGGTGGGATTGAAGCGTCTCCGAACGCATCCCAATTTCGGACAGGTTGTTCGTTGCCGCACCCGTCGCCGCGAGTCCCAATACTTCGTAGCCGGCCGAACGAAACCAGTGACATTGGGATGCGATTTCGCCGATCGGCTTCATCGCGGTACTCTTGCCGACGCCCGCGGCCCCGCGCACGATCATTACCTGGTCACGAGACGTGAGAACGTTCCATGCCATCGAGAGCTGTGCATCATTGAGCGTTATCTGTTGGCCGCCTACGGTCCGACTCTTGAACTGCTCACGAAACTGATCTCGAGTCAGGCCCGGGGCAATTGGTTCTGCCGTGCCCTTGCCTTCGAGCGCGAGTGTGATCGTATTCAGCTCTAATTGGCGCATCTCGGAAGTCGTGTATCGCTCGCCAGGTGCATTTGTCCGGTAATGACCGACTCGGACGAATTCGCGCTCGCCGTGCGCCAGGCGCTGCTCGAACGCGCGTTGTACATCCTCAAGCGTTATCTGCCCCAGTCCGTGACGAAGAGCGTCGCGCATAAGTTCAAAATGATCGACCACGGCGTTTCCCTCGAGAAGGCGCCGCTTGGCAAAATCTAATGCCCGATTCGCTCGTAGCATCCGTTCGGTCTCAGAGAGGGTGAGCGAGCTGCGTTGGCGCGCAACCTCGACGAGCTTGCGAGGATCATTTCCGTAGTGCTCTGCCTGCCTTCTATGCTCATCCCAGAGCGCTTCCGGTTCCCAGGCCTGCTTCGCCTGTCGCAACCGCTTATTGACCCGCTCATCCGCCTCGGCACCGACCAATCCCTTTTCCGCCTTTTCACGCTCAATTTCCTCAGTACGTGCGCTCATGGCCCTGAGATATTCGTCTGTATAGCCTTTGATAGCCGTTGAGTGATTCCGGCCGTATTCCAATTCGTAACCACGGGCTCGGGCAGAAAACGCGATCTCCGCCTGATAGACCGCCGACACGAAACTCTGTACGCGATACCATTCGTGTGCCTTTACGGATCGGATTTTGTCGCCGGCGTTGGTCATGTTGAATACAACCGCATGGGTGTGCAAATGAGGGTTAGGCGGCGCATCATCCACGGGCCTAGCAGCGTCGTGCAAAAACAGCGCGGATACCCAGTTTGCCGTCGTGACTGGCGCGTTAATGTTACCCATTCGAGCTTGCGTGTATCGCTCACCGGCATCTAGCGCTATGCGTACAGCTCTTTTGTGATCTTCAATAAGGCCGCGCTCGCCGCCCACCAGCGCAGTTACCGAAAAACTCTTGTGAGGTGCCAGGGTCCAATCCCAAGCCGCAATGTGCTCCAGGTGCTTTCTTGGTTTCGCGCCAGTAGGGTCCTGATAGTTTTGTACTGACCCGTCTTCGGCGGCAGGCCGATGCTTGATCAGTTGCTCGCCGGTCCGGGGATGCTGGCCGGTCGCGAGTCGGTTGTAATGTTGTTCGTCAACAACACCTAATAGCTGAAATTCCGCAGCCAAGCGCCCGTGCCACTCGCCTATCAGGTGCTTGCTTTCGGCGTAGTAAGCTTGATCAGCTGACCCGTACTCGAATTTGTAGTACTCGCTGACTTTCTGAACGCCAAGAGGTTTGGAGATCTTCAGCACAGCTCACGGTTGACCCCAAAGCCACACGGTATGGGCTGCCTCTCGAAACACCGCGACTGGGCAATCAATGTGATGCTCAGCGCCCGGCGAACCGGCGCGCCCACAGGTGCAGTTCGCGTGCTGAGCCATATCTTCAAGGACTTGCTTACATTCGTCCCCGAAGCGTCGCCGCATTCTCGCTATTACTTCGTCAGAAAGGCCGACTATTTCGCCACGTTCCATTGTGTTTGTCATATTACCTCGTATACAGGGTTGGTGGATTCGGTCTTGGTCGTCACGCCCGTCGGTGTCTTCGGCTCTTCGGCCGACACGTTCACCAATGGCGGTTCGTCATCGACGGGCGCAATTGATCCACTCGGGCCGAGGTCCCGTTCTGGGGCCTGACGGAAGATTACAGGCGGAATCAGACGATCGAGTCTTCTTGTTCGAACGCGCTGAGGGAGCTTCTGAATTTTGATGCGGACGACTTTCCCTTCTTGCAACAGGTAGCCGGAAAAACGGGGCAGGCCCTGAATTTCGGCTGCTGAAACCACGGGTGTATCCACAGTTTGGTTATTCCAACTCCGCGATCGATGGCGGGCGAGCAAGTGCACCGGCCGGTTCTCCTGTATCCGCTCTACTTCGTGATGACCAATCAGCATTTCGGCATGCTTTGCCGCAGCAGGATCGCCTGTACGCAGGACGATATTCGTGAACGCCTGCGACATGATTGTAACCGCGCCTTCATCGCCGTATCGTTTCTTTAACTGGGCCATGTCATGGAACCCAAGAACGATGGGATTCCCGGACGCGCGCTGCTTCGTCGTCCCCGACTCAAGTTGCGGTAATTTCTGCAGCGTGGCCGCTTCATCAACGATGTACCAGACCCTAGGTATGGCCCTCACTGCAGCACTCGGCGCCTGATTCTTCAAAATGAGCAAATCCATCACCGCGCTGTGCAGCGGAAGCAGTGCATCTACGGTCTCGGGAGTGGATGTCATAAAGATCCAGCCCCTCCGTTCTTGCGACCATTGCCGGACTGTGAATTCGCGCCGATCCTCTCGCGTCTGTGGCATCATACGCAACGGTTTCGCTATCTCGCCGAGTGTCGCCCAAAGGCCTTGTGCCTGGTCCCTCGCGCGGTCGTCTGTACTAACCGCATGCTCTGTGCCGCTAATCCGCCGCGCGACTTCTGTGCGCGGATGTGTCAACCAGAATCCGAGCGCCGCGCATGTCGCCGGATCTTCCGGTTCGTTGAAGACACTGTAACGGGAAATGAGGTAGGCAAAGATTGCACGGGGATGCTTCTTAAAGAACGGTTGCTGGCGCGGCTCATCCGGCCAGAAAGCTAACGCCCAAGGAGTTGCTTGCGCTTCGTCCGGTGCTTCGGCTTCGATGGCCCAATACGGACAGCGCTGGTCGCCTGGATCAAGGATGATGTCGCCACGTTCCTCGCTAAAGAATTCGTCCCTGTATTCACCCTTGGTGTCATAGACAACGGCTACATCGCCGCGGAGTTCGATTTGGTACAGCAATTCTCGAATCAGTGTCGATTTGCCCATCCCGGTCGAGCCAAAAATGTTGAAGTGATAGGGTTCCAATTCACGCGGGATGATCACTTTCTGACCGAGGGCTCCGACGGTGAATGACACACCCGGAGTCGCGCCCTCTGCCCGCAGAATTTCGCGGTTGAATTCACGGTGCGAAAGCAGCTCAGTTCCGCGAATATGCTCACCGTCCCGTGCATGTTTGCGGCGGTTCAAGTCCCACCAGAGCCCGAGGCCCACCAGCACGAAGAATGTGAGGAACGAGCCGAACATTTGCCAGCGAAACATGCTCTGCATCGCTGAGCCGCGATAAACCCATTTCTGCATCCACAAATGGAAGGCCTCAGGGTTGGCCGTGATCACTTCCTGGTGCAGTGTTTTGAGATGTTTATCGACAGACTTTTGCACGGCGAGATTCGAGCCGTTGAGGACGGCCAAATACTGTTTTTCGACCGGCTGCTTACCAATATTAGGAAGCACGGACTCTAGCCCAGTTTTGATATACGTCGCCAAGTAATAGCGTTGCAGCTCGGGAGCTAGAGCAACGCCCAATTTGAACCATAGGGGCAACATCGCTGTGGCACACAGCGCGCCGGCAATAACACCGATCGGTGCGCGAATTGGGAACGAACCGCTGGGCCTGCGCATGTCTAAGACTTCACGCTCGGTTTCAGCGGCATCGAGCCCTTCGCCGTCACGATTTGGCAGATCTCGCGAAATTTCTCCAAGCTGAACTGATTCCCTAATTCAAGCCACGCCTCAACAGTCCGGACGAAGATCTCTAAATGCATCACGCTCGGTGAACGGAGCGATTTGCCTTGAATGGCAGCCAGCAATGTCGCACGCACGAAGGTACTAAGTTCCGATCCCTGCGCTTCCGCATAAGCTCTGAGCCGCTCATCTTCCGCTTTCGTCAGCTTGGTCGAAATTGTGCATGTTAGCTTTTCGCCACTACGGTTCACATCGTGGTTCCGGCTACCGTGTCTACTGGTATTCGAAAATTGAGACGCCACCCCCTGCTGGGAGCCGCCGTCTACCGGGCTTTGGTCTACGCCGTTTACCGGTTCTCGCTTGGGCAAGTCCACGGCTCCTCCTACGCTCGGTCGATACTAAACCGAGCTGGCTCTGGTGTCGGCAGCCGATTCTCGGGCTCGTGTTGCAGCGCGAGCCGATTTGTGTTGATCGTTACCGCGATCGCGTGCCCAGGATCAATCGAAAGCCCCAGTTGCGCCGCTTCCTGAACAAGAATTTCCATATTCCGCAGAGCGCGGGCGTGACGCACTGCGGCCTTCACCGGGTCTGTTGTTTCGTATCGTTGCGTGAGATCAATGTATTCGTTACCCGCCCGGATCTGCGCCGCAAAATTCGTTGCAATGCAGGCTTCCGCGCAGGGCTGTTCAAAGACGCTCGCGTAACCAGTCAAGCGGTCGGCGAGCACCATTCTGCGGCGCTCTGATTCGGTGAGCCCGAGGGCCAAATTGTCTTCAGTCATTGTTTAGCTCCGCATAACTTTCTTGCGTGAATTGCTGGTACTACGCCGCCTTGCGTGGAGTCTCTTTGGAAGACCTCGGCGCACGCTGGGCGCGTCCTCTCTTCGCCGGCTTCTCGGGTGGGAGCGCCTGCTCGAGAATCTGCGTAAGCACATAGCTCACGTCGCTGTCGTCGAGCGATTGAGCAAACAATTTGAGGCGCTGAATGAGATCGGGATGCAACTCGAATTCGATCTTTTCGAGATGCCTTTTGTCCTGCGGTTTAATATCGATTGTCATGGTGTTTTCTATCTCCTTTCGTCACCAGGTCCAGACGGGTTTTGCGTCGAACCGGATGGCGCCTGGAGCCACCGGCCCGAAGTAGCGTGAGTCGTAACTATTCGCGTTAAAATCACTCACCGCCCAGATGCCATTTGTGTACGCGCCGAACGGGTAGTGTTCGAGCGGCATGCCTGTCCTCGATCGAGCTTTGGGAGCGGTATTGCGAAGCAGCTTTCCCGCGAAAGAAAAACCGCGCGCATCATATATAAGCGGATGCTCCGGGGACGGACAAATCACCGGCTTCATGACGGGGGCCAAACCACCAGGGCAGGTGCCCGGTACGACGTCTAAGCCGGCCTGGATCGCTGCGTTTGCGGTGGCACGCGGAAGACAAAAACCGGCGTACGATGTCGCGCGATTCACCGAGTTCGCTGGCACGCGCCAATACAGTCCGAGCGGCACCGAATCGCTGTAATTCATCAGGAGTCCGGATCGCTGAATTCCGGCCGACAGACCGACCGCAAACGCGAGTACTCCAATGAGGATGAAACGCATAATTCACTTCACGGCCACTGGCTCATACGGGCCTGGAAACAGCATGTCTTTCTTCACCGAAACGGCGAAGATTTCGCCCGGCCGGATCTTTAGTGTGGGCTGGATGTTCAGGTTTCGATTCGTGATCTGCTCACCGAGTTGCGCGGCCTGCGTTCCAATAGCCGCAGCGGCTTCCTGGCCGGTCGAGGGATACGTCAATACGCTGCTGTTCGTGCGGTTCTGGGAGATCTGTAATCCGGCCGCGAGCACGGAGCTCAGAGCCACGCCGCCAATGACGCGTTTCCAGTGATTGTCGACCTGATCTTTGAGCCCAACAGCGCCATCCGCAGCGTGCGACGGCATGCGGTCCAGATCGATGAAACTGCCATCCGGGAAATAGATCGCGGTCCAGACGACTTGGACGCGATTCTGGCCATAGGTGACGCTCGAGTTGTACTCGCCAACGAGCCGTGAACCGGCCGGAATCATGACATACTTTTGCGTCGGCGAGTCGTACACATCCCGTGCGACTTCGGCAATCAGATCGCCCGGTAAATCGGACACGAGACGATGCGGCAGAGCGGCTGGAATCACAGTCCCGCGCTGCACCACCCATGGGCTCAACGGAGGGGTGCGAGTAGTCTTCAGGTAATCGTCTTCCGGCGCCTCGCCGCCCTCTTGAAATTGCCGCTTCTCGCCTTGCGCATTCTGTGCGCGATAGCCGCTGGCTGCCTCCAGTCGAGAGGGCGCAAGAACGGGAGCAGAAGCTCCAACGACGGGCGCTTGTGATGGCATGCCAACAGCCGGGTGAAGCAAGTTATTTAGTTGGGCCATGTCCGCCTGAATGGGATCGGGGGTGCTGCTCGAAACCGTGCGTTGGTCCTGTGCTCCAGTTGGCGCTTCTAGTGCTTCCTGCTGACGCGCATAGCGATGCGCCAGAGCTTGCTTCCGGAGCTCCTCCTGGGGATCGACTTGCGGCATGGACTCAGGCGCGTAATAAACGGGCGCTGCTGGCGTTTGGGCAACCTGTGAGGCTGGCGCGTTCGCAGCGGAGGGGAATGGCTGCGCGACCGTGTGGGCAGCGTTTACGAGTGGCCCAGCAATGGAGGGCACCGGATTTGCGGCCGTCGTTGCACTCGCGGGAAGCGTGGACACCGGCATTTCGCCTTCAACCGATCGCCGATTGCTCTGAGCAGCGTCGGAAGCAACGAGTTGACTCTGCTGCTGGTCCTTGCGCGCCTGCTGCTTCTGGAGCCGGTAACGAAACCCGTACACGACGGCGCCCACGAGCAGCAGGATCACCACAACTCCCGTCGCGACAAGCCGTCCAGAGATCGTTGCCAGCGGCCGCGGTACCCGCCCAGTAAGGTTAACGGACCCCATTCGAGTTCAACCCCTGGTTCGTGATGCAGGCGCGCTGCTGCTTACGTCCTACGCCCTCCACCAGACACGCCTGCTCGAAAACGGCGTCAATGATTAGCTCGTTGCCGTCCCAGCGGGCGTTGGCTGGAATCGGCCCGCGCGCATCCGCAATCTGCACCACCGGCAAGCCGCGATGCCGAGCTTCCTCAGGCAGCGTGATGTGCGTGTGAACGCCGTCATCGGCGATCTTTTCCGGTTTCAGGTACTGGGCATCCTTGCCGTGCAGTTTGACTTCGTAATTCCAATTCCGCAGCGGCTTATCCGTCGAGAGCTTCGCCAGCCGCTCAGCTTCCGCTCTCTGGCGTTCCGCCTCAGCGCGTTTCGCCTCTTCAGCGGCTTTCAGTTTCTTTGCTTCTTCGTCCGGATACGTGAACGCGACCCGCGCCATGTGGCCGTGATCGGTGGAGACGAGGCGAACATAGTACAGCCGTTTGTCTGTCCCGACTGTCATAGTTGTATCGAGGCCGGGCTCAGTCGGCTTGACCACCAGGTAGGTGAACTGCTCCGCTCCGGAGCCCGCGGTGCGCGCCACTACTTCGAAGCGATGATCGCCCCAATCGAGCGCATCTTTGGTCATCGTCTCTCCGGGCTCCAGGTCCAACTCGCAGACCTGCAGCGTCGAGCAAACCACCGTGGCCACTCCCTGGCCGTAGGTGTAGAGGACGCGCCCATCCGGCCCAGTTGTGGGCGGCGCGCCGCTCACTTGAAAGCCTTCCGAGAGCGACAGCGCGAGACTGGCGTTTGCAGGAAGCGATACTTCACGCACGAGCTGCATCGCGCCTGCACTGATGGTGCCGCTGATCTCCGGTTTCGGCTTTCGCCTCGCATGAACCGCCGCAGGGGGCGCGGCTGGTGTACTGCCGGCCAAAATCGCAGCAGCTTGGTGATAGTCCGCCGCGCTCGGCGGTGGCGCCTGTTGTTGCGCGCAAAGGGGCATGGCGCTCAGAACTGCCGCGATGAGAAAAATCTGTTTCTTCATTGGACTGCTTCCCAACTCAACTCTGTAATCAAAATTCCGAGACTGTTTTCTTCCCGCGCCGCTTCCGACGTGGGGATATGCATGTCGTACGCGATGCGCGCGCGCCAAGCCTTCTGCGAAACCACCTGGCCGCCTTGGGACATGCTTGTCTCCTGCCACCAGATTCCGTACGTGTGCTGGCCTTCGACATCGAAGGTCTTGTACTGGACCGTGACGACTTCGCCGTTGGCGGCACGGCGGATTGGGTCGTTCTCCTCGTACCACTTACTGAGGGCTGCTTTGGCCTGCGAGCCATCGCCGACGTACAGGAACGCTTTGTCCCAATCCGCAGCCTGTGCCGTGCGGTCCGCCGTAACCGTCCGCCAATACTCGATGAACTTTTTAAGCGATTGGACCTTCACGAGATCCCACGTCTTCGCATCCATGTCGATAGGCTTCACCGGCCCGGCATAGCTCACGTTGCCAGCCCTGTCGCGGTCGACAACATAGAGCACCTGCTTCGGCATGCCCCCGAGATGAATCAGCCCCCAAACCGCGAGAACTAAAACGGCGGCTTCGAGAAAGGCAACGCGCTGCCAATTCTGTTTCGCGGCGATTGGATTGCTCCATGCCTCCTCCCATTGGCGTTTCGCGCGACGCGTTCTCGTGTCGAGGATCTCATCCGATATTTCCGTAGCTTGTCTCATGTTGTCCTCGGTGATGGAATCCGTTGAACTGTGGTGGCGAGGCATGATGGCCGCCATGCGGGGCGCGATTCATGGCGTATGCTCCGGCTTGCGCGAAGCCGGCGACGGCGGATGCTCCTTGCGATGGCCCGGAGCCGTTCTGCGCGCTTCCGCCGCTGGCACCCGGTTGTGGCGGAGCCGCACCGCTTGGATTCGAAGCAGCGGAGTTGCCCGCCGCACTCGCAACCGAGCCACCGGCACTCGCTGCCCCCAGGGCACCGCCGGCGATTACTGTTGTTCCGCCATTTGCAACACCCGCAGCGACCAATGCCGCGCTTACACCGGCGCTCACCGCGGGCGCCATGAACGCGATGAAATCACTGTGTGTGAGATTGGGTGAGCCGCCAAGCATCGCCGAGACCTGCGAGCTGCCGTACCAGCAAATCCCTCCATAGAGCACAGCGCCGCAGGCGATGATCCAACTTGCCTCGACAGCCCCCTGGGAAAAGAGCGGCGACTGCGCTTGCGCAACCCAGGAGTTCGTCAAAGGCCACGCCGCGCCGGCGAGCAGGTATAACGCCATCAGCTTCACTCCACTGGCCACACAGAATGCGAAGTATCGCTCCACATAGGGCGTCGTCCAGCGTGAGCCTCCGAAGCCCAGAAAGATCACTCCCATTCCGAGCGCCAGGAAGGTTTGGACTTTTGTAACGATGAACTGAAAACAGATCACCAGGAAAGATGCACAGATGATGAAGGCCGCGAGAATCAATGCCATCGCGGTTGGAATGTCCGTCATCAATCCGCTCTTCAGGGCCTGCCAAAGCAATGCGCCGAAAATCTTGAACCCCTGCAGCAGAAGTGTGCTGGGACCGAGACCTGGAATGCCACTCGCGTTCTTCCCAAGCGATACGAACATATCGATAACAGCTCCCATCCAAGTTCCGGCATTCATCAGTAATGCGAGAAAAAAACCGATGACCAGGATCTTGTTGGTCGTCGCCAACATCGCATTACGAATGTCGCCGTGATAGTTCAGCCAGAGGTTCCAGCCAAAAACAGCAATCTCGAGAGCCGCGAGCGCAGCAAATAGATCGAAGGCATACGGGCTGAGTGCGGCGAACCACTGCCCCATGAGTGCTTGATAAGCGGCCGTCAAATTGGACGGGTCGGACATGGCCGGAGGAGTAGGAGGAACAAGGGGC
>Ga0210385_10002985_pt1 | contig 10149 bp, 8 predicted proteins | sample IncBWH26OmetaG_FD_160107 | JGI IMG/M metagenome (GOLD analysis project Ga0210385, IMG submission 160107) | Forest soil microbial communities from Barre Woods Harvard Forest LTER site, Petersham, Massachusetts, United States - Inc-BW-H-26-O ...
ACCTCGATCCGTAAGCGAGCCAGGAATCTTAGTTGCAGAAAACGGAGGAATCTTGGTCGCAAAATGCAGGCTCGCGTAGCCTACGTAAACTGAGCGACTGCGTCGAGTCGAGCGTCGTGTGGCCGCTTACGGAAAGCGCTTGCTTGTAGGAGTACAGACTGACGGGGAAGGCACCGTGCACTTCCAGACTACTCTGTGCAGTTCGTATTTAACCGCGTGGACTGGGGCTCTAATTCACCAGGCGTATGCGGCGAAACGTAATTCCGAAGATAAGCCAGGAAACTTTGGCGGAAATGGTCGGTACCACCCGAGCTCGAATTAACTTCTTTATGAATCGGTTCCGACAACTGGGTCTCATTGACTACAACGGTGGCTTGGAGGTTCACAGTTCGCTACTCGACATCGTACTCCACGAGTAACGTTTCTCTTTTGGGCGAATCCACGGGGCTGTGCACATTTGAACAGTTCCGGGAATCATGAATCAATTCAGGTGCAAACAGCTCAAGAGCACTGGGATCTTGGTTTTCAAGACTCTTGTCATCGGTTTTGCACAGTCCCTGTTGAAAAAGCGATCTCCCTCCAACCGGAGATGACTGTTCAATTACGAACATCAACAGTCCGCCAGCTTAGACAAACGGCGGGATTGTACCGTTCAGTCTGGGACAAGGTCAAGGAAGCGTAAGGCGTCGCAACTTGCCGAAGAATCGTTCGCCGAACTCCACCAGCAAGTTGGGTCAGGATCGCCGTTTCGAGTGCAAATCCGGGGGAGGGGGCATTTTTCCGTCTCTATACACCACCCCGTCGGGCGTTTGACGGGATAGGAGGTAGGAGGTTTCGAAACTGCCATCGTTACCACTTCGTTAACAGTTGGGCGGGGGTTCGGGGGAGCTGGGGGACCGACGTGGTGGAGCGGGCGGGGGCGCCGGGGCCGGGCCGATCCATGCCGCATACGCTAAACTGCGGTCATGCCCAAGAGACACCTGCGGATCGTAAAGAGAGCTCCACTCCCTGCCATTGGCATATGCGAACGCTGTGATACTCGATTCAGGTCCAGCAAACCCTTGGAAATTGACATGCTCATGGAACTCACGGAGGCGTTCACCGCTCATAAGTGCGAGCAGACAGATTCAAATCAGAATGCGCTGCGGATCGTGAAATATTGAGGAATCATAGTTAAAGGTGTCTTTTGGAACGTCGTTTACGCTCTCGGCGTCTTTCTTTGCGAACGCTGGCGACAGCTTCGTCAATCAGATTTTCCAGTTCGTCTGCCATTGGCATGTCGGCGAAGGCTTCGCGGACCTCAATGATGGTTTTATCGAACAGAGGTCATTTGACGGCATCCTCCATGGACTTCGGAAGTGCGCCTTTCTTGGACATGGCCTTATTGGACATTTGATCCCCAGCAATAAAATACTCGCTGTGCATTTTAAATGCAGTCTCCCCTACGGTATACCCACAGCGCCGCCCGTTGCTGTTAACTCGAAAGCTTTATCAGCGGTGACCTTTGGACCGCGAAGAATTGCGAGACACGCCACAATTGTGACAAATTGGCCAGCTTTCTCCCTTTCTTCAACCAAAGATCGTTCTCTTTGATTCTAAACATGCACTTTCGAGGTGTCTTAATCTCAAGCTTCTTTGGCGGGTCAACTCCGGGGACCACATAAAAATCCTTGAACCCTCGATTGTCGACCGAACACCTGCAAATCAGGGTTACGTAGGAGCGCTCAAACTGATTGACGAACACATTCCAGCGAAGGCCGTGTGAAGTAGTATTCACGCATTGGCTAATCACAACAGAGACCTTAAGACCGTCACTGAATTGCAAGACTCGCCGACAACCGCATTGCTCCCGAATGAGGTTAACGTGTCCCGGAAATGTTGCTAAGATACGACGCAAGAGGGTTTCTTTGACTTTGTTATGACGGCTCCTCATCGTCAATGCGCCTCGCATGTTGCGGAACTCTTCATAACCAATCAACGCGTAAGCTTGCCTAATACCACCGAATCGATGCTGGTACGTGGCCGTCGATGGGACCGATCGTGAAGCATCGATGATGTGCTCAGAAAGTCTTCCTGCACTCTTCAGCAAGGCCTTGAGGCTGCGCAACAATTCTTCATCGGATTTGTTTTTGGTGCGATCCCGGAGCACGCACTGAGCTGCGTCAAAGGTCTGCGCATCGATCACGGCACTAAAGGCACCTGCCTTCACCGTCCATTTCTCTTTCGGAACATTCACACGTCTTATACCGAGGACTCCCGTGGTCCGACGCCATGCTGCACATCCGACATACTTAGGGTTCGTCAATATTTCGAGAATCCGACAAGAGGTCCACGGCACGTCACCACACATACTCCCTTTGCGATTGAATTCACGAGCAATCGAACTGGCGCTTCTTCTGTCAGCGATGGTCAGCCGATAAATTTCCCTCACCCGAGCAATTTCCTTAGCTGGACCTGGTACTAGAATCACTCGTCCACTCGCTACGCCTTTACGTTCGCCGTGTGTCAACAGTTGTCTGGGAGAGCCATCAAAATTGATCAACATCCGCCGCAAGCCGTACCCTGCCATACCACCCACTCGAAACCCGAGTTCGGTCATAATTACCTTTGTTCGACTGAGTCGCATGGAGAGTTCGCGACTGAATTCAGCCGCCATGACGCGCTTCAACGTTTTCATGATCGCAGTAGGGGGAGAACCATCATTCTCGAATGTCTCTGCGCAGTAATAAATGGGAAAGCCAGAGTTTCTGCACAAAAACTCGTAGTGAGCCGATTCGTCTGTGTCTTGAAATCGACCCCATCGGCTGATGTCATAAACAAGAATTGCTTTGAAGATCTGACTACAGCTGACCACGTCGTGCAGCAGCCGGGCCAGACCTTTACGGTGTTTCAGCATCAGGCCACTTCTGCCGGGGTCTTCATACGTTTGAACTATGCGGAAACCATTCTTATCAGCGTACTGTTTGATGGCCGCAGCCTGACTCCGCAATGAGAACTGTTGATGGTCGGTGGACATTCGGAGGTATTGCGCAGCGGGAATCGAAGCAGAGGTGGATGTCATAAAACATTTCCTTCTCTTGGCTAACGGCAATTGTTCACACAAACGGCAAACCGAACCGCCGCCGTTGCGAACATCTTAAGCGCGGACGCCCGGATTTGGCGGTAAGACAGTAACCTACGGACGCCCCTGGACTAACTTTCTCCAGCCGGGCCTTCAATACGCATATCGTAAGTCAGACTTTTGCTCCTCCAATGGTATGTGCCGCGTACACATTAGCCACAACTCTACAGAATGCAAGTAAATTATTGAGCGGCTTCCCGCGATTCAGCCACGGGTCTGCGAGAGACACGTAGAATCTCTTTCGTCGATCCATCGAGGGAAAGATGTGAAAGTCTAGGAATGAGCGGTTTTCCGTATCCAGCCGTGCCAGCAAAGTTACAAACTCGCATTCCTGCCTAGCGGTGTCGATTCGCCAGCGAATAGTTTGTCTGATCGGAATAGGACGTCCAATAAGTACCGAAACCATCAATCCACTCCTCAGTTGTAATCGGGTTCGCCACTGACCGCCAGGTCGAGTAATCGACACCTCGTCAGGGAACATCGAAGCGATACGGGCAATGAGTTCTTCACGCAAGGCCTGTGTCCTACGGCGCAGGTCAACGGGGCTGGCAAAGTCTTCGGGGTGACCATAGCCAATCAGTTCGTATGCGCGATACAGGCTGCCAAAACGGTATATATATGTGGAAGGCGACGGGACTTCGGGAGAGTCCCTAAGTACCCGGCGGGACAGTCTGCCTTTGGCGGCAAGCAACGTGCGCAAAGCGTTGAGTAGATCCTCGTCTGACTTGTTGAGGGTGCGATCCTGTAGGACTCTCTGCGCCTCGGAAAATACCGAGGGATTGATCAGAGGCGTGAAGGCTGCCTGTGTGACAACCCATTCTGATCTTGGCACCTTCACCCTGGGGGTGGAGAGCCGGACGGACGTCCGACCGTAGACGTGGCATCCGGTGTATTTCGGCGCGGTCAGGACAGCTCTAACTCCATGGTAGGTCCACTCGGAACCACCTCTATATGCGATCCTTCTGCGATTCAGTTCCCGAGCAATCGCACTGATAGACAGCTTGTCGGATAAGAGCATCTGATAGATATCCTTGACAACCTGAACTTCGAGCGCAGGACCGAGAGCGAGGATGACGCGGTCGGTCGAGAGGCTTTTTTGATCCCCAGCAGCGAGTTCCTGTTTGGGAATTCCACTTGGGGATATCAGCATCCTCCTCAGCCCGTAGCCTGGAATGCCGCCTTGCCTGAATCCGAGGCGCGCTAGACGCTTATGCCCAGCTAGAACCTTCACACCCAATTCGCGGCTGTACTCCCCCGCCATGACTCGCTTTAGTGCCTTCATAATCGCGCTAGACATTGTCGCGTCATTCGAGAATGTTTCGGCACAGTAATGTATGAGCACGCCCGCCCTCTTACAAAGAAACTCGTAGTACGCTGCTTCGTCGGTGTCTTGAAACCGTCCCCAACGGCTTACGTCATAAACCAGAATTACACGGTAGGATTGACGCCCCTGGACCACGTCGGTCAAGAGCTGTGCGAGGCCCTCCCGGTGTTTGAGGACCAACCCGCTCTTACCTGCATCGACGTATGTCTTCACGACGCTAAAATTGTTCTTCTCCGCATATAGTTGAAGGGCGGCGGTTTGATTCTCCAGCGAGAATCTCTGATGTTCGGTTGACATCCTGAGGTATTGAGCGACAGGAGTGGGAGAGGCGGAGTTCACGGGTGTGCTCCTTCCAAGCACTCAGTTTACTCGTTCTGTGGGTCAACCACGGTCGAAGGTTGCGCCAGACAATGACCCCGAAGGGATGGAGACCAAGTGTAACGTATAAGTTCTCCCACAAAACCCTGCTAAAGCTTGAACGCTATCGCTGCCTTTGCATGTTTGCTCCATGAGATTTCGACAAATCTTTTTTCCAGTCATAACCTATCAACTCATACGCTCGGCCGAGCGTCCCGAACCGCCACCTCAATTTGTACGAAGAAACCAATCTCGGTGGAGCATCAATGATCGGGATGCTGAGTCGGCCATGTGAGGCTAACAACGCACGAAGATGCTGCAACATTTCCTCATCCGATTTTCGCCCGCTCTTTCTCAAATCGTAGCCGATTAGGTCGCAGGCATGACGTAGGCCACCGAATCGGAACGAAAAAGTACGCGCACTCGGCAGCCCGACGCTCTCGTCGATGATCTTGACGCTGAGCTTACCCTTTGCCACCAATAAAGAACGCAGCTCTTGTAAGAGTTGCTCGTTTGTTTTGCGGAGGGTTTGGCCAGCACGAATTTCCTGAGCCAGTGCAAAGGTCTTGGCATCCACAATCTGTCGATGAGCATCCGGACAGACGACCCAATCTGATGATGGTACGGGGACGGGGGCGGTACCTAGTCTCATCGTCGTGCGATTGAACACATTGCAGCCGACATACTTCGGATGCGAGAGCAGGGTCGCGACGACCGAGTGTGTCCAGCTCCTGTTCTTGACACTTGGCACTCCCCGCCGATTGAGGTCGCGGGCGATGGCTTTGAGGCTCAGCCTGTCAGCGGTGTATTTCCGAAATATCTGCTGTACTTCCTCGATCTCGAAAGCAGGGCCCGGAACGAGGATGACGCGATCCGTGGCTATGCTCTTCAGCTCACCATCCGCCATGGCTTGCTTTGGTGTACCGTTCCCCGAAATCAACAAACGCCGGAATCCATATCCGGGAACACCACCTTGTTTGAAACCAAGTGCGGCCAGCCGCTTTTGACCGGCAATGACCTTGACGCCCAGCTCCCGGCTGTACTCTCCAGCCATGGCTCTCTTAAGGGCCTTCATTATCGAACTGGGCAAGCTGCCGTCATTGGCAAAGGTCTCGGCGCAGTAATGAATTGGAACGCCAGCTGATTTGCACAGAAATTCATAGTGAGCGGCCTCATCCGTGTCTTGGAATCTTCCCCATCTGCTTACGTCATAAACCAAGATTGCCTCGTAATCGGTGTTGCCACCGGCCACGTCCTGTAGCAGGTCACGCAGTCCACGCCGATTCTTAAGGGAAAGTCCGCTTTTTGCAGGATCTGAGTAGGTCCGAACGACAACGAAACCGTGACCTTCGGCATATCTCCTTATCGCCATGGATTGGTTGTCTGGGGAATACTGCTGGTGTTCGGTAGACATCCGAAGGTATTGAGCAACCGGAATAAGCAAATTGGCAGTCATGGTGCCTCCTAGGTACTTCATCGGCCTGAACCGGAAGGACTTTAGGACCACTGCCAAATTTATTTTGTGTGCAGTGCCGAAACGTCGGCACTCTGCCGAAATATCGGCGGATCGCTCCTTCTGCCAAAGACATCCCTTCCTGCGATATCAATCACTTGCAATACTTTCAATTGCGGGCTACCAACTGCTTCAGACCAGAAGAAGCGGGAAAGAGAAATGCACCCCGAATTTCCGAGCTGTGAGGAGAGAGTGGAAGCCTACGCCAGGGAGCTGTTGCGGGAACGCCGCCACCAGTTGGAGACCCTGGAGTCTGAACTCCAATTGATCGGAATGACTCCTTCGGACTGCCAGAGCTGTCGCCGCTCATTGCTCCAGGCGATAGATGAGCTAGAAACGTTGCTGCGGATCGGAAGTTGAGTCGTCGGCGGAAATTCGTCCCTTTCCGTCGCACAATGGACAAGGTCTGCGGACCCAAGTTGTCCTTGCCACTTCTTCGCGGGGATTTGGACCCAATAGCTGGTCCTCGACAGAACAGTTGTTCGAGGCAAAGATTGTTTCAAATGCACCTGAATCTGGTGGAGCCCGGAATGGGGTGCTTTGGGCGCGAAGCTCAGCGCATAGCGGCTATGTAAGTGGTTGTTAAAATCAACCAGACGATCCTCGAAGGCTTTGTCGAATTGTTCATATATAGGAAAAATAAAAATCAATTTTAGAATCGAGGCCGTGACGAGTAGTGCCGCAAATTGCTTTGGTCATTTCTTGGCATCGAACGTTCTTCTGACGCAAAGGCACTCGTGTGCGGTCGACAAGGACTAGAGGAATGAAGAATCGGTGAAGAAACGCCGATCCTGTGCGTTAGCTGGGCCTAGACGACCGACACGGCCCATTTGCTCGCCACGACTGTCGACTGATGGGTCCGTTCCGAAGGTCTTGTAGGTCATCTGCGCCCAACTCAATGGCAACGGTCTGGGCTGCCTCTTCTGTTTGAGCAGCAAAAATAGAACAGAAAGCATGTTCTTCAAACGAGGCGCAAGCAGGCCGAAGTAGCGCATGGAATTTCGATAGCGATCGAGGACGTGCGGGATTAACATAGCAACAAATGCTTTTTTCAAATATCTGACGGGGCTGAAGCGCTGATGTTTTGTATCCTTAGCCAAGTATTCGATCTCTTCCTCGCTGATTCTTCTCAGACGCCTCTGAGCGATTGGAGGCTTGCGAATGTAGCGACCGATATGATCTACGACGATCCTCTTGGACACCGAGCGCCCGATAAAGACATTCCAGATGCGTTCTCCTTCGGTTTTAAGCATTTTCCTCAGTTCATCTTTTCTCAGATCTGATTTCAATACGTCAGCCCTTATCGCTTCATCTAGATATGCCAGCAGAGCATAGCGCCAAGCGAGCATTAGCTGGTGTTTATCAAAATTCAATCGAGCAATCCACCTCCCGCTCGAGATCTTCAAACCGCCAGCCGAGACCAATGTGTGCAGATGTGGATAGAAGTTTAGAAATCCTCCATATGTTTGCTGAACAACCATGAGAATGACACGGACTCCATACTTTGCTTTTGCCAGAAACTCTATCGCGGCGGCTCCGAGTGCAGGTAGATCCCTCAGGAGAGACGGATTCTGTTGAAGAATTGGCCAGAACATTTTGGGCATCGTGAAGTTGATTTCAATATATGGGATGTTGGGAAGGCCAGCCCCGAGTTCCTCTTGCCACAAGGCGGCGGCCCGGGCTCCGCAGCTCGGACAGAATCGCGATTTGCACGTGTGATAAACAATCTTCCACTCAGCGCCCGACGCGAGCACTTCAGCACCCAAAGCAACGGTTCCACAGTTTATGATCTTCCAGAAGTTCTCGCGGACATTTTGAGGAGTCCCGTCATGATCCCAGTCTGCGATCGTGTCTTTCAATACCTGCTTTAGGGGATGCGCGCTAAACATGCGCTGTGGACCTTTCCTGGTGGCAAAAAGCTTGGAAGAGCGCTTTCGTCAAGAACACTCCCTTTACTGGCAGATCGATTAAACCAATCAGTACCGGGTCAGATTCTCCGAGTTCGGAAGTTGGTAGTGCAGATAGCCGCTGGGCCAGGTGAATAAGATCGTTTAGAGTGACTGATGGCTCTGAGACGTCCTGCCGGTGCTTAGAAATGAGTCTCTTCGCTTTCTCACGGAGGTCTCTCTCGAGCCTATAAGACCTCAGTTGCTCTCGTTGTCTTTCCGGCGTGCATGTCCTCCAAAGCCATGCCCGGTGGATCCGAATTTCGCCGCTCTGCAGAGCTGCCACGAGTTCAGGATGAAGACCTTCTAGCTGATCGACCTTGGTTACGCTGCCCTCAGACACACCGGCGGCATGAGCGATTTCTTTCCTCACACTAACTTTTTCAGCTTTCGTCAATTTTGACGAAGCCTTGAATCGACCGCCAGCTTGCTGATTCGCTTTCGCTCTTTGTCTGGTCGCCTCTCGTAAATTTGAAGCTATGCGTATACGGTTGTAATCGTTCCAGCCAGAAGAGCGACGATGATGGTCTAGTATCCGTCGGAGCGCTTCGTCTTCATCGACATCCAATTCAACACAGCAGAGGGTTAAGATTCCCTGCTTTTCCGCTAGCTCTCTGCGAGCATATCCGTCGATTATTATTCCTGCTCGTGTAATAAGAAGGGGGGACTTGAACACGTCTTCCCCGAGATTCTGGACTGCGGTCAGTTGTACCGAGGAAACTGTCAGGCTGAGATCGCTGTAGGCGGGATGCTTCCGGAGCTCATTTAGTGGACGCATCACCAGAACTCCTGCTGGAGTACACGTCCTCGGCAAAGGGATATCTCGTGACTGTAGTCCCGGCTGCATTCACACCTTTGTGACGCGGGTTTGCGAGGCAAACATCGCATCCGCGTTCTTCTGCATTTTGGCTGCAATTACTCGGACGATCGTCCCGGTAAAGCTACCTTTGAGAGTGGATAGTCAGCGCGCTTGGAGTTCCGCACACGCGCCGAGCAACCGTACAACTGGCGCATAGAAGCCATGTGCGTAATGTCATGGGCGCAAGGGTGCCTGTCATTGACGCTCCAGAGCTGGCACCGTTCCGCGCTCAATGAGCTTCCGCACAGTTTCTGGCCTGAAGCGAATTGAACGTCCCATGCGAACGAACTCGATTTGCCGCCGCCACACCTTCTGCCGCACGGTAGCGGGTTTCCAGCCGACCGCGGCGGCAAATTCTCTGATGTTAAGTAGGTTGTTGTTCGTGTCCAACGTCTCTGCTCCTCAGCCTCAGATTCTCCTCTTTGCTCCTGGGAAGTTTCTAATATATTTGATAGTCATTATGATTTGTTTTGTGCTATCATTAATTCCTGCCTACCCGGAACGCAAAACCTGATCGCACTGGCAGATGGCTTGGTACTGGAAGGCCCCGCCACGAGGAACTGGAGTATGTCGTCTGGGCTTTGAATGGGAAAACTATTTTCCGTGAAGCGGAAGGAGAAGAGTTCGGAAACTATGAGAAAATACTGCGAGAAACGCCGCCGATCCTTCGGGGGATTGTTCAGCGCTGGCAAGCGTCAGGTCCCGATCTCTCTGAGTTCCGCCGAGGCAACCCGACAACGTGGGCAGCACTTCAGCAACATTTGAAAAATCATCCCCCCCTGTTGTTGCAGACAGAGGTATCGGGCGGCGCGGATCTCATATGCGATCCCTACCCCAGTAAGACCCCCGACCAGGAAGCGGTTCGCTTCTTCCTCATGTTGATATTGAACCCTGAGTGGGCGAAACTCGCTGGTCCATGTGCGCGTTGCCGCAATTACTATATCCGGGGAAGCGCCCGGAATAAGTCTTACTGCAGTCGTTCGTGCGGAACTCGCACCACGGCCCTTGCCGCTACAAAAAAGAAACGGG
>Ga0210385_10002987_pt1 | contig 10146 bp, 10 predicted proteins | sample IncBWH26OmetaG_FD_160107 | JGI IMG/M metagenome (GOLD analysis project Ga0210385, IMG submission 160107) | Forest soil microbial communities from Barre Woods Harvard Forest LTER site, Petersham, Massachusetts, United States - Inc-BW-H-26-O ...
ACCAGGACCTGGACACGTCCGCGTCCGTCGGCATCGGCGACGTCGCGGCCCAGGCCGAGCAGGCGATGGCGAACATCAAGGCGCTGCTGGAGGAGGCAGGCGGCACCCTGGAGGACATCGTGAAGGTGGTCGCCTACCTGACCGACATCCGCTACCGCGAGCCGGTCTTACCGGGCGCTGACCCCGCGGGCCGCGCCGCCGCCGTGGATCAGACGGGCGAAAGGTCCTGGAAGGCCCGGCGGTAGGCCTGGGGCGTGGTGCGGACCGTCCGCGAGAAGTGCTTGCGGAGGTTATCGGGGCTGCCGAAACCGCTCCTGCGGGCGACGGCGTCGACCGGCAGGCCGGTCGTTTCCAGCAGTCGCTGCGCGAGCCGGAGCCGCTCCCCGAGTATCCACCGCAGCGGGGTGGTTCCCGTGCTCGCCAGGAAGCGGCGCGCGAACGTGCGCGGGCTCATGGCCGAGCGCAGGGCCAGGTCGCCGACCGTCAGCGGCTCGTCCAGGTGCTCGCGCAGCCAGGTCAGGGTGTCGCCGAAGAGGTCGCACCCGGCCGGGGGCGGCATCGGCGTCTCGATGTACTGCGCCTGCCCGCCCGGGCGGTGCAGCGGGACCACCAGGTCGCGCGCGACCCTAGCGGCGATCTCGGTGCCGTAATCGCGCTGCACCACGTGCAGGCACAGGTCCAGGCTGGCGGCGCTGCCGGCCGACGTCAGCAGGTTCCCCTCGTCCACGTACAGCACCCCCGGGTCCACCCGCACGCCGGGATACTCCCGCGCCAGGCTGGCGCACTCGGACCAGTGGGTGGTGACCGTCCGCCCGTCGAGCAGGCCCGTCGCGGCCAGCACGAACGCGCCGGTGCAGAGCGACAGGATGCGCTTTCCCTCGGTCCCGGCCTGGCGCAGCGCGTCGAGCACGGCGGCGGGCACCACACGGCCGGGGAGCATGGCCGGCGGCACCACGATCGTGTCCGCCGTGCGCAGCGCGTCCAGGCCGCAGGGGACCTCCATCGCGAAGCCGACCTCGGTGGTGACCCTTTCCGCCGGCCCGCAGAAGGACACCCGGTACAGCGGGTCTCCCGCCGTAGTGGTGATGGCGGTGCCGAAGACGTCGCTCGCGGTGGCCAGTTCGAACAGGGCCACGCCGTCGAAGACCACGATGGCCACGTGGATCGGCCGGATGGCAGTTTTGTCGTGCACCCTGTCGATTTTGCCACTTCCGGGCCCCGGCGGGGAAGCGGAGGCTCGTAGGTATGCGACCTATGCTCCAACGTGATGAAGCCGACCTGGCGGCCATCAGCTCCCGTCCGGTCGCCGACCGGGTGCTTGCGCGCGTGTTCGGGGCGTCCCTGGACGAGGCGCTGGCCGCGGGCCGGGCGCCGGAATCGTCGCGGTTGCTGGCCGTGCGCGCCCGGGACATCGTGTCCCTGCGCAGGCGCGCCGCCACGGCCGAAAACTGGGACCATCTGCTGCGCGCGGCTCGACGGTCCGCCCGCGGCGCGCCCGTCCGCCGCTCGCGGGCGGTCGGCGGGGCGATGCCCGTCTGCGCCGACCGGATCCTCGCGGCGGAACCCGCGATCAGGGAACTCATGGCCCGGCTGTTCGTGCCGCTGCCGGTCCCGGTGCGAGGGGTAGCCATGGCGGGCTTCTTGCTGACCGACGCGACCGGGCCGGTGTACAACCGCCGCAGCCCGGTCACCCTCGCCGCCGCTCTCGATTCCGCGATCACGCTGCTAGACCCGGCCTCGCCGCTCATGCCGGCCGCACTGCCCCGGTAACAATCCGCGACGCCGCGCATTGCGTCCGTAATCTCCGTACAATGGGTCCGGGGGGAAGTCCGGAGACGCCTGTGCTGGAGGACGTGACCGTGGATGACTCCCCCGTAGCCAAGTTCCCGCCTGCGCCGGAGCTGCCACCGGAGATCGACACCTCACGCGCGCACCCGGCCCGGATTTACGACTACGCGCTCGGCGGCAAGAACAACTTCGCGGCGGACCGCACGGTGGGAGACAAGGTCTTCGCCAGCTGGCCGGGCGCGCGCGCCGCGGCGCGCGAGAACAGGATGTTCCTCGGCCGCGCGGTTAGGTACCTGGTCGCCGAGGCGGGCATCCGGCAGTTCCTCGACATCGGGACCGGGCTGCCGACCGTCAACAGCGTCCACGAGGTGGCCCAGCGGATCACCCCGTCGTCGCGCGTCGTCTACGTCGACAACGACCCGCTGGTCATCGCGCACGCGCGGGCGATGCTGACCTCCGCGCCGGAGGGCCGCACCGCCTACAGCCAGGCCGACCTGCGCGACCCGGCGGGCATCCTGGTCAACCAGGCGGTCCGGGAGGTGCTCGACCTGACACGGCCGGTCGCGCTGATGCTGGTCGCCATCCTGCACTTCATCAACGACGAGGACAACCCGGCGGAAATCGTCGCGACCCTGCTTGACGCCCTGCCGCCGGGCAGCTACCTCGTCGCCTCGCACCTGACCGGGGAGCACGACCCGGCCGCGCAGGCCTCCACCGAGCGCACCTACCAAAGCGCGAGCCTGCCCGCGAAATGGCGCAACTCCGACGCCTTCGCCGACATCGCGTTCGCGGGGATGGAACTGGTGCCGCCGGGCGTGGTCCTGGTGTCCGAGTGGCGGCGGGAGGGCAACGGCCCCCATCCCGCGCCGCACGAGGTGAACTGCTACGGCGGAGTCGCGAGAAAGCGATAATGCGGAGAAGCGCGGCGATACCCCGGAACGTTCCCCTGGGCTACGTAACGTCAGTCGGGAAGTGGCAGCGAGGACGTGTCTAGGGTTAGGTCAAACGGTGCGGGTAGCCGGAGCTTCTGCCCCGCGGTGACCGTATTGACCCTGGCATAGCCGTTCGCTCCCGGCTCACTGTGCAAGGAGATCGTCACCGGCTTAGTGAACCGGTCGACGAGCAGGTAGAGCGGGATGCCCGCCAGCGCGCACGCTCTGGACTTCACCTCGCGGTCTACCCGAACACTGGACGCGGAGACGACCTCAGCCGCGAGCAGTACCCGGTCGAGCGGGCGCAGCGACTCCAGGTCCGGCAGGGTGCTCGCGTCACGCAGGATCATGAAATCCGGCTCGATCAGGTCATGGGTAGGCGGAAGCTGGATCTCGCCGGCTCGGTCCGGGAACCAGTCCCTGGCCTCGCAGTAGCCGTCGAAGGAGCGCTCCAGCCACCGGCAGACTCGTTCGTGCCAAATCACCGGCATCGGGCTCACGATGAGCTGTCCCTCGATGACCTCGGCCCGGCGATGACCGGTATCGACCCGGTCCCGCAAGTCGAGCAGGTCTTGGACCGGGATAGGTTCCGGCGGGACTTCCTCCCATGCGGGCTTCCGCTTGCGCCGTGCTGCCATGACTGCCATGGTGCCATCTCCCATCGCTCCCATCACCAGTATGCCGCCGCTGGCATGTCGCGTGCACTGAAGACCAACGACGTTCATCAGCGCATATGGTCGACCGTATGCGACCAGAGCGCTTGACGCATTTCAAACCAATTGATGGATAGCACTCGAAATCAGATCTTAATATCGCAATCGGTTGTCGGCTGACGACACGGTCCTAGTGGGGCCGCGCGGCGCTCACGCGCCCGGCCAGCCGTAGTTGGCGCGCAGCCGCTGCTGCGCGATGGAGGCCACCTGCCGCATCCGCTCCGACTGCTCCGCCAGCTCGCGCGCGCCGGCGGCGGTGAGCCGGTACGGGCGGCGCCGGTCGTCCTCATCCAGCGGCTCGATGAGCCCGCGGGACGCTAGCCGCGCGATCACCGCGTACAACGTGCCGGCCGACAGCCGCACCCCCATCGTGTCCGCGATGTCCTGCGTGATCGCGTACCCGTGCCGCGGCTCCGCCGCCAGGCTGGCCAGCACCAGCAGCGGCGGGTCGGCCCACCGGTTAAGCCCGTCCGTCACATCAGCCTCCGCCCCCGCGCCGCCATCTTCACTCGAGCCGTCCTATGCCGTTCAACGCTATACCGCAACGCGATATAGCGTCCCGCATAGCATCTGCAATGCCGCGGCAAGCGCGGGTCAGACCTTGATCTGTATTACCGATCGATGAGGGCATAGCGTGCTGGTGTGGAGATCCGTCATCTGCGCTATTTCATCGCGGTCGCCGAGCTGCGCAACTTCACCCGGGCGGCCGAGGCGAGCTTCGTGGCCCAGTCCGCGCTGAGCCAGCAGATCAGCCGCCTTGAGCACGAGCTCGGCGCGCCGCTGTTCGTGCGGGGCAAGCGCGGCGCCGAGCTCACCCCGGCCGGAGAGGTGCTGCTGCCGCACGCCCGGCGGCTGGTCGCCGACGAGGCCTGGGCACGGGCCGAAATGCGCTCCTACCTCGGCCTGGAGAAGGGGCGGCTGACCGTCGGGCTGATCCAGACCAGCACGAGCGGTGTCGACGTGGTCGGCGCGGTGGCGGAGTTCTCCGCGCGCCACCCCGGGATCGAACTGCGCATCGTCAATCACACCACGGCCGAGATGGTCGAGGGCGTCCGCGAGGGCTCGCTTGATCTCGCGGTCGTCGGCCTCGGCCCCGACGAACTGCCCGACGAGCTGGAAAGCCGCCCGCTCGCGGTGGACCCGCTGGTCGGCGTCGCCTCCGAGAAGCTGGCGGACGGGCTCGTCGGTCCCGTGTCGGTCGCGGACCTGCTCGGCCGGGGACGGCTGATCCAGTTCGCCGCGGGAACGGGCATCCGCAGGCACGTCGACGCGGCCGTGCGCCGGGCCGGCCTGGAGGTGTCGGCGCCGTTCGAACTGGCCCAGGCCGCCGACATGCTGCTATTCGCCGAGCTCGGGCTCGGCGTCACGATCGTGCCCCGGACGCTGGCCGTCCGCCCGGCGGCGCAGCCGGCCCAGGCCGCCCAGCCGTACGTGGTGCTCGGCCTCACCGACCCGCTGGCCGTGCACCCGGTCACGGTCGTCTTCGAGCCAGCGCGCCTTTCCGTGGCGGGCGACGAGTTCGTCGGGCTGCTTACCCACCGGGCGGCCAGCAAGGTAAGCAGCGCGAACAAGGCAAACAGCGCAAAGCATAAGTAAAAGCGATCGTTATGAGACGATATTTGTCTTGGACCGATCGTTCATCAGGCACCAGACTTGAAGTGTCGGCCGGGGGCGCCGCCAGGGCGGTCCCGCCGCACCCTGACTGGAGGAACGATGAACACCGCGCTGCCAACGATCCAAACGATGAGCACCGGACAGCCACCGAGCCAGGAGCCGCCGCTCGCCCGGCTGCTGCCGCGGCGGCTGTGGCGGACCCCCGCCGGCGCCGGCTGGGGGCCGCTGCCCGAACTGCTGTTGCTCCTCACCATCGTCACCGGCATCGTCGACGCGGTGTCGATCCTGGCGCTCGGCCGGGTCTTCGTCGCCAACATGACGGGAAACGTGGTCTTCGCGGGCTTCGCGCTGGCCGGAGCCCCCGGTTTCTCGCTCGGCGCGTCGCTGTTCGCGCTGGCCGGCTTCCTGGTCGGCGCGTACCTGGGCGGCCGGATGACCGCTCGGGTCGGCCACGACCACGCCCTGCACCTGCGCGCGGCCACCGTCTGCGAGTTCGCCCTGGTGGCAGCCGCCCTGATCGTCGCCGCGGCCTCCGGCGGCGCGGCCGCCCTGCACGGGACGCTGCACCTCGCGGCGCACGCGGGAACGTTCGACGAGGGCATCATGGACGCACTCGCCGCCCTGCTCGCCGTCGCGATGGGCATCCAGAACGCCGTCGCGCGCAAGCTCGCCGTGCCCGACCTCACCACGACGGTGCTCACCATGACGCTGACCGGCATCGGCCACGACTCCCCGACCAGCCGGCGCGGCCGGGCCAGCCTGAGCCGCCGGGTCCTCGCCGTGGCCACCATGCTCGCAGGCGGCATCGCCGGCGCGGAGCTCGTGCTCAACGTCGGCACGGTAGTGCCGCTCGCCCTGGCGACCGGCCTGCTCGCCATCGTGGCGGCCGGGTCCGCCGTCGCCGCCAGCCACCCAGGCGAATGGCGCAAGGCCAACGGCTGAGGCCGGCCTTACCGCGACGCGGGCGGATGTCACAGAATGATCCACATGACCGACTCCCTCCCGCCGCTTGACGGGCTGACGGTGCTGGAGATCTCTAGCTTTGTCGCCGCTCCCCTGGGCGGCATGACCCTGGCGCAGCTCGGCGCCGAGGTGATCAGGATCGACCCGGTGGGCGGCGGCCCCGACCTGCACCGCTGGCCCCTCGCGCCGTCCGGCGCGAGCCTGTACTGGGCCGGGCTGAACAAGGGGAAGCGGTCGGTCGCCCTGAACCTGCGCGATGCCGAGGGCCAGCGCCTCGTCGGCGACCTGCTCGCCGCCTCGGGGGCCGGCGGGGGAATCGTGCTCACCAACGCGCCGGGGCGGGGCCTGCTCGGCCCGGCCAGCCTCACCGAGCGCCGCCCCGACCTGATTCACCTGCAGGTCCAGGGCCACCACGACGGCCGGGCGGCCGTCGACTACACCGTTAACGCCGCGACGGGATTCCCGTTGATCACCGGCCCCGAGGATGTCGCCGGCCCGGTGAACCACGTGCTCCCGGCCTGGGACATCGCCTGCGGGCTGTACGCGGCCGTCGGCCTGCTCGCCGCGGAGCGGCGCCGCGCGCGCACCGGCGCGGGCAGCGTCATCACGCTGGCCCTGGCCGACGTGGCCCTGGCGGTCGCGGGGCATCTCGGTTTCCTGGCCGAGGCGCAGCTCGGCGGGACCGACCGGCCCCGCATCGGCAACCACCTGTACGGCGGCCTGGGCCGGGACTTCCCGACGGCCGACGGGAAGCGGGTCATGGTGGTGGCGCTCACCCGCAGGCACTTCGCCGACCTCGCCGCCGCGACCGGCCTGACCGCCGCGTTGGCCGAGCTTGAGCGGCTGCTGCGCGCCGACTTCACCGAGGACGGCGACCGCTACCGGCACCGCCAGGTCATCGCGGCCCTGCTTGAGCCCTGGTTCGCCGAGCGCAAGCTCGCCGAGGTTGAGCGGGACCTCGCGGAAGCGTCGGTGCTGTGGTCGCCGTACCGCAGCTTCGCCGAAGTGACGGGGGATGACGGTAACCCGCTGCTGCAGCAGATCGGCCAGCCCGGGATCGGGGCGCTGCTCGCTCCCGGCTCACCGCTGGTCATGGACGGCGTAGCCGGCCCTCGTCCCGCTCCGGAGTTCGGCGCGGACACGGAAAACGTGCTGACCGGGATGCTCGGGCTCAACGCGGCCGACGTGCGCGCGCTGGCCGAACGCGGGATCGCCGGCGGCCCGGCGGCATGACGACCAGTAACGACAGGAAGGACCCGAGCAGCCGATGCTTCCCCTGACGGAAACCGAGGGCCTCACCGACGAGCAGCGGGACATCCTCGCCGCCGTCCGGTCGTTCGTGGACGCCGAGATCATCCCGGTGGCCACCGAGCTTGACCACTCCGACACCTACCCCCACCAAATCGTGGCCGTGCTGCGCGACCTGGGGGTGTTCGGGCTGACCATCGACCCCGACTACGGGGGGCTCGGGCAGTCGCTGCTGACCTACGCGCTGGTGGTGGAGGAGATCGCCCGCGGCTGGATGAGCATCTCCGGCATCATCAACACGCACTTCATCGTCGCGTACCTGATCGCCAAGCACGGCACCGAGGAGCAGAAGGCGACCTTCCTGCCCAAGATGGCGGCGGGCGAGATACGGGCCGCCTTCTCGATGTCCGAACCCGACCTCGGGTCTGATGTCGCCGCGATCCGCACCGCCGCCGCCCCCGACGGCGACGACTACCTGATCAGCGGCCAGAAGATGTGGGTCACCAACGGCGCCTCCGCCAACCTGGTAGCGCTGCTGGCAAGGACGCCGGAGGGCGCACCCAAGCCGCATGCCAACCTGACCACCTTCCTGATCGAGAAGGACAGCGGCTTCGGCACGCCCCGGCCGGGGCTGACCATTCCGCGAAAGATCCACAAGATGGGCTACCGGGGAGTCGACACGACCGAGCTCATCCTTGACCAGTGCCGGGTGCCGGCCGGCCGGGTGCTCGGCATGAAGCCCGGCCAGGGCTTCTACCAGATGATGGACGGGATCGAGGTCGGCCGGGTCAACGTCGCGGCCCGCGCCTGCGGGGTGGCGCAGCGGGCGTTCGAACTCGCCATCGCGTACGCGCAGCAGCGCCGGACCTTCGGCCAGCCCATCGCGCGGCATCAGGCGATCGAGTTCAAGCTGGCCGAGATGGGAACCAAGGTCGTCGCCGCCCACCAGATGGTCGTGATGGCGGCGCGCCGCAAGGACACGGGGACGAAGAGCGACCTCGAAGCGGGGATGGCGAAGTACCTCGCGAGCGAGTACGCCAAGGAAGTCGTCGAGGACGCGCTGCGCATCCACGGCGGCTACGGCTACTCACAGGAGTACGAGATCGAGCGGCTCTACCGGGACATCCCGCTGCTGCTCATCGGGGAAGGCACCTCAGAAATCCAGAAGATGATCATCGGGCGCCGGCTGCTTGACCGCTTCGCCCTCCCGAGTTAGGAGCCGTGATGCAGCGAATCGATGCCGACCTGCTGGTCCCCGGGCGCGGTGCCCCCATGGCCGGCGGCACGGTGATCCTCGACCACGAGCGCATCAGCTACGCCGGGCCGACGTCGGCCGCGCCGGACACCCCGGGCGCCGTGGTGCAGCGCGCGCCGGTGGTAATGCCGGGGCTGTGGGACTGCCACGCGCACTTCTTCGGCATGCGGGCCCACGGGTGGGAGCAGATCCCGCTTGAGCCGCTGGCGCTGCGCGCCGCCCGCTGCGCCCGCGACCTGCGCGCCGCGCTCGACGCCGGCATCACGTCGGTGCGTGAGGTCGGCGGACTTGGGGTCCATCTCGCCCGCGCGGTCGCGGAGGGCACCCTGGACGGCCCGACGATCTACGGCGCGGGCGCCGTGCTCTCGGCCACCGGCGGCCACGGTGACATCCACGCCTACCCGCTCGACTGGTTCGAGGACTTCTGCCGCCACGACGGGATGTTCCGGCTGGCCGACGGGCCCGCCGAGTGCGCCCGCGCCGTCCGCGAGCAGCTCAGGGTGAACGCGAGGCTGATCAAGGTCTGCGCCTCCGGCGGCGTGCTGTCCACGGTCGACGACCCGATCCACCAGCAGCTGACCATGGACGAACTGCGCGCGATCGTCGAGGTGGCCGGGCTGGCCGAGCGGGCCGTGGCGGCGCACTGCCACGGCAAGCCCGGCATAATCGCGGCGCTGCGGGCGGGCGTGCGGACCATCGAGCACGGGACCTACCTCGACGACGAGTGCTGCGACGCGATGCTGGAGACCGGCGCGGTCCTGGTGCCGACCCGGACGATCATCGAGACGCTGCTGGCGGGCAAGGACGGCATCCCGCCGTACGCCCGCGCGAAGGTCGAGGCGATCGGCGAGACCCACGCGGAGTCGGTGGCCCGGGCCCACGAGCGCGGCGTCACCATCGCGGCCGGCACCGACCTCGGGCTGACCACTCCCGGCCAGCCGGGCGGCTGGGGGCAGAACGGCACCGAGCCGATGTACCTGTCCCGGCTCGGCCTGACGCCGCTCGAGGCGATCGAGGCGGCGACCGCCACCGCCCCGGCGACGCTCGGGCCGCAGGCGCCGCTGTCCGGGCAGCTGGCCGCGGGCTATGACGCGGACATGATCACGTTGTCGGCCGATCCGGTGGCCGACATCTCCGTGCTGGCCAGCCCGGCGAATGTCACCGGGGTCTGGGTCCGCGGCCGCCAGGTCAAGGGTTAGCGCGGTCCGGCCGATCCGGCGACCGGCGCGGCAGGTACCTTCTGGTGTGTGAGTGACACACAGCTGACAGCTAACGGAAAGCGGCTTGCGTGGGGCTGGGGCCTGGCCACCACGGCGGGGACCGGCGAGGTCCTCGACACCTGGTACCCGGCGCCGGCGCTCGGCTCGCCGGAAGGGGACGGCACGGCGCCGGCCATGCTCGCGCAGGCGCAGCGGGAGGACCCGGTTCGCCGGGTAAGCCTGAAGGCCGTGCGTACCGTGGTTGACCTGGACGCCGCGCCGGCCGACGTGCCCGATGCCTACCTTCGCCTGCACCTCCTGTCCGGCCGGCTGGTCCGGCCGCACGGCGTGAACCTCACCGGGATCTTCGGCGTCCTGCCGAACGTGGCGTGGACCAGCCTGGGTCCCGTGCGGGCGGCCGACACGGACGAGGT
>Ga0210385_10002988_pt1 | contig 10146 bp, 5 predicted proteins | sample IncBWH26OmetaG_FD_160107 | JGI IMG/M metagenome (GOLD analysis project Ga0210385, IMG submission 160107) | Forest soil microbial communities from Barre Woods Harvard Forest LTER site, Petersham, Massachusetts, United States - Inc-BW-H-26-O ...
TGACGGCTTTCAGATCAATGTCGCCGAACTTGACGACGGTCGAAAAGACGATCTCGTCGATATCGTCATCAAGGATGAGGACCTCGATGTCCTTCTTCTTGTAGACCTCGAGCAGTGGAGAATTGCGGAGCATGGACTCAGTTCCGCCCGTGACGTAATACAGGGCCTTCTGCTCGGGCTGCATGCGCTCCTTAGCCTCAGCGAGCGACGTCAGTCCGTCAACTTTAGTGGACTTGAAGCGTATGAGGTCGAGCAGCGTATCGCGATTGGCGAAGTCGCCGTAAAGACCTTCCTTGAGCGGACGATTGTACTCGGCGATGAACTGCAAGTATTTCTCGGGATCATTGGCGGCGATCGTCTTCAACTCGGAGAGAATCTTCTTGACGCTCGCAGTCTTGATACTGGTTAGCACTTTGTTTTGCTGCAGGATCTCGCGCGAGACATTGAGCGGCAGATCTTCGGAATCGATGATGCCGCGCACGAAGCGCAGGTACTGCGGGAGCAAGTCCTTGGAATCATCCATGATGAAGACGCGCTTGACGTAGAGCTTGACACCGCCTTTGTAGTCGGCCTGGTAGAGATCGAGCGGGGCCTTGGCAGGAATGTAGAAGAGGGTGGTGTACTCAAGCGTGCCTTCGGCCCGGGTATGAAACCAGAAGAGCGGGTCTTCCCAGTCGCCGGTGATGGATTTGTAAAACTCCTTGTAGTCATCGTCCTTGAGTTCGGACTTTGGGCGCTGCCACATTGCGCTGGCGGCGTTGACCTGCTCCGTGGTGCGGGTCTTGATGGATTCCTTTTTCTCGGCGTTCCACTCGCTCTTATCGTGTGTGAGAAAAATGGGAAAGGCGATGTGGTTCGAGTATTTCTTGACGATTTCGGTAAGACGCCAGCCGTTGGCATACTGCGCGCCTTCGTCATTGAAGTGGATGAGCAACGTGGTTCCGGCGCTCTTGCGCGCATCAGCATCTGAGACCTCCTCAATATCGAAGCCGGTCTTTCCATCGCTGGTCCACTTATAGGTCTTCTCTTCGCCGGCCTTGCGCGAGGTGACTTCTACCTTGTCGGCGACCATGAAGGCGGAGTAGAAGCCGACGCCGAACTGGCCGATGAGGTTCGAGTCCTTGCGGGCATCGCCCGAGAGCTGGGCTAGGAAGTTCTTGGTGCCTGACCGGGCGATGGTGCCGAGGTGCGAGACGAGGTCTTCCTCGTTCATCCCGATCCCCGTGTCCGATATGGTGAGTGTCTTGTTGGCTTCATCGAGTTCCAGGTCGATGCGCGGCGAGTCGATGCCATTGCCCACGAGAGCCTTGTACCGGTCGTCTGTGAGGCTAAGATAGCGCAGCTTGTCGAGCGCATCAGAGGAGTTCGAGATCAGTTCGCGAAGGAAGATCTCCGGGTGGGAGTAGAGTGAATGAACGATCAACTGGAGTAGCTGGTTGACTTCAGTCTGGAATTGTTGTTTTGACATAGCATCCTTGATTATTGCGAACCGGGTGAATATCTTCAAATTTGCCATTGCAGGCGAGCGCACACAATCCGGTTTGGCACGTGATTGTATCCTTTGGTTGGAAGTCCTCAGGTTGAAACGCAAGCTCAGAAGGATCCCAGTTGATGGCTGGAGTCAGCCTCGAAAAGATCGAAGCGATGGCGCCCGACCAATCTTCTCTGGTTGCTGCGCGAAAACTTGTGAAACCCGGCAGCTGGTCGGGCCTCGCCGCCGACAACGCCGGGCTCATATGGGGTGAATGTCAGGGTTCCGGCGCCACGCCCTATCGCGTGGTTGTCTCAGAGGCAGATGCCGGTTACAAATGCAGCTGCCCGAGCCGGAAGTTCCCCTGCAAGCACAGCCTTGCCATGATGTGGATGCGTGCCGAGGGCAAGGTCTCCTTCCAACCTGCCGCAGTTCCAGAGTGGGTGCAGGAATGGCTCAGGCGACGACGGGCGGGTTCCGGCGCGCCAAACTCTGATAAGGATGAAACTCCTCAACCTAAGAACCTGGCTCAGGCTTCCTCACCGCAACCCGAAGAAGTCGATCCAAAGGCTGAAGCGCGGGCAGCAGCAGCGCGTGATCGCGCACGTCGCGAACGTGAAGATGCGATTCGTGCGGGACTCGATGACCTCGACACATGGTTGATCGATCAGGCCGAAGCAGGCCTCGCCGGGTTCGCCAGTCATGCCGGAAAATCATGCCGATCCATTGCGCAGAGGCTCGTGGATGCGAAGGCGCCGGGCCTGGCAACGCGACTCGATGGTCTGTCCAACCGCATCTACAGCCTTCCGGAACATGCGCGGCCGATAGCGGCGGTTGAGCAATTGGGACAGCTTCATCTGATCGCCGAGGCCTATCGCCGTCAGGAAAGCCTCAGCATCGAGATGCGCGCCGATGTTCGCCGTGAGGTTGGCTGGACGCAGCCGCGCGAGTCGTTGCTGAGTGAAGAAGGTGCGTTGTGTGTTTCGGGATCCTGGCGGGTAGTCGGCACTGTGAGTGAAGTGCAGCCGGACAAATTGCGGCGGCTCGAAACCTGGCTGTGGCGTGAAGAACCGACGGAGGGTCCACGGACTGCGGTGCTTCTCGACTTTGTTCCCGTCGCTTCGGGCCAGACAAAAGGCGCGTATCGAACAGGAGAGAGCATCAACGCGACCCTCGTCTTCTACCCGTCCGTGCGGCCTCTGCGCGCTCTCATCAAGGAGATGACAACTCCCACCCAGGAATGCAGCACAGATCTTGGCTTGTCCGAGGACAATCTTGCCAATGCATATGGCGGGTACGAGGACGCATTAGCCAAAATTCCATGGATCAACGTGTGGCCCCTGCGGTTTCGAGATGCCCGTGTGCGGCGAAACGGAGAAAAGCTCTTTGCCTGTTCAGCCCATAACGATGAAGTCGCGCTCCCCATCATCACAAACCAGGTAAATGCCGTTTCTCCTTTGCTGGCGATTGAGAAATTCGATGGCTTCGGGCTCTGGGATGGTTACACATTCAGACTTTGCCTCGCCCAGACACTACGTGGCAGGTGGGTGAGCGAATGAACGCTGAGGAGCTGAAATCTCGGATTCTCCCGGTACTGCTCAGCGGAACACGCCGCGACCCAGGTCAGAACTTCGCCTTCGGCAGCGACCGAGAACATTCTGTCCTGAATGCCCTTAGCCTTGCAGGACAGGCGTTGCGTTTCACTCGGCCCTCCGTCCCGAACGAATTCGCAGTCGAGCACTGGCCCCGCGACGAACGACGTGTTCTTCCGGATCGATTGCGGCCAGCCATCGTGCGGCTTCTCGACAGAAGCACCGACGACACTGCAAGAGCATTGGCATTTGCACTCGATAAGCGGAAACTGCGACCGCATCCTTTCGATCTGCCCAAGCTCGATGGATTTGTCCGCCGCTATGCCGATCGACTGGGAGCAACAGCGCAATACTGGGTGCAGTGCGAAACGTCGATCCTGGCGGCTCGCAGTTATTTTGAAGCGGATGAATTGACCGCCGACAATTGGACCGAAAGCTCTTTGCGGCCGAGAGTGCTGTTCCTCAAGACTCTGCGCAAGCAGGATGCCAAAGCAGCCCAAGGGCTTTTGGAGAAAACCTGGTCCGGCGAAAATCCCGACAGCCGGGTTCAATTGCTCTCGACTCTCCAACTCGGCCTGTCGCCTCAAGACAAGCCTTTTCTAGAGAGCATTCAGAAGGACCGGGCGCCTCGCGTTCGTTCCCTCGTGCAACGAATGCTTGCGGTGATCTCCGGATCTTCCGGCGACAATCCAGCGCTCGCTGCGTGCATGGAGAGAATTCAAAAGTCCAAGGCCGGGCTCCTGAAAAAGCGAGAAGCACTCAAACTTGAGTTGCCTGCCACCGTGAAAGGACACGAGGTGAATCGCTGGATCCAGGAGCAGTTTGCGGATGTAACCCTCGGCAGCCTGGCGCACGCCTGCGCGATGTCAGAGCGTCAACTGGTTGAAGCTGCAGAGAAAGACGATCACCTTCTGTTTGCTCTTGCGATGATGGCTTCGCGCGAAATGAGATTTGATTTGCTCGATTCAATCACCGAGGAACTGCCGAACGCCTGGGGCCGGATGAGCGAGATACCGGGGGACGACGATCTCGAAGATGACGACCGAAAGCTTGCTGACTGGGCGATTGCGCTGATCAAACCGAACAAATGGCTTCCCGAGGTTCCGTTTCCCGCATGGAGCTGGTTGCATCGCCAGATAAAAGGGACGCTCCCTACCCGCATTATGAGGGAAGTTCTTGCCTCAAAGACGTGGACGGAGCAACTGGATTCCGATAAGAAAGGCGGAACGGAGTTCGTCCAGGTAATCTGCGCGCTGTGTCCCACGGAATTGAGCGGAACCATCCGCTCGCAGATCGAGCCGCTCGAAGCTGATCGAAAAGACAAGGGATTGATGTTGCTGGATATTCTCGACGAGTTGGAGACATTGAAATGAACAGTCAGAAATTGCGTTTGCCTGCGGAACAGATTCATGCTGCGGAACTCGACGCGCTAGTGAAGGGCGACGACGGGACGCGGCCACCAAATTGGCGGCTTTCTCCGCAATCCGTCGTGACCTACTTGCTGGGCGGCAACGCGAAAGATGGAACTCCGATCTCGTCAAAATACATTGGCAACAGGCGCCTGATTGAAACCGCCGTGGCGACGCTGGCCACCGATCGCGCGCTGTTGTTACTCGGCTTGCCCGGTACAGCGAAATCCTGGGTCTCCGAGCACCTGGCTGCCGCCATCTCCGGCTCCTCGCAGCGGATCATCCAATGCACGGCGGGCACCGACGAGAATCAGGTCCGCTATGGCTGGAATTACGCACTGTTGCTGGCAAAAGGCCCATCCATCGACGCGCTCGTCAAGACCCCGCTGACGCGAGCGATGAAAGATGGCACGATCGTGCGGTTCGAAGAGCTCACGCGCATGGGCTCGGACGTTCAAGACACCCTGATTACCGTCCTTTCGGAGAAGACTCTCCCTGTTCCGGAGCTAGACATTAGCATCGATGCCTCGCCGGGTTTCAATGTGATTGCAACTGCCAACAATCGCGACAAGGGAGTGAATGATCTTTCCTCCGCACTGAAGCGCCGCTTCAACGTAGTCGTCCTGCCATCGCCGGCAACGCTCGAGGAGGAGACTGGCATCGTGGTGAAGCGCGTCGGCGAGATCGGAACCAGTCTGACGCTGCCGCCAATTGAACCGGCTGAAAAAGAGCTGGCGCGAATCGTCATTTTGTTTAGAGAACTGCGCGAAGGAAAGACGCTGAACGGCAAGACAAAGCTTAAGACCTCCTCCGGCTCGCTCTCGACCGGGGAAGCCATCTCCGTCGGTGTGAGCGCATGGGCCGAAGCAGCCTACTTCGGAAACAGCGTGATGGATGCGCAGAGCATGGCGACGAATCTTATCGGAGCCGTCGTGAAAGACCCGGTCCAGGATACAGTCGCACTTGAGGAGTATCTCGAAAATGTCGTTCGTACACGCGACGAGTGGGGCGATCTTTACCGTGCGATTCGAGAAGTGATCTGAGTGTGAATCTGAATGGATGAGCGGCTTCACATCTTCGGAGTCCGGCACCACGGCCCCGGCTCTGCCGCGCTGCTCAAGCGTGCGCTCGACGCGCTCGATCCTGCCTGCGTTCTGATCGAAGGCACGCCGGAAGCTGATGAGTTGATCTCCTTCGCCGATGCTCCGGGCATGAAGCCGCCGATCGCATTGCTGGTGCACGCCAGCGCCGATGCTAACGCTGCCTTCTTCAGTCCTTTCGCTGAATTCTCGCCAGAGTGGCAGGCCATTCAATGGGCGCTCGCGCATGGCAAACCAGCCCGCTTCATTGATTGGCCCGGCGGCATTACGATCAGCGAATTGATCGCAGCGAAGAACAAGGCCCCGGAGGAGATGGAGGTGCAGGTCGACTCTGATCCGCTGGATCACTTGGCTGAAGTAGCAGGATTCACGGATGGTGAAGCGTTTTGGAACACGCTTATCGAGCAAGGAAGGCTCGGCCAAGCCGCCGAAACCAACGCCGGAGCCAATGCTTTGGCTGTATTTGCTGCCATCGAGCGCGTCATGACCGAGGTACGCGCGGAATCAACATCTTCCAGAAGCGAGCGTTCACGCCAGCGGGATGCGCAACGAGAAGCGTGGATGCGAATTCACATCCGGGAGGCACTTAAGGAATACGAGGGACCTGTAGCCGCAGTGGTCGGTGCGTGGCATGTGAGTGCGCTTCGCGAAAAGGCGAGCGCGGCTGCCGACAAGGCGCTCGTGAAGGATCTGGTTCGAGAGAAGGTCGAGGTCACGTGGGTTCCCTGGACAAACAGCCGACTCAGTGCGGGCTCGGGCTACGGAGCCGGAGTGATCTCCCCCGGCTGGTACAGCCATCTCTGGAGCCTTTACGCGCAAAAAAATCCGACGGAACCTGCCGCGTTTGCCGCGCAATGGCAGGCCAAGACAGCTGCTCTGCTTCGGCAGGAAGGCTATCCCGCGTCGACTGCGTCTGCCATCGAAGCTACGCGTCTGTCCCTGACATTAGCTGCACTTCGCCATCACGCAGTTCCGGGCCTCGAAGAGATGCGCGAATCCTCACTTGCCTCGCTGTGTTACGGCGAGGCTGTGCCGCTACGCCTGATAGAACGCAAGCTCTACATCGGCGAACAGGTGGGCGAAATCGACCCAAGTGTTCCGCAGATGCCGTTGGCGCGCGATCTTGCCCTCTGGCAGAAGAAGACGCGACTCAAGCCCGAAGACCTCGAAGCCGAGGTTCGCGTCGATCTGCGCAGCGAGGCTGGCTTGCTCAAATCCACGCTGCTCCACCGGCTTCTGATTCTGAATGTTCCGTGGGGAAAGCTGATCGAGGCCGAAGCCGGTCGCGGAACCTTTCGAGAAGTGTGGCGCCTGCGCTGGGTCCCGGAGTTCTCGGTCTCTCTCGCCGAGGCTCTGGTCTATGGCGGCACCATCGAGCAGGCTGCTGCTAACGCGCAGGTGGAGCGATCACAGAAGTCGACATCCATCTCCGAGCAGGCTGAACTCATTCGCTCTGCACTTGTCGCCGATCTGCCAGTCGCTGCCAAGTCGTGCATCACGCGTCTCCAGGAAATGGCTGTCGACGCAAGCGAAGTCACTGAACTAATGCAGGCAGTTGCCCCGCTCGTGCGTGTGCTGCGCTATGGAACCGCACGCGAACTGCCCGAAGCAGAGCTGCGCTCCCTCATCCATGCGCTCAGTGTGGAAGTGAATGCCGGCGTCCGTCTCGCCTCCCACAATCTCGACGAAGACGCAGCCTCCGCGCGCGTCAACGCAATGCGAGCTTACGACGAGGCTTTGCATCTGTTTGGCGATCAGACGCTCATCGATTCGTGGCGGCAGCATCTTGAAGCAATGGTGAGGGATGACCAGGTAGCGGCCGAAGTCGTCGGATTGAGCTTGCGACGCCTGCATGACATGCGCTCCTGGGATCTTGAGCAGGTCAGCTCGGCTTTTTCGCTGCGAACCCGTGGCGAGAACCCCAAGAGAGCGGGCGGGTTTATTGAGACCTTTCTTGCCGGTGGCTCAGAAGTGCTCCTGCAGGATCAGCCGCTCCTGCAGCTTCTCGACGACTGGCTCTGTGACCTGACGGAGGATGATTTCATTGAGTCATTGCCGCTCCTACGTCGCAGTTTTTCTGCCTTCGATGCCATCGCGCGGCGCCGCCTGATGGAGCGCGTCTCCAGAGGCGCGCAGGAAAGCACTCATGCGGGGAAACCCTCAGACGGCAGCTTGAATGAGGCTTTTGATCGTGCGTTGCCGCTGCTTTATCAGATTCTCGGAATCGCTGCCGACACAGGAGGCCTGTCATGACTCCGGTCAATCAAAAAGAACGGCTGCGGAGATGGAGCCTGGCGATCGGCGATGAGGCGTCAGAACTCAGCGAAAACGATCGGCGGCTGTCGGCGGCATTGGGTGCTCTTTATGAATCTTCTTCACAACCGAAGAAACGAGGTGGCCTGGGTGCATCGGCTCCGCGCATCTCTCGCTGGCTCGGCGATATCCGCGAATTCTTCCCATCGCCCGTCGTGCAGATTATTCAGAAAGATGCCTTTGAACGGCTCAACCTGAAAGCGCTCATGCTGGAGCCGGAATTCCTTTCTACCCTCGAGGCCGATGTTCATCTTGTAGCCGACCTGATCTCGCTTCGCTCCGCAATTCCCGAGAAGACCAAAGAGACAGCTCGCATGGTGGTGCGCAAAGTGGTCAACGAGCTTCTAGCACGTCTCGAACACAAGACGGTCGAAACTGTGGGCGGCGCCATCAACCGCTCGCAACGGACTCGGCGCCCCCGTCACTCCGACATCGATTGGGGACGGACTATTCTTGCCAACCTCAGGCACTATCAGCATGAACATCAAACCGTAGTTCCCGAGACTCTTGTCGGTCATCAGCGGAGGGCACGTACCCGCGTCAATCTCGATCACGTCATGCTGTGCGTGGACCAGTCCGGCTCCATGGCGTCTTCCGTTGTCTACGCCTCGATCTTTGCCGCCGTCCTTGCGTCGCTGCCGGGACTGGCAACCCAGCTGATCTGCTTCGATACTTCGGTTGTTGATTTGACCGAGCAATTGAGCGATCCGGTTGACGTGTTGTTTGGAGTCCAGCTTGGTGGGGGCACCGATATCAACGCGGCTCTCGCCTACTGTGAACAGCACATCGAGCATCCCTCCAAAACGCACTTGGTTCTAATTACGGACCTTTATGAAGGCGGTAATGCCGAATCCATGCTGGCGCGGGTCGCAGCGCTCAAGCAGAGTGGAGTCAAGCTGATCGTGCTGCTTGCGCTCTCGGACGATGGCCACCCGGCATACAACCAGGAACATGCTGCCAGGATAGCCGCGATGCATTGTCCCGTTTTCGGTTGCACGCCGGACCAGTTTCCGGAACTGATGGCGGTCGCCCTGACCGGTAGAGACATCCAGCAATGGGCAGCTTCAAAGGACATCGCGCTAGTTCGCGGCGAGTAGAACTTCTGAAAAGAGTCCCTTTTCGGGTGTGTAGACATTCGCGAGCACCGAGTTTCTCAGAGAGGCAACTGCGAATTGAAGGTGAATACGCTACTTACTTCTGGTAATAACCAGAAAGTTAGTTGCGCTCAAACCAGAACTGGGTTATTCTCGTCTTCGTGAAGAACCTATCCAAGTCGTATCTGTCGGAATCACTCAGCGATTTGCTGGGCATGGAGGGGTGCGGCTGATTTAGGTAGAATCTACGGAATCGCCGAAGCCCCTCGAGAAATCGAGGGGCTTTTGTTTTACGGGCTTCTGGCGGAATCGGCAGACGCGGCAGCCTCAAGAGCTGTGACATCTTCAGGGTTCGAGTCCCTGGAAGCCCACCAAGTCGTCGACAGGTTCGTGCTTAGAATCCTGATCGCTCGACGTGTATCTAGGTTGCAAGGAGTTAGTAAGTCGTGGGGATGTGGTGGAAATGGGAGACACGCTGGTCTTAGAAACCAGTGCCTTCGCGCGTGAGAGTTCAAATCTCTCCATCCCCACCAGGAGGCTCATGGAGACGTGGCCGAGTGGTCTATGGCACCGCACTGCTAACGCGGAGTGCCCTTGAAAGGCACCATCCGTTCGAATCGGATCGTCTCCGCCAGCATTGCATGCAGCAGTCGCTCGCTGTTCGCTCGCAGAAGAGTTGGGGGAGGGTATGAGTTTTGTTATTCGGTAAAATGAGCGGAAAGGTATCGCACCTCGTCGGAAGTGAGGCTCACGCAAGCGATGCGTGTGCAGGTTCAAGTCCTGCTCCTACCGCCAAGAATCGGGGTCCCCGGCGACACGGGGTCCCCAACGAACGATCTTTGTTCGTTGGGGTGAGGACAGGTCTTCGTCGCTGGGGTGGGGTAGCGTTAGGCATTTGGAAAGCCCATCCCGTTCGAAGCGGGACGTACCTTCGGGGCTTGCGCGTTCGACTCGCGCCGCTACCGCCATTTGAAGCGCAAGCAGTTTCAGGGCAGAAAGGATGAATCAAATGATGCCGAGTATCAAGCAGATTGTGAAGGACAACATGGCCAGGTTCTCTTTCTATCGCACGGGGAACATGTTCTACACCGTCGATGTGGAAGGGCAGAAGTACCAGTTTCCGGTCTCGCTTGAAGACATCGGCGGAGCGACGCTTACGGCTGAATT
>Ga0210385_10002990_pt1 | contig 10144 bp, 9 predicted proteins | sample IncBWH26OmetaG_FD_160107 | JGI IMG/M metagenome (GOLD analysis project Ga0210385, IMG submission 160107) | Forest soil microbial communities from Barre Woods Harvard Forest LTER site, Petersham, Massachusetts, United States - Inc-BW-H-26-O ...
ATTGTCTTTGCACAGGCGTCCCCAGAGGTAGGGGAAGTCGACGGTGTAGAACGGCTTCCGTTCGCCAAGGCCAACGGCCTCAATGATCTCGTCTGAGACGGGAGCGGTAGCGACGGCGAGCGTCAGTTTCGGATGCGCGTCTTCGCCATAGCCGGCCATGTCCAAAGAGAGTGCGTTGGTGGCGAAGAGGATCTTTCCGGCGACGATTTTGCGGCCGCCGGCGATTGCGAGTTCGCCGGTACACTGCGACGTGAAGTCTTCCACATGGTGATGCTCGAAGATTTGCGCGCCCAGCGTTTCGGCGGCTTGCGCGAGAGCGGAGACAAGTCCGCCGGGATTAATGGTGCCGCCGGGGACTTCGTTCGTGACGCGCAGCGTGCCGGAATCGTTCCAGTTGATCGGCGAATCGGCGCGACCGTTTTTGCGGCCAATTTCCCAGGCGCCCGGAAGCATCAACTCCGCGCGCGCGGCGAGGGAGAAGCCACAGGCTGCGCTGAGTTTTTCGAAGATCGACTGCACTCCGGCGATTACGTCGCCCAAGCCTTCCTGATCGCCGGCCGCTGTCTCGCCGAGAAATTGACCGCCGGTGCGTCCGCTGGCGCCTGAGCCGATGTGGCCTGCTTCCAGGACGACGACGGTCTTATCGGGCGCGAGAAACCGCAACCACGCGGCCGCGGCTAACCCGGTAAAGCCGCCGCCGATGACGACGAAGTCGGCGGAATTTGGCAAAGACTGGCGGCGAGGGGTGAAATCGATCGTCCAGGGCGGAATGCCCCACGCTCCGGAACAATCACCGCTCCAATGATTTTTCTGCGAATCGGAATGGGAAGGGGAGTGCACGGGAAAAGAAGGTCTCGCACGCGCGAGGCGTGCGAGACCCGTTCGAACTAAAGGATGCTTTCGGTCCAGTTTTCCAGAATGTGGCGGACCTTCGCCATGAACTGGTGCGCCGCGGCGCCGTCTACAACGCGGTGATCGTAAGAGATCGTGAGGTAGACCATGGTGCGGATGGCGATAGCGTCATCGATCACTACGGGCCGCTTCTCGATCGCGCCCAGGCCGAGGATGGCGACGTTAGGCTGGTTGATCACCGGCAAGCCAAAAAGCCCGCCGAAGACACCGGGATTCGTGATGCAGAACGTGCTTTCGGCCACTTCTTCGGGCTTTAGTTTTTTGGCGCGGGCGCGTTCAGCAAGATCGTTGGTGGCGCGCGCGAGGCCGATGAAGTTTTTCTCTTCGGCGTTCTTAATCACGGGAACGATCAATCCCCAGTCGAGCGCAACGGCGATGCCGATGTTGCATTCCTTGTGGAGGACGATGTTGGTTCCGTCGACCGATGCGTTTACGGTGGGGAAGGCGCGCAGTGCGTCAACCGCGGCGCGAATGAAGAACGGCATGAAGGTGAGCTTGGTGCCCACTTCCTGCTCGAACTTCGCCTTGGTTTTTGCGCGGAGACTCGCGATATTGGTGACGTCGACTTCTTCCACCGAGTAGACGTGCGGAGAAACGCGCTTCGAGAGCACCATGTGCTCCGCGATCTTCTGGCGCATGTTGGACATGGGCTGCACTTCGTAATTTCCAAAATAAAGCTTCTCGCGTGGGACGGCAGTTTCGAGCAGCGCCGAGGCCTGACCGCCGGACGGCGGCGGAGGAGCAGCGGGACGTGGAGGCGGCGCCGCCGCAGCAGTCGGTGCAGGGCGCTGAGCCTGTGCAGCGGGCGCGCTCGATGCGGGTGCGGGGCCGTTGCCGACGGCCGAGAGAATGTCGTCTTTGCTGACGCGGCCGCCGGCGCCTGTGCCGGAAACCTGCGTGAGGTCGATATTATTTTCGCGGGCGATGCGCTTGACCAGCGGGGAACTGCGAACTTTTTCAGCGGATGCCTTGTCCGCCGGTGGCGGCGCGCCGGGGCTTGTAGGAGCCGTGGGTGCGGGTGCACCTTTGGCCGGAACGGCGGCTACGGGCTTGGCTGCGTCCGGCTTTGAGGGCGCCGGCGCGGGCGCGGAAGCGGCGCTTGCTGCTCCTGCCGCTTCGATGGTCGCGACGATGGTCTGTACCGGAACGGTCTGTCCTGCGTTGACTTTGATTTCTTTCAGTACGCCGGCAGCGGGCGCGGGAATTTCCGCGTCCACTTTGTCCGTGGAGATTTCAAAAAGCGGCTCGTCGCGCTCGATTTTTTCACCGGGCTTCTTCAGCCACTTGGTGATGGTTCCTTCGTGAATACTCTCGCCCATCTGGGGCATGACAACATCAACTGCCATGGTCGTTCTCCTCGCATCATGAAACCGAAAGGGTCGTGAAGCTCAGGCGGCGCGCAGACACTCCTCGTGCCAAATCCCGGGCACTTCCTTCAACTCGTAGAGTATGTCTCCGCCGTGATAAAACCCAATCTTTTCCACCACCGCAGTCACTCCAGCATAATCAAGCTGATCGGGTTGCAGTTTGTGGTGGTATTTCCACACCGTCCTGAAATTCTCGAGCGCTTCTCGCTCCACAATGCGGACCGGTGTTCCGACCGGAAAATTTTCCTTATATGCCAGCATTACAAGCTCAAGCGGCGCGCAGACACTCCTCGTGCCAGACACCCGGGATGCCTTCAAGTTGATAGATTTCGTCGCCGCCATGAAAGAAGTTAACCGATTGAACCATCGCTGTGCGGTCGGCAAACTCCAGTTGCTCGGGCTCCAGCTCGTTGTGATATTGCCCGGCTTCGAGAAACGCCTCGAGGAAGGCGCGGTCCGCGATGCGGACCTGCGACCCGATTTCGAACTCCGCTACGTTCAGCCCTTTTGTTTTCCCCACTTGTGTATGTGCTCGCTTTCGTGGCGATTCGTTCCGGTACTGTTAGTATTGTGCCAATTCCCGGGCCGCAGCGACAACTTTTTCCGCATTCGGAAGGAAGAATTCTTCCAGCGGCGGCGAAGACGGCACCGGGGTATCGAGCGCGGTCACCCGGAAGATCGGTGCGTCAAGATCGCTGAAGGCGCTCTCGCAGACCGTCGCCGCAATCTCGCCTGCGATTCCCGCTGTTCGCGTGTCCTCATGCAGCACCAGCAGGCGATTTGTGTGTTTCAACGATGCGAGGATCGCCTCGCGGTCCAGCGGCTGGAGTGTGCGCAGGTCGATCACCTCGGCTTCGATTCCTTCTTTGGCAAGGTGGCCGGCCGCTTCGAGCGCGACGTGAGTCATTGCGGCGTAACTGATGATCGTCAGGTCGTCGCCTTCGCGCCGCACGGCGGCTTTTCCCAGAGGCACCGTGAAGTCGCCTTCGGGCACTTCTTCTTTCGAGCGGCGATAAAGCAGCTTGTGTTCGAAAAAGAGCACGGGGCTGTTGTCCCTGATGGCCGACTTCAGCAAGCCCTTTGCGTCATGCGCCGTGGAAGGATAAACCACCTTGAGTCCGGGCGTATGCACGAAATGCATCTCGGGGTTCGCGGAGTGAAAAGGGCCGCCGTGAACGTGTCCGCCGGAGGGGCCGCGCAGAACCATCGGCACAGGCGCGCCCCACAGGTAGTGGGATTTGGCGACGTAGTTCGTCACCATGTCAAAGGCGCAGGCGATGAAATCGATGAATTGCATTTCAGCGACTGGGCGCAGGCCGAGATAGCTCATTCCACAAGCTGCACCAACGATGGCGGTTTCGCTGAGAGGCGTGTCGATCACGCGCTCAGCTCCGAAACGTGCGAAGAGTCCGTCTGTGACGCGAAAAGCGCCTCCGTAGACGCCGATGTCTTCACCGAGCGCGACGACGGCAGGATCGCGGTCCATCTCTTCGAAGAGAGCTTGGCGGATCGCTTCGACCATGGTGATCTCAGGCATCAGCGCTTCCTCTTATTGTTGCTGGGCTTGCGGGTGTCGTGGCGATGCGGTTTCGCATGTCGAGGCGCTTGCGGTGGCGGCTGGTCCTTCACGAAGGCACGATCTTTCGGGCCGCGACCGAACGGCACGCGGATCGGTGCTTCTCCCGTGGGCGTGACGGGCGTGTACTCCTCTTCCGCAAGCTCCAGCGGGACGACGGGCGCGGGAACATTTCGCGGAGGCTGTTGCGGCCGGGGCCCGAGATGCGGGTGCTTTCGCGGGGCTTGCGCGGGTTTCGCGGGTTGGATGTGCGGCGGCTTCGCGCGCGGGACATTTGGAGCATGCGGCCTGGGCGGCGCTGCGGCTGGTTTTTCGGCTAAGGCTCCGAAGTCTGTAATCTTCCAGACGGCTTGCGTCGTAGTGGCGGGCGGCGTGACTTCAGCAATCGGACGCTGCCAGTCGGCTTCGATCGTGTGGCAGCCTTCGCAATAGACACCTTGCGCCGCTGATTGGGCATCCGGAAACGGCGACTCTTCGGCGAAATTCTGTTCGACGTCGAGTTCGCGTTCGACGCGGGCGTCGATTTCGGCTCGCTGCTTTTTGTCCATCAGGCTGCGCTCGCCGAGGTATCTCGCATAGCGGTCGATGGGATCGCGCGCCCGCCAATAGTCGAACATTTCCTTGGGGACGTATTCGGCGGGGTCGTGCTGCGCGTGTCCCTTCATGCGCATGGTCTTGGCTTCGATGAGCCACGGGCCGCGGCCGGCGCGACACTCGGAGACAGCTTCGTTTGCGGCGCGAAGGACGGCGAGGACGTCGTTGCCGTCCACGATCGAACTGCGGATTCCGTAGGCTGCCGCACGCTGGGCGAGATCACGTACGGGAACCTGGCGCGACGCGGGCGTGGAGTAGGCCCACTGATTATTTTCCAGGATGACTACCAGCGGCGCGCGCTGCGAGGCGGCGAGGTTCATACCTTCGTGGAAGGCGCCGGTGGAACTGCCGCCGTCCCCGATGAAGGTGAGAGCGACGATTTTCTGCCCAAGATAACGTGCGGCCATTGCGACGCCGGTCATTACCGGAATGAGATCGCCGAGCATGGAGTTAGGCGCGACGATGTGGCGATGCTTGAGATCGGCGAAATGATTGGTGCCGTCCTTCCCGTGAGTGGGCGAAGTGGCGCGTCCCATGTGCTGGGTGAATATATCGCGCGGCGGAACGCCTTTTACTAGGAGCGCGCCGATATTGCGGATCATTGGCGCGAGCCAGTCTTGCGGCTCCAGGGCCGAGGCGGCGCCGACCGAGATAGCTTCCTGGCCGAGGCTGGAATACAGGCCGCCGACGATTTTGCCCTGGCGGAAGAGGCGCTCCAGGCGCGTTTCCAGCTGGCGATTGAGCTGAAGGAAGTAATAGAACTCGCGCTGGCGTTCGGCCGTTGGGTTAACGGTCTGCGCGGGCCTGGGAGGCGCTTCCGCCGCGATTAGGTTCGGCATCGGGGCTTTATTTTCAGTCATTTAGGCCCCGATTCTAATAATTGTAGTTGCGATTAAAAAAATGGTAGGGATCTGGATCGGGGGCAAGTGGTGACGGCATCGAATTGTCCGGGTCTGCATAATACTTTCTCTACTATTTTATCATGCCCTGCAAATCGCGCTCTTTGAGAGAGCGTGCTAAGTGACTTTAAAAGAAGCTTTTACGGTGGCGCTTTCGCGGGCTGGCTGATGCGATTTTTAGCCCGTTTTGCGTGTTGGCCAACGACTGGTTCCGGTGGCACCAACCTCGCTGTAGCTGCAGGACGGACCAACTGCTCCCGTCACTATTCAGTTTGCCAGATTCGGAGGCTTTGTTGCCTAGAATTCTTCGTTCGCTCTGTCTTGCTGTCTGGTGATTGCCATGTTAGCGAGCGTTTTCGTCGTTGTGTCAGTTGCCGGTGGGCTGGCGATTGATGCTTCCCACAACGATGACGTTCATTGGGACCTATGCACGCTGAAGCCGCGGGTCCAACTGGTCCTGCATCGCGGGCACTCCCGATCCGTTCGCTCGAGGACGTGATTTTTTGCTCAGCCGATGGCTCGAACAACGGGACCGGAATCTTGTCCGGGAGTTCGGGCGCCGTTCTTCTTCAGGATTGCGGCGGCCTGGTTGGCGGCTTGTTCGGTTGAAGTTCGAACGACCATCACTACTCCGCCGGCCTTCACGTGGTTTGCATAGAACTCTTGTTCGCCGATGTAATTCGGCATCTTGCCAGATTCGTCGCGCACGTCGGGATCGGGCTTATGAATGGCGGCGAACAATCGCGCGAGTGGGCCATCGTGCGATTGGGGTGAGTTGGTAGAACGCTCGTGCGGCGTATCGGCGGTCCGCACATCTTCGTCGATGTCGGTGATGAGTTCAACTTGACCGCCCACGATGCCGACCTGCTCCAACTCCTGCACGGCGTCTTGCGCGGGACCATACTTTTTTAGGATGCCAACGACGATGAATTGCATGATGTGCGACCTCTCCCTCAGCGAGTTTGAGCGCAGGGTATTTTCGACCCCGGCGAAGGCATCTTATTCCAGTGAGGCACAATCGGCCAGTGCGGGGTGAAGGCGACTAGATTGTCGACGGGACTTGGGTACCAAGCAAGCTTCTCAACTCCGCTAACGATTTCATTTCTGGTTCAGCGCCGAAAATTTCGGCGAAGTGGGCGCTGAGTCGTTCGCGGGCTTCGTCTATGCTCACGGGCCGGCCGAGGGCGCGTTCGAGGGACGTGGCGCGTTTGTCTTTTATGCCGCACGGGATGATCAGATCAAACATGCGCAGGTCCGTCGAGACGTTGAAGGCGAAACCGTGGGACGTGACCCAGCGGCTCAGGTGAACGCCGAGCGCGGCGAGTTTTTCCTCATTGCCAATTTCGCCAGTTTCGTCGCCCGAGGAGCACGTTGAATTCGTGGCTTGTGCCGCCCCTACCCTTCCTTCGTCAGGGCCTACGGCGGGGCTCGGTGTTTTTTCGTAGCTTACCCAGCCCTTACGGGCTGGGCTAAGTTGTGCCGCGCCTACGGCGCTGGTTGCGAGCGAGTCTGTCAGGTCAGCTCCGTTGTTGCGGGTCGCCCGAGAGGCGGGCGGGGCGATCCAGATGCCGTGGCGGCACAGGATGCGGCGGGCTGCGAGGCCGTAGTCCGCGGCGGTGCGGATCATTACTTCTTCGAGTTGGTCGACATACCAGCGGACGTCGCGTTTGTGCTGGGTAAGGTCAAGGATCGGGTAGCCGACGATTTGGCCGGGGCCGTGATAGGTGATGTCCCCCCCGCGATCGGTTTCCGCGAACTCTACGCCCATTTGTTTCAGGACGTTCTCGCTGGCGAGGAGATTTTTATTTTCGCCGTTGCGGCCCAGGGTGATTACGTGGGGGTGTTCGCAGAAGAGTAGGACATCGGGCACGGCGCCGGATTTGCGTGCAGCGACGATTTGGCGTTGCAGATCGAACGCGGGGCCGTAGGCGATACGGCTGGCGTTGACTACCAATAGTGGCTTTCTTGTTTGCATGATGGAAATGGACGGCAACGGCAAAACCTAAAAGCAGATCCCTCGCTGCGCTCGGGATGACAAATCTGCAGATCCCTCGCTTCGCTCGGGATGACAGCTTATTCCCGCAGTATTCAGCTTCGGCCTAGAAATTGATTGTGAGGCCGCGGACGCTGTTGAAGGCGTCGCCCATGGCTTCCCAGACCGTGGGGTGCGCGTGGATCATGGCGGCCATGTCGTCGAGCGTGCCTTCCAAATTCAGCACGGCGGTCGGCTCGGCGAGGATTTCCGTGGCGAGCGGGCCGATGGCGTGGACGCCGAGGACTTCGCCGTATTTTGCGTCGGCGACCACTTTGATGAAGCCTTCATGATGGCCGAGGATCGTGGCTTTGCTGTTGCCCAGGAAGGGGAATTTGCCGGTCTTCACGTCGTAGCCGGCTTCGCGCGCGGCTTTCTCTGTGAGGCCAACGGAGCCAATCTGCGGCTCGCAATAGGTTGCGTTGGGGCAGCGCAGACGGTTGAACGGCTGCGTATCTTTTCCCGCCATGCGCGCGACGGCGATGAGGCCTTCCATCGAGGCGGCGTGCGCGAGTTGCGGCAGGCCCGCGACGATATCGCCGATGGCGTAAAGTTTCGGCTCGGCGGTCTCGAGGTAGCCGTTAGTGTGGACGAAGCCGCGCTCGACTTTGGCCGCGGTTTTATCGAGGCCGACGTTTTCGGTGAGCGGACGCCGTCCGACGGCAATCAGCACTATCTCGGCCGTGAGCGATACGGATTTGCCGTCCTTATTCTTGAAATTCACCGTGCCGGTGGCGCCGTCTGACTTGACGCTCTCGACGCGCGCGCCGGTCTCGATATTGATGCCCTTTTTCTTGAAGGCTTTCTCCAGCTCGGGCGAAATCTCTTCGTCCTCAAGAGGCACGATGCGTGGCAGGGCTTCCAGAATCGTCACCTCGCTGCCAAAGGTGCGGAAGATCGAGGCAAACTCAACGCCAACCGCGCCCGCCCCGACGACGATCAGCGATTTCGGAATCGTGGGAAGCTGCAAAATTTCGCGGTTGGTGACGATTACTTTGCGATCGATTTGCACGCCGGGCAGGCTGCGCGCCTCCGAACCGGTAGCGAGCATCGTGTAGGTGGTCTCGACTTCGGTGATCTTGCCGTCTTTTTCGACGATGACGCGGCCGGGGCCGGCGATTCGGCCCCAACCCGTGATCGATTCCACTTTGTTCTTTTTGAAGAGCAGGCCGATGCCCCCGGCGTGTTTCTTGACGATCTTGTCCTTGCGGGTGAGCATGGCGGGCCAGTTGACGCTGACATCTTTCACGTCGAAGCCGAATTCCTGCGCGTGCTGGAAGTTGTCGTAAATATCGGCATGGTGCAGGAAGACTTTGGTCGGGATGCATCCGACGTGAAGGCAGGTGCCGCCGAGGAACGGATCCTTTTCGACGACGAGGGTCTTCAGCCCCCACTGCCCGGCGCGAATCGCAGCCACGTAACCGCCCGGTCCGCTGCCAATGATGACGAGGTCGTATTTAGCCAAACAAGTTCTCCCTTACGAGATTGATTTGATTGCCGGTTCGAATGTCGGTTCGGGCGTGGAAGGGAATCGGCTTCCGTGTGCGCCGGGTGGCGATTTTATCAGTGGCGCTCACGTGCTGCAACACGCGCCCGTCTAATGTGCTGTCTACCGGCAAAGCGCTTCGGGAAATTAGATGCGCAAGGGGGCGATAGGAATCTTTTTGCCTTCGAGAAGCATCTATGTCTCGCGCGGCAAAGCCGCAGCGTCCGTCGCGGTCGAGCGAAAACGCTCTCGCGGCCAGGACGCGACGAAGGGCGCGCCAGCAGTGGCGCAGGGCTCCGGAGCCTCCTTTGGCGGCGTGCAGCGGTTCAGTTGGCGAATAAAGCTTTTGCCGTAGACGGGTTGCAAGCAGGGAAATTCACAGGGCCATTTGACAAGCCAGTGCGGCGTCGCTAGAATCGCGTGTTTTTGGATGTGAGCTAACGGCGCACTGGCGGGACGGACGGTATGGACAAGAAGCGACTCGATTACTACAAAAAGAAGCTGACGACGCGCCGCGACGAGCTGGCGCGCGGGATTTTGCGGACCGAGCAAGAGGGCCGCGAGGCCGACGACGATCCGACGGTGGACCTTGCGGACAAGGCTGCGAACTCGTACACGAAGGAGTTTCTCTTCGGCCAGACGCACAACGAGCGGTCGCAACTGCAATTAGTGGATGACGCGCTCGCCAGGATCAAGAGCGAGGAGTTCGGCGAGTGCATTTCCTGCCACGAAGAGTTGCAGCAAAAGCGGCTTGAAGCGGTGCCTTGGACGCGTTACTGCATTACCTGCCAGGAAAAGAAGGAACAGGGGCTTTTGTAAAGTCCCCTGTTCCCCTGTTTCTTCTGCGAAGACCTTTTGCGGGAAGTTCTCTACTGGCTACACGCCCTTCCTTGCTGACCTAGTTGACTGAACTGCTGCGTGCGGCTTTTCTCTCCATGGTGGTCGAGCCTGAAGAGCCTTCGCCGGCCGAAGAGATATCTTCCGCGCCGGTTCCTTTCAGCAATTCTTTTGCGCGCGTCACTTCATCGGTCGTATCGCAATGGACCGAAATCAGGATTCCGCCTTTTTGCAGGCGCCGTTCGTACGTCTTGGCTTCGTATTCGGGAATGCCGAGGCCGACGAGGGCGCCGGTGAGTCCGCCTAACGTGCCGCCGACTCCCATGCCAGCTAGTGTCGCCATGATGGGGCCGGCGGCGATGAACGGCCCAAGTCCGGGAATGGCGAGCGCTCCGATACCAACCAGCAAGCCGAGTGCACCACCGAGAACCGCGCCGGATG
>Ga0210385_10002994_pt1 | contig 10139 bp, 8 predicted proteins | sample IncBWH26OmetaG_FD_160107 | JGI IMG/M metagenome (GOLD analysis project Ga0210385, IMG submission 160107) | Forest soil microbial communities from Barre Woods Harvard Forest LTER site, Petersham, Massachusetts, United States - Inc-BW-H-26-O ...
CAGATACTTGAAAATCGGCAGCACGGGCCACGATCCCAGCTCGACGACGGCCTGCACGTTGCGAGGGAGCGCGCGCGGCAAATTGCCGGTGATGCCGCCGCCGGTGATGTGAGCCATCGATGTGACCCAGCCGCGCGCCAGAATATTCTTCAGCAACGGCCAATAGGAGCGATGCGGCTTCAGGAGCTCGGCTCCGATCTTGCCGCCAACGTCCGGCACGTAGGCGTCCGGTTCGTGCCCGGCAACTTCGAACGCGAGCTTGCGAGCCAGCGAATAGCCGTTGGTGTGAAGGCCCGTGGAGGGCAAAGCGATCAACGCATCGCCCGCGCGAACTTTTCGCGGATCCAGTTGCTTGGATTTCTCGACAGCGCCCACGATGAAGCCCGCCAGGTCATATTCGCCGACCGGGTAAAAATCAGGCATCTCGGCGGTTTCACCGCCGATCAGGGAACATCCCGCTTGTTTTGCAGCGCGGCTCATTCCTTCGATCACCTGCTCGACGATGCGGGTATCGACTTTGCCCATCGCGAGGTAATCGAGAAAGAAGAGGGGTTCGGCGCCCTGGGTCAGAATGTCGTTGACGCAGTGGTTCAGAATGTCCGCGCCGACGCTGGAGTGAATCCCCGTGGCAAACGCGATTTTGAGCTTGGTGCCAACGCCGTCCGCGCTGGATACGAGAACGGGCTGGCGCCATCGTTTCAAATCCAGCTCGAAGAGGGCGCCGAAACCGCCGATCGGGGCGAGCACTCCGCTGCGAAATGTTTTTCCAGCCATGGCGGCAATCCGCCGCTTGGCTTCATCGGCAACCGTGATATTTACGCCTGCGTCGGCGTAGCGCATGTGAGCTCGTTTTCTCGAGGGGGCGGGCGCCTTCGCTTTAGCAAATCAAACTTCGCGACAAATCGCTACCAGAAAATATGAAATAAACGGCGCCAGCGAATTTTGCTGGGGTGAATCACCGAGTCCGCGTAGGCCTCGAAGCGTTCGGAAAGATGCCCCGGCTCCCAAGCGCCCTCCGGCGCCTCGATGGACATGTAAATCATAACCGGCGTGCCGATGATATTGGCGCGCGGCACGAAGCCCCAGAAGCGGCTGTCGTTGGAATTATCGCGATTGTCGCCCATCATGAAATATTCGCCCGGCGGGACGACCATTTCGCCGTTCACCGTGGCCTTGGCCAGCTCATCCGCCCATTCCGGGCGGTCGACGAACATCGGCGCCATCTCCGAAGCTTCCGCCGGAAAATTCTCCTGCGTGTAGTCTTCAAATTCGGGCAGGTGCTTGGTGTAAGGCTCGTCGAGCGCCTTGCCATTGACGAAAACTTTGCCGCCGATGATTTTTATGTGGTCGCCGGGCACGCCTATGCAGCGCTTGATGAAGTCCGGATAGCCCTGATCGGCGAGCGGCGCCTTGAATACGATAATCTGCTGGCGCTTGGGATTCCGCCAGAGCGGCTCGTGGATTGAGGTGAACGGAATGCCGACATCGTAGCCGAGGCGGCTGACGATCAGGTGATCGCCGATCAATACCGAGGGCTCCATCGAGCCACTGGGAATCACGCGCGCCTGCACGAAGGCGCCCTCGATAAAGAGGAAGGCCACGATCACCCAGAACCAGGAGACGATCTCGACCCAGACTCGCTGGCCGGCGGTAGGCTGCTCATGTTCGATCCGCTCCTGCTCGGCCGGCAGCGCCTGCTCTACGTCAGAACTCACGATCACTCTCCGATTCCGGTTGCCAAATCTCTTTTCGCGGAACGCTTACCAGAAAATATTGAATAGACGATGCCAGCGCACAGTGGCCGGGTGAATGATGGCGTTGCCGTAGGCCTCGAAACGTTCGTCCAGGTGGCCGGGCTGCCAGGCGTCGTCATCTTTCGCGCTAATCGACATATAGATCGCGACCGGAGTGCCAATCACATTGGCGCGCGGAACGAAGCCCCAGAAGCGGCTGTCGTTGGAATCGTCGCGATTGTCGCCCATCATGAAATATTGGCCGGCCGGCACAATCATTTCACCGTTCATCGTGGCCTTGGCCAATTCGTCCGCCCACTCGGGGCGGTCGTTGAAATTGGGCGCCATCTGCAGCGCGTCCGAGGGGAAATTTTCCCAGGGGTACTGCTGGTAATTCGGCTGATGCTGCACATAAGGCTCGTTGAGGGCGACATCGTTGACGAACACTTTTCCGGCGACGATCTTGATGCGATCTCCCGGCACGCCAATGCAGCGCTTGATGAAGTCCGGATAACTCTGGTCAGCCAGGGGCGCGGTGAAAACGATGATCTGCTGCCGCTTCGGTTCGCGCCAGAGCGGCTCGTGAATCGAGGTGAAAGGGATGCCTACGTCATATCCGACGCGGCTGACGATGAGATGGTCACCCACCAGCACCGTGGGCTCCATGGATTCGCTGGGGATCACGCGCGCTTGCGCAACGCCCGCCTCAATGCTGAAGAACGCGACGATCACCCAAAACCACGATACGATCTCGACCCAAACTTTTTGGCTGGTTGTGGAATGCCTGCGCCTCAGGCTGCTGTTTTCGGACGGCGGCCCCGGGAAATCCACGTCATGATTCACGGTGCGCCTCCATTTCCAGCTGTACGAGTTCGGTGGGATAGCTGCCCGTGTAGCACGAGGTACAGAATTTCCTTTCGTTGGTGTCGCGCACGGCCGCGCGCAACGATTCGAGCGAAAGATATCCGAGCGAGTCCGCGCCGAGAAACTGGCGAATCTCCTCGGTGGAATGGCGCGCAGCGATCAGCTCGTCGCGGCGCGGCGTATCCACGCCGTAATAGCAGGGCGAAATTGTGGGCGGGCAGCTGATGCGCATGTGAACTTCGGCCGCTCCGGCTTCCCGCACGAGGCGCACGATTTTGCGGCTGGTGGTGCCGCGCACCAGAGAGTCGTCCACGAGTATCACGCGCTTGCCTTCGAGCATGCGGCGCACCGGATTCAGCTTCAGCTTCACGCCGAAATCGCGAATCGCCTGCTCCGGCTCGATAAACGTGCGGCCCACATAATGATTGCGAATCAGCGCCATGCGGAATGGAATACCCGACTGCTCCGAATAGCCGATCGCCGCGGGCACTCCGGAGTCCGGCACCGGCGAGACCAGGTCCGCTTCCACCGGATGTTCGCGCGCGAGCAAACGGCCAAGCTGTTCGCGGCTCTCATTGACCGGGCGGCCAAACACGACGCTATCGGGGCGCGAGAAATAGACGTGTTCGAAAATACAGAATTGGTTTTGCTTTTCAGGCACGAAGCGAATCGATTCCACGCCGCTGCGCGAGATTCTGAGCATTTCGCCGGGTTCGACGTCACGCACGTATTCGGCGTCGATCAAATCGAAGGCGCAAGTCTCCGAGCCGGCTACCCAGGCGCCGTCAATGCGGCCGAGGGCGAGCGGGCGGAAACCGCGCGGATCGCGGATCGCGTACATTTCGTCGCGCGTGAGCAGCAGCAGCGAATAGGCGCCTTCCACGTGGCTCAGAGCATCGGCAATCGCACCCGGGAGATTTCGCGCGGCGCTGCGGGCGATCAGATGAACGATCACTTCGGTGTCGCTGGTGGTCTGGAAGATGGAACCGCGGTCTTCCAGGCGGCGGCGAATTTCGGAGGCGTTGGTGAGATTGCCGTTGTGGCCCAGCGCGATTTTTCCCTTGTTGCAGTCGATGACGATGGGCTGGGCGTTCATCAGCGTGGTATCGCCCGCCGTGGAGTAGCGCGTGTGGCCGATGGCGACGTCGCCGGGCAGGTGTTTCAAAACTTCCGGCGTGAAAATTTCCTGAACGTGACCGAGCGATTTATGGACGTGAATATCGAGAGCGTCCGCCGAGGCGATTCCCGCCGATTCCTGGCCGCGATGCTGCAAGGCGTAAAGACCGAGATAGGTGAGCTTGGAAGCTTCGGGCTGGCCGAAGACGCCAAAAACGCCGCAATGATCGTGGAAATGGTCGTCGTCGAGAATGTGGAGCTTCGACATTAAAAGGCGCTTTCGAGTTCGCTGGCCAAGGAATCGCTCCACGCTTGCTGAAATGAACCGAGCGGGCCATGAATCGCGTGGTCGCCCGAGTATGTGATGCGGAAATCGCCGCGCGTGACCACCCCGATGCGCTCGGCTTTCACACTGTATTGTGCCGCAATGGAGTTGACGCGGGCAAGCGATGCCGGCGCGACCGAAACGATTGCGCGGGCGCCGCGTTCGCCGAAGAGCGTGTACTCGGGCGGCTCGGCGCTATTTTCCTGCGCGAGCGTCGCCTCCGCCGAAAGACCGTCGCCGGCGAAGCAGCTTTCGGCGAGCGTGACTGCGAGGCCGCCGTCGCTCACATCGTGTGCAGAGAGAATCACCTTTTCGCTCGTCAGATCGACCAGGCAATCGATGAGGCGCTTCTCGGCGTCGAGGTCGATCGCCGGCGGCGCGCCTGCGATAACTCCCTGCGTGATCTTTGCGTATTCGGAGGACGAAAACTCCCGCGCCTGCGCCTCGCGTGACTCGGCCGCGCGGCCTGCATCGAGCAGCACGATGCCGTCGCCCTCGTTGCAAAACGCGGAGCCGATCGCACAGTCGGCGTTCTCGATGATCCCCAGCACGCCGAGAATCGGCGTGGGATAAATCGGCTTGCCGAGCGTTTCGTTGTAGAAGCTCACATTGCCACCGGTGATCGGAGTTTCCAGCGCTTTGCAGGCTTCGGAAATTCCGTCGATCGCTTCCGTGAATTGCCACATCACTTCCGGCTTTTCCGGATTGCCAAAGTTGAGGCAGTTGGTTGCCGCCACCGGCCGGCCACCTGTGCAGGCTACGTTGCGCGCAGCTTCGGCGACGGCGTGCATCGCGCCTTCGCGCGGCGCCAGCGCGGACCAGCGACCGTTGCCGTCCGTCTTGATCGCGAGCGCACGGTGCGATTCCTTCAGGCGCAGCACGGCTGCGTCTCCCGCGCCGGGCCCCACGCGAGTATTGGTACGGACCATCGAGTCATATTGTTCCGTGATCCAGCGCTTGGACGCGATGGAGGGCGATGCGAGCAGGCGCAGAAAATTGTCGTGCAGGTTCACACCGGGCGCAGAAAATTCCGCAAGCTTTTCGGGCGACTTGGCCGACGGCGGCGCGGCAATCGGGCGTTCGTAGCGCGGACCTTCTTCCGCGAGCGTGCGCGCGGGAATTTCCGCCGCGATCTTTCCGTGATGGAGCAGGCGGAGCATTCCGTCGTCGGTGACGACGCCCACTTCGACTGCGTCCAATCCCCACTTTGTAAAGACGTCGAAGACTTCGCGTTCGCGGCCGCGCTGCGCCACCAGCAGCATGCGCTCCTGCGATTCGCTGAGCATCATTTCGTAGGCCGTCATGTTCGTTTCGCGCTGCGGGATCCGGCCAAGGTCCATTTCGATTCCCACGCCGCCGCGCGAGGCCATTTCGCAGCTCGAACTGGTGAGGCCGGCTGCACCCATGTCCTGAATTGCGACTACAGCGCCCGTCTTCATCGCTTCGAGGCAAGCTTCCAGCAGCAATTTTTCCACGAACGGATCGCCGACTTGCACGTTCGGGCGCTTCTGTTCGGACTCTTCGCTGAACTCGGCCGAAGCGAGCAGCGAAGCCCCGTGAATACCATCGCGGCCGGTCTTCGCGCCGGCGTAGATCACCGGGTTGCCCGGCCCCTGCGCGCGCGCAAAGAAAAGGTCGGTGCGACGCGCGACGCCGAGCGCCAGCGCGTTCACCAGCGGATTATTCGCATAGCAAGGTTCGAAGACCACCTCGCCACCGACGGTGGGAACACCGAAGCAATTGCCATAATGCGCGATGCCGCGCACCACTCCGTCAAGGATTCGACGATTCTGCGCGGAGGTGCCGTTGCCGGTGATCGCGCCGAAGCGCAGCGAATCAAGCACCGCAATCGGGCGCGCGCCCATGGTGAAAATATCGCGGAGAATTCCGCCGACGCCGGTGGCCGCGCCCTGAAACGGTTCCACGAAGCTGGGATGATTGTGCGATTCGATCTTGAAGACGGCGACCAGGCCGTCGCCAATATCGACTACGCCGGCGTTTTCGCCCGGGCCTTGCACCACGTGCTTGCCGTGCGTCGGCAAACGGCGCAAATGGATTCGCGAGGACTTGTAGGAGCAGTGCTCGCTCCAGCTGACGCTGAAAATTCCGAGCTCGGTGAAATTAGGATCGCGGCCCAGGATCTTTTGTATGCGTGCGTATTCGTCCGGCGTAAGACCATGCTCGGCGGCGAGCTGCGGCGTTACCTTGATGTCTGCGTTGACTGTGGCCATTAGGAAAGTTCTTGGAACCTATACCTGGTAGAAACGCACAACACTTCTCACGCGTGATGCGACTACGCTGAAACACTTTCTGTCGCCGCGCAGCCGGCTTGCCCCTTCGATAGATATTCCACCATGGAGCGCAATACCACACGGCCGTCCACGGAGCCAAGCGCTGCTTCCACAGCGCGCTCAGGATGCGGCATCAACCCCACCACATTTCCATCGCGATTGCTGACGCCGGCGATTGCCGCGAGCGAGCCATTCGGATTCGCCGCGAAATCGTCGTGCCGCGCGTCGTGGCCGTCGCTGTGAACGTAGCGAAATACAATCTGCCGATTGCGTTCCAATTCGGCGAGCATCGCAGGCTCGCAGAAGTAACTTCCTTCGCCATGTGCGATCGGCATCCGCAGCACTTCGCCCGGACGCGCGGCGCAAGTGAAGGGCGTCTCCGCGTTTTCCACTCGCAGATGAACCTGGCGGCACAGAAAACGAAGGCGCTTATTTCGCATCAGGGCGCCGGGAAGCAATCCCGCCTCGACAAGAATCTGGAAACCGTTGCAGATGCCGAGAACCAACCCACCCGAACGCGCGAACTTATCCAGCGTGCGCATGACCGGCGAAAACTTTGCAATCGCGCCCGTCCGCAAATAGTCGCCGTAGGAAAAACCGCCCGGGAGGATCACCCCATCGAGGCCGGAGAGCTGTTCGCTCTGGTGCCAGATGAACTCGACGGGCTGACCGATCACTTCGCCAATGGCGTAGTGCGCGTCGTCATCGCAGTTCGATCCGGGGAACACCACAACGCCGAATTTCATCACACTCTCCGCTTTGATTCTATCACGCGCGCGCTACTGACTCACGGCTCGCGCGGCCGCTACTTTGGCGGGGCTGAATCGGCAGCTCAACGTTTCGGGGACTTCGCCTTCTTCGCTTTCGCGCGTGCCATTTCCGCGTGCTTGGCCTTGGCCCAACCTTTTTTATTTGTTTGGCGCCCGCGCGCGATGGCCAGCGCATCCGGCGGCACGTTTTCGGTGATGATCGATCCTGCCGCGATATACGCGCCATTCCCGATGCGTATCGGCGCGACCAAGGCCGAGTCGCTGCCGATGAAGACGCGTTCGCCGATGGTTGTCTTATACTTTGCCACTCCGTCGTAATTGCAGGTGATCGTGCCCGCGCCGACGTTCGTCGCGCGGCCGACGGAAGAATCGCCGAGATAGGTGAGGTGATTCGCCTTCGCGCCTTCGTGGAGCACGGAGTTTTTCACCTCAACGAAATTGCCGATGTGAACGTTGGCGCGCAGATCGGCACCGGGACGCAGGCGCGCGAAGGGTCCCACAATCGCACGAGCACCGACGCGGCTCGCTTCCAGAACGCAGTGCGGATTAATCACAGCTCCGTCGTCCACGCGCATATCTTTTAGAACGGAGCCCGTGCGGATCGTGCAGCCCGCGCCGACGCGCGTTTTGCCCAGCAAATGGACGCACGGCTCGATCACGGTGTCTGGCCCGCAACTCACGCCCGGGTCGATCACTACTGTTTCGGGAAGATAGATGGTCGTCCCCGCGTCCATCAGCGCGGCTGCCTTCCGCGCGCGGAATACCCGGTCGATATCCGCCAGTTGCGCGCGCGTGTTGCAGCCGAGAATTTCATTCGCATCGGGGGCGACCTGCGCCAACACCTTCTCATTGCGTTCGCGAAGCAGGGCGATTGCGTCGGTCAAATAGAGTTCGCGGTGCGCATTTTCCGGGCGCAACGCATTCAGGCAAGGCCACAACTTCGCCAGAGTGAAGCAGTAAATGCTGGAGTTCACTTCGCGGACCGCGCGCTGCTCCGGCGTGGCGCTCTTATCTTCTACGATGGCTTGCACGCGGCCTTCGGAGTCGCGGATGATCCGGCCCTAGCCCGCCCGGTCGGCAAGTTCGGCGGTGAGGATTGTGCAGGCAGCCTCGCCTCGGCGGTGAACGTCGATCAAGGCCTTGAGCGTTTCAGCGCGAAGCAGTGGAGCGTCGCCTGTCACAACCACGCCAAGTTTTGCGCCGCTGCGGATGGCGCGCCGCGCGATCTGCATGGCGTGGCCGGTGCCGCGCTGCGGCTGTTGCAACACGGTCTTTGCGCCGAGGCTTTGGGCCAGCGCTCCGACCTCTTCCGCCTGGTGGCCGACCACGGCGATCACTTGCGACGGCTTTAGGGATTGGGCAGTCCTGATGACGTGTTCGAGCAAGGGAAGCCCGCCGGCGCGATGCAAGACCTTTGCGAGGTCGGAACGCATACGCGTTCCTTTGCCGGCGGCGAGAATAATGATGGCGGTGTCTGCGGCAGCCATGCGCGAGAAGTATTGTGGCCTGAGCGCGAGGCTTTCGCAACCCGCCTCCGGTGAATTCGTTGACATTCCTGCGCGGACGGGATAACTACGAGTGGTCGCGGTTGAAACGGGGAGGAAAAGATGTTCTGCGGCAAATGCGGTGCAGAGAATTCCGGCGAAGCGCGATTCTGCGCCAAGTGCGGCGTACCATCACAGCCACCCGTAGCGCCGGCGGCGACTCCAGCTGCAGACCCGCCTGCAATTCCGGGCGCCACAGTTTCTTCGATCCCGCAGATGCCGCCGGGATTCGTCGCGCCCCCCACCACGAGCGCCAAGGCTGTAGCCAGCTTGATCTTAGGATTCCTGTTCTTTGCGTTTCCGGCGGCCATCGCGGCCATCGTGCTTGGGCATCTGGCGCTCTTGGACATCCGCAAGTCCGCTGGACGCCTTACGGGACAAGGGATCGCGATCGGGGGACTCGTCCTCGGCTATCTGGGAATCGTGATGATCCCTCTGGTCCTGATCATCGCTGCGATTGCGATTCCAAATATTCTGCGATCGCGAATGGCGGCGGACCAGATCTCCGCGGTTGATTCCTTGCGCGAGATCAACAGCGCCGCCACTACGTATTCGAATACCTACCACGACGGCTATCCGCAGGATCTCGATGCGCTCGCCGGGCTGGGAACGCAAAGCTGCGATCACGCAGGGCTGATCGATGGCGAGCTAGCTGCTGGCATTCGTAATGGCTACATTTTCAGGTATGAGCCCGCTGCGGGCGACGCAAATTTGCAGGCTCCGGCGACTCCGGCGCCAGGTTGCAGCGTGGCCGGCGCAAGGGGCTATACGTTGACGGCTGACCCGGTGACCCGCGGAACAACCGGCCAGCGCAGCTTTTACACAGACGCAACCGGAGTGACGCGCTACGAAACGAACGGTCCGGCTACGGCCGATAGCGAACCGGTGGAATAGCGCGCGTGCATCCGGGAAGCCTGATTAAATATTCGTCGAGCAGTCGAGCACGGCTGAACCGTTGATGCGGTCGGCTTTCAATTCGTTCAGAGCGCGATTGGCATCGCGCAGCGGGAACATCGTCACCTGCGTGCGAATCGGAATTTCAGCGGCAACGCGCAGAAAATCGTTGCCATCCTCACGCGTATTATTCGCCACGCTTCGAATCACGCGCTCCTGATAGAGCAAATCGTAGTCGAACGATGGAATTGGGCTCATGTGGATCCCGCCGAGGACCAGCACTCCGCCCTTCTTGAGCGCTTTCAGCGCCGCGGGAACGATTTCGCCGGCAGGAGCGAAGATAATCCCGGCGTCGAGTTTGGCCGGAGGCACGTCGAGCGCATCTCCTGTCCACACCGCGCCCATCTTCGTTGCGAGTTGCTGATGCTCTTCGCCGCGCGTGCTGGCGTAAACTTCGATGCCCCAGTGCCTCGCAACCTGAATTGCCACACTAGCGGCCGAACCGAAGCCATAGAAGCCCAGGCGCGCCCCTCTGCCGACTCCCGCCAGACGCAGGCAGCGAAAGCCGATGATGCCCGCACAGAACAATGGCGCCGCCTGAT
>Ga0210385_10002996_pt1 | contig 10133 bp, 7 predicted proteins | sample IncBWH26OmetaG_FD_160107 | JGI IMG/M metagenome (GOLD analysis project Ga0210385, IMG submission 160107) | Forest soil microbial communities from Barre Woods Harvard Forest LTER site, Petersham, Massachusetts, United States - Inc-BW-H-26-O ...
GGATATCTCGACCGGCGCAATATAGGGGCCGACCGCGTTGATATCATCGGCGACCGCCTCGATCAAAAGCGCGCGCGCCTGCTCGGCATTGCGAACGATCGCAGCTTCCGCAAGGTCAGTCGACCAGCCATGGGCGCCATTGCGATAAACCACCACACCATCGATGGTGCGGTTGGCGGTCACCATCGATGGACCGGTGATCCGGATCTTCTGTTCGAGCGGAGATGTCATTCGGCAGCGACCTGAAAATAAGAGGCAAGTTGGGTGAGTTCTTGATGGCGCGAAGGCGCGGCATGCGCGACCACGTCGCCAATAATGAGAACGGCGGGACCGCCGGCGATCTTTTCGACGAGATCGGGCAATTCATCAAGGGTGCCGATCGCGGCTGATGCGTCTTTTCGCGTCACGCGCGCGAATACGCCGACCGGCGTTTGCGGAGAACGCCCTGCCGCCAGCAAGCCGGCGCGCACCGACGGAGCCGCAGTCATCCCCATATAGACCACGATCGTCATCTTGACGTCGGTCAGGGTCGACCAGTCGACAGCTTCGGCATCCCTGGCCTTGTGCGCGGTGAGAAAGGTGATGCGCAGCGCTTCGTGGCGGAAGGTGAGCGGCACCTCGAATTGGGCGGCAGCCCCTAGGCCTGCGGTGATTCCGGGAATGACCGAATAAGCGATGCCCGCCTGGCGCAGCGCTTCGATCTCCTCGCCGCCACGGCCGAAAATGAAGGGATCGCCACCCTTGAGCCGTACCGCACGCCGGCCGGCCCGCGCGGCCTCGATCAACAGGTCGTTGATGGCGTCCTGACCAATGCCCGGCTTGCCGACGCGCCGGCCGACCGGGATGCGGGCCGCATCGCGACGCGCGCGGTCGAGGATTTCGTCCGCCACCAGCTCATCGTAGAAAATCACATCGGCATCCTGCAACGCGCGCAACGCCTTGACGGTGAGCAGATCCGGATCGCCGGGACCGGCACCGACGAGAGTAACCCTCCCCCCCGCTTCGCCCGACGGCAGGCTGCCCGCAAAGGCAGAAGCATCGCCAATATCCTCCAAGGCAGCTTCGGCCTCGTCCGCGCGTCCAGCCAATACCAGCGCGCCGATCGGACCATCGACCACGCGTTCCCAGAAACGGCGGCGCAGCGCGAATTCCGGGATCCGATCGTGGATCGACTTGCGCCAGCGGCCGATGAAACCGGCGAGTTCGCCGATCCGGGCAGGCAGCATCGCTTCGATGCGCTCACGCACCCGGCGCGCCACCACCGGTGAGGCGCCGCCGGTGCCGACCGCGACCACGACATCGCCACGATCGACGATGGCCGGAAAGATGAAGGTGGAATGTTCGAGATCGTCCATCACATTGACGGGCAGACCGACGGCCCTGGCGCGCGACGACATCGCCGGGCCGAGGTCGCCGGCCCCCGCGCACAAGACCGCGATCACGCCGCTCAACTCAGCCGCCAGCGGATCGTCCGCGGCGAGTTCGATCCGCGACGTTTCATCCACGCCAAGACCAGCGAGATCGTGGTTGCGGTCCGTCGCATACCAGCGAACGCGGGCACCAGCGGAGGCGAGCAGTCGCAGCTTGGCGCGGACGAGTTCGCCCGAGCCGACCAGCATCACTACGCCTCGTTGCAGATCGAGGAATACCGGCAGAAACCGCATCCGATCGTTGTCTCCGGAACTTCCGAGTTGACTGGAATTATTTTCTATATATGTGTCGTTAAATACCAGCAAAGAGAAAATAATTTCTTCTCTTGAGCGACGCAAATATAGAATTTTCGCTTCGTAAGGCCAAGGGTCGGTAGATGCATCTTCTTGAACAGGGTTACGCGCATAACAGGATGCATCACGACATCTCGGATAACGTCGTCTCAGCCACGCAAAATTCAAGCCAGCCGGGGCTGCAAGGCCCCTCGATGGACCACCTCGACGCCCTCGAGGCGCAAAGCATCTACATTTTTCGCGAAGCCTTCGCGCGGTTGAAGAAGCTGGCGCTGCTGTGGTCCCTTGGCAAGGACTCCAACGTGATGATCTGGCTCGCACGCAAGGCGTTCTTCGGCCGTCTGCCGTTCCCGGCCTTGCATGTCGATACGGGCAAGAAATTTCCGGAGATGTATGCCTTTCGCGACACCTTCGGCAAGGAATGGGGCCTCGATTTGAAGATCGAGCCCTGCCCGCCGATCGACGCGATCGATCCGACCTTGCCACCGGCGGCGCGCTCGGCCGCCCGCAAGACCGAAGGCCTCAAGCTTGCGCTCGCCAAATACGGCTTTGACGGACTGATCGCCGGCATTCGCCGCGACGAAGAGGCCACGCGCGCCAAGGAGCGGGTGTTCTCGCCGCGCGGCACCGAGGGTGGATGGGACGTTCGCGACCAGCCGCCGGAATTCTGGGACCAGTTCAACGCCTCGCCGCCGCCGGGCGCGCATTTGCGCATTCACCCGATCCTGCATTGGACCGAGGCCGACGTCTGGGCCTACACCAAACGCGAAAACATCCCGATCATTCCGCTCTATCTCGCCAAAGGCGGCAAGCGTTATCGCTCGCTCGGCGATTCCGATATCACTTTTCCGGTCGATTCGGCCGCCGCGAGCATCGAAGAAATCCTGATCGAGCTTGAACGCACGAAGGTGCCGGAGCGCTCGGGGCGTGCGCTCGACCACGAGACCGAAGATGCCTTCGAACGGCTCCGCGCTGCGGGCTATCTGTGAACAGTACTGCGTCGAGCCCCGCCATCAACATGACCATTCCAATTGATCTGTCCGCGACGCCAAGCGGGACGACCCGTCCGCAGGTACGCATCGTCATCGTCGGCCATGTCGATCACGGCAAATCGACACTGGTCGGCCGGCTTTTGCATGAAACCGGCAGCCTGCCCGAAGGCAAGCTCGAGATGCTGAAAGCCGTCAGCGCACGGCGCGGCGTGCCGTTCGAGTGGTCATTCCTGCTCGATGCGCTGCAAACCGAGCGCGACCAGGGCATCACCATCGACACGACGCAAATTCGTTTCCGCACCCGTTCGCGCGACGTGGTGCTGATCGATGCCCCCGGCCACGCCGAGTTCCTGCGCAACATGATCACCGGCGCCGCCCAGGCTGACGGCGCGCTTCTGATCGTCGATGCGCTCGAAGGCGTGCGCGACCAGACCCGGCGTCACGGCTATCTCCTGCATCTTCTCGGCGTCAAACAGGTCGCGGTCGTCGTCAACAAGATGGACCGGGTCGATTTCAGCACCGCCCGCTTTGCCGAGATTCGTGACGAGATTTCCACGCATCTGACCGGTCTTGGCGTCACGCCGCTCGCGGTGATCCCGATCTCGGCCCGCGACGGCGACGGCGTCGCCGCGCTGTCGCCGCGAATTCATTGGTATGACGGCCCGACCGTGGTCGATGCGCTCGATCTGCTCGAGCCGGCACGGCCGCCGGAACAGCTCGCTTTGCGGCTGCCGGTGCAGGCGATCTACAAGTTCGACGATCGCCGCATCGTCGCTGGCCGGATCGAATCCGGCAATCTTGCGAGCGGCGATGAGATCGTCATCATGCCCGCGGGCAAGATCGCGAAAATCAAAAGCGTCGAAAGCTGGCCGGTGACGTCGCTGCAAGGCGCCCAGACCGCCGGCCGCTCGGTCGGTATCACGCTCGATCGTGAGCTGTTTATCGAACGCGGCGATGTCATCGCCCACACCGGATCGGCCCCGCGCGAAACCAGACGAATCCACGCGCGCATTTTCTGGCTGCACGACAAGCCGCTTGGCAAAGGCGAACAAATTCTGGTGCGGCTTGGCACGCGCGAGAGCCGCGCCAGCGTCGTCGCGATCGAGAAGGCGGTCGACCCCGGCGAACTGGCGAGCGTCGAGACCCAGTCGATCGCCCGCAACCACGTCGGCGAGATCGATATCGCACTGGCGCAGCCGATCGCGGCCGACGCCTATGCCGACAATCCCAGGACCGGGCGCCTGGTCATCGAGGTCCAGGGCCGCATCGCCGGCGGCGGGCTGGTGCTGTCGGTGGATGCCGGACAACGTGCGGTTCCGATCGATATTGTGCCGGTCGAATCGGCGTTGCGCCCGGACGAGCGCTCGGCGCGCAACCACCATCACGGCGCCGTGGTCTGGCTGACAGGATTGCCGGGCTCCGGAAAATCGACTCTGGCGCGTGCGCTTGAACGAGCTGTGTTTGGCAGGGGCGGCTCGCCGATCCTGCTCGACGGCGACACCTTGCGCGCCGGTCTCAACCGCGACCTGGGCTTCTCGGCGAGCGATCGCAGCGAGAATATTCGAAGGCTTGCCGAAGTCGCGACCCACCTGGCGCGCAACGGACACATCGCCATTGTCGCGGCGGTATCGCCCTCGCGCGAGGACCGCGCCGGCGCCCGCCAGATCGCCGACACCGCTTTCCGCGAGATCTACGTCGCAACACCGGCCGAGATCTGCGAGAGCCGCGATCCGAAGGGACATTACGCCAAGGCGCGGACGGGAGCCTTGCCGGCCTTCACCGGCATCGGCAACGACTACGAGCCGCCCCTCGATAGCGAGCTCGTCATCGATACCTCGACAAGTTCGGTCAGCGATGCGGCGGAGGCAATCGAACACATGCTGGTGACGACCGGCGTTTTGTTCGACGAAGTCATTGATCTAGCTTCCAATATTTAAGCCGCGCCTGACGGCGTCATAAGCAATTCAAGGGCTTTTCTTGCGGTGCACTTTGGCGCTAAAAGGCCGTCGAACCGTCGCGCCCTGCTGGCGCGGTTTTTGCCTCGAAAAATCCCTTAAAGACGGCGCCCGCCGGCGCTGCCTCTTGCGAGTAATCCATCATGAATCGTATCGACGCCCACGGATTGAAGATTGCCCCCGTCCTGTTTGATTTCATCGCCAAAGAGGCGGCCCCGAAAACCGGGATTGCGCCCGACGCGTTTTGGGCCGGACTCGCTGGCATCGTGCGCGATCTGGCGCCGAAGAACCGTGAACTCCTGGCGTACCGCGATACTTTGCAGGCCAAGATCGACGACTGGCACCGCGCCAACAAGGGCAAGCCGCTCGACCTTAAGGCCTACACGGCCTTCCTGAAGGAGATCGGTTATCTCCTGCCGGAACCGGCGACCCATAAGGTCGAGACGGTCAATGTCGACGAAGAGATCGGCAAGATTTGCGGACCGCAGCTCGTGGTGCCGCTGACCAATGCGCGCTATGCGCTGAATGCTGCGAACGCGCGCTGGGGCAGCCTTTACGACGCGTTTTACGGCACCGATGCGATTCCGCACGATCCCAGCGAAGGCGGCAAAGGTTTTAACAAGGCGCGAGGCGACAAGGTGGTGGCGAAGGCCAAGACCTTCCTCGATTCCGCCGTGCCGCTCGCCACCGGCAGCCACACCGACGTGGTGTCCTACAGCGTCATCAGCGGCAAGCTCGCGGTCAAGCTCAAGAGCGGCAACGCCACGGCGCTGAAATCCAACGATCAGTTCGAAGGCTTCGTTGGCGACGCCGCCTCGCCGTCGGCTATTCTTCTCGTCAACAACGGACTGCATATCGAGATCAGGATCGACCGCAGCCAGATGATCGGCAAGGACGATTCCGCTGGGGTCGCCGACGTGATCCTGGAAGCCGCCGTCAGCACGATCCTCGACATGGAAGACAGCGTCGCAACGGTTGACGCCGAAGACAAGGTGCTTGTCTATCGCAACACGCTCGGCCTGATGAACGGCACGTTGTCCGCCGACTTCGAGAAGGGCGGCAAGACGCTAACGCGCGCGCTCAATCCGGATCGCGTCTATACGACGCCGGACGGCAAAGAGCTCAAGCTGCACGGACGCAGCTTATTGCTGATCCGCAATGTCGGCCACCACATGTTCACCGATGCGGTGCTCGATGCCGCCGGCGAAGAAATTCCGGAAGGCATTCTGGACGCGGCCGTCACCGGCCTGCTCGCGATCCATGACGTCAAGGGACAGTCCGGCTTGCGTAACAGCCGCACCGGCTCGGTCTATATCGTCAAGCCGAAGATGCACGGACCGGATGAAGTCGCGCTGACCTGCGAGCTGTTCGCGCGCGTCGAGAAGATGCTGTCCTTGCCGGAAAATACCCTGAAGGTCGGCATCATGGACGAGGAACGCCGCACCACCGTCAACCTCAAGGCCTGCATCCAGCAAGCATTGAAGCGCATCTGCTTCATCAATACCGGCTTCCTCGACCGCACCGGCGACGAGATCCATACCTCGATCGAAGCCGGCCCCATGATCCGCAAGAACGACATGAGGGCGCAGCCCTGGATCAAGGCCTATGAGGACTGGAACGTTGACATGGGCTTGATCGACGGCCTGCCGGGCCACGCGCAGATCGGCAAGGGCATGTGGGCGGCGCCTGACATGATGGCGGATATGCTGACGCAAAAGATCGCGCATCCGCAGGCCGGCGCCACCACGGCGTGGGTGCCCTCGCCGACCGCGGCGACGCTGCATGCGCTGCATTATCACCAGGTCAATGTGCTGGCGCGCCAGCAGGAACTCACCAAGGGCGGCCCGCGCGCCAAACTGTCCGACATCCTCACCATCCCGGTCTCGAAATCGAACTGGGCGCCTGACGATGTGCGTCAGGAGATCGACAACAATTGCCAGGGCATTCTTGGTTATGTTGTGCGCTGGATCGACCAGGGCGTCGGCTGCTCGAAGGTGCCCGATATCCACGATATCGGCCTGATGGAAGACCGCGCTACCTTGCGCATCTCCAGCCAGCATCTGGCGAACTGGCTGCTTCAGGGTGTCGTGACCCAGGAGCAGGTGATGGACTCGCTCAAGCGCATGGCCGTGGTGGTCGACGGCCAGAACAAGGGCGATTCCCTGTACCGGCCGATGGCGCCCGCCTTCGATGGCACAGCCTTCAAGGCGGCCTGCGATCTCGTCTTCAAGGGGCGCGAGCAGCCGAACGGTTACACCGAATATATCCTCACCGCGCGACGCCGCGAGGCCAAGGCGGCGGGCTGAAAGGTCGCAGCCGCCGTCGGAACGATCGGACATCGCTATCGTTAATCGGTCTTCCCAAGACAGGAGATGACGATGGATTGGAACCAGGTCGAAGGTAACTGGAAACAAATCAAGGGCAAGGCGAAGGAGAAGTGGGGCAAACTCACCGATGACGACCTCAACGTGATCGAAGGCCGCCGCGAACAGCTCGAAGGCAAGTTGCAGCAGCGTTACGGCTTCGCCAAGGACCAGATCCACAAGGACGTGGACGACTGGTTCAGGACCCTCAAGTAGGGCGGTTTGAAACCTCGTTCGAACGAACCCAGCAAAAAAGCCCCGGTCATCGCCGGGGCTTTTTCGTGAGATGCCGGAAAGACCGGGCCGTTAAAATACCGCGATGTATTTGAGCAGCGACAACACGCCCAGAATGATCACGATAACGCGGACGATCTGTTTGGCGCGGCCATCGAGCGGCAACAGGTTAACGAGGTATAAAATCAGAATGACGACCAAAAAGGTCACGAGCGCACTGATGAGCATGTGATTTCCCCCTGATACACGCGAGAAAAGAGCGAAAGAGCGTTGGCGGTGCAGCCTTAACGCACAGACCAGCCTGCGGGTTCCGCGTCCGGAACCCCTTGCAATATACCAGCACCGTCAGCGCCTTATACCAGCAGCATCAGCGCTTTCACCCCGACAACGGTAGCTCCGCTGTCTAAAAATTTACCCTTTTTTGGCTATGTGGTCAGGCTTGCTTTGGGGGGAAGTCATGCTCGACCGATTCACGGTGTCTTCATTGACCAAGTCGGTCATCGTTTTGATGGCCCTCTGCATCACGGGACTGCTGAGCGTCAGCGCCTGGAATTCGTGGGGACGGCTCGCGGTGACCGGGCGGATCCTGCTGGTTTCGGATGCCTCCTCGGGCCTTTTCAAGGCCTTGCACAATCTGCGCACCGACCGCTCCGCCACCAACCGCAACCTGAAGGAAGATGCGGTTCTGCCGTCCAGCATGCAGAGCTATATACGCGAGACCCGCGACGCCGAACTGGCCGCGATGCGCTCGGCAAGTCAGACGCTCGCGGTGATGGATTTTTCCGATCGCGCAACGATGCTTGCCGAGTTGAAACGGCTGATCGACGCTTTCGTCGCGCTGGACAGCGAATCGTGGAACGCGCTGAACAAACCAAAGGCTTCGCGCCGGCCTGAACTCGGCAAGGAGTTCATGGACAATACCGCGGCACTGGTCGAAATCCTCGACAAGCTTTCGACCAAGGTCGCCGCAGCCGTGAATCACGACGACCCGGTCATCGACCAAATGCTGATGATCAAACAGCTCGCCTGGCTGATGCGCAATACCGCCGGCGAGGCATCGCTCTTGGTATCGAACGGGCTTGCGGCCGGCCATATGACACCGGATGTGCGCCAAACCTATATCGGGCTGGTCGGCGGCACCGAAGCCGCCTGGAATGCGCTGCAGACCGCCGCGGCTTCGAGTGAAATGCCGCCCGGTTTCATCCAGGCGATGGCGGAAGCCAAGACCGCCTTTTTCGAACCGCAATTTACTGGCCAGCGCGACCGGCTGATCAATGCGCTGGTGAACGGCGACAAGCCGGAAATGAAGGCCAACGAGTGGAATCCATTTTCGGTCCAGCACATGAGCAGCATCGTTGCGGTCGCCGAGCGCGCGCTTGATATCGCCAGGGATTATGCCGCTGCTCAGCACGCCGGGGCCCAGCGCCTGCTGGTGCTCCAGCTCGTCCTGCTCGCCGCCGCGATTGCTTTGACCTGCGGCACCATGATCGCGGTGACCCGCCGCATCATCCGCCCACTGCACATCATGCGCGACGCCATGCTGAGCGTGGCGTCCGGCGACCTGAGCGTCGATACCGGCTACGCACAGCGCCGCGACGAGATCGGGGCGCTGGCCGGCGCGCTCGAAACCTTCAAGCAGCAAGCCACGGACAAGCTCAGGATCGAGCAGCAGGAACGTGAGCGCAACGCCGGCGCAGCGGCACGGCAGCGGGCCATCGAGGGTTATGTCGGCGAGTTCGAAAGCCAGGTGCACCAGACGCTGGACCGGCTGAACGACGCTTCCAACGGGATGCGGGGGACTTCCTCGGACCTGTCGAAGGTTTCGGATCAGACCAATTCGCGGGTCAAGATCGCCGAGAAAGCCTCCGGCGAGGCCTCGATGAACGTCGAAAGCGTCGCCTCGGCGTCGCACGAGTTGAGCACTTCGATCGGCGCCATCAGCCGCCAGGCCTCGCATGCCGCCGGAATCGCCAGCCGCGCCGTCTCCAGCGCGCGGGAGACCGACAACACCGTGCAGGGATTGGCAAAGACCGCCGCCGGAATCGGCGAGGTGGTCGGCCTGATCAACTCCATCGCCGCTCAGACCAACCTGCTCGCACTGAACGCAACCATCGAGGCCGCACGTGCCGGCGAAGCCGGCCGCGGCTTTGCCGTGGTGGCTTCCGAGGTCAAATCGCTGGCAAGCCAGACCGCTAAGGCAACCGAAGAAATCTCCGAGCAGATCACCGACATCCAGAAAGTGGCCAATGAGGCCATCGAAGCGATCAAGGGAATCGGTGGGATTATCGGCGAGGTCAATGAGGTCGCAACCGCGATTGCCGCCGCGGTCGAAGAGCAGGGCGCCGCGACCCAGGAAATTTCGCGCAACACGCAGTCAGCCGCGCAAGGCACCCGAAACGTTTCCGAAAACATCGCAGGCGTCAAAGCCGACGCCGATGCGGCAGCTACCGTTGCGCAAAACGTCAAGCAAGCCTCGGAAACGCTGGAGACGCAGGGTCTCGAACTGAGCAATCAGGTCACCGAATTCCTGCGGAAAATCCGCGCGGCCTAAAGCCGTCCCCGCTATTGCGAGGCGACGACCGGCACGCGCCGGTAGTGCGAGCGTACCGCGTCCGGCGCGGGGGAAAGATCGAGCGAGGCGCCGCGCCGATCGGCACTACGACCGGCCACCATCAGCCCGTTGGGGCCGGCGACGATATCGCCCCGGCGCAATGTCGGGTCGTCTTCGATTTTCACTTCCGCAAGACCGACCGAGTCCTTGCCGTTGCAGGTACAGCCGGCAACGAGTTCGCCGCGATAGCGAAAGGCGTTGGGCAACTCGGAATAGGATTTGCCGCCTTCGGTGACCGCGTTGTCGATATTGCT
>Ga0210385_10002998_pt1 | contig 10123 bp, 11 predicted proteins | sample IncBWH26OmetaG_FD_160107 | JGI IMG/M metagenome (GOLD analysis project Ga0210385, IMG submission 160107) | Forest soil microbial communities from Barre Woods Harvard Forest LTER site, Petersham, Massachusetts, United States - Inc-BW-H-26-O ...
CGTATTGATCCCTTCCGCATTGGAAAATGCCATGTCCAGAACGCCACCATCGTCATCGTACCGAGTTCCGCCGTCGAAACCATGGGACTGGGCAGTATGGCCGGGTTAACCGCGCTGACGATGGGCATTGGCCAGGATAAATTAAAGACGGAGAATGAGATTGTCAAATAGAAGCGTTCCCGGTTTATTTACAAGTCCTCCAACATCGATCGCCTCTTATCCTTCAGCGATTTGAAATGCGAAGGCGTCAGACCGGTCACTTTCTTGAACTGTGTGCAGAGATGCGCCACGCTGCTGTAGTGCATTTTGTATGCAATTTCGGTCAGCGTAAGCTCGTCGTAGACAAGTAGTTCTTTTACCCGCTCAATTTTGTGGGAAATAAAGAATTTCTCGATGGTTGTGCCCTGTACTTCAGAAAAAAGATTGGCAAGATACGTGTAATCATGCTGTAGTTTTTCTGCTAAATAGGCCGATAGATTGATGGCCAAAGGCTCCTCGGAATAGTGCACCAATTCAATGATGATGGTTTTTATTTTCTGGATCAGGATGCTCTTTTTATCATCCATCAATTCAAGCCCGGATCTCAAAAGGGCCGCCCTGAATTGCTCAAGCTTAACCGGAGAAATATCCTCCATGATCTCCACCTCGCCTAACTCAACGGAGATATATTTCAGACCCAATCGTGTCAACTCGTCCTTAACCACCATTTTACAGCGGATACAAACCATATTCTTGATGTAGAGATTCAAAGACATAATTGATGAACACCTGCGGGATTCGCGAAATTTGGAGATGATCGATTGTTCGAAAGCAAGATAACGAAATTTTGTCAGGGCCTTTATATTACATCCTCAAAGTGTGAATTGTGTAACCTTTCCAGGTTTTTATATAATATTCCGCCCTGACTTCTCATTACCTTTCCTCAAAGTTCTCAATCCACTTAGCTCATTCAACCAAATCAAACATTTTAATGAAACAGGGTAATACCATCTTCCCCAAAATTTCGACTGGTATAGAAGGGCTCAATGAAATAACAGAAGGTGGGTTCCCCAAAGGCCGGCCTACGCTGATCTGTGGAAGTGCGGGATCGGGTAAAACCGTTTTGGCCATTCAATTTCTTATAAAAGGAATTATCGAAGACAATGAACCAGGTGTATTCATGAGCTTTGAAGAATCCGCCAACGACCTTATTCAAAATGTTAGATCCCTTGGTTTTGATCTGGAAAGATTGATTGCGCAAAAAAAACTGAAGATCGATTACGTTCGGGTTGAAAGATCGGAGATCCAGGAGACGGGTGAATATGACCTCGAAGGACTATTCATCCGGTTGAATCATGCCATTGATTCGATTGGTGCAAAAAGAGTGGTGCTCGACACCATTGAATCTTTGTTTTCCGGGTTGAATAATACGGCAATTCTTCGTTCGGAGATCCGAAGACTTTTTCAATGGTTGAGGCAAAAGGGAGTTACTACGATCATTACCGGTGAGCGTGGAGAGACGACCCTGACGCGGCAAGGTCTGGAGGAATATGTTTCCGATTGTGTCATCTTATTGGATTTTCGGGTAATTGAACAGATCGCCACGAGACGGTTAAGGATCGTCAAGTATAGGGGCTCCACGCACGGCACAAATGAGTATCCGTTCTTAATTGATGAAACCGGGGTTTCCGTCCTTCCCATTACTTCCTTAAAACTTGCGCATACTACATCCACTGAAATAATTTCAACGGGGCTTCCGGGACTTGATAAGTTGTTCCATGGAGGTGGATATTATAGAGGAAACTGTACGCTTATTACCGGTTCCGCAGGCACGGCGAAAACCATTCTTGCGGCATATTTCGCGCTGGGCAGCTGCAAGCGAAAAGAAAAGGTACTTTATTTTTCATTCGAAGAATCCCCCGATCAGTTCGTCAGGAATATGGCATCAGTCGGTATAAATCTTAAACCCTATATAAGATCAAAGCTTTTATTGATCCACTCTTCACGCCCTTCCTTGCATGGCCTTGAGATGCATCTTTTGTCCTTACACAAATACATCCGCGAATTCCAACCGGATACGGTTATTATCGACCCTATCAGCAGCCTGGTTACCATAGGAAGCAAGGGAGAGGTCAGGGCAATGCTGGCCAGGCTGATGGATATGCTTAAAATGCATCAAATCAATTCCTTATTTACTTCCCTATCGCAGGAGCAGTCAATTTTCGGTAATGCATTGGCCGAAGAAGCTGTATCCACATTGGTGGATACATGGATCAAAGTGCGGAATGAAGAAAGCAATAATATCCTGATTCGCAGTCTTTATATTGATAAATCCCGTGGTATGGGGCATAGCAGTGAAATAAGAGATTTTATTGTTACTGATAAAGGTATTCAGATCATGAGCGCGAATGTTCTGATGAAACAAGGGCAAAACGGCTCCGGAAAACTCGACACGCATATGGCAAATGGGTCAAATTTTAAATCTTAACGATGGTTATTAAAGGAATGGAAGAAAGTTGGGAGCTCAGATTATATATAGCGGGGCAGACGCCAAAATCTATCCTTGCTTTGGAAAATATCAGGAAGATCAGCAAGGACCATCTCAAAGTGAAATATACGATCGAGGTCATTGACTTATTAAAGAGCCCTCAATTGGCGGAAACCGATGAGATCTTCGCCATTCCTACATTAGTAAGGAAAATTCCAAAGCCTCTGAGAAAGATCATCGGAGACCTGTCAAACAAAGAAAAAGTATTGATTGGATTAAACATACGTTCAATTCCAGCAGTCGATGAAAAATAAATCGAAACTTGAATGTGTTGGTAGAGGAAGAATATTTCTCCAATTGTATATCACCGGCATGTCTGAAAATTCAGTACGTGCCGTTCAAAATATTACACTACTCTGCGACCAGTATCTCAAGGACCGCGTTGACCTTGAAATAATAGATATTTATAAAAACCCATCCGTAGCCGAAGAGCAAATGATCGTTTTCAGCCCTTCGCTCATCAGGCAACTTCCTTTGCCGAGGAAGACATTTATCGGCGATCTGTCGGATGCAAAGAAAGTCATTCTTGGCCTGGGTATCACCCTCAAAGAGTAGCAAATGGACACAGCCGCCGCAGAAGACCTGGTATCGAAAATTGAAGACCTTAAATTACGGCTTTCGGAAGCGCAGGAAGCGATCGACGCCATCAAAAACGGGTCTGTAGATGCTTTTGCGATCAGGAAGGACGGCAAACCCGAGGTATTTACCTTGCAGAGCCTGGACTATGCCTACCGTGTTTTGATAGAGAAATTCAGCGAAGGCGCGCTAAACCTGACACTGGATGGTTTAATAATATACAGCAACAGCTACTTTTCCAAATTAATCGATATACCTAACGAAAAAGTAACGGGCTCATACATTTTTGATTATATCTCCGGGGAATCCCGGCAACAATTCCGGGAACATTTTGATTTAGCGCTTCGAGGTTGCAGCAAAACGGAAATTACCCTATGCGCCAATAATAAAAATATTCCTGTTTACGTTTCGCTCACCAACCTTCAGCCGCAGCTGGCTACCGTGGGAATGATCGTCACCGATCTTTCTGAAAAAAAGCAAAACGAACAACTGATCATAACATACACGGAAACCCTAAGGAAAAAAAATGTCGAATTGGAACATTTAAATAAAAGCCTGGACCAATTTGCTTCCATTGCTTCTCATGACTTGCAGGAGCCATTGAGAAAAATTCAGACATTTACGGCGCTTCTTAAAAGGCAACCTGACAAAACGCTATCAGATTCATCTGTTGAACTGATTGATAAAATTAAAAGGTCGTCGGAGCGCATGTCCTTACTTATTAACGATGTGCTTAATTTTTCAAGAATAGTGAATATGGAGAACATGTTTGTCAAGACTGACCTAAACCAGATATTAAACAATACTTTAAAAGACTTTGATTTGCTTATCCTCGAAAAAGACGCCTCGGTAAGAGTAGAGAATTTACCCGTTGTTGAAGCAATCCCATCACAGATAAACCAGCTTTTTTATAACCTGGTCGGCAACGCCCTTAAATTTTCAAAAATTGGGAAACCTGCTTCTCTCTCTATTTCTTCAAGGATACTTCCCTCCGAAGAAACCGAAAATGAATCCAATTTCAGATTCAATTTGAATAAGCAACTTTCCTATTCTGAAATTTGTTTTAAAGACAATGGCATTGGGTTTGAGCAGCAATTTGCTGAACAGATATTTTCGATTTTTGAACGTTTGAATAATCAGGAACAATATTCAGGAACAGGCATAGGCCTGGCGCTATGCCAGAAAATTGTACAACATCATCATGGAGGAATACGTGCGGAAGGAAAGGAGAATGACGGAGCCGCTTTTTATGTACTGCTTCCATTAATACAATCAACCAAAGCAGTTGCAATTTAAGATGTAATGTTATGAAAGAGAATATTTTAATTTTAGTTGTCGATGATGACGAGGATGACAGGAAGCTTTTTATTGAATCGGCAAAGGAGATTAATGCGAGTATTAACTTTGTCACCGCCGGTGATGGGCAGGAAGCATTGCGACTTTTGAAAGATGAGCACAATAAGCTACCGGACTATATTTTTTTGGATTTGAGAATGCCACGCTTTGGCGGGAAGAAATGTTTGGAAGAAATTGGAAGAGATAAAAGGCTACGCGACATTCCCGTCTTTATATATACTACTTCTACCGATGTGAAAGATTCAATTGAACTGAGGGAAACGGGGGCCGTACATTTTATAAGCAAGCCCGCCGATCCGGGTGACATATATTACATTTTGTCTGTTGTACTTGAAGAAAAATGGGACCAACTGAATAAGAAAGGGGCCTGAATAGAAATTCAACCCCGTACATTCCAAAATCCTATTAAGAGTCTAATCAAAGATAACGCCTGGATGCCGCCTGAATATTATACGATTGTGTCAAGGAGTTATATAATTCACACCCTGCATGGGTCACACCTTTTCGAGTGGCAATTCAACTTTCAATTCAAATCCTTTTCCGGGTATGGATGCGACCGTAACTTTTCCATGATGTGATTCAGCCCTGCTTTTAATATTCATCATCCCCACCCCCTCGTTATTTTGCAGGACCTCGCAACCGCCCCCATCATCCACGATTCGTAATACGATTTGAGATGGCTGCTGAGTTAAGTTGATCATAGCGAAAGAAGCTTTCGCGTGCTTTAAAATATTATTCAATTGTTCCTGCACTATTCTGAGAATATCAAGCCGGATCTTTTCACTCAATTGTTTTTCGTCAATACCATTCTCAAAAAACTCAATTTTTAAAGGCTGTACTGCTATCAGATCATCCAATAAAATATTTATACTTTCGGAAAGCCCCATAATCTGCTTTTCGGGGAAAGTCAAAACTTTGGAGATCTTTCTTATGGCCTCAATCACAGTCATCAGGTAACCGGAAGACTTATTGAGACACATTTCTCTGTTCTCTTCGTCCGTCTTTGCCAATTCTATATACATTTTGGCCGCGCCGAGTATTTGGTTCAGATTATCATGCAGTTCTTTTCCAATATCGCCTCTTTCCCGCTCCTGTGCATTCAACACGGCATCAGTGACTTCTTTTTGCTTATTAAGCCTTTCCCGGCCTAAATTTCTTTCACTATCCACCAATTGAATTTCAGCCGTTTTTCTTGCGGTGATGTCACAGGTGGCGCCGATCATGCGGGATGCCATCCCGTCCTTGTCGTAAATGATATGCGCCCGATCCTGAACATAGGCGTATTGACCGTCCGCTTTTCTAAATCTATATTCGTCTTGCCAGACGGTAGCCGTTCCCGCGGCAATGATCTCACTTAATCTTTTCAAGATCCGCGGTCTATCGTCCGGGTGCAGACGATTTTCCCAAAAATGCTGGGGAATGATCGCATTTGCGATAGGATAGCCAAAAACCCTTTTATGACCTCCATCTATCCAGAACAATTCCTTTAAGCCAAGGTCCCATTCCCAAAGACAATCGTTCGTCACTTCCGTAACATATCGATATAGCTCGTTCAAAGTCTTCAACCGCTCTTCAGGAAGCTCCTGATCGACCGGGTGATTGCTATGCTTAAATGAAACGGACAAATTATCTTCAAAATAGTAGGTGACTACGTCAAACCATGCGCCCATTTCGTCCCAATATTCTACAAAATGGACCGGGACATCCTGTAGGAATGCCTTGTGATAGACCCTATAGAATTGTAGAGGAATGATTCCGGCAAAGGTTTCCCAAAGGTTGCGTCCGACAATATCTTTCGCCTTAACGGCTAACAAGCTTTCTGCTGCCTTATTCCAATGCTTTACTATCCACTTTTGATTCACTACAAAGAAACCAATAGGTATTATTTCGGTCATCGGTTTGTCCGGACAGCTGTTATACCTACCTGCCCGCTTTAGGTTTTTTGATTGAAGTGAAGCCGTCATACTTTCCAATATCGCTCAGTTTTGTGAAGAAAAAGCTACATGTTTCCGGGAATATGTTACATGGTTCAATGAAAAAGCCACAAGCTCCCTTGTGGCTTCGCAATGATCATGGTCTGAAACTAATTCTTTATCATGACTGTATCCAGGGAATGTATCACTCCGTTGGACGAGGACAGATCATGGCTTAGTATCTCGGCGCCTTCGATCCTTACATGACCGTCTTTTACGTGTACATGCAATTCCTTACCATTTAGCGTTTTTAGTTTTTCGCCGTCTTTGAGATCCTTAAAGTTGACTTTACCTGAAACGACATGGTAATTCAAGACATCGGCGAGCTTGGCTTTATTTTCCGGCTTTAGTAAGTTATCCAAAACTCCTTTCTCCAGTTTTTCAAACGCAAGATCATTAGGAGCGAAAACGGTAAAAGGGCCGGTGCCACTTAAAACGTTGTCTAATCCGGACGCACTTACGCTTTTCTTTAATATTGTCATGTTCTTCTCCGTGTTGACAACCTGTGTAATATTTGACATCTTTTTGATTTATTTGCCGGTAGAATAACCAGCAACGGGTGCAAGGTAGCCTTATATAAAGTCGCCCCGCTGTTAATCTTTAGCTTTTGTTGTTTTTTCTTCTAACTGGCATTATTACAAGTCCTCCAACATCGATCGCCTCTTATCCTTTAGCGATTTGAAATGCGAAGGGGTCAGACCGGTCACTTTCTTGAACTGTGTGCAGAGATGCGCTACGCTGCTGTAGTGCATCTTGTACGCGATCTCGGTCAGCGTAAGCTCGTTGTAGACAAGGAGCTCCTTTACACGTTCAATTTTGTGAGAAATGAAAAATTTTTCAATGGTAGTGCCCTGCACTTCCGAAAAGAGATTCGCGAGATAGGTGTAATCGTGCTGTAGCTTTTCCGCCAGATAGACCGATAGATTGATGGCTAAAGGTTCCTCGGAGTAATGAACCAGCTCGATAATGATCGTTTTTATTTTTTGGATCAATACGCTTTTTTTGTCATCCATCAATTCCAGCCCGGACTTTAACAGGGCTGCCCTGAACAGTTCACGCTGCTCCGGGGTAATACCTTCAATTATTTCCGCCTCTCCTAATTCAACAGTACCATATTTCAGCCCGAGTTTTGTCAACTCGTCCTTGACGACCATTTTGCAGCGGATACATACCATATTTTTTATATAGAGCTTCACGGCAATTATAGCGACAAAGGTACCAATTTTTTGCCATTCAATTCCTGGCCCGGTATCTATTGGGAAGGACATGTGAATGATACAATTGGAGGAGAGTTATGTGTAACACCACCTTCAATTATAATGCTCATCTTTACCACATCGTGAAAATGTACTAGCGATATAAATCGAAAATAGATGTCAAATTTAGAATCTGCCACCAAGACCGCCGCTTCGACAAAAACAGACAAAACCGATATCTCTCCTCTCGACAATCAGAAGGGAATTGAATATCACAAAAAGGCGGCGGAACACTATCAGCTGGCCGCCAAACACCATCTCGAGGCTGTACGCCATCAGAGAGTATTCCACTAACTGTGTCAGTTTAAAATTTCCGTAAATTTAAACTGATAAACATGGAAAAGCAATCATTCGATTTTGAAGCATTTAAAAAGCAGGCTGCGACGCGGATCAAGAATGGAGATACGCTGTTGGGGAAGGAAGGCGTGCTGACTCCTCTGCTGAAGGAGTTCCTTGAAGGGGCTTTGGAGGGAGAGCTGGAGGCGCATATTGAGGAGAGCGAGGAGGCGAACCGGAAGAACGGGAAGGGTAAAAAGCGGGTCAAGACACCGGTAGGAGCAGTGGACATTGCGCCTCCGCGTGACCGTAACGGCACCTTTGAGCCGGAGATCGTCGCCAAGCGGAGCAAGACCCTTGGGGTCGATCTGGACCGGCAGATTATTGCTCTGTATGCCCGGGGAGCTAGTTATGGGGATATCCGCGACCATCTATCGGAGATGTATGATCTGGATGTGTCGCCGGCTACGATCAGCCGGGTGACGGACAAAATCCTCCCCTTGATCCAGGAATGGCGGAACCGGCCGCTGGAAGCGGTTTACCCCTTTGTATGGCTCGATGCGATCCACTACAAAGTCCGGCATGAGGGCAGGGTGGTCACGCGGGCGGTCTATTGCATCATCGGGCTGAACCAGGACGGCTATAAGGAACTGTTGGGGATGTACATTGGTGAAAATGAGGGTGCTAAGTTCTGGCTGCAGGTATTAACGGATTTGAGTAACCGGGGAGTTAGCGACATCTTCATTGCCTGTATTGACAACCTTCAGGGCTTCGCTGAAGCCATTGAAAGCATCTTCCCGCAGGCGGAGGTGCAACTTTGCGTGGTGCATCAAATCCGCAATTCGCACAAGTACCTTTCCCACAAGGACGTCAAGGCCTTTATGAAGGATCTTCAGGGCGTGTATCGCGCCACCACCAAGGAATTGGCGGAACGTCATCTCGATCAACTATCAGCCAATTGGGGCGCCAGGTACCCCAAGGTCATAGAATCCTGGAAAAAGAACTGGCCTCGTTTGAGTAGCTATTTCCAGTATAACAAGGAGATTCGGCGGATCATGTATACGACCAATATCATTGAAGGCTTCCACCGCCAGCTTCGGACGGTCACCAAAACCAAGGGTGCTTTCCAGAGCGAGGACGCGCTAATGAAGCTGCTCTTCCTGGTGCAGGAGACCATCACGGCCAAATGGAATAAGCCCGTCCATAACTGGAACCAGACCCTGGCCCAGTTGTCCATCATATTCGGGGATCGACTAAAATTGAGTATATAAATGAACCCTCATCGCCGAATGATATTTTGTGAAGCAGCAGAATCCGACCCGGCATGGTCAGACAAAATCTCATCCGTCAATGAGGCCTGACACACTTTTTGGAATACACCCCGCCATCATGAGGCCGGCGCCCATGAGAAAGCCGCTGAAAGTACCGTCGCCGCCTACGGTCATTCCTTACTGGCCCGCGAACACCAAAAGAAAGACGCAAGACACCATGCGTCGAAAAGCGAATAGGAGCACATGTACCCATCCGTCCTCTACCGGGGAGGCCTCATACATAGGTATGATGCTTCCCTTTATTATTCGTGGCATTCCATTTGCAATGGGAAAATTCAAAAGTCGTAACGGATAAACCTATCTTTGGAGGCCCTTCCTGGTCTGCCCTTTACCTGGCCCTATATCCGTCAGACCGTTACTTCAATGGGAATCGTGGCGCTCAAACAGTTCCAATATGATGAAAGTTACAGCCGGTACGGTCTTTGACATCTTATCCCGATTGCGCGTTTATTTCCAGGGAGCTGCCGATTTACGAGAGCGCGGAAATGAGGAGCCTTTTCGCTCCGAGTTGTACAGCTCCGATCAGTTGAACAGCCACGGGAAAGCAATCGCCTCGGCACATCAATTAGAGACAGCCCGCACTTCCGATCATTTGCTAAAACGGCTGGCCGAAAACGAAGATACTCTCCTGGAGGTTCGGGACCTGCTGGTCGGGAACATTAAAGCGGGAAAGGTCATCAGCCCCGGGGCAGAATGGCTGATCGACAATTTCTATCTCATCGAGGAGCAGGTGGTATTGGCCAGGAAGCACCTGCCAAAAGGATACAGCGACACCCTCCCCGCCCTGTCCAACGGCCTTTTCGCCGGGATGCCCCGGGTCTATGATAT
>Ga0210385_10003000_pt1 | contig 10118 bp, 9 predicted proteins | sample IncBWH26OmetaG_FD_160107 | JGI IMG/M metagenome (GOLD analysis project Ga0210385, IMG submission 160107) | Forest soil microbial communities from Barre Woods Harvard Forest LTER site, Petersham, Massachusetts, United States - Inc-BW-H-26-O ...
GTGTTCCGTCCCTCGCACGATTGGTTTTATCTCTATTATCGCGACCGCGCACTGGCTTTGATGCTGGGCGTTACGGCCGAGCAGATGTTGCTGGCATCGGTGGGCGCGGCAGCGGACGGTGCGTCCGGCGGCCGGCAAATGCCATCGCATTGGACCAATCACGAATTGCACATCGCCTCGCGATCGTCGGCTACCGGCACGCAGTACCTGCAAGCGGCGGGTTGCGCGCAGGCGTATCGCTATCTGGACCCCGAATCGGACGAAGTGACGCTGGTCACGAGCGGCGAAGGTGCGACGAGCGAAGGCGAGTTCTGGGAGGCGATGAACGCGGCGTGCCTGGAGAATCTGCCGCTGGTGTTTCTCATCGAAGACAACGGCTACGCCATCTCGGTACCGGTGGAAAAACAAACCGCCGGCGGTAATGTCGCGCAATTGCTGGCCGGATTTCCGAATTTGAAGCGGCTGGAAGTGGACGGCACGGATGTCGTGGCGTCGTATGCCGCACTGGCCGAAGCAGCCGCTTACGCTCGCGAGCGCAAGGGTCCCGCTCTGGTACATGCCAAGGTAACCCGGCCTTATTCGCATTCGCTTTCCGACGACGAGCGGGCGTATAAGACCAAAGCCGAGCGCGATGCCGAAGAGGCGCGCGATCCCTTGCTGCGGTACCCGGAGTGGCTGGTATCGGAGGGCATTCTTGACCGGCAGGGGCTGCAGGTGATCGTGCATGAAGTGGATCAGCAAATTCAGAAGGCCACTGATGACGCCTTGCACGCCGATCCGCCGGCCAAGGGCTCAGCGCTCGAGTTTCTCTATTCGGACAAGATCGATCCAACCTCGGCCGATTTCCAAACCGAGCCCCAGTTCGCCGGTGAGACGCGAACCATGGTGGATGAGATCAATCTGACGCTGCACGAAGAGATGCGGCGGAATGAACGCATCATCGTATTCGGCGAGGACGTCGCCGATTGCAGCCGCGAAGCGAATCTGGCCGAAGTGAAAGGCAAAGGCGGCGTTTTCAAAACGACCGCCGGGTTGCAGATCGAGTTCGGCGGCGAGCGCTGCTTCAACAGTCCGCTAGCAGAAGCGGGCATAATTGGCCGCGCGATTGGATTGGCCGAGCGCGGGCTGAAGCCGGTTGTCGAGATCCAGTTCTTCGATTACATTTGGCCGGCCATGATGCAATTGCGCGCCGAGCTTGCCACGCTGCGCTGGCGATCCAACAACGGATTCAGCGCTCCCATGGTGGTGCGTGTTCCGATCGGCGGCTATTTGAATGGCGGCGCAATTTACCACAGCCAGTGCGGCGAAGTGATCTTCACCCATCTTCCCGGTCTGCGGGTGGTGATGCCGTCCAATGCGCTAGATGCCTGCGGTCTGCTGCGCACGGCCATTCGTTGCGACGATCCGGTGCTGTTCCTCGAACACAAGCGGCTGTATCGCGAGCCGTATAATCGCTCGCAGCATCCGGGGCTGGATTACACCATCCCGTTCGGCAAAGCGAACGTGGTGAAGAGCGGGCAAAATCTCACGGTTGTGACGTATGGCGCAGTGGTGCAGAAGATGCTGCAAGCGGCGCTGCAAGTGGAGCAGCGCAATCCCGACAAGACCATCGAAGTGATCGATCTGCGGACGCTGTCGCCATACGATTGGGAGACCATTCGGGCGTCGGTGGAGAAGACCAGCCGCGTGATGATCGCGCACGAGGATTGCCTGTCGTGGGGCTATGGCGCCGAGATCGCCGCGCGCATCGCAAGCGAATTGTTCGAGCATTTAGACGCGCCGGTTGGACGAGTGGGCGCGCTCGATACCTGGGTCGGCTATAATCCACAGCTTGAAAACGAGATTCTGCCGCAGGTTGAGAATCTGGCGGCGGAAGCAGAACGGCTGTTGCAGTTCTAGATCGGCGCTTGGTCACGCGTCGGCAGGAAGCAGCGTGAAAGGCTTGCCATCGGCTGCTCGAACAACCCGAAAATGTCTTTCATCGACGGTGAGGATCCGCCGTGTGCCGATTCGTTCCGCGGTTGCAATGACTGCGGCGTCTGCCAGGCCGATGTCAAGAGCGCTGTACTGATCGATTAACTCGCGCGAGCGCCGGAGATCGGCCGTGGTGAAAGGCTCCAAGGTAAACGCACCCGCCAGAATATCCTCGAGCAGATCAAGTTCCGCCCGGACGCCGAGCTTCGCACTTATCAGATAATCGACTTCGCTGAGAATCGCGGTGGGAACCAGGATCGCTCCAGGCTCATGCATGATCGCGGAACGGAGCGCGCGATGATGACGATCGCGCCGGTTGTACAGTCCGTAGAGTGCGCCCGAATCGGCTATCGCCGCCATCGGCCCTTCTTGGCGGCCGCACGAAGGAAATCCTTGGCGCGTTCAGCGCCGTGGGTCTCGCCGCTGTCATACTTGCCCAAACCTCGCGGGAGCGGACGTTTGCCGTCGGACGTGTATTTTTGCAAAGCCTCGCGAATCAGCTCCGCCTGGCTGCGCCCCTGCGCTTCCGCCATTTGGCGTAGGGTGAGAGCAATGTCGGAATCCAGATAGACGGTGGTCTTCGTCACGCCATATAGGGTACTATATATGGCACGTCGGCCGCGGCGCCTGAGGAGCCAGCGTCAGGCCTGCGGAAGACCAAAGCTCGCGATCGCCGCCGCTTCGTCCTCGAACATCTGCAGCACCGAATCGATCTTGGTCACGCTCAACACGCGCCGCACCGGAGCATCGGCGTTCAACAACTTCAACGCGCCGGCGTTCTTCACCGCGTGGCAATAGCAGTTCATGAGGACGCCCAACCCGGTGCTATCGATCCGGCTCACCCGGCTCAAGTCGATCAACACCTTGCTGTCGTTCTGCAAGCGGATCACGTTGGACAGCTCGCTCAGTTCCAACGACGACGCCAGCAGTTGCGCGCCTTGCGCGAATCGCAGCACCGTGACGTCGTTCACCCGCCGGCGCTCCACCATCGGCTCGCCGAGGCCGCGGATCAGCAACTCGGTTGCGCGGATCTCTTCGAAACAGTCGTCGCAAGCCAGGTAATGGCTCTCCCACTGTTCAGCGAGATCGGCGGTCAGCCGGCGCCGCAGGTACGCGGTAATGAACTCTTCCCGATAGACCGGGTCCTCGTGGAAGTTCGTGCTCATACCTATGAGTGACGTGAGTTACCCGGATGTTGCGTCCGCTCCAAATAAATCGCGCGAAATCTTTCCTTAGCCCGGCACAGCACCACGCGGAAGTTTTCGTCCGTCATCCCGGTCTGTTTCAAAATCTCATCCTTCGATTTTTCTTCCAGATAGAACGCACGCAGCACGCGGCGATCCCGCTCGGAAAGCTGCTCCATGCCCTGCGCGATAGCGTCCCGCAATTCGAACAGCTCCGACTCCGCGATGGATTTACCGGGAGGCTCGGGTACGACTTCCGGCATAGGCTCGTCACGCATGTTCCTGCGCCGGTACTCCGAAACCACGTTGCGGCAGATTCCATTCAGGAATGCACCCACCGCGGCCTGGTTGTGGATCTTATCTTCCCGTGCGGCCAGCATAAAGCGCATTAACGCCTCTTGGACGATGTCATCGACGTCGGGGCAGAAAAAGCCCACGTCGTAACATACTTTGAATCGCACCTTCGGCCGCAGCCGTTCGAGGTCCTCACCCGAAAAATTCATTCACGCCCAAAATTGAGGGCTCCCGGGCCCTACAATTCCGGCTATCGTAACATATCTGCCATACTGTCTTGAGCGGCATCGGTGGCGCGCTGGTGCCGGCCAAAACCATGACCATCGAACCAACAGAGCTCGAAAAGGCGGTCCTGCTAAAGGTTAGCGGCCGCATGGACGCAGAAAACGCCCACGAGTTCGAGCAAGCTTGCGAACAGTGGATCACCCGTGGCGCCAAGCATCTCATTGCCGATCTGGGCGACTTACAATATGTCAGCAGCATGGGGTTGCGATCGTTCCTCGCGGTCGCTCAAAAGCTGCAGTCGGTTTCCGGATCGCTCATTCTTTGCCGGCTGAACGGCCTGCCTCGCCAAGTATTTGAATTGACGCGGCTCATCGGCCTCTTCCCGGTCTTCGACACCGAACAGCAAGCCATCGCCACACTATAATGGACCCTGCGGCTCGACGGCTCACTCTGCCCGCGCACGTGGAATCGGTCGCCGTGTTTCGGGACTTTGTGCGTTCGCAAGCGGTTGCGGCCGAGGTGCCGGCCGAGGAGTTTGACAAGCTCGACCTGGTCCTGGAAGAGATCCTGATAAATATCGCGCGCTATGCGTATGTGCCCGGAACCGGAGAGGCCGAAGTGGTGGTGGCGTCCGACGGCCCCGGCAGGCTATCTGTTGAAATCGCGGATTGGGGCAATGCTTTCAATCCGTTAGACGTTGAACCGCCGGACTTTTCGCGCGGCTTGGCCGAACGCCCAATTGGAGGATTAGGCGTGTTCCTGATCCGAAGCCTGGTCAGTTCTATCGATTACCGGCGTGAGGCGGACCGAAATATCCTGTCGTTCGTTTTCCCCGCAACTGATTCCGGGGGGCCAGGCTAGTACCTGGAATTGTTCGAACTATTTTTGTACCCGTGCAACATACCGCCAAACTGTGTCACTCTATAACAACCAAGCGAGACGATAAGCGCACGAGACGCGACGGTGTTTGGAGGAGTGAGGGGTAGCCGAAGCGCTTTGATGTGCCGTCTCGCGAAGTTGCTGGGACCTGAGGGAAGAAAGGAACTTTTTTGTGACGACACTACGCAAATGGAGATTTCCGATTTTGATTGGGAGCGGCCTGATCGCCGCCGGCGTTCTTGTTTATTTCTCGAACGCACACATTGGCAGCGATAAAACGCAGGGCGCGATCGGCCAGCGCGACGTATATAGGGACGGCCAGGTAGCTTCAGCCGATGTTGCCACTCCGGGGTCGGCACCGGTGGCTACCACCGCCATTCTGGAAAGCAGCGACTTCAAAGCGCTGGCCAAGAATCCGGCATTCCAGGAATTGATGAGATACGATGCGTTTAACGGCCTGATGCGTCACGCCGAACTCGGCGTACTGTTGCGTGACATGAATTTCCGGGCGGCAATACAAGACGCGCATTTTGCCGAACTCGTCAATTCCGCTTCCTTCCAAGTGGCGCTGCGGACACACCAGGACCTCTTTGTGGCCCTGAAGTCCGACCTGGCCTTCAAGGCGTTTACCAATAGCCACAATATGGAGGCGATATTCCGGTCTGAGGCGTTCCGCTCCGCCGCGCTGGACAAATCGTTCGACCGCCTTATGAATTTGGAGGCGTTCCGTAGCATGACGAAGAACGATGCGTTCGATCGGATGGTTTCCGATGCTTCGTTCGCCAGGGCGCTTGAATCGGGCAGCGCCGCGCAAGCGATGGCGAGACTGCACGAGTAACAACGAATCTTTGCCTTTCATCCGTACTTTCACACGAGTCCCGCGTTGGATCGCGGGACTCTTCTTGTTTTGCAGCCTGTTCTGCGCCTCTGCGTTCTCCGCCGGTCATCCCAAGATCTTCCTCCAGTCCTCCAAGCACATCGAAGTTCTTTATTACAGCCCCGCGCATGAATATCTGGTCACCCACCTCATTCGTTCCTACGAAAACGCTCTCAATTTCGAACTAAATTTGTTCCATTTCACGCCCTCGCAGAAACTGACCGTCCTGCTGGAGGACTTTGGCGACTACGGCCACGGCGCCGCCGGAACCGTCCCGTCGAATTTCATCGACGTCGGCATCGCGCCTTTCAGCTACACCTACGAAACGCTGCCCGCCAACGAGCGCATGACCTGGATCATGAATCACGAATCGATCCACATCGTGATGGGCGACAACGCGAATTCAGCGGATCGCCGCTATCGCTCCCTGTTTTTCGGCAAGGTGGTCCCGACCGACGACGATCCAATCTCGATCTTCTATAGTTCCCTTACCAGCCCCCGCCACTATGCCACCCGTTGGTTTCACGAAGGAATCGCGACTTTCATGGAAACCTGGATGGCCGGCGGGCTCGGCCGCGCCATGGGCGGCTGGGATGAAATGGTGTTTCGCACCATGGTCCACGACGACGCCTACATATACGATGTGGTGGGCCTGGAATCCGAGGGAACGTCGGCCGACTTTCAGAGCGGCGCGAATTCGTATCTGTACGGCACGCGCTTCATGACCTGGCTATGCTACACCTATGGCCCGGGCAAATTGCTCGAATGGATCACGCGTAGCGAAAATAGCAAGCGCTACTTCGGGTCGCGCTTCAAGCAGGTCTACGGAATCGGGATGGATGAAGCTTGGAAAATGTGGATCGCCGATGAGCGCAAGTTCCAGGTCGCCAATCTCACCGAAATTCGCAAATATCCAGTCACGCAGCCACAGCGGCTCACCACCGGAACGTTGGGCTCGGTGTCGCGATCATATTTCGATCCGAAAGACAACGTGATTTACGCCGGCATCCGCTATCCCGCGCACATGGCGAGCGTGGCCGCGATTCACATGGACACGGGTAAAATCGAGGAACTGAAGGACATCAAGGGTCCCGGACTCTACTACGTCACTTCTCTTGCCTGGGATCCCCGCGGGCGAAAGCTCTACTACACCACCGACAACAACGATCTGCGCGACTTGAATGTTTACGACGTCGACACACATCATTCCGCGCGATTGTTGAAGGACATTCGCACCGGCGACCTGGCGTTCGATGCGGCGGACGGATCGCTGTGGGGCGTGCGCCACAACAACGGTTTGTCGACGATCGTGGAAATTCCAGCGCCTTACAAGGAAACCAAAACCAGCCACGATTTCGAGTACGGCACGGATCTTTTCGATATCGATGTTTCTCCCGACGGCCAATATCTGACCGGCGCGATCACCGACGTGAGCGGGCGCCAGAAGCTGGTGCGTTTTCGGATCGACGCTTTACGCAAAGGCGACGCGACGTTCGAGACCCTGTACGATTTTGACTACAACTCGCCGGGCAATTTCGTGTATTCGCCCGACGGGCGTTACCTGTACGGCTCTTCTTATCAAACCGGCGCATCGAATCTGTTCCGCTACGACTTTGAGACCAAGAAGATGGATGTGATCAGCAACGCCGAGACCGGGCTTTTTCGTCCGCTGCCGCTCGCCGACGGATCGCTGATCGCGTTCGAATATACCAGCAAGGGATTCGTTCCCGCGCGCGTCCCCACTAAGGCGCTGACGGATGTGAATGCCGTGACGTACTTCGGACAGGCGACGCTTAACAAATATCCCGAGCTGCGCGGATGGAAACTGCCGCCGCCGTCGTCGATCAGTTCCGAGAATCTGGTCACGGAGTCCGGTTCATATAAGCCGCTTCAGAATGTTCGCCTGATCTCGGCGTATCCGATCGTGCAAGGCTATAAATCGACTGCGGGCGTTGGAATGCGCGCTGAATTCGCCGACAAGCTGCGCCTCGTGGGCGTCAATATTGACGGCAGTTTTTCACCGGATCCGAGTTTGCCCTCAATCGAGCGCGCGCACATTTCGTTCGACGCGCACATGTGGGATTGGAAACTGAGCGGCTACTACAATTACGCCGATTTCTACGATCTGTTCGGTCCCACCAAGGTGAGCCGCAAGGGCGAATCGCTACGGCTCTCACATTCGCAATACTTGATCTATGACACGCCGCGCACGCTGTCGTTCGAATGGAACGTGGCCGGTTACTCGGATCTCGATCGCTTGCCCGAATATCAGAACGTCACGACCAATGTGCACGATCTGGGAGAAGCGAACGTGATGCTGAAATATTCCAATCTCGCGCGAGCGCAAGGCGCGGTAGATGACGAGACAGGTGTGACCTGGGGCCTGTTTTCACGCCTGTATTATTCGCACACGGCATTCCCGCGCGTGTGGGGCAATTACGACCGCGGTTTCCTGCTGCCGCATAACAGCGCGTTCTGGCTGCGGACATCGGCCGGAAAGTCGTTGGGCGATTTCAACAGTCCCTTCGCGAGTTTTTACATGGGCGCGTTTGGCAACAACTATATCGATCACGGCACGATCGACCGCTATCGCGATTACTACAGTTTTCCGGGCGTCGGCATCGATGCCATTAGTGCGCGGAGTTTCGGCAAGCTGCTCGGTGAATACAATTTGCCGCCGAAGCGTTTTCGCGAGCTCGGCACCACCTGGGCGTACGTGAATTGGGCGCGTCTGACGTTGTTTTCTTCGGGACTACTTACTAACTTCACAAGCACTCCCGGCCGGGATTATTTTGTTAACGTAGGAACTCAGTTGGATTTTCGCATCGTGTTGTTCACTTACTTGAACGCGACGCTTTCCAGCGGCTACGCCGCCGCAGCAGATCACGACGGCCATGTTACTGGCGAGTATATGGTCTCGCTGCGGATTCTCTGATGTTTTCACCGACCGTGCGGTTGCTGCTCGCGCAGGCTGCCGTAAGCGCGCTGCCGGTGCTGATCTTTCTGTTCGCGCTGGAATTGATCGACACTTACAAGCTATTGACGCTGGGGCGCGTGCTGCGGTCGGTAGTAGTGGGATGCGGAGCGGCGGTTTTTTGCTATGCGATCAACACCGCGATTTATGCGTCAGGGATTGCGTCGCCGGCGGTGTGGGCCCGATCGGGCGCGCCGGTCATCGAAGAAATCGCCAAGGCGCTGTATGTGGCGTGGCTGTTGCGATCGAATCGCGTAGGGTTCATGGTGGACACCGCGGTGTCGGGATTCGCCGTCGGCGCGGGCTTTGCGGTGCTCGAGAATTTGACGTACATTCCCGACCTTTCGGCTAGCGGCCTGATTGCGAGCGCGGTGCGCGGACTCGGAACAGCGATGATGCACGGCGGCGCCACGGCCATCTTCGGAACGGTGTCAGCCAATGTGAGCGAGATCCGCGAGTCGAGGTCGCCGGTTGTGTTTTTGCCTGGAATCGCGATGGCGATTGCGATCCATGAGCTCTACAATCAACCGTGGTGGCAGCCGGTGATCGCAGCGGTGGTCGTGCTAGTAACTTTACCCGCGGTGGTCGCGTTCATTTTCTGGCGCAGCGAGAAGGTGCTCGAAAAATGGCTAGGGACAAAGCTCGACAAAGACATCGACTTACTCCAAATAATCGCGACGGGGACGCTGAGTAAGTCGCCGGTGGGTAAGTATATGCGGTCGCTCGAAAACACATTTACGCCGGTGATTTTGGGCGACATGCTGTCGTACTTACATCTGTCGCTCGAGCTGAGCGCGCGCGCCAAGGGCGACTTACTGCGCCGCGAGATGGGCTTTCCGGTGCCGCCCGACCCGGAGTTGCCGGGGCAATTGAAGGAGCTGAAGTTTCTGGAGTCGCAAATCGGCCGCGCCGGGAAGATGGCGCTGGGTCCGCTGCTGGGGCAAAGCCGGCGGGATATTTGGGAGCTGCAGCAGATGGCGGAGAAGGCGGAGCTAGGCTAGCTGGCGATGAATGTGAAAACTAAAAAGCCCCGGACTCGGTTCGCACCGGCCGGGGCTTCGTTTTAATTCGGGCAACGTCCTACTCTCCCACACACTCGCGCGTGCAGTACCATCGGGGCTGCAGGGCTTAACTGCCGTGTTCGGGATGGGAACGGGTGGAACCCCTGCGCTACAATCACCCAAAAGTGATTTGCTCGGAGAGCACGAATGATGAGCCGCGACTCTCAGCGAGCGAAGATCTTAAATATTGATGGGCAACAAAGCGACTAGTAACTTGTGTTGTATCTACAGTACATTTTATGGTCAAGCCGAACGGGCTATTAGTAACGGTAAGCTCAACGTATTACTACGCTTACACATCCGTCCTATCAACGTGGTAGTCTTCCACGGCCCTTCGTAGGGTATTATCCCTTGGGAGATCTCATCTCGAGGAAGGTTTCGCGCTTATATGCATTCAGCGCTTATCCTGACCCAACTTCGCTACCCAGCTATGCCACTGGCGTGACAACTGGATCACAAGAGGTTGGTTCATCCCGGTCCTCTCGTACTAAGGACAAGCCCTCTCAAATCTCCTGCGCCCACAACAGATAGGGACCGAACTGTCTCGCGACGTTCTGAACCCAGTTCACGTACCGCTTTAATAGGCGAACAGCCTAACCCTTGGGAGCTTCTACACCCCCAGGATGCGATGAACCGACATCGAGGTGCCA
>Ga0210385_10003001_pt1 | contig 10118 bp, 7 predicted proteins | sample IncBWH26OmetaG_FD_160107 | JGI IMG/M metagenome (GOLD analysis project Ga0210385, IMG submission 160107) | Forest soil microbial communities from Barre Woods Harvard Forest LTER site, Petersham, Massachusetts, United States - Inc-BW-H-26-O ...
CAGCCAGGCGATCGGCTACTCGATCACCAAGGCATACGGTCGTCGGCCGTTGCCCGCCGGGCAGATGCCGACCTGCACGTGAGCGCGCGCGCCGGCATAGTCGTCACCGGCACGGAGGTGCTGACCGGCAGGGTCGGCGATCGCAACGGACCGTGGCTGGCGGAGCGTCTGCGTGAGCTGGGCGTCGACCTTGCCTACACGACGATCGTCGGCGATCGGCCCGAGGACATGCGCGCGGCGCTCGAGTTCATGGCCGGACATCACCTAGATGTGATCATCACCAGCGGCGGGCTCGGCCCGACCGCCGACGACATGACCGCCGCTGTCGTTGGCAGCTTCCAAGGACGCGAGATGGTGCTCGACGAGGCGCTCTCCGAGCGAATCGCGCAGATCGTGGCGCCGCTGATGAAACGCTGGCCGAACATCGACCCCGAGGCGATCGCCGCCGCCAACCGCAAGCAGGCGACGATCCCACGCGGCGCGAGCGTCCTTGAGCCCGTGGGAACCGCGCCGGGGCTCGTCGTCGCTCCGCTGGACTCCGCAGCGGCGCAGGCGCCGACCGTCGTCGTGCTGCCCGGTCCACCGCGCGAGCTGCAGCCGATGTGGAGGCAGGCGCTGGAGACGGAGACCCTGCGGGCGGCACTGGCAGGGGCGACCGTCTACCGACAGCGCACGCTGCGCCTGTTCGGCATGCCCGAGTCGGAGATCGCAGAGACGCTGCGTGTGGCCGAACGCGAGGGGATCGAGCTATCGAGGCTCGAGGTCACTACGTGTCTGAAACGCGGCGAGGTAGAGGTCGTGACCCGCTATGAGCCCGATGCTCAGGACGTCTACGACGCGTTTGTGGAGTTGGTGGGCACGCGCCACGCCGACACTCTGTTCTCGCGCGACGGCAGCACCGTGGATGATCAGGTGGCGGCGCTTTTGACGGGTTCCCACCTGCGCGGCGGTTCCACTCCCGCGCTCACGATCGCCACTGCGGAGTCGTGTACCGGGGGCCTCTTGGCTGCGCGTCTGACCGAACGGCCTGGCTCCTCCGAGTACTTCCTCGGTGCGATCGTCGCCTACTCGAACGAGGTGAAGATCGCTCGCGCGGGGGTGCCGAGGGAGCTGATCGAGACGCACGGGGCTGTCTCGGCAGAGGTAGCACTGGCATTGGCGGACGGGGCCAGGGCGCAGCTGGGCGCGGACATCGGCGTGGGCATCACCGGCGTGGCTGGTCCTGGCGGTGGCACCGCGGAGAAGCCCGTGGGCCTCGTGTGGTTGAGCGTCACGACGGGAACCCACCCGCCCTCGGATCCAATCACCCGCTCGATCAACCTTCCAGGCGGCCGGGCCGACGTGCGCGAGCGAGCGACGACGATCGCAATGCACCTCCTGCGCCGCGCGCTGAGCGATCACGCCGAGGGTCACTAGCATCGGCTGCGGCCATGTCCCGCGGCGCCTCAGCCAGACTGTTCGTGGCGGTCGACCCGCCTCTGCGTGTGCGCGAGGAGCTGGCCGATTGGGCGCGGGGCGTGACAGTGGAGGCCCGCTCGCGAGCTGGTCTGCGGGTGCTGGCGGCGCCGTCGCTGCATCTCACGCTGTGTTTTCTCGGCAGTCGGCCAGTGGGGGAGATCGACGCGCTGGTGGCGGCGATCGGCGACTGCGCCGAGCACGCCTGCGAGCTGTCGGTAGGGGCTCCGCTGTGGTTGCCAACGCGACGCCCGCGCGCGCTCGCGGTGGAGATCCACGATCGCGACGGGGACCTCGCGCGCGTGCATGAGCGGGTGGGCGGAGCGCTGTCGAACGTCAGCGGCTGGCAGCCCGAGCGCCGCCGCTTCAGGCCTCACATCACGCTCATCCGCGTTGGCCGTGGTGCCTTTGGCACCGGTCGTGCGGGCTCGACCCGCGCTCGCGGTGAGCAGCCGCTGCCAGCCACGCCGTGGCTTACGTTCGTACCCGAGGCGATCGTCCTCTACCGATCCTGGCTTGCCCCCGACGGTGCCAGCTACGAGGCGCTCGCGCGTAGCGAGCTCGGCCCGGTCGCACGCTGAGCACCGACGCTGCGGTCAGCGTTATTCGCAGATGAAGCTCGAGCTGGTGCTCGAGGAGACTTCGCAGGCCTCTTCCTTGGAGTTGGGAAGGGCTTCCGTGGAGCAGAGAGCGCTGAGGCCTTCTTCGCATTCGGCTTCACCCGATTCCGATTCTGGTTCTGCGATCACGGGGCAGAGCAGACTCTTGTCGTTGTGCGCAAGGGTCGGGCTCGCACCGTCTTCGCATTCGGGTTCGGAGCCGTCTGCGCAGGAGAAAGAGCCGTTCGCTTCCTTTACGGGGGCGCTCCCGTCTTCGCAGGAGGCTGGTTCGACCGCCGGGGCAGCTGCGCCGGGGGTCGTCGTGGGCGTGTGCTTGCGGCGGTGCTTGCTCGAGTGGCGCGCTTTGCCCTTGCGCGATGTCTGCACGCACGCACGAGCGCCGTGCTTGGACTTTGCATGCGAGCAGGAAAGCTTGCGCGTCTGGGCGAGCGTTTGCGCAGGGCCGAGCAGCGCCGCCACGAGCACAGCCAGGAACATCACGAGCGTGAGCGTCGAGGCGAGGCGTCGAGTGGATGGGATGGTCGGCAAGGAGGGGGGGAGGTGGGCGATGTCAGCTTGGTTGGCTTATCGGCATCGGCTGGCACCGGCGCGAGCGCCCGCGTCCTCTCGTGGACGAGTGGGTCTATACGAACAACTGTTCCGTCCGCAGCGGTGTTTACCTTCTTCTCTCCATCTCGAACCGAGGAGTCAGACCATGCCTGTGACCGACCAGGAGAAGGCCGCCAAGGCGCGCGATGCCGCGCTTCAAGGGGCGCTCACGCAGATCGAGCGCGAGTTCGGCAAGGGCTCGGTCATGCGTATGGGCGACGAGGGGGCACAGGTGCGCTGCGATGCGATCCCGACAGGTGCCCTGTCGCTGGATCTGGCGCTGGGGATCGGCGGCGTTCCCCGCGGACGCATCGTCGAGGTGTTCGGCCCGGAGTCGTCGGGCAAGACGACGATGATCTACCACGTGCTCGCCGAGGCGCAGAAACTCGGCGGCGTGTGCGCGTTCATCGACGCTGAGCACGCGATGGACCCGCTGTACGCGAAGGAGATCGGCGTCGACATTGACGAGCTGCTCGTCTCCCAGCCGGACTACGGCGAGCAGGCACTCGAGATCGCCGACATGCTGGTGCGCTCGGGTGCGGTGGACGTGGTGGCGATCGACTCGGTCGCGGCGCTCACGCCGCGGGTGGAGCTAGAGGGTCAGATGGGTGACCAGACGGTTGGTGCGCAGGCTCGGATGATGTCCCAGGCGATGCGTAAGCTCGCCGGCAACCTGAACCGCACGCAGACGCTGTGCATCCTCACCAACCAGATCCGCGAAAAGGTTGGTGTGATGTTCGGCTCACCCGAGACGCAGCCTGGTGGTCGTGCGCTGAAGTTCTATGCCTCTCAGCGCCTAGACATCCGGCGCATAGAGACGCTCAAGGACGGCACCGAGGCAGTCGGCAACCGCGTACGCGTGAAGGTCGTCAAGAACAAGGTCGCAGCCCCGTTCCGTCAGGCCGAGTTCGACATCGAGTTTGGCAAGGGCATCTCCACGTCGGGCTGCCTGATCGACCTGGGACTCGAGCACAACATCGTCTCGAAGTCCGGCTCGTTCTTCTCCTATGGCAACGACCGTCTCGGCCAGGGTCGTGGCAACGCCAAGGCACACCTCGACGAGAACCCCGCGATGGCGAAGGAGATCGAAGACAAGATCTACAAGGCGCTTGGCCTGGGCAAGGATCTGGTGACGCCGATCGACCGTGACAAGGACGTCAAGCCTCCGATCGCCAGCGAACCGGCTGTCGCCGCAGCGTAGAGAGGGCGCTTACCTCAGCCGCGATCAGCGTCAGTTCAGCCCAGCGATGCGGGCGAAGGCGCCAGCGCGGGCACGGCCAACATCCACAAGCTCATCTTCGTCAGGCCAACTGAGGTTGTCCTGCGTGAGCGCGTCTGCCAGATCGCGGGCCGCCCAACCAGATGGTGCGAGTGGCTCCGGGGTCGGCCAGCCACCGCTTGCAACCGATTCAGAGACGACGGGCTCGGGTACGGCTTGGGTCTCAAATGCTGAGATCACGCCGCCCAACTCGAGCTCGTCGGCGTAGACGTCGCTCACGGGAAATTCCAGTGTGCTCGGCTCGGCGGTCGGCTGATGCGCGATGAACGCCGGTGAGCCGACCGTGTAGGCAGGTTGCTGACTCTCGCCGGCGACGGCCGGTTGAGTGCCAGCAAAGGACGGCGCGCCAACCGCGTAGCGGAACTGCCCGCTCTCGTCGGTCACCCAGAAGGCCTCGCCGCCGGCGGTCGTCTCGTGCAGGATCGAGCGATCGTAGTGCTCGGCGACCCGCACCAGCGCCTCCATGTCAGCCACGTCGATCACGGACGTTCCGGCCGGCTGTGTGACGTGGCCGACGGGGATGATCATGTGGCCGTAGCGCGCACGGATGCTGCTCGCCTCGTCACGCGGGCTGACGCGTAGGCGCAGGAACGCAAGCATCGCGATCAGGCCGGCGATCACGAGCGCGATCCCGATCAGCGCGATCGAGCGCGCCGTCGCGACCGAGACGCGCGCGAGCTTGAAAGAGAGAAACAGTGGCTGGTAGCCCTTCGATGGCACGGAGCCACTGGCCGAAGGTGTGAACACGCTCGACTTGGACGGACCGTTCGTGGCAGAGATCGCGCTACCCCCGAGGGTTGGCTTGACCTCCAGTTCGCTCACCGAGAATTCCAGAAGCGGCGAGAACGTGGTGCTCATCGGTAGATGTTCCACGTTTCCCGTGACGCTCACATGCGGGATGATCGTCAGCGTGTAGCTGCCGCCCACCTTCGTTGTTTTTTCCACGCTTTGGATCAGCGCGTGGAGCGAGGACAGGTTGAGTGTCGCCGAGACGCCACCGTGATCGCCCCGGAAGTATGTGGTCGAACCCAACGGGAACGTCGTATTCCAGCCGCTCGTCGAGGTGAGGGTCGCAGACAACGACGCCTTGCCGCTCAGCGAGTGCTTGGCGGCGCTCGCGAACACGTAGCCAAAGCGGAGGTTCACTTCGTTGAGGACGCTCGTGAAGAGCGGGTCGCCAGTCACGGCTACGTTGCCGGGATAGGCAGGACCGGGCGTCGCGTCGGCTGAATAGGAGAACCGGCCGCTTTGCTTATACGCCACCGGGACGGTGTGCAGCTTCGTCGACGGCCGCGTGAACGCAAGCACGGCGAGCATCACGAACGGAAGCAGCGCGACCAGCCCCAACGCGACGATCATCGTCACCGAGTCCGCGGCGGGCATCGGCGAGTGAACATGCCCGTGCTGGGGGCTTTGACCGGCACGCCGCTGCCTGCGCCGGAGTCGGCGGCGGCGCACGAACGCCCCGCCCATGAGCAGAAGCAACGCGGCGGCTACGAGGATCCCGACGAGTGCGGGCGAGCGGATCGACTGCAGGGTTGCGCCCGCGCCTGGAATGTGTATCCACAGGGCGCCGATCAGCTGGCTGGCGGCAGGGTGTTCGAAGTCGATGAAGTCGTTGTTGTCGCCCTTGAAGATGTAACGGTTGCCGTCGCGCCCGATGATCCGGTGCAGCACGATCGTGTGCAGCTCCTTGTTGTGGTACGCGACCACTTCGCCGACGTGGTAGCTGCTCTGGCTGCGCACGATCGCCAGATCCCCCGTGTGGAAGTGGGGCTCCATGCTGACCCCGTGGGTGACGACGTAGCTCGTCGAGCCGCCGAGCGGGGCCGGGGCGAAGTAAAACCACATGAACCCCAGGACGATTACTCCCAGGGTCGTGGCGAGAAGTTTTTTGAGCGGGTGGCGTCGCATGACTTGGAGTTGGCTGGCGCCCATCCGTGGGGTAAGCGGCCAGAGGGCGGCCGGCTCGCCGGCCGCCCTCTGTACCTAGCGTCTTGCTCTTTACGGTTCGATGATGACTTTGCCTTGGCTTGTTGCAGAGATGCTCAGCTCGTTACCTTCTTCGACGGGCGTTTTGCCTTCGTTGTTCTGCACACCAGTGGCGGTGAATTTGTTGACCGAGTGTTCGGTTGCGTTCTTGAACGCACCTTCGCCGCCCTTGAATTTGCAGACGACTTCGGTTTCTTCTTCACTGAGTTTGACGTATTCGGTCGACGGGCAGTCGATCCATTCTTCGGCGGCAGGTGTTTCTGCCTTGCTCAGCGCGACCGCGACGTCAGTCGGTTTGAGTTTTTCCGCGTTCGTCAGGATGATGTGTGCTTCGGTGATGTATTCACCGTCGAGCGCCCACGTGTAGCTGACGCCCTTCTCTGTGTAACCGCTGACGGTGTTGGTTCCACCACCGGCAGCCTGTGCCGGGACGGTGTTGCTGGCCGTGAACGCATACGCGCCCAGGCCGATCACGCCTGCGAGCACGAATGCGCACAGGCCCGCTATGTTTCGCTTCCGGCTAGCGAAGGTTCGCTTGCCAATACGCATTTTCACTTCGGGCCCCCTTTGGGATCAGTGGACACTCCTTGTGTCCGTCGCGGGGGCATCGGTGCTCTGTTAGGCGCGCTTTAGGCATGTATCGTCCGTTGCACGCATTTCTGCAGGATGTGTGAGTCTCTGCACGTTTCTTTGCGCCTAGCCGCGTAGGCCGCGAAGCGATCTGCCAAGCAAGCTGGATGCAGGATTTCGCACGGCGGCTCGAGGCGACGAAGGGCGAAGAAATCCTAGTCGGGATGGCACCGGGCAAAGGCAATTGGTTCCGTCTGAGTGGGCGTCAGGCGAGCTTGCAATACGTGCTTGCCCGAGGCTGGAAGTCGCGTCGCCTACGAAGAAGGTGCGCCGCCCGCAGCGCCATCCTGAGATCCTCGTTCGTGAGCGAACCGGGCGAGAGCCGCTGCACCTGAAACACCACCAGGCTAGTCTCTCTGGGTACCGATGGCACCAAGAACCAAGCTTCGCTACCACCTGACGACGTTCGGCTGTCAGATGAACGAGCACGACTCCGAGCGCATGAAGGGCATGCTCGAGTCGCTCGGATATACCCAGGCGCCGGAGCGCTCGGAGGCCGACCTGATCCTGTTCAACACGTGCTCGATCCGGGAGACGGCGGACAGGCGCTTCATCTCGCACTTGGGAGAGGCCAAGCGCCTAAAGCGCGAAAAGCCGCAACGAGTCGTGGGCGTGGGCGGCTGCTGGGCGCAGTCGGTCAAGGACGAGGTGTTCGAGCGCTTCCCGTTCGTCGACGTCGCGTTCGGACCTGGCCAGGTGCACAAGCTGGCCGAGTTCCTCACGAGCGACTCGCTAACGGCACAGGGCTTCTTCGAGTTTGAGGGCTTTACAGGCCACCTGCCGGCGCACCGCGAGCGCCAGTTTCAGGGCTGGGTCCAGATCAGCGTCGGCTGCAACTGCGCTTGCTCGTATTGCATCGTTCCCTCAACGCGCGGGCGCGAGGTCAGTCGTCCCGCCGAGGAGCTCATGCGGGAGGTGCAGGCGATGGCCGCAGAGGGGGTCAAGGAGGTCACCCTGCTTGGGCAGAACGTCAACTCCTACGGGCGCGACCTGACCGAGCGCACGAGCTTCGCGGAGCTGCTGCGGCTGGTCGACGGGATCGACGGGATCGAGCGCATCCGCTACACGAGCCCGCACCCGAAGGACATGCGCGAGGACGTGATCCGTGCGCACGCGGAGCTTCAGAGCGTGTGCGAGCACATCCACCTGCCGCTGCAATCTGGCTCCAGCCGCATCCTCAAGGCGATGCGCCGTACCTACGACCGCAAGCGCTATCTCGAGCGCGTGGCGATGATCCGCGAGCACGTTCCCGACGCCGCGCTGACGACGGACATCATCGTTGGCTTCCCCGGGGAGAGCGATGACGACTTCCGCGAAACGCTCGAAGTCGTGGAGGAAGTCGGCTATGACAGTGCGTTCACTTTCGTCTTCTCGCCGCGACGCGGCACCGAGGCGGCCGATATCACCGACGACGTCGTGCCGCACCCCGTGAAGGTGGAGCGCATGCAGGAGCTGGTGGAGCTCGTTCAGCGCCAAGCGCGTGAGCGCGCCCAACGCTTCGTGGGGCGCACGCTGGAGGTACTGGTGGAAGGCACTTCGCGCACCGACCCCGAACGTCTGCGCGGTCGTACGCGCCATAACAAGGCGGTCAACTTCCTCGGCCTGGCGGCGCCTGGCGAGATGGCCAACGTGGAGATCGCGAGTGCCACCAGCCAGACGCTCGCCGGCGAGGAGCGTTTGCGCTCGCGGGGGGCTGTTGGTCGATGAGGATCCGCGCGGCGGTGCTCGAGGAGTTCGCCAAGCCGCTGGTCGTGCAGGAGGTGGAGCTGGCAGAGCCCGGCCCCGGCGAGGTGCTCGTGCGCCTCGTGGCGTGTGGTGTCTGCCACACCGACATGTACACGGCCTCTGGGGTCGACCCGTCTGGTTATGCACCGACGGTGCTGGGCCATGAGGGAGCCGGTGTGGTCGAGCGCTGCGGCGAGGAGGTATCGCTGGTGCGCGAGGGCGACCACGTGGTGACGCTGTTCTCGCCCCAGTGTGGCGAGTGCGTGCACTGCGTGAGCCCACACACGAACCTCTGCCTGGCGATCCGCGAGCAGCAGAACCTTGGCTATCTGCCGGACGGCAGCACCCGCCTGTCACGTGGCGGCGAGCCGCTGCGCCACTTCATGGGCACCTCGACGTTCGCCGAGTACACGGTCATGCCGGAGATCGCGTTGGCGCGGATCGATCGCGAGGCGCCACTCGATCGTGCGTGTCTGTTCGCGTGCGGCCTCTCGACCGGCCTGGGAGCCGCGATCAAGACCGCGTCGGTCAGCGCTGGCTCGACATGCGTGGTGTTCGGCGCGGGCATGGTCGGTCTCGGGGCGGTGGCGGGCTGCCGCCTGCAGGGCGCCGAGCGGATCGTGTGCGTCGATCTCGCCCCCGAGCGCCTGCAACTCGCCCGCGGCCAGGGAGCTACCGACTTGGTGATTGCCGGCGAGGACACCGTCGCTGAGATCCTCGAGATGACGGGCGGCTTCGGCGCCGATTTCACGTTCGAGGCGACCGGCAACGTGGCTGTGATGCGCCAGGCGCTCGAAGCGGCGCGCATGGGGTGGGGGCTGTGCACCGTCTGCGGTGTAGCCGGTCGCGGTGAGACGCTCGACGTCGTGCCGCGCCTGCTAATCACCGGGCGGCGGGTATGCGGCTCATCATTCGGGGGCTTGAAGGGTCGCGATGACGTTCCCGCGCTGATCGATCGCTATCTCGCAGGAGAGATCGACGTCGACGCTTTCATCTCGCATCGGATCTCCCTGCAGGACGTCAACCATGGGTTTGAGCTGATGGAGGCCCAGGATGGCATCCGCAGCGTGATCGAGCTCTGAGGCGGCAACCCGGTGCTGTCTCTGGCTCAGAGCTAAGCGAGCGCCGGTGAGGCGCCGCCGCGGGGGTGACCGTCGACCCCAGAGCTGAGCGTGACGGGCTGCTCTGCCTCGGCGACACAGACACGGTTGCGCCCGGTGCGCTTGGCGCGGTAAAGCGCCGCGTCGGCGACGGCGAACACGGCCGCATAGTTGAAGCGCTCGTTGCGCTCGGAGGCCGCGACGCCGAGGCTCATCGTGACAGCGATGCCTTCGGCGACGGGCTCGGCGGCGACGCCCTCGCGCAGTCGTTCAGCCAGCTCGGCGGTGTGCTCGAGGTCGGACCCGGGCACGAGGATCAGGAACTCCTCGCCACCGAGACGGTACGCCAGATCGAACGCCCGTAGCTGCTTGCGCAGGAGGTAGGCGACCTCCTTGAGCACCACATCCCCGGTCGCGTGACCATGGGTGTCGTTGATCCGCTTGAAGCGGTCGAGATCGATGACGATCACGCCGACGGGCTCGCCCGTCACCGCTGACTGCTGTGCCAGCTCCTGGACGCGTATGGCGAGCGCCTTACGGTTGAGCATGCCGGTGAGCTGGTCGATGACCGCGTCACTGCGATGCTGGATGTCCGACTGCATCAGCGCGGTCGAGAGCACCGCCACCGAGATGATCAGCGCTACGGGCGCGATCACGAGCTGCGGACTACTCAGAATCGCATGCCCGTCGACGCCGAACGCGACGGCGAGCGTGCACACGCTCGCGATC
>Ga0210385_10003002_pt1 | contig 10114 bp, 10 predicted proteins | sample IncBWH26OmetaG_FD_160107 | JGI IMG/M metagenome (GOLD analysis project Ga0210385, IMG submission 160107) | Forest soil microbial communities from Barre Woods Harvard Forest LTER site, Petersham, Massachusetts, United States - Inc-BW-H-26-O ...
CGGATGAAAGCTTCCGCAGACCAATTCCGCAAAGAGAATCCCGCCTACTCAGGATCGATTCCCGCCGACGCGCTGACGGCGTCCGGCAGCGGTCTTGATCCCGATATCAGCCTCGCTAACGCGAGCGCTCAAGCCGCTCGGGTCGCTCAGGCGCGCAATGTGCCTTTGTCGAGTATCGAACGGCTTATTACATCGGCGACGAAGAGCCGTGATATCGGTTTTTTGGGCGAACCCCGGGTAAACGTATTGGAGCTGAACCTCACACTCGATCGTGAGCTGAGAAACCACTAAAGCTTCCTGAAGGCCACGATGTACAGCGCGAATAAGCATCCCGATGGCGTTGTCGCGCGCATCGATCGGGATCTTGAAAATCTGAAGAACGGCCTCAGCCTGTTGGGTGTTAAACCGTGCTGTTGCTGCGGAACGTTTTTCCGGTCGTCTGAGCGGAATCGGTTGTTCGATTGCGGCGATCTGGTTTGCTTGGACTGCATTTACGAATGGTGGACATCTCGTGTTCCGGAACTGCCTCTCAAACAGCGGGAACTCGTCGAGCGCAAGCTCGTGAACTGGCTTGTGAACCACCATCGGGCGCAAGTGATAAGGAAAGCCGACGATCTCCTCAACCCCACGCCGCGCAAATTTCAACTCGTTGTTTCTTGCGCTCACTGCGATGGTAGAGGCGTGTGTCGTCGCACGCCCTGCCGGGCCTGTGACGGCCGGGGGACGGTCTGGTTAGCCATTTGTGAGTAAGTTTGGCGGAACGCCCACGTCTGGCCGAGGCTTCATAATGGAGATGTGCCCGGTATAACCGAACGGAAGCCCACGCCGGAACAGCTTCTGCAGCAGCTTGAGACGGAAGAAGAACATCAGTCGCGCGGGCGTCTGAAAGTGTTCTTGGGCTATGCATCGGGTGTCGGCAAGAGCTTTCGCATGTTGGATGAAGGCCGGCGGCGCTACGAGCGGGGACAGGATGTTGTGGTCGGCGCCATTCAGCCCAAACTTTCGACGGACGTCATGCACGCCGTTTCTACGCTCGAAGTGATACCGCTCAAAAATGTGAATGGCACACCAGTAATGGATGTGGTCACGATTCTTTCCCGGCATCCGAAAGTGTGTCTGGTGGACGGTCTGGCTTACGACAATCCTCCAGGCTCAGTTCACGAAAAACGCTGGCAGGATGTTGCGCAGCTACTCGACGCGGGCATCGCGGTCATTACTTCCGTCAACCTGCAGCACATTGAGGAGAAGCGCGCGCAGGTACAGGCGATCACGCACAAACACGTGACCCAGACGGTGCCGTTGAGTTTCTTGCAGACGGCGGATGAAATTGTGGTCGTCGATGCGCCTCCTGAGACCCGCATGACCGTGTCGGAGGATGGCAACTCATCGACCAAGTTGACTCAATTGCAACTTTCGGAGTTGCGCGAGATCGCGCTTCTGCTCGCGGCCGATGTGGTGGACAAGCAGCTCGAATGTTATCTCGAACGGCACGGCACCGAGCAGCTCTGGGGGACGCAGGAACGCATTCTCGTCTGCCTTACGCCCAACGCCAATGCGCGCCGCATGTTGGAAAGCGGAGCCCGGAATCGTGACAGATTTCACGGCGAGCTCATCGTTGCGCATCTGAACCGGCCTGATTGGTCACCCGAACAGCGCCAAAAAGTGTTAGAGGGCGTTGAATTAGCCAGGCAGAAAAGCGCAGAAATTGTGGTGCTCGACGGGGAAGACGCCGTGGACACCGTATTGCGATTTGCCCGCCATCGCGGGATTACCCAGATCTATATCGGTCAAAAAGGCCGGGAGCGGTGGTGGGAGCGCGCTTTCGGCAGCGATCTCGATCGTTTAATCCGTGCTGCCGAAGGCATGGACGTGCGAGTGTTCCCTCATTTTTAGGCGCGCGCGGTAAAGAAGACTCGCCCGAATCCAAGGTCCGCTCTCATGCCGGCTTCTCGTGCCCAGATCATTTGGATGCTTTTGAAGCCGGCTTCCGCCAGCGCCAACGAAATTTCCGCTTCGGTATAACACCGCTGCTCCACCGCGCTCCGATGTCGACGCCAGAGACCGTTGCTCGTCTCGACGAACCAGATCAGTTCCGTCGTCGCCAGTTTGCTCGCGAAATCATAAGTGCCCCGCATCAACCCCAGGTTGTTCTCCGCCATCTCCACACTCCACTGCCGCAGGTCGAGCGAATACGCCTCCTCCAGGTTCATGTCGAATACCAGCAATCCTCCCGGCTTGAGTGCGTCCCGAACTCCGCGGAAGACGCTGCCCAACTCGCCCAAGCTCAAAATATGGTTCAGCGAATCGAACGTGGAGAGCACGCCATCGAAGCCACCGTTCAGTCCCACCAGGGCCCGGGCGTCTTGTACGCGAAAATCCACCTGCGGCAGCTCGCGGCGGGCAATCGCAATCAGTGCTGCAGACGCATCTACGCCAGTAACGGCGTAACCGCGTTCCACCAGTTCCCGAGTAACATGCCCGGATCCGCAGCATAAGTCGAGCACTCGGCCGCCAGAGCACAGTTGAGAAAAGAACAGCTTCTCCAGCGCGGGCAGGGCAGCCGGCAGGTACCAGTTGGCCCATAGCGAATGGTACATGTCCGCGATGTCGTCGTAGGAGGATCGTGCGGCTTGAGCAATCTCCAAAGAACGCTCTGACGCCCGGGCGGGGGTTGGTCCCGATCCAGTTCTGGATAACTCGACTATTCGCTGCAAGCGACTGATCTTTCGTAGCAAGGTATGCTCTCTTTCGCCCATCTCAGCGCGCAAGGCAATTGTCGTCCGTCGTATGCGGTCCGAGTAGCTACTGTTCTAAACACCCTATCAATTCCGCTGTTCTCTTGTTCTCTGACGAACAATTTCTTCCCAGTACCGGACATGCAGAAGCTGCCTGGTGGTGGTTTCACTGTACTTTCGGCCGGAAGCCCGCTTGCTGCTAACTGTTGGGCGCAAGATCCGTCTAACTCGCCCGAGGAGACAACATGAGAGGCTTCGTTCTTTGTTTCGTGATGGTAACCGGTGCGTTACTGACCTGCCCGGCTCAGGCTAAGGCGAAAACGCCGTCATCGACTTCAGAAACTAGCGATTGCTCAGCCAGCCATTTCCACGTCAATGATCTAGTCAGCTACGCGGATATAAAGGAGCAACGGCTGTCGCCTGCTTCGACTGAATCCATCAACCCTGGGGCCAATGGGTCCATAAGAGTTCACGGCTGGAATCAGAATGACGTTCTAGTGAAGGCATGCGTACAAGCGGCGGCGCCCTCCGAGTCCGAAGCACAAGCACTGGCGTCGCAGGTGTCCATCGCGCAGGGGCCGGGCCAGATTGAGCCGAACGGTCCATCGACAAACGATCAACGCTACTGGAGCGTGTCCTATGAAGTCTGGCTTCCCGTTGCGTCGAACCTGAGCCTCCAAGCCAATAATGGCAGCATCCATATCGAAACCGTGCGCGGCCAAATTCGTTTCCATACGCAGAATGGCTCCGTTCACTTGGCCGATGTCAGTGGCGACGTGGATGGTTCGACGACGAACGGCTCACTACACATTGACCTCAGCGGCACTGCATGGAGCGGCAGCGGGCTCCGCGCTGAGACCACCAACGGTAGCGTGAACCTGAACCTTCCCGAAAACTATTCCGCCCGCGTGGAAGCTTCAACCGTAAACGGCCGTGTGAAAGTGGACTTTCCCGTGACGATCAGCGGCGAGATTGAAAAGAATATGTCGTTCCAACTCGGCAACGGCGGGCCGACCATTCAGGCTAAGACCGTGAACGGCAGCGTCCACATAGGACGAGTCTGACAGCTCAGGTCTCCGCGTAATACCGATTGCGCGCCTGCACCACGAGGCCTTTTTGCCTGGTGATTACGCGGAGACTGCGAAAGCCCGACTTTGTCACCGGCTGGTCGGAAACGAAGCCAAGGCTGTATTCGCTGCGCAGCTCCTCCTGAATCGCTTCATAGATATCGCCGATGCTTCGGGTCTTCGAAACCTCGAAATACCCGCCGCCAGTCTCTTTGGACAGGCGCTTGAGAACGCCTGCTCCGCTCGGCCCCAGCATTCGCCCGCCATAGTAGGATGCATCGGAAAACAGAATGCTGTACACCAATGTATCCGCGCGCTGTGCCGCTTCGATCGCATCGGCGAGGGAAACCGCGCTCCCTTCATCGACGCCGTCCGTGAGCACTACGAACGCCTTCCTCCCCTGCTGCGTTCTCATCACCTGAATTGAGGCGGTCCGCACCGCATCGTAAAGCAGCGTCCCGCTTCCCTCGGCGGCTTGCTCGCGTGTAGGCAAATCCAGCAACGATAGCGTGTCCTGCAGTTCTTTGTGCGACGTCGTGAGCTGCTGGCGAATCACCACCGCCTGATCGAACTGCACCACCACGGCCTTGTCTTTGCCTTCGCGCAGCACTTCGTCCAGGAAGCGATAACTCGCGGCACGCTCTTGTTCCAGTACTCGCATCTGGCTGAAACTCGTATCTACCAGCAACCCGATGGTCAGCGGCAGATCGGATTCTTGCGAGAAGTATTGAATCCTCTGCGGCCGTCCGTCTTCGAAAACTTGGAAATCGTCTTTCGGAAGATTTCGAACGATCGCGCCACTCTTGTCACGCACCGTTGCCAGGATATTGACAACTTTGACTTCGGAAGAAAACGTCGGCTCCTGCCGTGCACGCAGCGCCGCGCCACCACCCACCAGTGCAGCGGCCGAAACGATCAGGCTTCGGCGCGAACAGTTCACGCCTACTCTCCCGTTCCTCCCGCCGCCACCGCCTGCCGGTGTACTGCGTCCAGCACGCCATTGATGAACGACAGCGATTCATCGCCTGAAAACCGCCGCGCCAGCTCCAAAGCTTCGTCGATAATCACCGCCGCCGGCACCGTCTGCTGGCCCAACTCGAAAATGGCCAGCCGCAGGATGTTGCGATCCACAACGGGCATGCGCTCCAGTCGCCAATGCTCCGATTTGGCCTCGATCTGCTTATCGATTTCGGCGGCCCGCGCCACCGTACCGCGCGCCAGCTCTTCCATGAACTTGTCCGGCTTCGGTTTCGTCTCGCTCTCTTCCGAATAGAGCGTGTCGTAGTAGTGCGCGATGGCGCGGTCGATCGGCTCGCCGCGCATGTCCCACTCGAACAGCACCTGCAGGGCTCGTTTTCTGGACCTGTGCCGGGCTGCCATCGCTAGCCCACGCCCTTCAGCGCCTTCATCAGGTTGCCTAATTCGATGGCCGCTTCGGCTGCTTCCGAACCTTTGTTTCCGCTTTTGCCGCCCGCCCGATCCATGGCCTGCTGCAGGTCGTCTGTCGTGAGCACGCCAAATGCGATCGGCACGCCCGTATCCAGACTCACCCGGCTCAACCCCTCGACAGCGCCGCCTGCGACGTACTCGAAATGCGGCGTGTCGCCCCGCACAACCGCTCCCAACGCCACGATCGCATCGCATTGCGCCGCCAGCGCCTGAGCGGCAATCGGCAGCTCCCAGGCGCCCGGCACCTTCACGAAGCTGATGTTTTCGTGTGGGCACCCGTGCTTTTCCAGAGCGTCGAGCGCGCCCTTCGCCAGTTGCTCCGTAATGAACTCGTTGAAGCGGCTTACCACAACGCCAATGCGCAAATTGGCAGCGTTCAGCGATCCTTGAAACGTTCGATACGGCATGCAGGGATTTCGCGTGCGAAAGGACACGGCCGCACGCTATGGGATAATTCGGTTACCTTTCAGTCTATCGCACCAGCATGGATCCCCGTTTTATCCGCAATTTTTCTATCATTGCGCACATTGATCACGGGAAATCTACGCTTGCAGACCGCTTGCTCGAATACACCGGCGCGCTCTCCCAGCGCGAAATGATGGACCAGGTTCTGGATACTATGGACCTCGAGCGGGAGCGCGGCATCACCATCAAGGCGCACGCGGTTCGGCTGAATTACAAGGCCGAGGACGGCAATCTATACGAGCTGAATCTGATCGACACCCCGGGCCATGTCGACTTTAGCTATGAAGTTTCGCGCAGCCTGCAAGCCTGCGAAGGCACGCTTCTGGTGGTCGATGCATCGCAAGGCGTCGAAGCACAGACACTTGCCAATACCTATCTCGCGCTGAACCACGATCTCGAAATCATCCCCGTCATTAACAAGATCGATCTGCCTTCCGCCGAGCCCGAGCGCATCCGCGAGCAGATCGAGCAGGTGATCGGCCTCGATGCCAGCGACGCCATTCTGGCGAGCGCCAAGAACGGTATCGGGATCAAGGAGGTTCTTGAAGCGGTCGTGCACCGCATTCCGGCGCCCAAGGGTGATCCGAACGCGCCTTTGCGTGCGCTCATCTTTGATTCCTGGTTTGATCCGTACCGCGGCGTCATCATTCTCACGCGCGTCGTGGACGGAACGCTGCGCAAGGGGCAGAAAATCCGCCTATGGTCGAACGGCACAAGTTATGAAGTAGATGGTGTCGGCTACCAATCCCCGAAGCCCGTTCCCGCCGACGAATTAACCGCCGGTGAAGCCGGTTTCATGTTCGCCAACATCAAGACCGTCTCCGATGCGAAGATCGGCGACACCATCATGGACGACAACGCGCCCGCGGAGGAACCGCTGCCCGGCTTCCAAGAGGTCAAGCCGATGGTTTTCGCCGGACTCTATCCGGTCGAGTCCCACGAACATGGTTTACTGCGCGACGCGCTTGAAAAGCTGCGCCTCAATGACAGCGCCTTCAGCTTCGAGCCTGAAAACTCCATGGCTCTCGGATTCGGCTTCCGCTGTGGCTTCCTCGGCCTGCTGCATCTCGATATTGTTCAAGAGCGCCTGGAGCGCGAGTTCCAAATCGATCTCATCACCACCGCGCCGGGCGTGCGCTATCGCGTAACGACTACCGGCGGCGAGGTAATCGAAGTGGACAATCCGCAAAAGTTTCCCGACCCGTCTGACATCCAGCAGGTGGAAGAACCCATCATCGATGCTACCGTCATCACGCGCGAAGAATACATCGGCGAGATCCTGAAACTGCTCGAAGAGAAGCGCGGCAGCCAGAAGAAATTCGAATACATTGGCACGGGCCGCGTGCTCTTACTTTATGAATTGCCGCTGAATGAAATCGTGCTGGATTTTTACGACCGCTTGAAATCGGCCTCTCGTGGCTACGCGTCTCTCGATTATCATCTGTCGGGGTACCGCGTTTCGCCGATGGTCAAGCTCGACGTGCTCGTTGCCGGCGAGCCTGTGGATGCGCTCTCCATCATCGTGCATCGCGACGTTGCATATGATCGAGGGAAGGCGTTAATCGAGCGTTTGCGTAAGTTGATTCCCCGCCAGATGTTCGAAGTGGCGCTGCAAGCGGCGATCGGCGCCAAGATCATCGCCCGCGAAACCATCTCGGCCATGCGCAAGAACGTCCTTGCGAAGTGCTATGGCGGCGATATTACCCGCAAGCGCAAGCTCCTCGAAAAACAGAAAGAGGGTAAGCGACGCATGAAACGCGTGGGCCGTGTAGAGATTCCGCAGGAAGCGTTCCTGGCCGTGCTCAAAGTGGGAAGCGAATCGGGCGAGTAACACCCACTTACTTGTGCGATGTGAAGTTGCCCTCACTCGCACCGATTTCTCGTTCAGTCATCGAAATACCCCACGCCTGTGTACGGTGTAGTACGACACTGCAAAAGTATCCTCTTGCGGTCGCAACCATTTCCCCTCTACACTAGTCACTCAGCCACTTTTGCATGCTTGGAAGCCGCTACCGTCTCGGGAAGCCTACGCGCGCCGTCTATGCGGACGATAACGCAAAAGGATTTGTATTGCTTCCCGAAGGCGCCGTGCTCGCTGCTACTAGCCTCGACAGCGGGGGTCGCCTTGTTAAGGTGCGGTGGAACAATCTACTGCTCCTCATGTTTGCGCAGGATCTCCTCGAGCGCGGAGTCGAAGTCGAAGAGTCGGTTATAAGCACTGCGCGCGCTGCTACCCAGAGACTCTAATCGCAGGATCGGCAAGCGTGATTCTAGCTAGAACGTTCTCGACGTCCTGCACCTTCGGTTTTACCTGGTCCGGCAGAAAGTCGAAAGAATCGCTCCCGACCATGTCGGTGTAACGGCTGGGCGCCAAAATCCCAGAGAAACGACCGATGTTATATATGGCCGTTCCTAGTTGTTGAAGTGCCGTCAACTGGCCTCGCGCATTGAATGTAGAGCGTTGATCGAGATCGATTAGCTCATCCTTCGTCAGACCGAGTTTCTTCTGATTCTCTTCATCTCGAAGATCAAGCACGCGGTCGCTCTCGGCTATGAAAGTGACCAGCAGAGTCGGCTCAACCGGCGTTGTCTGGGGTTTATTACCCAAACCCCTTCGAAGGTGCCTGCATTCAAACAGGCAAGTGATGGGATGCGTGGAGGTGTAGAGATAGCCGAAACCGCCGGGGATACCGCAAGTTCTTTCGGCAAGCTGCAGGGGCGGATTATATCGGCCGCCTCGAATCCGCGCACCCTCGGGGGAATCTAGGGTCTTTATCCATTGGGGAGAAACCATTCGAAAAAACCAGCTATCCACCTTTGTGGGCCGCAGCTCATTCAGAATGGCGACCAGAGCGTCGCCTGTAGGAATCACCTATGGCAAGTTCTCCCGGATTGCGTACACGAGATTCAAGACGACCTGGGGTTCGCCCTGGTCAAGAAAGTAAACGGGCGCCTTATCGCCTAATTCAGGATTCTCCTCATGCAAAAACGAATGGACCCGCCTCTCACTCCCGAACGCCGCAAGTAAGTTCTGCCAGAGTTCGTTGATTACAGTCAGGCCGCTTAGGTCGGAACCGATCGCGCGCGAAAGCGTATCCTCGGTGATGCCCATCCGGGCGGCTAATTCCGAGCGCAATTGTGTGGCTAAACCTGCCATGGCGTCTGTCCTTTCGAGTATCGCCGATCTCCCAAAATTCTCAAAGCGTCTTCGGTTCACAAAAGTACTCCCAGTCCACTCGGGACACCATCAATGGAACCATCGGCGGTACAGATTTTCGCCTATATAGGCCCCACGTACGGCAGTTAAATAACGGCGAAATTTTTAAAAGTCGTTGTGACCGTCTGCTAGGGAGTGAGCACGGATGCTGCCAGACGGGCTCGGCTCGATCTAATTACTTTGTACGCGGATACCGCCCCATTTCTCTGAAAAAGGGGTCAATTGCTTGATTTTTGGTCATTCCAGGAACCAATGTAGCGCCGAAGCGGTTGAGTTCCGCCGCAAGCGGACGAAGATACACGAATCAACGGTAAAGGCCATAAGCGGTTTTTAATCGTAATCTGCCTTACCGACCGCGACCGCTTGCATTCAATCGAAACCCTCACCCGACAGTCTGAGAAAATCGCTTCATGACCCAGGCGGCGATCGGTAGCGGACTGCCCGAAACAGCTACGTATGCCTCCGCTATAGAGGTGCGCAATCTCGTCAAGACTTACAAAAGCGTGCGCGCGCTCGATGGCCTTAGCCTGTCTGTCCAGCGGGGCTCCATCTTCGCGCTGCTAGGCCCCAACGGTGCGGGCAAATCTACCACCATCAAGATCCTGACTACGCTCTCCCGCCCCGATTCCGGCGAAGTATCGGTAGCCGGGCTAAACGTCCTCGAAGAACCGCAGCGTGTGCGCCGCGTGATCGGTTGTGTAGCCCAACGATCGGGGGTCGATGTCGATTCGACCGGACGCGAAAACCTCATCTTGCAAGGGCGCTTTTACGAAATGCGTGGGGCAGAGCTGAAGCAACGGGTCGCTACGCTGCTCGATCGCTTCAATCTCGCCTCCGCCGCGGACCGCGTCGCGCGCACTTACTCGGGAGGCATGCAGCGCAAGCTCGATATCGCGATGGGCCTCATCCACCGGCCCGAGGTTCTCTTTCTCGACGAGCCGACCACAGGCCTTGATCCTGAGTCCCGCAGCGATCTCTGGGATGAAATCGCCCGCCTCTCTTCCGAGGGGCTGACCATTCTGCTGACGACCCATTACCTGGAGGAAGCCGACCGGCTTGCCCAGCAGGTCGCCATCGTAGATCGAGGGCGCGTCGTCACCCAAGGCACGCCAGAAGGTCTGAAAGCCGAATTGCGCGGCGACTCAGTCCATATTGACCTCGCCGCAAGCGCGGCACTCCCT
>Ga0210385_10003003_pt1 | contig 10112 bp, 9 predicted proteins | sample IncBWH26OmetaG_FD_160107 | JGI IMG/M metagenome (GOLD analysis project Ga0210385, IMG submission 160107) | Forest soil microbial communities from Barre Woods Harvard Forest LTER site, Petersham, Massachusetts, United States - Inc-BW-H-26-O ...
GTCGTATGCTGTGGGAGTTTACAACATCGATTCGATCGGGAAAGCCGGCGATTCCTGCGGAGAGGACCCTCGACATTATGCGAGTGCTGATAGCCGGGCGAATCTCGAAGAAAGAAAGCAGAGAAGTGCTCCTCAATGAAATCTCAATATAAGAATCTGTTTGAACTAAGCGGAAAGACCGCAGTTGTGACTGGAGCCGTCGGGATTCTCGGCCAGGGATTTTGCCGGGGACTTGCAGAGTTTGGCGCGCAGGTCGTAGTGGTGGACCTCGATCAGACCCGCTGCACCGCTTTTGCGGCGACGTTGGAGCAGGATTACGGTGTGTCGGCGCTAGGTGTGGCCTGCAATGTGTCGGACCCAAACTCAGTAGCGAAGATGGTGGAGCTTGTTGTCGCTCGATTCGGCGCGATCCACGTGCTTCATAACAATGCGGCATCTAAGTCTTCGGACCTGGATGCATTCTTTGCAAGTACCGAAGAGTATTCTCTCGGGGAATGGCGCAAGATCATGGCGGTTAATGTTGACGGCATGTTTCTTGTGGCTCAGGGCGTGGGCAAGCAGATGCAAAAGCAGGGAACGGGAGGAAGTATTATTCAGACCGCCTCCATATATGGAATTGTCTCGTCCGACAAGCGCATTTACGAGGGGTCGTTCTATCTTGGGCGTCAGATCAGCAACCCGGCAGTCTACTCCACTTCGAAGGCTGCTGTTGTCGGCTTGACTCGCTATCTCGCAGCCAATTGGGGCGACGCTGGAATCAGAGTCAACGCCTTGGTACCAGCGGGTGTCGAAAGCGGACAGAACGATACATTTAAGGCGCGCTATTCCGCTCGTGTTCCGCTAGGCAGGATGGCAAACGCAGATGAGATGGTTGGCGCTCTTGTTTATCTTGCTTCAGATGCGTCCAGCTACGTCACAGGGCATTGCCTTGTGGTCGATGGGGGGTTGAGCGCATGGTAGCTGATCGCTTCAGCTTCCGTCGTCTTCACGACCCACGGTAGTGTCCCATCAAATACTGGCCGATTCGAAATCTTCCCATGAACCGAAAAGTCACAATCGTGATGTACCACTACGTGCGAGATCTTGCGAGTTCGCGGTTCCCTGCGATCAAGGGTCTCACGATCGAGAGGTTCAGGCGGCAGCTCGATCACATTCAATCCAACTACAACCCAATTAGAGTTGAGGACTTATTCAACGCAATGTCCTCTCCGCATAAGTACTTGCCGCCGAATCCAATTCTGCTGACCTTTGACGATGGCTATAGCGATCATTTTCTGAATGTCTTCCCTCTGCTCGAGGAACGTGGTATCAAGGCCTGTTTCTTCCCGCCCGCTCAGGCAGTGCTTGAGCATCGGGTGCTGGATGTGAACAAGATCCAATTTGTGCTTGCGTCTGTTCCGAATGTATGGCAGTTGCTTGACGAAGTGTTCGATTCGCTAGACGATTTCCGAGAAGAGCATTCGCTAAAGAGTCGCGAAGGCTATCTGATGGCAATCACGGAGAAGCATCGCTATGATCCGCGCGAGGTCACGATTGTCAAACGGCTTCTGCAGAGGGAACTGCCCGAAAGGGTCCGAACCGAACTTGTGAGACGACTGTTTGCAGAGCATGTGACTTCGGACGAGGAAGCCTTTGCACGCGAGTTGTATATGTCTGTTGAAGAGATCGGCTTAATGCGTCGTCAAGGAATGCACATCGGAAGCCACGGGTACACTCACGCCTGGCTCAACCGTCTTACGCCGGAACGCCAAGCCGAGGAGATCGATCGTTCACTTGTATTTCTGCGGGAGCTGGGAGCGGACATGGACGAGTGGACCATTTGCTATCCTTATGGCGGGTTCAACGAGTCTCTTCTTGAGCTTCTTCAGAATCGGCGGTGCAGGCTCGGATTTACCGTGGAAGCCCGCACGGCGGACTTGAACGTCGAGGGGCGGCTTACCTTGCCCAGAATTGATACGAACGACCTCCCCAATTGAATGAATTCCACAAGATCTATGATGGAAATGCTGCACGATCTGACGCCGCTCAGTCGAGCCGTCTGTTCCAGCGGCTACGATCAAGCGGTGAAATATCTCAGTGAAGCTCTTCCCTTTCGGAAGATAGCTGTACCGCAATCAAGGCAGCATAATGGATGGGTAGTTCCCCCGTCATGGGATGTGGAAGAGGCAAGAATTGAGAAAGATGGCCAGGTGATTTACGATGGCACCGCCCATCCTCTGGCAGTGATCGCGCTTTCGGCCAACTTTGAAGGAGTGGTGAGCTTCGAAGAGCTCAAAAAACACTTACACTACGATCATCGTGATCCCGACTCGATTCCGTTCCACTATCGCCAGCAGTTCAGAAGCTGGAACAGGGATTGGGGATTTTGCCTGCCTAAGCGACTCTACGATCGACTCAGTCCAGGCGATTATAGTGTTTTGATCCGCGCGACCGAGACACAGGGCGAAGTAAAGATTCTTGAATACAAGCATTCAGGCTCACTTGACTTCACTATCGTTCTTGCTGGAAATCTAGACCACGCGGGAGTGGCTAACGATGGACTATCCGGCTGCGTTGTGGGATTGGAAGTCATGCGACGACTTCAGGGGCGATGCACCAAGTTTAGCTATTCATTGGTTCTCTCACCCGGAATCATCGGCTCGGAACTGTATCTGGCTGGCCTGAGCAAGGAAGAGCGCGGCCGAATTCTGGAAGGGATTTTCCTGGAAATGCTGGGCTCTGATACGGAACTTGCTGTTCAAGATTCGCGGCGTGGGATGGTCAGCATTTCGCATGCTTTGAAAGGGAGCCTGGATGAACTGGGCGTGCCCTATCGGACCGGGCCTTTCGAGAGCATCATCGTTAATGACGAATACATTTGGGAAAACTATGGAATTCCGATGCTGTCCCTATCCCGGTTCCCGTACCCTGAATATCATTCGAGCAAAGATAGCGTCGAGATCATCAGAAGCGATCGCCTCGACGAAGCAGTGAACGTGTTGATGGGCGCGATCGAGCGTCTTGAGTCGTCGCCGATAATTGTGAAGAAATTCGAGGGAAATGTATGCCTCTCCAATCCAATGTATGACCTTTACGTGGATTACGGTCAGGTGGCGTTAGGGGATACACTCAACGAACATCGCCGGCGCATGCGCCATCTCATGGATTTCATACCAGCACTTGAGCATCCTGCGAGTGTAAAGGCGGTAGCCGATCACATTGGATTGCCGGAAGAAGACGCCCTATCGTACTTACGCGAATGGGCGGCCAAAGGGTTGATCGACCTTGTTTGAGCAGCCGCTTCTGTCAGTCAGTCGCCAACAGTGTTTGTGAATGCCACTTTCGGTGCTTGCGATACCGGGGAAGGTAAGCTAGTAATTACAAAATGAGAATTTTAGTCACAGGAGGTGCGGGATATGTGGGGTCCACTCTCGTGCCGATGTTGCTGGCGGAAGGCCACTCCGTGCATGTGCTGGATTCGTTGCTGCATGGCGGCGAGTCTCTGCTCGGATTCTGGGCCCACCCTGCATTCCAATTCACTCGTGGCGATATTCGCGATCGATCTTTAGTTCAGCATGCCGTTTCCGGGATTGACGCGGTCGTTCATCTTGCGGCTATTGTCGGCGATCCTGCATGCGCCCGTGAGCCAAGCCTCTCGCGGGATGTCAATCTGGACAGTTCAATGGCGCTAATCGAGGAGAGTCGAAAGGCCGGCGTGAGCCGGTTTGTTTTTGCCTCGACGTGCAGTAATTATGGAAAGATGATCGACCCGACCAAGTATGTTGACGAAAACTCCGAATTGAGCCCAGTGTCACTTTACGCCGAGACGAAGGTGGCGGTTGAGAGAGCGCTTTTGCAAAGCACGGATCAAGGCGGGAAATGGTGTCCGACACCCTTGCGATTTGCGACTGTATTTGGTGTGTCGACGCGAATGCGATTTGACCTGACTGTCAACGAATTCACAATGGAAATGCTCACGAAGAAGCATCTCGTGGTGTTCGGTGAGCAGTTCTGGCGTCCATATATCCATGTGCGCGATGCGGCGCGTGGCATCAAGCAGGTGCTTGAGGCGGCGTCTTCAAAGGTTGCTGGCAAGGTATTCAATGTTGGCTCGACAGAGCAGAATTTTCAGAAACAGCAACTCGTAGAGATGATCCGTCCCTATGCGCCGGATGCGGTCGTCGAGTTCGTGCACAAGACTGAAGATCCACGTGATTATCGCGTTTCGTTTGCGCGAATCGCAGATCAGCTTGATTTCAGGATTACGCGCACGGTAGCTGAAGGGATACAGGAAGTATCTGCACTTGTGTGCAACAACATCATTTCAGACTTCGCCGACAAGAGATTCCGCAATTGAGCCCGACAGAAAAGCTGGCACCCGGCGCGCCCCCATCCGCTGACGTCATTCCCTTGATTGTTCCCGAGATTCGTGGGAACGAGTGGAAATATATCAAGGAATGCCTTGACACGAACTGGGTTTCCTCAGTGGGAAGCTACGTTGAGGAGTTCGAGCGGATGACTGCGGAGCGGGCGGGCACAAAGTTTGCGATTGCAACCGTCAACGGCACGTCGGCACTGCATATTGCTTTGCTGTTGGCGGGCGTGCAAGCCGGCGATGAAGTACTCGTTTCCACGCTTACCTTTATCGCCCCTGCGAATGCAATTCGCTATATTGGCGCGTGGCCGATCTTTATCGATGCGGAACCGAGATACCTGCAGATCGATCCCGCTGCAGTGGTCGATTTCCTTGAAAACGAATGCCACTGGCAGGGGCAGGATCTGCGCAACCGCCGGACAGGACGTCGAGTTAAGGCGATTCTCCCAGTTCACATTCTGGGCCACGCGGTTGACATGGACCCTATCATGGCAATCGCATCGAAGTTCTCGCTTCCGGTGATAGAAGACGCAACGGAAGGACTGGGTGCTCGCTACCGCGGGAAGAGCCTGGGAGGTTTCGGGCACGCAGGCTGTTTCAGCTTCAATGGGAACAAGATCATCACCACCGGCGGCGGCGGCATGCTGGTGACCAACGATCCAGAATGGGCCGCGCGTGCCCGGTATTTGACGACGCAAGCGAAAGATGACCCGATCGAGTATGTACACCACGCCATCGGCTATAACTACCGACTCACCAACATACTTGCGGCGATGGGTTGCGCGCAAATGGAGCAGCTCGATCCCTTCATCGAAGCCAAGCGCGCAATAGCCGGACGGTACTTGGAAGTTCTCGGAACCCTTCCGGGTGTGAAATGTCCTGAAGAGGCGGAATGGGCGTTCAGTACCTATTGGATGTATACGTTGCTTATCGATGAACAGGAGACTGGCCTCGATTCACGGGGACTAATACGTGCATTGGCGAGCCAAAAGATCCAATGTCGGCCGCTTTGGCAGCCCATGCATCAATCTCCAGCCCACGGTTCGTTTGGAAGTCCACAGTGCCCGAATGCGGATGTCATTCATCGACAGGCAATCAGCTTGCCTTGCTCGGTCGGACTGGTGCCGGCGAGTCAGGAACGGGTGATCGAGGCCATCGTAAGTCTGCTCCGCAAGCAAGACGCCCCAGCCGGGCATGTTGATTCGAATGGATATTGACGGCCTGTTTCACTCTCCGGAAGATCGGCTAGCGGCGTTTTCACAAGCGCAAGTTCATCTTTACCGTCACGACACGAGCCTGCAGGATTATTTCATGCAGCTTCAAATGGACCCGATGAACGGTCCCCGCTCTAGCTCCCGCGAAAAACGCCCCCCGAGGCACCTTGTCGGTCAGGCCATTCGCTCCGTTGACTGGGCCAGCCGGCTCGGTCAGAACAGAAGAATCAAGACGGACGTGCTCTTCTGCCCGATACCTTATTTTGAACGTAAAACCGAAAATCAATTTCTTGCGCGCACTCTGCTCGGGCTTGCGCAGACAGATGCGAAGATCCTTTGCCTGCTGCCGGGAGGCGCGCCGTGCAGAGGTGAGTTGGACGCTCAACTGGCGGGCTCGGGCCGCAAAGGCCAAGTTGAGTTTATTGATCCTGCCCAAGTTTCAAGCTCGATGGAAGCCCGCGCGCGGGTGCGTCTTTCGCGGATGCGTGGACGATTGGCCTTTGAAACAGTGGTCTCAATTCTAGAGCCGTATGGATTGAACCCTAGCCGAGAGGTTGAAGGCGGTTTCGAACACATCGCTCACTTCATCGAGGCATGGGAGCACCTGGAACCTTTGGTGGAATTTGACGCGGTGGTAGCTCGCTGTCATTGGCATGCACTCTGCAGTCCTGTTTGTCGAACGGCGCGGCAAAGGGGAAAGCCGATTATCACTTTTCAACAGGGCGTGATCGGCCATACGTTGGACGTTCCCTTGACGGCCTCCAAATTCGTCGCATTCGGGCAGCCCTCTGCTGAGTTTCTGAAGCAGGCAAACAATAGGTTCTTTCAAGCTTGTGACATGCATGAGCCGCATGTCGACTACATCAACGCGGGCTGCCTTTTCGACACAATCATCGACTTGCCCGACCAGTTTCCCTTACACACTCTACTTATCGTCGATGTGCCCGGACCGCAAGACGACTTCTATGGGGTTCAAAGCCAGAGCCAGGCACTGATTCAACTGGCGGACAGGCTGCTGTGTTCCGAGCCCCCACCCTGCCGCGTCGTGATCCGGCCTCATCCTTTTTGGAACGACCTGGATTTTGAAGCTTGCAAGCGCCTTGTTCGGAAACATCGGAACCGATGCGAACTGTCACACCCGTCCTGGTCTCTCGAGGATGATCTGCGCCGCTCTTCTGCAGTCGCCGGCATATTTAGCGGCGTCTTAACCGTCGCTTCCGCCTGCGGTCTGCCGACTTACTTTCTGCAAACCGAGCAGGGCTACACAACAGGTGATCTGGCGTGCTTTTCACCGGATCAGACTCTGCTTCCAGATGCGGCATTCTGTGAGATTTCAAGAATCATGACGGATCGGCGGGCCTACACAGAGGCACAAACGGTAGCGCTGCGAAACGGACGCGAATATTATGCCGCCGGAGCAAGTGCGGATCTGGACGCCAAATTTTTTGAGCGCCTTCTGCGAATTGAGCCCGCGATCAGCCGAACGAGAATGAGCTGACATGAGATTCGCTTTCATCAGTGTGATGCACGGAGCAACATGGGGTGGAAGCGAAGAGCTATGGAGCCAGTCCGCACGAGTACTCAAGAAGGAGGGACACGAGGTCCTCACATCAGTTGTAGTTTGGCTGAAGCAGTTGGATCGAATCTCGGAGCTTGCACGTCAGGGGATCCAGGTTGAAACACACCCGCCAAACCAACTCGGGAGGGCGCGTCGCGTCCGGGAGAAGCTCTTCTATGGCGGATCGAAAGCGTATAACGGATTAAAGAGATTCAAACCCGACCTCGTAGTCATTTCCCAAGGAGGCAATTCTGGAGGATTCGATTGGGCAAGAATCTGTCGTGAGGCTGGGATTCCCTACGTAATTATTGTCCATTGCAATAGCGAACACTGGTGGTTCGGGGAAAAGGTCGGCGAGGCCAATGCCAGTTACACAGCTGCACGCAAAGTCTTCTGTGTCTCCGAGAGTAATCTCGATCTGCTCCGCATTCAAGTGGGCGATCCGCTGTTGAACGCAGAAGTTGTGTGGAGCCCGTATAACCTGTCTCCCGCCCGCAAACCGGCCTGGCCTGACGAAAATCAATTTTGGCGATTGGCCTGCGTGGCTCGACTGGAACCCGCGGCCAAAGGGCAGGATTTGTTGCTAAGGACACTTGCTCGATCGGAATGGCGGGATCGACCATTTGAACTGAGTTTTTTTGGAACAGGACCAGATGAACAGGTATTGCGCCGATTGGCCGAGACACTTCGAATTCCGAATGTGCATTTTCGTGGCCACACGTCCGATGTTGCTGCGATCTGGGAACGGCACCATTTGCTTATTCTCCCTTCCCGCTACGAGGGGCGTCCTCTTTCTTTGATCGAGTCGATGTGGTGCGGCAGGCCTGCGGTGGTGACAGATGTTGGCGGCAACGCAGAGTTATGCATTGATGGGGAGACGGGTTTTGTAGCCGATGCACCTGGAATTCAAGCCTTCTCCAATACTCTTGAGAAGGCATGGATGCGGCGCAATGAGTGGCAGAAATTTGGCAAAGCAGCGCGCTGCAGGGCGGAAAGCATCATCCCGAAAGATCCTGCGGCATTGTTTTGTGAACGGTTGAAGGCTTGTGCAGCGGCGGAGTTCACCCAAATGCGAGGTTGAAGGTGATAGCGCTGGCCCTGGAACCTCCGCTATGGAAGCTATGACGGATGACGATGTTTGATCCGTTGGATAAGGCGATGGCCCGCGGATATCCTCACTTTGCAACGCCAATGCAGAAGATCGTCACAATTAAGCGAATGGAGATGGGCGCCGAAAGGGGTTTCCACATAAACATCATTACCCCTTTTGATTTGAGGCTCGCTCTCATGGAAGATCAGAGATGTGTGACAGCGCATGTGAACTCATGAAGGTCTCGGTCGTCCTGTGCACATATAACCGTTGCCAAAGTTTGGCTCGAGCTTTGGAGAGCGTTGCGGCATCTCAGTTGCCTGATTCCGTCGATTGGGAGGTCCTGGTTGTAGACAACAATTCAACGGACAACACGCGCGCGGTTGCAAGCGAGTTTTGCTTGAGGCATCCGGATCGTTTTCGATATCTCTTCGAAGTGCAACAGGGGCTATCGAACGCGCGAAACGCGGGCATTCGCGAGGCTCGTGGAGAGATTGTTGCATTCATGGATGATGACCTGATCGTTGAGCCGACTTGGCTGAAGAATCTCACCGCACCTTTGCAGAACGGGCTCTGGGTGGGCGTAGGGGGGCGCGTTTGCCCTCCGGAGGATTTCGTGCAACCGAAGTGGCTGACATTGGACGGCGGAATAATGGACAGCAGTGGAGTGCTCGCCCTTTTTGATGCAGGGGCCAGCGCCTGCAAACTGGAAAGGCCCCCCTTCGGAGCGAATATGGCTTTCCGCAAAAGCATGTTCAAAAAACACGGCGGCTTCCGCGCCGATCTCGGCCGCTGTGGAGACAGTCTGATTGGCAATGAAGACACGGAATTTGGTAGCAGATTATTGGCTGCGGATGAATGCTTGGTATACGAACCCTCCGCGATTGTCCATCATCCGGTTACCAAAGAACGTCTTACCAAAAAGTACTTTCTTGCGTGGTGGTTTGCTTATGGTCGCGCCAGGCGGAGGCAAATGGGTGCTGGCCCTTCAGTCTGGGGAATTCCTCGGGTCTTCTTCAGCATCCTTTCGCGCTTGATTCGGTGGCTGACATCCTCGCCCATGAATCCGAAGCGGCGATTCTATTGGAAATGCCGACTTCGAGTGGCCGCCGGCGAACTGTTCGAAATGTTTTACAGTCGACGCGAGACCCAAAACCGCAGACAGCCGGAAACCTCGCTCGATGGGAAACCCAGATGCTGAAGCTTTTGCTGTGTTAATGTCCTCTCTAACCCGGAGCTCTTGCCAGACCCAATTTCATGAGAATCTCAGTTATCTTATGCACCTATAATCGCAGCGGGAGTCTCGTTCACGCTTTGGAGAGCGTTGCCGCCTCTCGGATGCAGGATGCTGCGGATTGGCAGGTCCTTATCGTCGACAATAATTCGAAGGATGATACCCGAGATGTGGCTGATTCCTTTTGTCGGCGGGAGCCAAACCACTTCCGATATGTATTTGAGGCGCGGCAAGGGAAGTCCTTTGCGTTGAACCGCGGTATCCGCGAAGCCTTCGGCGATGTCCTCGCGTTCATTGATGACGACATTATCGTCGAACCAAACTGGCTCTCTGAGCTGACAAGACCTCTATCCGACCCCCAATGGGCAGGGACTGGGGGACGTGTATATCTTCCCAAGAATTTTTCGCCCCCGTCCTGGATGGCAATCGATGGCGACCAATCCCTTCTTAGCATCCTCGCTCTCTTCGACCAGGGTTCTGAACCTTGTCTCCTCTCAAAGGCGCCGATTGGCAACAATATGGCATTCCGAAAGGAGGTGTTTGCAAAATACGGAGGGTTCCGCACGGACCTGGGGCCTGTTCCGGGAAGCGAGATTCGATACGAGGACACCGAATTTGGGTCCAGAGTTATGCGTGGTGGGGAAAAGATTCTGTACGTGCCT
>Ga0210385_10003004_pt1 | contig 10107 bp, 10 predicted proteins | sample IncBWH26OmetaG_FD_160107 | JGI IMG/M metagenome (GOLD analysis project Ga0210385, IMG submission 160107) | Forest soil microbial communities from Barre Woods Harvard Forest LTER site, Petersham, Massachusetts, United States - Inc-BW-H-26-O ...
GACCAATGGTGAGAGGGTGCAATGGCTGAGCGGTTCCGTCAATTTACCTTCGCGTCCGACAGTCCACGGGTGTCCATGATCAAGGGGGACTACCGGGAGCACACCGAATTCATGCGCCACCTGACCGGCCCCCGCGGCTCGGTCGAGGACATGATCAACAACTGGGCCGCGACCGCTGATGAGCCCTACCAGGGGATCACGGTGGACGGCAAGGTCATTCCCGGGCTCTATGAGCTGGAGCCAGACGGTGCTCCCGTCCAGGAGATGGTGGATGCCGCGGATAGGCTCACGCGGATTCTCACGGCAGAGGAGCGCGCGCGGCTGTCCCGTCCGATCGACGCGGCGGAGTGGCGGCGGTGGAACAACGCCGAGGTGTACATCTTCGAGTACGGCCTCCGGCTTGAAGAGCTGCCCGGCCTCAAGCGCGACGCCGTCCTCGCGGTCATCCGCGCGAGCCTCAGCGACGCTGGCTACGCGACGACGCGACACACCATGTGGGTCAACAAGTTCATCGGCGAGCTGCTTGACCGGCGGGGCGTCTTCAACGAGTGGAGCTACAACTTCACGATCTTCGGGGACGTGTCGCTTCACAAGCCCTGGGGCTGGCAGCTGATGGGTCACCATATCTCGCTGAACTGCGTTGTCATCGACGGTCAGCTCTGGCTCTCGCCGATCTTTCTCGGTGCCGAGCCAAACCGGGCGGACGCAGGGGAGTATGCGGGCGTCGAGCTCTTCGCGGCGCAGGCGTCACTCGCCCTGGAACTGGTTCGCGCCCTTCCGGCCAGCCTGCGGAAGGAGGCCGTCATCTTCAGCGATATGCGCGACCCCAGCTTGCCGCCCGGCAGGCTGCACTTCGCCGATCAGCTGCACCTCGGCGCCGCGTTCCAGGACAACCGTGTCATTCCCTACGAAGGCCCGGCTGCCACTGCCTTCCCCGAGGCGCAGCGGCGCAAGCTCATGGAGACCGTGGCGAGCCATCTCGACGTGCTGCCGCGGGGATCGCGGACGGCGAGACTCCGGTCAATAGAGAAGCACGTCGATCAGACCCATTTCTCCTGGATCGGAGGCACCGGGGACGAAGACCCCTTCTACTACCGGATCCAGAGTCCAGTCATCATGATCGAATTCGATAATCACTCTGGCGTTCTGCTCAGTCACCAGGCACCCGAGAAATTCCACGTGCACACTATCGTTCGGTCGCCGAACGGCAACGACTATGGTCGCGATCTCCTTGCCCAGCATTACGCGAAAGAGCACCAGAAGGAAGAGGCGGAGCAATGAGTCACAGCGATGATGAGGTCGCGGACCTGATCGCCCTGGAGACGGAGCGGTGCCGGGCGATCTCAGAGCTCGACATGCCAGTGCTTGAGAAGATCCTGGCGGATGATCTGACGCACACGCACATCACCGGGCACACGGAGGACAAGGCCGCTTATCTGGCGGGGCTCTCCGGCCGGCCGAGAAAGACGACCCGCGGCGATCTCTCCGTCCGCCGCTACGGTGACGTCGCGGTCATGACGGGCGCGCTGATCAATGAATTTCCCGGCGACGGGGGAAACGCGGCGGCCCGCCTCGAGATCCAGGCCCTGCAGGTGTGGGTGCGGTCCGGTGGAACGTGGCAGGTGGTGGCCTTTGGTTCGTCCGGCCAGGCGAACCGCCGGTAAGGGGAGAACGAATGAAGCTCGCGGCCATAACGTCGGCCGGGCAGAGGGCGTCTGAGAGGGTGAGCCGCGATGCGTAGGGTTCCGCCACTTGTCAGGGAGAACCTCGACGCGAGCGGCCAGGAGCTATGGGACGAGGTCGTAGCGGGCAGAGGTCCCAGGGTCATCGCGCCGGACGGGAGCATGGCCGGCCCGTTCGGCCTGTGGCTCGTCACTCCGGGCGTCGGGCATCATCTCGTTGGCCTGGGGGGCTCTCTCCGCACCGACACCACGCTCGACCGGCGCCTTACGGAGCTGGCCACCATCGCGGTGACCGCGTACTGGCGCGCGGAGTACCCGTTCTGGGCGCACGCTCAGATGGCACGGGAACTGGGTTTCCCCGACTCGGTGCTGGACGCGATCGCCGCAGGCGATCCGCCGGTGCTCACGTCGGTCGTTGACGAGACGGTGTACGACATCGCCAGGAACGTCGCGGAAACGGGGACCGTGGACCCCGCGCTGCTCGACGCCGCGAGCGCGTCGCTCGATCAGCGCCAGCTCGTGGAGCTGGTCGTCCTGTGCGGCTGGTACACCATGGTCTCGTTCGCGGTCAACGCCTTCGAGGTCCCCCTGCCCCCGGGCGTCGCGCACCCGTGGCCCGCGGACACCACAGGCAAGCGGCGAGCTCTCCGTCCGTATCTACGGCGACGCCGCCGTCATGACCGATCAGGGTAAGCAAACCGCTGATAAGGGGAGGACAATTGAAACTCGCGACAATCCGCACCAGTGGAGGGACCAGGGCCGTCCGTGTCGATGGCGGCGAGGCGACCGTCCTGGACGCCTCGGATGTGGGAGACGTGCTCCGCCGCGAGGACTGGTTCGCCTGGGCCGCGGCCGGCGAAGGCCAGCGGTACGCCGCCGGGGAGCTCGACTACGCGCCGCTGGTGCTGGCGCCCGACAAGATCGTCTGCGTGGGGTTGAACTACCGGGCGCACATCGCGGAGTCGGGGCTTGAGGCGCCGACCCACCCCGCGCTGTTCAACAAGTTCAGGTCGGCCCTCGTGGGTGCCAAGGACGACATCCTGCTTCCCCCCGAGTCGAAGATGTGTGACTACGAGGCAGAGCTGACCGTGGTCATCGGACAGCGGGCCCGCCGCGTCACGCCCGAGGAGGCGGATGACTTCATCGCCGGCTACACCATCATGAACGACTTCTCCATGCGCGAATGGCAGGGCAGGACCAGCCAGTGGCTGCAGGGGAAGTCATGGGAATCAGCGAGCCCCCTCGGCCCCTGGCTCGTGACGCGGGACGAGTCGCCAGGCCCGTCGCGCGAGCTGAGCTGCCTGGTCGACGGGGAGCTGCGGCAGCATGCGGACACCAGCGACCTCGTGTTCGGCCCCCAGGAACTCGTCTCGTACATCTCCACGTTCATCACGCTTGAGCCCGGAGACGTCATCGCCACCGGGACGCCCGCCGGGGTGGGCCTGCCCGACGGAAGGTTCCTCACGGACGGCGTGGAGCTCGTGACGAGGATCGAGGGCCTCGGAGAGTGCCGCAACGTCTGCCGGGCAGAGGACGCCGTGCCCTGGCCAGGTCCGACTCCGTGACCTCCTCCTGGTTCAGCGTGACGGCAGCGCCGACTCCCAGTGCGATAATTACCCGGGTCGTCCGCTCCGTTCTGTCCCAGGGCGCACCACGGTGATGTCCGTCGCGGCGAAGTCATTGCCGGTGCACAGCACGGGGTGCCCGGTCCGGTCGGCGAGCGCGTAGGTGAAGCAGTCATCGAAATTGAGCCCGGCCGGATGCCGCCCTTTTCCGTATCGCCGCCAGCCGCTCATCGCACGGTCGGCCAGATCCCTGTCGACGGGCACGATGTCCACCTTTGCGTCACGAAGGAACCGGTCGACGACATCCTGCCCGGCGGGCCACAGCCGGGCCTCGATGACGATGCCCAGCTCGACGGGTATGGCGGCCGACATCAGCCGGACAAGGGCATCCTCAAGCTGGGCAGCGAGTTCTTCGCTGCCCAGCTCGCCGAGGATGACCGCCACGGCCGCCGACGTGTCGACGACAAGGCTCCCGCGTACCGGACCTGTCAACGCGGCAGGCCGGCGTCGTCGTAGCCGATGGTCTCTTCCGGCGCCCTGCCGTCGGCAACCCGCAGTGCTGCTACGTCGGCCGCCAGCCGCGCCAGGCGGGTTCTCATGCTGGCCGCGTGCCTGGCGTGCTCACGGTCGAGCCGCTCCCTGAGCGCAAGCACGACGGCCTCGGTCCGTTCCGTACCTAGCTTTTGATCCGCGGTCTGGAGACCGGCTGCGGCGCGCCCGCGGAACCCTCCGCGACCGCCGCGTCGCCGCTCGCCGGTGCCGGCGAGGGTGACGGCGGCCTGAACCGGCCGATGAAGTCGGCATCGGGCGGCAATTGCGGCAGGATGACGGACTTCTCGACGAGTTCGTCCAGCGCGCCGGCCAGCCCGATGCCGGCGAGGACGGCGGCGGCGTCCGAGCCCGGCGGGCCGGGCACGGGGGACGGCGGCACCGGGGTCAGGGACAGCCGTCTGGCTGGGCCGACCGTGCGGATCGGCTCGCCGCTCGGCAGGCTGCGCAGCAGGCTGAGGCCCCGCGCCCTGGCCAGCTCAGAATCCATGACCTCTTCCTGGTTCAGCACCATGCTGGCGCCGACCCCGAGCGCGGTCAGCTCCCGCACCCACTCCTGCGCGGGGCTGCTTGAGAACGCCGTGGCCAGCGCCGCGGCGACGGCCGCGGGGTCGCTGTCCAGGTCAAGACCTGACAAACCCGTGACGGTACGCACGGCCGCGCGGTCGCGAGCGCTGTGGGCGGCGAGGTAGAACCAGCGGTCGGACGCGCGGTACACGCGGTCCAGCGGACCCCACCCGGGCGCGTCCTCACCGGAGGGCTCGTCCCACACCCGCCCTTCGAACCACACCATGAACGGGGTCTGGTGGAACGTCGCCGCGTGGGCCAGGGAGGAATGCGTCAGCTGCCCGCGTCCGGTGCGCGCCCGATGGTACAGGGCCACCAGGGTGGCGAACGCCGACCAATTGCCGGCGCCGTAGTCGTTGAGCGCGTAGAAGACCATCCGCGGGGTTTCCCGGCCGAACCAGCGCATCTGCAGGCCGGTCACGGCCTGGCCGAGCTCCTCGCGCCCCCGGTAGCCACCCCGGTAACCCTCGTGGCCGAAGGCGCTCACCTTGCTGTAGACGATGCCCGGGCGGCGGGCGCGCACGTCCTGTTCACCGATGCCCATCCGCTCGGCGACGCCGCGGGTGAAGTTCTCGACAAGGACGTCCGCGTTGTCGATGAGCCGCCAGAAGGCGTCCATCCCCTCAGGGAGCTTGAGGTCGAGCAGGATCGATCTCTTGCCGCTGTTCGTGTACACGTGCTGGAAGTGCTGCCGGTCCTGGGGGCTGTTGATCTTGACGACGTCCGCGCCGTAGTCCGCCAGGATGCGCGCCGATGTGGGGCCGGCCAGGACCTGGCTGATGTCCACGACCTTGATCCCGGCGAGGGGGCGAGGGGGCGGCCCGCTCTCGATGACGGGACGGTGAGAGTCCGGCCGGCCGGGCAGTTCCCCTACGTCGGCTAGGATCTGCGCACGGTCGGCGTCGAGCGCGTGGCGCGAACCCGCGGCCCGCGGCGGGGTCACCGACAGCGCGATGGGATGCCCGGCCTGCACGGTCAGGCCGAGCTCCGGGTCACCTGGCACCTCGACCACCGCGCGGCTGTCGCGGGCGTGCTGGTCGTGGCGGAGCCAGTCCTCGGTGGTCTGGCACAGCCCCGTGGGCGCGCCTGAGCTCTCGTTGATCAGCCGTTCCCACTCCAGGGCGGGCCTGGTGGCCATCAGCGCGGTGAGTTCGGCGCGCATGGCGTTCCTGATGGTCTCGTCGGCGACCACGCGGCCGGCGTCCGTCCAGCCGTCCTCGACGTGACTCGGCAGGAAGGTCTGCACAAACCACTCCAGGTGCCGCGGCTGCACCAGGCACAGCTGCACCCAGCGCCCGTCTGCGCAGTGGTAATGCCCGATCTGGGGCATCGTCGCCGGGGCGGCGCCGCCCTGCGGCATCGGGGGAGTGTCACCGACCTTCTGCGCGCCGCCGCCGAGCAGCTCGAACGCGGCGTCGAACAGGGCGACCTCGACGTGCTGGCCGACGCCGGTGCGCTTCCGGCCGATCAGGGCGGCCATCACGGCATGGCACGCCTGGATCGCGGCGAAGCTGGACGCCATCGGCAAGGCGGTGAACCGGGGTTCCCCTGGTTCGCCGCCCGCCCGCTGCGGGTACAGGCCGGCCGCGGCGGTGACGACGCCCTCCCACCCGGGGAGCGCGGCACGCGGATCGTCGTGGGCGAAACCAGGGATTGAGCAGTAGACCAGGCCGGGGTTGCGGGCGAGCGACTCGGCGGGTCCCACGCCGAGCTTGTCCGCGACGCCGGGGCGCCAGCTCTCGAACACCACATCCGCCGCGTCGATCAGCACCCGCGCGATCGCGGCGTCCTCGGCCTTGGTCAGGTCGAGCACGATGCTGCGCTTGCCGCGCTGGAGCAGCGCGTTGGCCGGATCCCGCCAGCGCGGCCCGCCAGGCCGGTCGACGCGGATGACGTCCGCGCCGAGGTCGGCGAACTGGAGCGCGGCCAGCGGGCCGGCGATGAACTGGCTGAAGTCGACAACACGCAGGCCGGTAAGCGCTTGGTCCACTTGATCCATGTCGCTGTCATCCCATCCGTTCCTAACGCTCCCGTACGCGCGCCTGTCAGGTCCGCGATCCGCCGATGTGGGTGTCCAGCCAGCCCAGGCACCGTGCCCACGCGGCCGCTGTTACCTCGGGGTTGGGGGGCGGGAACCCGGGCGGCGCCGCGGGGCCCATGTCGACGTCGAACGCGTGCCCGGCCGGGTACCTGACCAGTTCGGTGGCGACCGGCGCCTGGGGCAGCGCGGCCTCCAGCGCGTCGAGTTCCGCGGGGGGCGACAGCGGGTCGTGTTCGCCGAACAAGCCTAGCCATGGCGTGCGCAAGGTGGGGATGTCCTCGCCGAGTGCCGGGAGCGCGGGGTTGGAGCCGAAGTTCTTGAAGTAGATCCCTGTGCCGTAGTAGCTGACCGCGGCGCCAAGGCCGCGCCGTGCGGCGGCCAGGAACGCGGCCCGGCCGCCCCACGAATAGCCCACCACGCCCAGCCGGGAATCGGGGATCCCCTGGTCGCGAAGGCGGCCAAGGGCGGCGTCGAGATCGGGCAGGATGTGGTCGTCGCCCTCGAGCCACAGCGAGAACTTCTCCAGGTCCCCGCCGAACTCCCGCATCGGGTTGAAGTCCGCCGGCATGTTCTTGCGGTGGAAGAAGTCCGGCCCGACCGCGTGGTACCCCTCGGCGGCCAGCCTCGCCACCGTGTCCGAGATCTGCGGCGAGAGGCCGCCCGCCTGGTGGACGACCACGATGCCGCCCCGCGCGGGGGCAGCCGGGCCGGCCGCGAAGGCGCGCATCGGGCCGTCTTGCGCGGCAATGGTGACCGTGGCTACGTCGGACACGGGTCCTCCTCGAGGTAGGCAGCAGCGGGTGCCGGCTCACGGGTTGATGAGGGTAGGGGTCTCGGGCAGGAAGAACAGAAGCCCGCGGTCGACGAAGTCTCCGACGGTCTCGGCGAAGGCCTCGGCGCGGTCACCCTGGATGTCGTGCGCCGCCTGATGCACGATCAGGTAGATGGAGTTCGGCAGCAGCCGCCTGAAGATGCGGCCGTTGGCCGCGGGCACGATCCCGTCCTCGTCACCGAAGAGCACGAGCGTGCGCACGCTGCACGAGGGCAGCAGCGCGGCGACCTCTTCGTCGTACTCGGGCCGCGAAGCCAGCAGCTTCTCGACCAGCGGCCAGAACTTCGCCTGCGCGGCCGGGTCCGGCGCATCGAAGGCCGGCACCCGCTCCGGGTGCACACGGAACCGGCGCACCATCTCCTCCGGCGACACGCCGGGACCCGGCGGCGTCGCTCCCACCCGGAACGTCGCCGGGGCCTCGAGCACGAGCGAGATCAGCCGCTCGGGGTGGTTCAGCGCTACCCACACGGCAGTCGCCCCGCCCATCGAGGTGCCGAGCAGGTGGTATCGCTCGATCCCGATCGCCGCCACCGCCTCGGCGACCGTGTCCGCCAGTTGCGCCAGCGTCTCGGTCCGGGTGTTGGGCTCGTCGCCCCAGCCGGGCATCTCGATCAGGATGACCCGGTGGCTCTCCGCGAGCAGGTCGAGTGCCACGGTGAAGCGCGGCCCGCCAGCACCGTGCAGCACCACGATCGGCGAACCCGTGCCGGCCTCGAAGTAGCGGACGGTGAAGCCGTCTGCCGTCACGGAGCCCTGCGTGAAAGCTGCCCCCGGTGCCTCGGCGACGATCGACGTTGATCCGGTTGTCATGATGTCTCTTTCCTCGCTCGTCTCAGGTGGTCGTCGCGGCCGGGACTACTCGATGCCGTGCAGGGTCGGGATCAGCGTCTGGCCGATCAGCTTGATCGAGCGGATCACGTTCTCATGGCTCATCGCGTCGGCCGCGCCGGTGACGATGAACTCCACCCGGCCCATGCCGACCTGCTCGTGAACCCGCTTGATCTGCTCGAGCACCGTGTCCGGGCCGCCGAGGAACGGCGCGCTGAAGATCGGTGCCGGTGCCTTGGCGGGATCCAGCGGAACGCCCTTGGGCACGCCGGCCATCGCCGCGCCCGCCGTCCCCATGACGGCCATGAGCTCCGGGTTGCCGGAAGTGAAAAGCCCGCTGCCGTTCGGCCAGTTCATCTCGGCGGCGTCCTTGCGGGCTTGCTCGTCGGACTCGGCGACGTAGCCGAACTGCCGGTACAGGATGTTGTCCGCGGTGGGCTCCCAGCCCGCCTCGACGGCCGCCTCCCGGTAGGCCGCCACGCTGCGCGCGGCGCTCTCCGGGTCGGCGAAGCTGATCCCGATGTCGCACCGCAGCCGCCCGGCCAGGCTGGCGGAGGCCGGGCTGTTGGCCGACAGCAGGATCCGCGGGTGCGGCCGCTGCACCGGCTGCGGGAACAGCGCGATGTTGCGGAACCGGTAGTAGCGGCCCTCCCAGCCGAACGGCTCAGGCTCGGTGAACGTCGCGATGATGAGCTTGACCGCCTCATCGAACCTCTCCCGCGACTCCCATGGGTTCGTCCCGTAGGTCGTGTACTCGTTCGGGGTGCCGCGCAGCAGCGCGAACCGCAGCCGCCCGCCGAGCAGGTTGTCGAGCGTGGCGTACTGCTCGGCGACGTTCACCGGGTTGTGCAGCGGCAGGTCGGTGCCGAACAGGCCGATCTGGGCGGTGGGCAGGCGCTGGCCGAGCGCGGCCGCGAACAGGTGCGGCGCCGGCGTCATCTGCGAGGTCGAGTAGTGGTGCTCGGCGAGGTTCAGCGAGTCGAACCCCGCCTCGAACGCCGCCTCGCACTGCTCGAAGCCGCGGCTGATCGACAGCAGCCCGCGGTCGCTCTCGAAGAGGCGCGCGACGGGCGGCCAGCCGGGCCGGGAGTCCGGGCTCCCGTAGTAGATGACCGGGGTGAAGATCTCGACCTTCATCGGCGAGCCTCCTGTACTGGGCTGATGCTGCGCGGGTGCCACGGCTGAGCTATCGCGGAGCCGGGAACGGAACGAATCCGAGCCGTGATATGTCAGACGGTACCGGCTAAAATCCCAGCCGACAAGATGTCGCCTGCCGCGTCACTGCTCGACGCACGTGATCGCCAGTTCACATCCTTGACATCTTTCACCGTGCAGCTCCACGATGTAACTCACCAGTGTGAAATTTCAGGAGGCGGCGTGAAGTTCGGATTCTTCTCTCTTGGCCATGTCCCGAAGCCGCTGGACCTGGACACCTGGGCAGACGGCCAGGAGCAGGCCCGCGTCAACGAGTGGCTGGAGCAGGCGGAGGCGTACGAGAGGCTTGGTTACGACTACATCTGGGTCGGCGAGCACCACTTCATGGGCGAGTACACGCACATGTCGGCGCCGGACCTGTACATGGCGGCGGTGTCGCAGCGCACGAAGCAGATCAGGCTCGGCAGCGCGATTATCCAGCTGTCGACCCACCACAACCATCCCGCCCGCGTCGCCGAGCGGATGGCCTGGCTCGACCTCCTCTCCAACGGGCGCTGGGAGTTCGGCAGCGGCCCGGCGGGCGTCCAGGAGATCCGGCCCGTCGTCTACGCCGTCGACGGCGAGGTCGAGCGGGTCACCAAGGAGTCGGGCGAGATCTGGGAGAGCAACCTGCGGGAGTGCGTCCGCATGATGACCGAGGACCCATACCCGGGCTGCGACGGGAAGTACCTGAAAATGCCGCCCGCCACCGTGGTGCCGCGGGTCGTCCAGCGGCCGCACCCTCCGCTGTGGCGTTCCGTGGTCCGCCCGGGCTCTTACGGCAAGGCGGCCAGGCTGGGGGTCGGCGCGCTGATGCTGGCGGCGTTCGGCGTCGCGCAGGTGCGGGCC
>Ga0210385_10003005_pt1 | contig 10107 bp, 14 predicted proteins | sample IncBWH26OmetaG_FD_160107 | JGI IMG/M metagenome (GOLD analysis project Ga0210385, IMG submission 160107) | Forest soil microbial communities from Barre Woods Harvard Forest LTER site, Petersham, Massachusetts, United States - Inc-BW-H-26-O ...
AAGTCCGCGCGCCTCGCATTTCCTTGGCGCTGAGCTTCCCAAGGCCGGTCTTGGCGGGCAGGGAGTTCACGATCGACCTGAGCGCTTCCAGCGAAGTCACGCGCGAGGTGGTCGTGCAGGGCGTCCCGTATACGCGCGCTGGCTGCCCGATCGACCGAGCAGCCAGCACCGCACAGAACCTCATCGAAACCGAAGTCACCGGGGGATCGTGGCTCAGCAGGGCCACGGTCAACGCGCTGCCTGGCGGGAGGTGGATGTTCTGCGCGTGGGCAGACCCACTCAGGGACTCCGGCCTGTATCCGCAGGCAACCACGAGCCTGTTGCTGAACCTCGCGAGCGCCCCCAAGCGCAAGCACACGCGGTACGCGCTGGACAAACGCCCGGCCACCTTCACGGAGTTCGCGGCGATCGACCGCTACTTCGCGGGGACCGAGAGCTCGCTTCGCGTCCGTCTCGATTGGGTGCGCGTCAGCACACGCGCACCTTATGCAGTCGCGTACCTGTCCGGCCCAGGACAGGTCAGCGTCGACGTGCTTCGAGGTGCCGGCACCCACTGGCGCAACCTCGCCACGATCTCCGATGAGGGCCTCCGCTGCGGCCTCGTGCCACCGGCAGTCGTAAGCGGCCTAGAACTGGAGCGCTGGAACGAGGGACCGAAGCCGTGCGGGTGAGCCGAGCCGCGCGGAAACAGCGCAGCTAAGCGAAGATGCGCGGCCCCGTGCCGCTGGAGGAACCTCTGCCGGGTCGCCCGATGGGCTTCGTCGGCTGAGGTGGCGCGGCCTCACACCTCCGGTGGCCTCGCTCTTTGCGGCTCGGGTCCGCGTCCAGGGCCGAGCTACCGCGCCCCGTCCGCGAACTGCAAGACCCTCAGTGCATCGCTTCCCGCATCGACCGAGGAAAATCGGCTTGCTACGGCTTGGTGGTCGGCACGTGCCGGGCGGGAGCGTGCGCGCCGTGGGCTTGGAAGAACAGCAGTGGCGCGAGTAGCGAGCCTGGGCCAGCACCGAGCGGGTTTGGCCGGACGATCACCGATGCGGCGCGCACTTGTGCTCTCGGTGGCGCCTGAACGGCCACGAACTGCCCATATCCGCTGAACGAGACTTCGGTGACTAGAACGGTTGCGTCGGCCTTGAAGGTCTCCTCGACACGACGTGGGCGACCCTGGCTGTCGATCGACACTCGCAGCGTCGCGCGGACATCGCTGTACCCGGCGAGGTTCTGCTGGTGTCCCGCATTTGCCCGCAGGAAGGCAGCTAGGTCGCTGGACAGTTCGTACACGGTCGTGGGCACACCTTTGCGGTCTTCGTGGCCGACACGCCGGACGGGGGCGCTGATGTGTGCGAGGGAGCGGAACAGTGCGGGCGGGTCGGTGAAGGCGTCGCTTTCGGATGCGAAGCCGCCTGGGGTGCCCTTCTCCGCTGGTGCTGAGTACCAGATGGCCGCTTCGTTCGAGGCGGGCTCAGCTGGCGCCCGCGTGGCGTAGATCGTGCCGCCGACGCGGCGGCGTTCGAGGCGCTCGTGTGTGGCTTCGTAGTGGGCGGTGGTCGTGTAGTCGCCTGTCAGGAAGTCGATCGATCCTGCCTCGGTGATTCCGGGCCGGCGTTGTCCGTATGCCCGGATCGTGAGCGTGGATGTGAAGCTCAGTGACCCGGCATGTTCCGCGGCAGCTGGGGCTTCGTTGACGATGTTGGTGGCCTGCGCGGAGCGGCCGGAGGGGAACACGAGTACCGCAACCACGGCGACGGCAGCGATCAGCACGGCAGCGAATACCGCACGCGGCCATAGCGCTGGCCGGCGTTCGGTGCGTTCCAGGTCCTTGGCGGCCCGCTCAAGCTGCTTGCCGAAGGAGCGAACGGTCGGCAGGTTCCAGGGGTTTTTCGATCTTCGTAGTCTCATAGCTCGGCAAGAACCTCGATCGCGCCGTCGCGAGGTATGTACTTCCGAAGGATCTTGAGCGCTCGGGAGAGACGCGAGCGAACTACCGCCTGGGAGACCGATAGCTGTTCGGCGATTTCCTCGTTGCTCAGATCCTCATAGAAGCGTAGGCGGACGACCTGCCGGTGGTCCGCGGTGAGTTGGCTCATCGCGGCGGGTAGGTGCTCTCGCACCATGCGTTCGAGCACCAGCAGCCGCTCCAGGTCACGTAGCTCCTGGTCGCTCGGCATAGGGCGCTCCAGATTGAGCCGTTCGAGTGTTGTTTTCTCGACCTTACGCGAGTGCGTGTATTTGGAGAGCTCGTGACGCGCGATCGTCCAGAGCCAACCCGCGGCTTCACGGTCCTTCGACCCTTTGTAGTTGTCGCGGGCGGCGAATGCCTCCACAAACGTCTTCGACATGAGATCGTAGGCAACCTGCGCGACTTCGGTGTGGCGCATGAAGTAGGCGAGGACCCTCGGCGCGAAGTGGTTGTAGAAGCCGACGAACTCTCTCGGTTTGCTTCGCGATCGCACCAGCATTGAGTGCGGGCTCGGCTGGCGTCCCGGTATCGTCACGGGAGAAGGGTCAGCGAATCCTTGTATCGCTCTTTCGCGTGATTCCGATTGGGGGTCATCCAGGCGTACACGATACGAGTCCCCCGGCCTGGCTGCGATGAATCCAGTTGTCTGCTGCGCCATTGCGCGTCTCCTGCGCCCGTCCGTGGTTGCGGGCTTGGCCTGCGGCGCAGCGACCGCAGACCAAGCCTGGTCCCTGTTTCCTAGCCAGCCGGCGGCGCCGGCGGGTCCTTTGGAGGCGGCAGTTCCAGCGAGCCTTCGTGCTCGCCTCCTTCCGGCAGCGAGTACGTCAGCTTCGCAAGCGGCGCGGCGCTGAAGAACTCGAACGCGTGGTTGGAGTCGGCAGCAACGACCGTCGTTTGCCCGCTGGCGCTCGTGATCCTCACGGTGCTCGTGCCCGTAGGAAGGATGCCGCTGACCTCATAGCCGCCTGGGACAACCGTAAGGCTGGTCGACCCGTCCTGTTCGACGGAGGACGCGGGCGCGCAGCCGCCACCAGCCGAGTGCGCAGCGCTGATCGCGACCATGCACACCACTTCGTTGCCCGGTACGACGTATTCGGCGCTTTCGCCGTCCTCGGATATCCGCCGGGCAAGTTCGGCGTTGACGCCGGCGCTCGCCGCGGCTTCGCCGCGGCTCTCGATCGTTCCCATGACGCGGGCGACCGTCGGCAACTGCTCGGATTCGCTTTGATCGATCGCCTTGCGCAGCGCGGGGAACTCGGCGGCGATCTTCGGCGGAGCCTGCTGGACAAGAGGCGGGTCTGCGGGCTGCGTCGCGCCGCTCGATGACGTGTCCGCGAGCGCGAACGCTGTCACCGAACCTCCGAGCACGAGCACCGAGAGCGCTGCAACGATCAGACGCCTAGAAATCTGTTTGCTCATGGTTTCCACCTCACCCAGTCGCCGCTGCGGATATCGTCAGTTCGCCGCCTGAGTAGCTCCATCCCTGAGCTACAGCCAGCGCGTTTTCGCGGTAGGGAAATTCGCGGAAGGTTTCGCTACGGCCTTCGTCGCAGCCTGATCCGTACTCCCACGCTCCTTTCCATGCGAGCGCGCAGCTGCGTTTCATCGCCGTGCCCCCGACGTGGGTCATCCCAACCCATTCCCAATCGTGATAGCCCCCCGGATCTTGGAGTTCGCAACCACTACAGGTCTTCCATCCCCAGGTGTCCTCATATGCGCCGGCCGCCGGAGCTGCCAACGCGAATGCAGCCATGCTCGCCAGAGCAGCCAGTACGAGCGCTACCCCGCGCCACAACCCATGCCTCAAGCGTGCCATTCCGATTCTCCTCCCTCTGTCGTTGGACCCTCAACTGCGCGCAGCCATTGCCCCCGCGGTTGAGCCGCGCCGGCTCCTTAGAGCTACGTCCCCCGAATCTGTGACGAGCGACGCAGGCGACCGCGAAGCGAGCGGTCAGAGGGCTGCGAGGACGCGGCATGGCACCGGCCACGTAGTCGCCGTCACAGATCGACGACTCGTGGCTCTACGGGGTGATGTCGCTGCAAGATCAACGATAGGAGGAGCTAATGCTAAGAAAGCTAACCGTTGCTCTGGCCCCAGTTTTGGCGATGGCTGCGATCGCAGCCGTTCCGGCCACAGCGTTCGAAGTCGAACACACGTTCTGCGCACAGGAACTAGCGCCTGACGGTACGTGTCCCCCAAACGGATCTAGTGAGTACGCGCACCTATACATAATCGAAGCAGACGCCGGAGGCCAAAGCCACGAGTCCTGCGACGACTGGTACGGAACGAACAAAGGCTACTCAGGCCAGGCATGTATGTACTACGCAGGCGAAGAGGCCAAACTGCATCCGGAAGGCGAATACGGATATCCCCGTGCGTGGAACGGCGGTACGGTAAACCACGTCGTCGACGCAACCGAGTACGGCAACAAATGAGGAGACTGACAATGACCAAACTATCGCGGCATCCAATTCTGGTCACGGGCCTCGTGGCTGTTGCGGCGGCTATCGGAGTAACGGCGGCAATGGCATCGAGCGGCAGTAAGACGGCGAAACCGGCTGCCGTCGCCAGGCATGTGGTGTCGCCACGGCTCCACCATCTCATTGGAGCCCTCGCCCGCGCACACGGCTCATCAGCCAACGCTCACCCGCTCCCAGTTGCAGTGGAAATGGGCACCAGCCCACGGCAGACCACCGAACCCTCCGCGGCGGTCTACACCGGAGGCGTCTATCCAACCTGGATTATTCCAGGCTCTAGAGAAGTCTGCCTCACGCACGCTGAACTGGGATCGGCCGGCGGAGCGAGCGAAATCTGCGGCACGATCGCGGATCTCGAACAGCGCGGGCTGGCTGAGGTCACCGAAAGCACGTCGGGCTCGCCGGTCGTATTCGGGCTCGTGCCGAATGGGAACAGCTCCGTCCAAGTGACCAACGCGAACGGTAGCGAAGAGACGGTACCGGTTACGAACAACGTGTACGAGATCACAAGCGGCGATCCCATCTCGGCGACGCTAAAGAACGCGTCCGGGACGACGATCACACGGCATCTGCCGGTGCTGTCATCGCCTCCGCCGTCGGCGCCCGCTGGCTGAGTTCGAACGAGCTGCCGTTGAGGGGTTGCGTCTGTCCATCTAGCCGACAAGGGCTCGTCGGCTAGATGGGCCGCACCCGCAGCCGAGCACGAGGGCACAAAGGCGGCTCAGATCGTCGCGCACGCCCGTTGGCCCGGCGACTATGCTCGCCCGGACACGCGTAGCTGGCCGATTACCAGTAATCATTCTTAGCTCCTCTCTTAGCTTCTTTAGGCCGCTCCAACGCCGGGCCATCCCACGTCGGCCGCAGCGTCAAACCCCCTAGAGCCGTGGGCCTCGAATCTGTGACGAGGGCCTTCAGGTCAGCCCTGCACCTAAAGCCTTCCTAAAAGTTTTTAGGGACAACAAGCAGCCACCGCCTGGCTCGAATGTCGTCCCGCGATCAGGACAAACGACCAGCATCGCCGCTGCGGCCCAATGTCTCCAAACCCACGCAACTAACGCGTATTCCCACCGGAGCCCCGCTTGACTTTGGCTCCTTCCCAGGCCGCAACGCATGTGATATGAACGACACGACCCGTGTTGAGGGACGTGATTCGCCCCCCAATTGAGGGCCGTGGAGTACACAACGAGGGAGCGTGCGATTGGCGAGTAGACGACTACTGGCAAGCTCGTCCCACCGGCACTGAGCCGCGACGGGCTCCCGACCAAAGCGGCTGGGCCTCTCGTGTGTCACAAACGGGAGCGAGGGGACTCTATACCAGCCGCGGGACGCGACTCCTTGAAAAGCACGCGCCCCGCGGCCAATTTACTGCAAGAAGGAGTCTAGAGATGTCTAGGAAGTTGTATGCGCTACTGCTGCCCGTGCTCGCAGTGGCCGCAATGGCGATGACCGCAGGCGCCGCACAAGCCAACACGGCGGGCGGGCACTGGTTCATCTGCAAAAAAGCAGGCGCAGGAAGCAAATACGCGGATTCGGAGTGTCAGAAAAAACAGGTGGCGAATGGGAATGGTTGGCCATCCCTAACGGGAAGGCCCAACCTCGTCCAGGTCGTCACCTTTGGCAAACTCACCATTACCATCACGGGCGTAGTTACCATCACCTGCAAGGTGATCGACGCGGGCAACATCTGGAACCTGGAAGCTGGCGGCAAAGACGAAGTCACGGCGTTCACGAACTACGAGTGTAAAGCGACGCCCGCCGAAGATTGCCTCGAACCCGAAATCGTCGCTAAAGGCTTGCCGTGGGCGACGGAACTGACCGAAACGCGGCAAAAGAACACTTCGTCAAGATCGCAGGCATAAAAGTCACGGTGTTCTGCGGCAAAGCGGCGTTCGGCACGTTTGAAGGGACGCTAGAACCCAAGCTCGCAAATCCAACCGAAGCTCACCCGCTTTGGCTCAGCTTCACGGCGACGACCGACGAACTCGAAGAACCAACCGAAAAAATCAAAGCGAAAGTCGAGGGCAAAGACTCGTTGATCACCGAAGAAGATCAGCAGGTTGAAGTCCACTGACGCAAGGCATCGCGATGACGGCTGGGGCCGGAGGATTCGGCCCCAGCCGTCTGGCCTTGACGGATGCCCCCATACGGCAGCAGCCCACAACCCTCCCGGCCTACCGCTTACCGGCCCTTCGCCCTAACCTGCTTCGCTGGTGGAACCGCTTCCGCGCAGCTCTTTCGCAGCGCTCGCGCTTTTTACTGCGCTTGTCGCGTCGACATACGCTCAGCGCTCTCGAGAGCTTTTGGCCTCGCGTCAGCGGCTTTGACTTCGGTTTGGTTTCGGGTTCGAGGACTTCCTTGAATGGAGGGGCGCCTTGATTGCCACCGCCGGTGAAGGACTGACTTCCCGGAGTCCCGAATGTTGGCGCGGACGATTGAGTCCCTTGACAGGCTTCGCCCGAGCATAAGGGTTCGGGCGGTGGCGCGGGGAAACCTCCGTCGATCCTTGCGTCGTAGATGTCACCCAGAGTGTCCGTGTCTTGGCCGACGAGCTGCGTCGTAGTCTGAAAAAAGATGTCCGATCCGTCGGATGACATGCCGGCGTATACGGAGCCACCGGAGTCCTCTCCGTCCGAGATGAGGTTCACGGCGCCGTTGTGCCATGCGTATACCTCACAATCAGGGCCGTCGTCGAGGACGGCGGCCCCACCACATACCTTGTTCGGGCCCCTTGCGACGGCATCGGTGCTCTGTAGCGCCGCCGCCGAAACGAACACGATCGTTTCGCCACTTTCGCTGTGAATCGCCCAGTGAAAGTTGGTGGCGGTTTTTATTGAGTGTTCTGTCTGTCCTTGGTCTGCTCGTACTCCGCAGGCGGGAGTCGTTCGCAGGCGCCGTGTAGACGTCTGTGGTTGTACCAGTCGACCCATTCGAGGGTTGCCAGCTCGACTTCCTCGATGGTCTTCCACGGCCCCTGGTGGTTGATTAGCTCTGTCTTGTAGAGCCCGATCGTGGTCTCGGCCAGGGCGTTATCGTAGCCGTCGCCGACGGATCCGATTGACGGGTCAGCACCAGCGTCGATGAGTCTCTGAGTGAACGCGAAACTCGTGTACTGGCTGCCGGCATCGGAGTGCGCAATGAGACCCTCGGTGACCGGCTGACCGTGATGGTCGCGGGCCCAGAGCGCCATCTCGAGCGTGTCCAACACCAGACTCGTCTTCATCGTGGTGTCGGCCTTCCAGCCGACGATCCTGCGGCTGAAAGCGTCGATCGTGAACGCGACATAGACCACGCCTGACCACGCCGGCACATACGTGAAGTCGCTGACCCAAAGGCGGTTCGGTTCGCTCGCGTTGAAGTCACGCTCGACGAGATCGGGAGCCCTGCCGGCCTGCCCGCCGGGGATCGTGGTGCGTCGCTTCTTCCCACGGACGGCGCCCTGCAAGCCGTCCTTGGCCATCAGTCGCTCGACTGTGCACCGTGCGACATCGATCCCGTCGCGCTGCAGCTGCCACCACACCTTTCTGGCGCCATAGACCCGGTAGTTCGCCTCATAGACCCTGCGGATCTCCACAAGTAGCACCTGGTCACGGACAGCACGCGGTGAAGGATCACGCTGGCGAGCCTTCACCGCGTAATAAGTAGACGGGGCGACGCCGAGAACACGACAGATCGGCTCGACCCCGAACTCACTCCTGTGCGCGTCGATCACAGCGCTCATCTCCTCGGCTGCGGGTCGAGCTCCCGCGCGAAGAAAGCCGACGCTGCCTTCAAGATCTCGTTCGCTCGCCGTAGCTCCTTGTTCTCGCGCTCGAGCTCCTTGATCCGTTCAGCCTCAGCCGTAGTCAATCCCTGCCTAGAGCCGGAGTCGACCTCCACCCGGCGCACCCAGCCACGCAACGTCTCAGCCGAGCAGCCGATCTTCCCCGCGATCGAGCAGATCGCCGCCCATCCCGTCTCGTACTCACCACGATGCTCCAACACCAGCCGCACCGCGCGCTGACGAACCTCCACCGGATACCTCTTGCCCCTTTGTCATCGCCCAATCCTCTCAAGCAATCAGGCCACCAACATTCCCGGGGCGATTCACCAGCGCCGATTGACGGGCGATGCGAGCCGGGCGGGACTGGTTGCGGGAGCGTACCGGACTGCGTGCGAGACTCCGCCCCCGGATGATGTGGAGGTCTGGTCCGCGTCTCCGTGGCAGGAGCGGCCAGCGCCTATCGCGACTAGGACGGCGTCCTACTCGGAGTCCGCGGAGATAGTCTCGACCGGCTCGTCTGCGTCAGCCTCGTGCTGGGCCTCCAACAGCTGGAAGATGCTCGACTGCACCGACTCCCCCTCCAACGCCTCGTCCTCACTGAGTTGGTCCCGCACTTTGGGCTTCGGCGGCGGCAGATCAGTAGCGCCTGGCTGATAGATCAGGCTCGCACGACGAGCGTCCTGCCGTCCAGCCGGTGTCCAGAACTCAATCTGCTTGATGCGCTCGGACCGTGCTCCGGTCCAATTGCTTAGGTCGAGCGTGAACCCCACAAACCTCCTGCCGCGGTAGCGCCCGGTCTGCACCGATAGATTCCCAATTTCATGAAGCAGCCTCAGGTCGGCAAGCGCCTGGACCTCCTTGCCCCAGTCCTCCTCCTGCAGACGCGCACCTTCAACCAGAAACACGTTCGTGCCGTTGACATCTAGGCAGAAACTTCGCGACATCCGACAGGCGCTCCCGAACGGCATCGGCGTTAGGACCGGCGTCCAGAGCAAGGTCTTGCTGCTTGAGCGAGGACAGTTCGGCAGACGCCTCATTCACGTCCTCGGCACCGATCCGGTTGTGCTGGCGTGTGGGATTGTCTGCCCGCTCGTTCGCGTGGCGCAATGCGGTTTGGGTGAGGTACAGGTAGTCGCGTGCGACTCCGAGCCCAGGACAAGCCGCTGCCGACCGCCGTCGGTTATTAGCGTGTCTATCTCAATACCCAGCGGCTCGGATATCCCAGCCAGGACCGCCTCAAGGAATGTCTGCGCCGAGCTGAACTGAGAAAGGGTGATGTCCAGCGCCTTGAGGAAGATGTTCAGGTTCTTGACGATCTGATGGAGGTAAGCCAGGACGTTTGGCTGGTCCTTGTACGGGACGTGGTAGAAGTCGTCCACCACGATCAGCGCGGGCTTTTCGCCCAGCGTGTCTTGGGCGAGCGCGAGCACTTTTCGCGCGCTCGGCTGATCCTGACGTCCGCCGGGGCGTATATTCGTATCCGCCTTCTTCTTGAAAAGGTTCGGCGCTACGTCGTATGCGTATTGAATGCATCGGCGTCGATCATCCGCTGGACGAGCCCGGTCTATCCTGTGCTCCCGACCGATGTCTCCGTAGCTGACGAATAGCCAACTCCGCTACGACGACTATGACGCCAGCTGCTGCGGACCACCCCACGCCGACCGCATATCCTCCGCCGACCAACGCGCCAGCAATGGTTACGAGCAGAATGGCGTCAAACGGGCTGGACGTTGGTTTGAGGCGACGCGGACGCATGGCAGTGCTCAAGGCGCCAGCTCGCCGAGGAAGCAACTCACAGCAGCACCCACGGGCGACACTTTCACAGCGTCAACAAGAACGCCGACGATTCCGTAGCTCGCGGTTCCGGCCACGCACTTCTCTATGTATTTCGCGGCAGGGCTCGGCCGACTGC
>Ga0210385_10003006_pt1 | contig 10107 bp, 2 predicted proteins | sample IncBWH26OmetaG_FD_160107 | JGI IMG/M metagenome (GOLD analysis project Ga0210385, IMG submission 160107) | Forest soil microbial communities from Barre Woods Harvard Forest LTER site, Petersham, Massachusetts, United States - Inc-BW-H-26-O ...
AGTGGGAGGTGGATGGTGAGCGGAGATTGAGCGGCGTTGGTGTCGGTAGCGGTGACGGTGAGCGTGTAGGTTTGCGTCGGCGGAGGATCGGTGGTGGCAGTCGCGCTGTTTCCGCAAGCGGCCATGCCGGCGCAGAGCGCCGCGACCAGGCACCCAGCGAGCACGCTACCGGCGAGAGCGAACCGGCGAGGCGCAAGCTGGCGGAAGCGTGACGCGAGCAGAAAGGCTAAGAAGGCAATCGCCGTCGCGAAAAGCATCAGCCACTTCCCTGCACTCGGCGACAGCCGCGGCTTCGCAGGTGTCGCTGCTAAGGTGGATGGCGTGGTGGCTTCGACGGAGAATCGTGCCGGGACATTGAGCGAGATCGTAGCGCTCGCACCAGGAGAGAGCGAGCAGGTGGGACCTGCGGGAACGGATGCGCATGCCAGAGTGACGGTCCCGCTAAAGGGCGAAGCTGAGTTAACAGAGTAGACGGAGAAGGAGGGGAAAGTCACAGACTGCCCGGCCGTGATGGTTTCGCTCAGGCCACCGGCGGTGGGCGCGTAGCAAAAATCGCCGGAGGCCGTGCCGGTGAGAGGAATGGTCTGGGGAGAATTGGCGCCGTTGTCCGTGATGGTCAGCATGCCCGTCCGTGCCGCCGGCAGGCTGTTGCACACCGGCGTAAACATGACCTGGACGGCGCAGCTGGCGCCGGCGGAGACGCCCTGGCAATTGTCGGACTCGCAGAAATCCTGCGACGCGGCCGGGCTGCTGCCGCATGCGGGAAGCGAAATCGCGCTGACGTGAAACGATTGTCCGGAGATCGAGCTGCTGAGGGAAACCGTCTTCGCAAGGCTGGACGTGCCGGCTTGTTGGCTCCCGAAAGTAAGACTGGTTGGCTGGGGCACGACGCTTTCTGCCACTCCGGTGCCGTTGAGCGCGACCGTCTGCGGACTATTGGGAGCGCTGTCCGCGATGGCAAGTGTTGCCGTGAGATTGCCGGCAGCGAGGGGGGCGAAGATGACTTGCACCGTGCAGGAAGCGCCGGGCGGAATCGCCACTTGAGGATTGCAGTTGGTAGCTTCGGCAAAATCCGTGGGGTTGGCGCCGGAGATAGCGATGCTGCTGGCGCCGCCTGTAAATGAAAGCGGCTCGCTGCCGCTATTGGCGATGGTCACCACTTCCGCAGGGCTTTGCGTACCCACGCTCTGCGACGCGAATCCCCAGGCCGTGGGCGTTACTTGAGCTGCCGCGGCTGAGATGGCCGTTCCAGTCAACGCGACGGATTGCGGGCTGCCGGAAGCGTTGTCCGTGACGATGAGGCTTGCGAATTTTGCGCCGGGCGTCTGCGGCGAGAATTTCACCAGAGCCGTGCAGGAGGTGGCGGGTGCCAGCGTCACCGGACAATCGCTGCTCGCGAGAAAATCGGACGCGTTCGCTCCAGCCAACGCGATGGCTTGCGTGAGAGCGAGCGGCTCGCTGCCGGTGTTGGCAACGAGCACCGGCTGCGCGGCGGTGGCGTCGCCGACGACTTCATTACCAAAGGCGAGCTGCGATGGCCGAACGATCGCGACCGGCGCCGCCAGCAGAGCCGTACCCGTCATCGGCACAGACTCCGAGAACGATGCCCCATTTTGCAGACCGCTTATTTCAACTTGGGCGGAATACGTGCCGGTAGCGGTTGGCGCAAATTCGTAGCTGACCGTGCACGAAGCCGCGGCCGCGAGTCCGCCGGTGCACGCCGACGGAGTGGGCGCCCTCAGGAATTGCGCGAGGCCGGCCCCTGACGCAGAGACGGCGAGTCCGGTGATGGTGCTGCCCGCAGTTACTGTGACGGTCAGAACTTGCGGCGCCGCCGGGTCAACCGGAGTGCTTGCGAAGGCAAAAGCTGCGGGAGAGGCCGTCAGCGGCCCGGTGCCGACGGCCGTCAATTCGAGAAGCTGCGGGCTGCCGGGGGCATCATCCGTTATTTCGATGACGCCGCTCTCAACTCCCGCCGTCGAAGGCGTGAAGGTAACCTCGGCCAGGCAGCTTTGCGATGGCTGCAAAGGTTGCGGGCAGCCTGACTGGCCGGAGAGAGTGACGGAGAAATCGTTGCCGTTTGCGCCAGCGACGATCGGCGGACTGGTCACAGAGAGATTGAGCGGAGCGTGGCCCGTATTGAGGATCGCGAAGGGCAGCGGCACCGCCTGCGTTCCGACCTGGACGCCTTCCGCGCCAAAGTTGACGCCCGGAAGATTGAAGGAAACAGCCGGCTCGCCGAGGCTTTGCTCGTCCACAGCGGCGAGGAACGCATCGGCTAACGGAGGCGACTCCTGGCAACTGCCGCAGATCTGCTGGAAACCGTCAATCTCCGAGGCGCTCGTGGCGGCCGTGGGAAAGTTCGCAGCCGTGGTCGCGCCGGCGACGTAGACGTGGCCTTTTCCGTCAGCGGCGACGCCGTTGCCGAAGGAAGCGACAGGAACGCCGGGCGTGAAAAACGTGCCGCCCAACGGCGTCGCGTAAAAGAGGGAGCTTGCGCTGGCCTGGGTGGTATCCAGCTTCGCCACAAATGCGTCGAACTCGCCATTAAAAGCCTGAAGATTGTTGAGCCAGCCGAAATCGTAAGAGGTCGCGGTGCCGCCGACGTAAACGGAGTTTGAAAAGGGCGCATCGACGGATTGCGCAGCGTCCTGAATGGAGCCGCCGAGATAGGTGAAATACTGAAGTGTGGAAACTTGAGTGGCAGGATTCCATGCAACGACAGCCAGAAAGGCGTTCTGCGGCGCCGGCTCGCCGGTGCCAGTCTTGTGAATCGCAGGATTCGGCCCGGCGAGGACGGGAGTCTCCGGAAAGCTGGGGGATTGCGTGGCGCCCACGACGTAGGCGTTCGCGGGCGTCTGCGTGTCGACCGCGACGCCGAGAGCCTCGTCCATGCCGCTGCCCCCGAGAAGAGTTGCGTAAACAAGATCGGTGCTGCCGCCGGCGGCCGGCGATATTTCCATCAGGAACGCGTCCGATGCGCCGCCGCCATAGGCGGTTTGCACGGGGTACTGCACGGGAAAAGCATAGATCGAATTCGTCGTAAGCCCGGCGATGTAGACGTTCGGCGTTGCCGCCGTGTCGACCGCGACGCCACCGACGGCGATCTCGCCATTCGCTTGCGTCCCCAGGTACGAGCAGTAGAGAAGGTCGCTTGTACCGCTGACAACGCCTTGCGGCTGGAATTTCGCGAGGAAGCCGTCGCTCGCGCCTTTGCCGCCAAAAGCCGTCTGGTAAGCGCCCGTGGTGGTAGGCAAATCCTGTGAAGTCGTATCGGACGCGACGTAGAGATCCCCGGACGCGTCGAACGCGATCCCCCCTTCAGCAGCCGGAATTTTCTGCGACGCGCCCAACGCGATTCCGCTGGGTGCGTTCTGCGATTCAGTGCCGCTGCCGCCGAACAGCGTGGAGAAAATCAGATTTGCCCCGGTGGGATCGACTTCGCTGATTGCGACGTCGTTGCCAGCGCCCCCTGTGATTCCCTGCGTGGGGAGTCTGTTATCGGTGACCGGGTAATCCATGGAAGTGGTCGTACCGAGAATTGCCGCGTTGCCGGATGGATCGACGGCAACCTGCCCTCCCGCTTGCGTGGCGCTTCCGCCGAAGAAAGAGAGGTATTGCAGCGCGCCCGTTCCATTCGCGGAAAATGCCACCTTGGCTATGAAAAGTTGCACCGGGCCGCGGGTGTTTCCGTTGACTGCGTTGGCGCCCTCGGGAAAGCTCGAAGCCGATGTGGTGGTGCCGCCGAGATAAACGTTTCCGTTGGAATCGGTGGCGACGCTGGTGACTGCGTCAGTTCCCGAACCGCCAAGAAAAGTTTCGTAGCTGAGCGAAATCGAGATGGTTGGGTCGATCACGAGGGCCGCGTTGGCGTCGTGGCGGCCAATCCAGAATCCTACCGAGCCGTCTGCTTCGACAACGTAGCCGCCGTCGATCCGTTTACGAATTTGCTGAGAGCTTCCCGAAGAAGACTGCTTCGCACGGGGCGTCTTGGGCGGCGGATCTTCGTCGCCCGGCGGAAGAGGCGGGATGGTCTTCCTGCGTTTCTTGCGCGGAGCGTGAGGATCGTCGTGCATCGATTTTCGCAGTCGCCGCTTTTCGGAGTTTGACCCGCTGCCCCAGCTCGTGCGCGGAGCGACTTCCCTCTTCGCGCCGCGCGGTGTGGTGTGCGTTGACGTGCTAGCGCGCTTGCGGGTGGCACTGGTTGCTTTCTTGTGCGTGCCGCTGGTCGCTTTCTTTCGAATGCGTGTTGAGGAGGCGGTAATTGGGCCGGCAGCGGAGACTTCTTCGTAGATTGCGGGAGCGTTCATACGCACTTCGTGCCCGCCAACGCGCATTGCGAGGTCGCCCCTGGCGCCAATCTTTTGATCCCGCGCCCCGGTCAAATCAAGACGCAGCTTCGAGGCGTCGGTGCCCGGACTTACCAGCACGTCATACTCAAAGCCTTCTGTTTGCCGGCCGGCGCTATAAACGGCGAGTCCCATGCCCTGCGAGGCCGCCTCCACGCGTCTGTAACGAGCAACGTGCGTGCGCCACTTTTTCGGATCGTTGCCGACAAAATAGTTGCTTTCGCCGGCGGCTTTGTCTTCGCCGTGCCAAATAAACGGCAGGCTGCCGCGGACACGAATCTTCAGGGCGGCAGGGCGGCCATCATCCGGCTCCGTACGCGCCGAATTGTTTTGCGTTGGGCGAACGGTGATTCCGTCGCCTCCAAGGGTTACGTTCAGACCGGGTGCCCGTCCTACAAACTGTGCGCCGGTGCGGGAATTTTCCTGGACTGACTCAAACACTTCCGGCGACAAAATGAGCGCACTGGCGAGACGTTTGCGGGCCGCGATCTGCGCAGGAGTTTCGCGCAGCATTTGCGGAGCAGCTTTCGCGGCAAGCGCGAGCCTTGGTTCGTTTGCGGCGTATGGAATCAAAGGCGGGTGAGGAAGATCACTCTCGTTGACGAGAGGCTCCTGTGCAAGAATGCCTGCGACGCAGGCGAGCGCAAACGCGATCAGCCGGAACGTATCTTTCATTTAGGCCTTCTCCCGGCGCGGGAAGGCTCCCGGTCCAGGTTGGGCGGCTCGCGCAATGCTGAGCCAAAATGCGTTTAGTTGTGCTACTTCCCGCGTGCGAAAACGTGCGGAACGCTCGAACTATCTCGCCGGGAATAGCAAATGTCAATACTTATGCGTCTTGGCAGTAGAAGCGCCGGCGGCCTTCGTCAACGCCTTCGGGTAGCAGGTGAGTGTTTCGGCAAACGGGGCGCGTGTTTGCGGCGCTAGCAACCGCGGCGCAATACAATTCCTCTATGGACACTTTCGGTCAGGCGCACCCGATTGTGGTGGCTGTCGCGATCGCCTCCGGTTGGATGCTGCTCGGTGCAGGCGTCATTTTTGCGGTGCTATCGTTGATCAGCGTGCTTTCCGGGTGGCGAAGCCTGGCAAGCCGCTTCAGTTTGCAGGGAGAATTTCCGCAGGAGCGCTGGAAGAATAAGAGCGCGCAGATGAAGGCCATGCTGCAATACAACAATTGCGTGACGATCGGGGCAAACACCGCCGGCCTCTATCTCTGCGTGCCTCGGCCGATGGCCTGGACCAATCCACCTCTCTTCATCCCCTGGAACGAAATCTCCTACTCACGCGCGAAAATCCTGTGGCGGCCTGTGGTGAGATTCCAACTTGGGAGGGACGATTCGGTGCCTTTCACCGTTCGAGAAGAGCTTGCCGACAACATTCGCATGCGAGCCGGCTCGTCGTGGCCCGCCGAAAAAGGATAAAGGCTGTGCGCACGCACGACCGGCTACCGCTTGTCTCTCAGCCCCAGGCGAAGCTGTCTTCGCCGAGAGCGACGGTGAGCATGCCCTCGGCCGGCAGCACATCAACGGGAAGGCCGCCGCTCCACAGAGCAACGCTCAGAAGCAGCTCGCGCGCGTTCGAAAGATCGAAGAGCGATCTGGAGAGGCTCAGTTCCAGGATCGAACCGTAAGCAGCCTGGACGAATTCGGTCGGGCGTAGCAGGCATACTCCCGCGCGTTCAACGACCGCGCCTATCAGCATACGATTCTCGATCCGCAAGGTGATCCGAGTTTCGTGCGTATCCCACATCGTCAGCCGTAGCTGAAACTCCTTCATGGCCTCGAAAGTGTCCGCGTAGGAATCGACGCGCAGGAACAGGCGATCTTTGCTGAACCCGTAGCGAAATCCTTCGAGCACGTAAACCCGGCCGTGCATCGCGCCGCCCTGGCGCGAAGTAGTGTAAGCCCCGGCACCCAGCCATTCGAAATAGCTGCTCTCGCGCCCGTTAACGTTCACGTCGAGGAACGCCTCCGGTGGAACGTTGGTCCCCCGCTCCGGCGCTCTCTTGATCGGATGCGCCAGCACATCCGGTGCCGGCTCGCCCAATGCACGGTAAATCTCCGAAAGATGCTTGCGATACAGCGCGTCGAAATCGGCGTCATTTTGCGAGCCGTGTTCCGGTCCGTACCACCAGCACCAGTCGCTGCCTTCCGCGGCCAGCACGGATTCGAAGGCGCGAGCCAGGTTGGCAATTACAGCCGGATCGGCGCTTGCATCCTGCGGGACGGCCTGCGAGGGAACTTCCGGCTCCGGTGCAGGCTTGCCCTTTAATCCTTTGCGCGAAACGGGCTTCGTGGTGACGATCCCTACAGCCGAGGGAGACTTCCCTTTCAATCCCGCACGCTCCACGGCGCGCTCGTATACTTCGCGCGCATCACGCAGCAGGTCCCACGCGCGCACGTCTTCGCCGTGGCCGATCCATACGTCGAAATTCGCGTTGATCCAGGAAGCGGGAAAAATTCCTTCCAGCACAGGCTGATTGGGCTCGGCCTGCATCGCCTCGCTCATGGTGAGTGCCGAGATCTCCGGATCGTGTTCGATGCGCCGGTAGAAATAACGCACAAACTGCCGGCCGTTCTCCGGATAATATTCCCAGGCATTTTCGCCGTCGAGAATCACGCTGACGGTGGCTGTGCGCCCGTGCGGCTCGCGATGACCGATCAGGCGAATTCTGCGGTGCAGATCCTCCGCCGCGGCATGCGCTCCCATGCGGCTGTACACGAATCCGGCGAGGTCCGAAATGTAGTGGTCGCGAAAAAAACCTGTCATCTCGCGGCCGCCGCGGCGCAATCGCCACGGCTTGTAGAGCTGCGGACCGTTTTCCGGATAGCCGCTGGCGTCGCGCCAGAAGCCGATATTTTTCGAGCGGCCAAGGACACCTTCGTCCGTGGCAAACCATTTGAGGCCGAGATCCATGGCGATTTCCAGCGCCTGGTCGGAGACTGACCCTTCCGAGGGCCACAATCCCGCGGGCTTCTGTCCAAAGACTCGCTCGTGGTAATCCACCGCGCGCACCAGATGCTCGCGTGCGTCCTCCGGATATCGAAAGGCGGGCACCGGCCGCGGCGTGTGCGGGTTCGCCACCGACGCGATATCGCTGTCGCACAAAAGCGGCAAGATCGGATGGTAGTAAGGAGTAGTGGAGATTTCGATTTGTCCGCGCGCCGCCGCCAAGCGATACTCCGGCAGCACAGCGGCGAGCAGTTCGCGCTGTTTTTCGAGCAGCAGGGTTTTGTCGTCTTCGGTGAAGCCGCTACCCTTGTCCGAAAGTCCGCGAACGGCAGGGTCCTTCTGGAGATACTCTTCGTCCATCCAGGCCAGCTGCGAAAGCAACTGGAGGTCGCGCCAATCGCCCGCGCTCCAGTGCGCGGCGCAGGCCTCCACGCCGCTGGAGTGAAGGCGCGAACGCAGTTCGCCAAATCGCGGCCAGCGCTGCAGGAAAAGATCGTTTACCTGAAAGGCGCGTTCGAGCGCGGCGCGTTTCTGGTCGAGCGTCAGTGCGCTTGCGTCAGCAAACGCAATATCGAACCAGGGCTCTTTGAATTGCCTGCTCGCATACTCTTCGATTTGCTCGGCTAGCAGCGGAACAAAATTGAAGGTAGCGTGAACGCGGGGGAACTCCTCCATCATCTTGACCATTCCCCAGTAGTCCTTCAACGCGTGCAGGCGCGTCCAGGGCAAGCGATACTCGCCTGTCACCGGGTCCTTATACTGCGGCTGATGCATGTGCCAGAGAATCGTCAGATGAACCCGGCTCAATCGCTCCTCTCTTCTCCCCACCACTGGCGGCGGGCGCAGGCACCCGTCGAAGGTCAAGCTGCCCCATCCAAAGCTAAAAAGAAGCCGGCCAGGAACCGAGCCGCGAACCCGGCGCCTGACGAAACAGGCTCGTGGTTTCAGATCGCTTGGTTCGCCGTAGTGCTAAGATTCTAGTCAATTCATGCGCCTGCTTGACAGATATATCGTCCGCGAAGTTGCCACTCATTCCCTGCTGGGGCTTGCCGTCTTCACGTCCGTGCTTTACGTGCCGCAGTTGGTCACCCTGATGGATTTGATCGTCCGCCATTCCGGCGGCATCTTCATGATTCTGCTGCTTGTGTTTTGCACTCTGGCGCCGGTTTTCGTCTTCACGCTTCCCATGTCGGTGCTGGTTGGCGTGTTGATCGGGCTGGGGCGCATGTCTGCCGACAGCGAAATTGTGGCGCTGCACGCTTGCGGGATCAGCTTGCGCCGCCTGCTTCGGCCCATCGGCGTCGTCGCGCTGGCGATCGCGGCGATTACTTCGCTGATGACCTTCTGGCTCAGCCCCATGGCCCTGCGCGAGATTACCCATCTTCAGGCGCGTCTTCTGGCCAGCGAAGCGCCTTATGCAATTCAGCCGCGCGTGTTCGACGAACGCTTCCCGCGTTTCGAATTATACGTACAAGAGGTCGTTGCGGGGGCGGCACGCTGGAACGGCGTTTTCCTGGCCGGTTCCGATCCTCCTTCGATCACACTGGCTCAGTACGCGGAAATTCTTGAAGGTCCCGGCCCGAATCAGATTCAACTTCATTTCGGACCGGGAAGCACGCACGAATACGATGCTCGCCGCCCTGAGACGTACGTCGTCACTGATTTCAGCGCCAGCGATCTTTCGATTGATCTTTCCGCGGCGGCCTCGCGCGCGGCAACAGCACCGCTGCCACGCGAACAGTCCACATCGGCATTGCTGCACGATAACGGCCCGGACTGGCTGGAAGCGCGGGTGGAATTTCAGCGTCGAATCGCGTTTCCCTGCGCGGCGCTGGTGTTCGCGCTGCTCGGAGTTCCCATCGGCGTTCGCCCGCGGCGTGGAGGACGCGCCGCGGGCCTGATCCTCACCATCACGCTGATCGGCTGCTACTACCTGCTTTACGTCTACGGCTATGAGATGGCGAAGCAAGGGCGCGTCTCGCCGTTTCTGGGCGTTTGGGCGGCGAATATCGTTACCGCAATTTTTGGTTTTCTCTTCCTACGGCGCATTGAATCGGTGCGGAAGCCGAGCCCGATTGCGGACTGGTTCGAATCGCAATGGTTCCGGATACGCAGATGGCGATCGACCTCGGCACGCACATCTCGCACCACTTCGAGCGGCACAGGCGCGGCCACGCTGACCGTTGTGCCCGCCGGCGGCTTCGTGGTTCGCCGGGCCAGTCGAATCCATAACACGCTCGGCTTCCCGCTGCTTGTTGACACTTATCTGTTGCAGCGCTTCCTCTACTATTTTGTGGTCCTCCTCGGAGGGTTCGTCCTGATCTCGGACGCCTTCACGCTGTTCGACTTGCTCGCGGACATATCGAAGAACCATATCTCGGCGTTTATCGTGGCCGACTACTTCCGCTTCCTCGTTCCCTACATGGCCTACGAACTTGCGCCGCTGGCCGCGCTTGTGGCGGCGCTGATCACGCTAGCGATCCTGGCGAAAAACAACGAAGTGATCGCGTTCAAAGCCAGCGGCATCAGCCTGTACCGGCTGATTCTTCCGCTCGGCTTGGCAGGATGCCTGGTCTCGGCAGGCATGTTCATCCTGGGTGAGACGTACCTGCCCTATGCGAATACGCGCCAGAACGCGTTGCGCAGTGAGATCAAGGGCAAACCGCCGCAAACCTACCGCGAACCGACGCAACAATGGATCTTCGGCGAAAACTCGAAGATCTATAACTACGGACTCTTCGATCCGAAGCTGAACCTTTTGGGCGACCTGACGGTCCTCGAACTCGATCCCGACACGTTCTCCCTTCGG
>Ga0210385_10003007_pt1 | contig 10107 bp, 7 predicted proteins | sample IncBWH26OmetaG_FD_160107 | JGI IMG/M metagenome (GOLD analysis project Ga0210385, IMG submission 160107) | Forest soil microbial communities from Barre Woods Harvard Forest LTER site, Petersham, Massachusetts, United States - Inc-BW-H-26-O ...
GCGCCTGGCTGGCGTGAGTGGCGGGGGTTCGTCCGCGGGTGCGGGGCCTCCCGTTGCTCCCGTCCGTGGTGTCCGCCCTGCCCGGGTACACCGGCTGTGACCTCTTGAGGCCCGAATCAAAAGACGCTGGATGGCTGGTGACGCCCTGGCGACATCGTCGATCCAAGATCTTTTAGGCTGACGCTCACGCGGACGCTTCTTGCTGTTATCTGTGGTTGGATGACCGGCCGGACTGGAAATTGGGACGGCGGGTCGCTGGGCGCGCCGGGGCGCGGCCGGCGACCCGCCGTCTTGAGCGGGCGCCGGCTAGGAGCCGGGGGTGGGGGTGGTGGTGAGGGCGATGCCGGTCGGCTCGTAGCCGTCGCCGGACTGGGCCGCGGAGCCGCCCAGGTTGAGGCTGCCGACCACGGTGGCGGTCTTGGTGTCGAGCAGCGTGATGTAGGCGAGGGAACGCTGGCCGATCCACAGCTGGCTGCCGTCGGGAGTCAGGCCGAGGGTGTCGGGGTCGCCGGAGACGCTGATCGTCGACGTGATCGCGTTCGTCGCCGTGCTGATGACCGACACGCTGTCGGAATCGGGGTTGGCGACGTAGGCGGTCTTGCCGTCGGCGCTGACCACGACGTCCCAGGGCAGCTGGCCGACGCCGATCGTGGCGGTGACCTGGCCGGAGGGACTGATCACCTTGACCGAGTTGCCGTCGGTGTCGGTGACGTACAGGGTGCCGTCAGGCGCGACCGCGACGCTGTGCGGCTCGCCCAGGCCGGAGATGAACCCGGTCTTGGTCAGGGTCTTGGTGCTGAACGTGTACAGGCCGTCGGCGGTCGCCACGTAGGCCTTGGCGACGTCCGGGGAGAAGGCGACCTGGGTGGGCGAGCCCTCCGTCGGGATGGTCGCGGTGACCTTGTTGGTCGCCGTGTCGATGACGCTGACCGAGGTCGCGGAGTCGGGCTGCGTCTGCGGGCCGGTGTTGGCCACCCAGAGCTGGCTGCCGTCCGGGGTGACCGCCAGGTCCTGCGGGAACGTGCCCGTGCGGATGTCGGTCTCGGCCGGGTTGTAGTCCTTCGGGTTGAGCGTGGCCGCGTTGATGACCGCGATCGAGGAGTCGCCCGAGTCGGCGAAGTAAAGCGTGCTGCCGTGGATGGCGATGCCCTCGTCGGTGGAGGCGTAGTCCTGGTCGCCGGAGAACCCCGGGACATCGGGGTCGCCCACGTTGTAGGTCTGGATGACCGAGCAGTTGGCGGTGTTGATGGCGCTGAAGCCGTCCCACCCGGCGTCGGCCACGTAGGCCGCCCCGGCCGGGCCGGCGCACGAGGAGCTGATCAGCTTGGCGCTGAGCGGCTTGCCCGCGGTCGCCGGGCTGGCTGAGCTGGCGCCGTGGCTGAGCGACAGCGAGACCGCGACCGCGGCGGCGGCCGCCACCGTGACGCCGCCTGCCACCATGGCGCGGGTGCAGGTGATCCTGTTCCTGCTGGCGCGGGGGTTCATACGGTCACGCTCCCGCTGGTCGCCGCGGCCGACTTGCTGCTCCTGACCGGCTTGGTGCCGGCCCCCTGGACGGGGAACGACTGGCTGGCGCCGGGGATCGGCGGCAGGCCGAACTCGACGGTCCGCTTCTCCGCCAGTTCGAGCTGGGCGGTCGTGCTCGGCAGGCGGGGGAAGCGGCGGTTGGGCGTGGTGCCAAGGGCGCTGGTGAAGTCGCCGACGGTCTGGCGGCGCCAGGCGCTGATGTTCGGGTTGACGACGCCGGTCACCTGCTCGAGCAGCCGGGTCACCGACGTGTGGTCGAACGTGTCGTGGCAGACGTAGCCGCCGACCGTCCACGGCGAGACGATCACGCACGGCACCCGGAAGCCCAGGCCGATCGGGGAGCTCACGTTGTCGACCGTGATGTACTCCCCGGCGGTGCCCTTAGGGGCCGTCGGCGGCACCACGTGGTCGAAGAAGCCGTCGTTCTCGTCGTAGATCAGGATGAATACCGTCTTCGCCCAGACGTCGGGGTTGGCCGCGATGGCGTTGACCTTGCTGGCCACGTAGTCCGCGCCGGCCGCGGGCATGTAGTCCGGGTGCTCGGACTGGTAGGACGTGGGGATGATCCACGACACCGCGGGCAGCCGGTCGTTGAGCGCGTCGTACTCGAACTGGCCCGCCTGGTAGAAGCGCATCCCGTTCTGGTACAGCGGGGAGCTGGCGGACGCGTTCTGGTACTGGTCGAAGTACTCAAGGACGTTCATGCCGTAGTTGTCGTTCTCCTGGTAGACCTTCCAGGAGACGCCGGCCTGGGTGAGCAGCTCCGGGTAGGTCGTCCAGGAGAAGCCCTCCGAGGGAACCTCATTGCTGGTCACGGGGCCGCCGTGGGCGCCCGACGGGTCGACCTGGCCGGTCATCAGGTAGAGGCGGTTCGGCCAGGTCGGGCCGAGCATCGACGCGTGGTAGCCGTCGCAGACGGTGAACGCGTCGGCCAGGGCCCACTGGAACGGGAGGTCATCCCGCTTGAAGTAGGCCATCGAGTACTGGCCGGCGTCGCCGTCGGCCGCCAGGTGGGCGGTCACGAACCCGGCGTTCGTGCCGTTGTCCCAGCTGTCGTGCAGCGGGCCCCAGCTGTGGCTGTTGGACGGGATCTGCTGGGCGTTGGTGGTCGTGGTGTCGGCGTGGAACGGCAGCAGGTAGCCCTTGGGGTTGGACGTGTCCTTCTGGTAGAAGACGTCCTTGCTGACCGACGTGTCGCCGAAGCCGCGCACGCCCGGCAGCGCGCCGAAGTAGTGGTCGAAGGAGCGGTTCTCCTGCATTAGCACGACCACGTGCTTGATCTCGGATACCGGCGGGACCTTGGTCGCGGAGCTGAGCAGGGATGGCGGGGCGTTATCAAGAGCCTTGCGCAGGGCAGGGGGCAAGGCGAACGACGCCAGCACCATCCCGCCCATGGACGCCATCAACTGGCGCCGGCTCACCTCGATCGTCAAGTTCTGACCCTCCTATCTGGCCTGAAAAGGCAGGAAGCGGCACTTGCGATCGATGACTATACGTCTGGGCGAGTGGCGTCAGCAATGCCTCACGCGATCCAGAAGAAGTGATCCAGAAGAACAGTGGACGGGCTTTCGCTAAACACCAGCCGAACAGGCCGGGACCCTGAGGATTACCGAAACCATTTGCCGCGCGGAAAGGCAGAAAAAAGTTTCTGCCATTATGGTATGCGCATTAATCTGATTTCGGAATATGCGGCCTTACCAGGTGGACTGGTGGAAGGCCCACGCGTCGGCGATGATGTCGCGCAGGTCCGGGCGGGCCGGCTGCCAGCCCAGCTCGCGCCGGGCCTTGTCGCTCGCGGCGACCGTGGCGGCCGGGTCGCCGGGACGGCGGGGGGCCAGCTTGATCGGGATCGGCCGCCCGGTGACCTCGCGGGCCGTGTCGATGACCTGCCTGACGCTGTAGCCGTCGCCGTTGCCCAGGTTGTAGACCTCGTGCTTGCCCGGCTTGGCCGCGGCCAGGGCCAGCAGGTGCGCCTGCGCCAGGTCCGCGACGTGAATGTAGTCGCGGACGCAGGTGCCGTCGGGGGTCGGGTAGTCGTCGCCGTACATCATCAGCTGGTCGCGCTTGCCCCCGGCGACCTGCAAGACGATCGGGATCAGGTGCGATTCCGGGGTGTGGCGCTCGCCCAGGCGGCCGACCGCGCCCGAGGCGTTGAAGTAGCGCAGCGACGCCGCGCCGAGGCCGAATGCCTCGCACTCGCCGTCGAGCATCAGGTCAACCGCGAGCTTGGTGGACGCGTACGGGTTCTTGGGCCGGATGACGGCGTCCTCGTCGAGCTTGCTGAAGCCGCCCCCCGGCAGCGCCACCACGCCGGCCGGGTCGTACATCGACCCGGTGGAGGAGAAGAGCATCCGCTGCACGCCGGCCGCGCGGACCGCCTTGAGCACGGCCATCGTGCCGCCCACGTTGACGTCCCAGTACAGGTCGGGGCGGGCGACGGACTCGGCCACCTCGATCTTGGCGGCGAAGTGAAGCACGCCCTCGAAGCCGGCGCCGGGGGTCAGCACCCGGCCGACCTCGTGCACGGGAAGCTGGTGGAACTCCACCCCGTCCGGGACGGTCTCGGCGAAGCCGGTCGACAGGTCATCGAGCACCACGACCTCGTGCCCGGCCTCGACCAGGGCGTGCGTGACCACGCCGCCGATGTACCCTGCCCCGCCCGTCACCAGTAGCTTCAACCCGCGCTCCTTCTCTTGGCTGTCCGGAAGCCCCTAGCCTAGTGCCGCCGGCCGGGACCTGTCCGCGCGACGAAGTTTCATATACGATCCTTGGTAATGGACGAGCATCCCTCGAAGATCATCGCCGTGCACGTGGGGTACCGCAGCCGGGCGATGGAGCGCGGCCGCCTTCCCCAGTGGCCCTCGTATTTCCTCAAGCCGCCGAGCACGCTCGCGGCCGACGGCGACCCGGTGCGCCGGCCGCCGTGGTGCGAGCTCCTGGCCTTCGAAGGCGAGGTCGCACTGGTCATCGGCACCAGGGCGTGCCGCGTCTCCCCCGCGCAGGCCTGGAGCCACGTCCGCTGGGTGACCGCGTCCAACGACTTCGGCGTCTACGACCTGCGGTACGCCGACCGCGGGTCCAACCTCAGGTCCAAGGGCATCGACGGGTTCACCCCCCTCGGGCCGGGACTGCTTGACGCCCGGGCGGTCGACCCGGAGCGGGTCCGCCTGCGAACCTGGGTCAACGGCGAGCTCGCGCAGGAGGCAGTCAGCGGGGACGACCTGCTGTTCTCCTTCGCCGACATCGTCGCGGACGTCTCCCGGCTGACCACGCTCGAGCCCGGCGACGTGATCCTCACCGGCACCCCGACCGGGTCCACCGTGGTCAACCCCGGTGACCTGGTCGAGGTCGAGGTCAGCGCGGCCCCGCCGGGCGGCGGGGCGGACGAGGCGGCCTGGGTGTCTACCGGGCGGCTGCGCTCGCCGATCGAGGAGGCTGACTACGCCCTGTCGCCGCCGGGTGCGATGCCGAACGCGGACGACGACCAGCGCGAGGCCGCCTACGGCGCCACCGGCAGCCCGGGCCCGTCGGACTCCCCCACCGACCTGCTGCGCGCGGTCGCCAGGGTCAGCACGGCCACCCTGTCGGCCCAGCTGCGCAAGCGCGGCTTCAACTCCGTGACCCTCGACCGGCTGCACGCCACCCGGCCGGGGACGAAGATGGTCGGGTTCGCCCGCACGCTGCGCTACGTGCCGTTCCGCGAGGACCTGTTCGCCCAGTACGGCGGGACGCTGAGCGGCGGCGGCCTGAACGCGCAGAAGCGGGCGGTCGAGCAGGTGCGGCCGGGCGAGGTCCTGGTCATCGAGGCCCGCGGCGACCCCACCGCGGGCACGGTGGGCGACATCCTCGCGCTGCGCGCCCAGGTGCGCGGCGCGGCGGGCATCGTGACCGACGGCGCGATCAGGGACAGCCAGGCGCTGCACGCCATGGAGCTGCCGGTCTACTACGGCGCCACCCACCCGGCGGTGCTCGGGCGGCGGCACGTGCCGTGGGAGGTCAACACCACGATCGCGTGCGCCGGGGTCACCGTCACGCCGGGCGACATCATCGCCGGCGACGCCGACGGCGTCATCGTCATCCCCGCGCACCTGGCCATGGAGGTCGCGCGGGACGCCGCCGCGCAGGAACTGCAGGAGGAGTTCGCCGCCGAGATGGTCGCCAAGGGCGAGTCCGTCGACGGGCTCTACCCGCTGGGGAAACGCTGGCTGGCCGCCTACGAGGGCTGGCTGAGCGAACGCGAGGACAGAGAGGAGCCGGCGTGAGGTTCCGGAGTGACCCGGCCAGGATCCGCGGGTCGATCGCGCCCGTGGTATCGCCGTTCACCGCCGACGGGACGGCCGACACCGACGGGCTGCGCAGCCTGATCCGCTGGCAGCTCGAGTCGGGGTCGCACGGGATCTCGCTCGGCGGGTCCACCGGTGAGCCGTCCGCGCAGTCGGCGGGCGAGCGGGCCGCCGCGATCAGGGCGGCGGCGGACGAGATCGGCGACCGGGTGCCGTTCGTGCCCGGCACCGGGTCGGCCAGGCTGGACGAGACCCTGGAGCTGACCGCGGTCGCACGGGACGCGGGCGCGGACGCGGTGCTGATCATCACGCCGTACTATGCCCGGCCCACCCAGGAGGGGCTGTTCCACTGGTACGACACCGTGGCGCGGGAGTTCCCCGACCTGCCGGTAATCGCCTACAACGTGCCGTCGCGGACCGCGGTCGACATCGCGCCGGAGACGGTCGCCCGGCTGCGGCGGGCGCACGCCAATATCGTCGGGGTCAAGGAGACCACGAAGGACTTCGAGCACTTCTCCCGGGTGCTGCACGTGGCCGGCCGGGACACGCTGATCTGGTCGGGGATCGAGCTGCTGTGCCTGCCGCTGCTGTCCCTCGGCGGGGCCGGGTTCGTCTCGGCGACCGCCAACCTGGCGCCGCGCGCGGTCGCGCGGATGTATGAGCACTGGGAAAACGGGGAGTACGACAAGGCGCGCGACCTGCACTTCGCCCTGCACCCGGTGACCGACGTGATCTTCACCGAAACCAACCCCGCCGCGGCCAAGTGGGTCCTGGCGCGGGCCGGGCTCATCGGCTCCGGTTTCGTCCGGCCGCCGCTCGTGCCGCTCACCGAGGCCGGCCAGGCCACCGCGCTGCGGCTGCTCGCGGCGGGCGCCCCCGTGCTTGACGGCCCCGTCGCCAAGGTCGCGGCGTAGCGGGCGGCGCGAAGCACGAACTCGTTCGGGACAAGGAATGGAGAAGCCGTGACCGAGCCGCAGCCTTCCGCCGCGCTCAGCCTGCCGGAGAAGATCGAGCACTTCATTGGCGGGCGGCACGTGCCGAGCGTCAGCGGGGCCTCGTTCGGCGTCGCCGACCCGGTCACCAACCAGGTGTACGCGCAGGCGGCGGCGGGCGACGCCGATGACGTCGACCGGGCCGTCGAGGCGGCGGCGGGGGCGTTCCGCGACGGGCCGTGGCCGCACCTGGCGGCGCGGGCGCGGGCGAAGATCCTGAACCGCGTCGCCGACGGGATCGAGGCGCGCGCCGGGCGCATCGCCGCGATGGAGACCTTCGACACCGGCCTGCCGGTCACCCAGGCGAAAGGGCAGGCCGCGCGCGCGGCGGAGAACTTCCGCTACTTCGCCGACGTGATCGTGGCGCAGCACGAGGAGGCGTTCTCCCAGCCGGGCCAGCTCGGCTACGTGCTGCGCGGGCCCGCCGGGGTCGCGGGGCTGATCACGCCGTGGAACACGCCGTTCATGCTCGAGTCGTGGAAGCTCGCCCCGGCGCTCGCCTCCGGCTGCACCCTGGTGCTGAAGCCGGCCGAGTGGACGCCGCTGTCGGCGTCGCTGCTGCCGGAGATCATGACCGAGGCGGGCGTGCCCGACGGGGTGTTCAACATCGTGCACGGCATCGGCGAGCAGGCCGGCGCGGCGCTCGTCGCCCACCCGGGGGCGCCCCGGATCTCGTTCACCGGCGAGACCACCACCGGGCAGGTCATCATGCGGTCGGCCGCCGACAACCTCAAGGGGCTGTCGATGGAGCTGGGCGGGAAGTCGCCCTGCGTCATCTTCGCCGACGCGGACCTCGACGCGGCGGTCGACTCGGCCCTGTTCGGGGTGATGTCGCTGAACGGCGAGCGGTGCACCGCCGGCTCCCGGATCCTGGCTGAGCGCCCGGTGTACGACGCGCTGGTCGCGCGGCTGGCCGAGCGCGCGCAGCGGGTGCGGGTGGGGGACCCGTCCGACCCGGCGACGGAGATCGGCGCGCTGGTGCACCCTGAGCACTACGACCGGGTCATGTCCTATGTCCGCGTCGGCGAGCAGGAGGGGGCACGGCTCGTCGCCGGCGGGCGGCGGCCCGCGGGGCTCCCGTCCGGGAACTACCTGGCGGCGACCGTGTTCGCGGACGTCACGCCGTCGATGCGGATCTTCCAGGAGGAGATCTTCGGGCCGGTCGTGTGCGTGACCCCGTTCGACTCCGAAGCCGAGGCGGTCGAACTCGCCAACGCCACCAGGTACGGGCTCGCCGCCTACCTCTGGACGTCGGACCTGCGCCGGGCGCACCGCGTCGCGGCCCTGGTTGAATCGGGTATGACCTGGGTGAACTCACATAACGTGCGGGACCTGCGCACCCCGTTCGGCGGCGTCAAGGCGAGCGGACTCGGCCGGGAGGGCGGGCAGCACTCGATCGACTTCTACACCGAGTCAAGGATCGTGCACCTCGCGCTCGGCGACACGCACGTCCCGCGTTTTGGAGCATGACGATGACTGATTCCGCTCTGCCCCCCGCGCCGGACATCGTCCGGTCGGCGTACGCGACGCTGGTCGTGACCGACCTGGCGGAGGCACGCCGCTTCTGGGTTGACCTGCTGGGCTTCGTCGTGACCGAGGAGGACGCCTCGGCGCTGTACCTGCGCGGGTACGACGAGCTCACCCACCACAACCTGATCGTGCGGTCCGGGCCGGAGGCGGCCGCCGGCGCCCTCGGGTACCGGGTGCGGTCGGCGGAGGACCTGGCGCGCGCGGAGGCGTACTACGCCGCCCTCGGCTGCCGGACCGAGCGGGTCCCGGCCGGGACCGTGCGCGGGCTCGGCGAGGTCGTCCGGGCCGAGGACCCGCTGGGGTTCCTGATCGAGTTCTTCGCCTCCGCCGCACACCCTGAGCGGCTGCAGCAGCGTTACGACCTGCGGCGCGGCGCCGAGGTGGCGCGCCTGGACCACTTCAACATCTGCGTGCCCGACGTGCCCCGGGCGCAGGAGTACTACACCGGGCTGGGGTTCGGCCTGTCGGAGACGATCGAGGACGACCAGACCGTCTACGCGGCCTGGATGTACCGCAAGCAGACCGTGCACGACGTCGCCTTCACCGGCGGCGCCGGCCCGCGCCTGCACCACCTCGGGTTCTTCGCCCACGAGGCGCACTCCGTGCTGCGGATCTGCGACATCATCGGCTCGCTGCACGTCGAGGAGTGCATCGAGCGCGGGCCGGGGCGGCACGGTGTCTCCAACGCCTTCTACGTGTACCTGCGCGACCCCGACGGGCACCGGCTGGAGATCTACACGTCCGACTACTACACCGGCGACCCGGACCACCCGGTGCTGCGCTGGTCGGTCCGCGACCCGCGGCGGCGCGACTTCTGGGGCAACGCGGTCATCCCCTCCTGGTACTCCGAGGCCTCCCCCGTCCTCGACCTGGACGGCAAGGTCCGGCCGGTCACGGAGCTCGCGCAGACCGCCGAGGTCAAGGTCGGCGCGGACGGCTTCACCGCCCCGGCGAGGTAACCGCCCGCTGAGGGCCTGGCGGGGCCGTGGCCGGTCACGTGTGCCCGCTGGCTGGCGGCGCCGGGAACGCGGGGCGGTTCAGGTGCTGTTGCGACGGTGTTCATTCCGACGCAAACCAACGGGGTTTCATGATCAAATATGGTCGTTTAGCGTCCTATAACAGGCGTAACGCACACCTTGCGAGTCACGCTAGTCACGGAACTTCACGCTAGGTGCGTCGTTCCACGGCACTACCGGATCAGGCAGGGACGTTACATGCGTTTGGCCCATGCGCGGCGCGCGGTGGTTACCGTCGCGGCGGGAAGCGCCGTGCTGAGCGCGGCGGTCGGCGGCGCCCTCGCCGCCACGGCCGACCCGGCGGCCGCCGCGGCGCCGGGGCTCAGCGAGTCGTGCCAGCCCGTCCAGCCGCCCGCGGCCTCGTCCAGCCCGTCGCCCGCCAAGACAACGGCCAAGCCCTCACCGTCACCGTCGCCGACAACCGCCAAGGCGTCGCCCACGCCCACGCCATCGGCAACGGCGGCGACGCCCACGCCGACGCCGACCGCCAGCACCACGGCCCCCGCCACGACGCCCACGCCGACGCCGACCGCCAGCACCACTACCCCCACCCCGACGCCGACCACGGCCACGGCCACGGCGACCGCGACCCCGACCCCGACCCCAACTCCGTCGGCGACCGCCGCGGCGTCGACGGCCGCCTTGGTCACCCGTCCCGTTGTGTTGACCGCGGCCATCGCCAGGGCGGGCACCGCGGCGGCGAGCACGGCCCCGGTAAGCCTGTGCGTCGGGGTCCTGCCGCTGCCGCCGCGCCGCGAG
>Ga0210385_10003008_pt1 | contig 10106 bp, 10 predicted proteins | sample IncBWH26OmetaG_FD_160107 | JGI IMG/M metagenome (GOLD analysis project Ga0210385, IMG submission 160107) | Forest soil microbial communities from Barre Woods Harvard Forest LTER site, Petersham, Massachusetts, United States - Inc-BW-H-26-O ...
AATGCCAGGCCGCCCAGTGCGAAGGTGTACGCCGCATAACCCAACACAGTCAGCGCATAGGAACTCTGGCCCGCGAGCTTCAGGTACAGGCGCAGCGTCTGCCACAGAGCATCGAAGACGCGCGTGAGCGATGCGGGTGGGAGCCGCGCGCTCGCGGCGACTTCACTCGAGCCGCGCGGCGGATCCGGTACCCGCAGCGCCCCCAGCGCCAGCAGCAGCCCGGGTAGCCCGGCAACCAGGTATGCGGCGCGCCAGCCCCAGGCTTGCGATACCGCCCCGCCCACCACATAGCCCAGCGCGGCCCCCACCGGAATGGCCATGTAGAAGATCGCGAATACTCGTCCCCGCCGCGATGGTGCGTAGTAGTCGGCCAGCAGCGTCGGAGCGATCGTGGCATAGGCTGCCTCACCGATGCCCACTGCGGCGCGCGAGGCGAACAACTCCCAGTAACTGCGCGACAGCCCCGACCAGGCGGTCGCAATACTCCACAAGGCCACCCCGATTGCGATCGGGCGGGTGCGCGAGCGCCGGTCCCCGAGGTAGCCGAATACCGGCGATGCCAGCATGTAGACCACCAGGAATCCCGTCGCGAGCAAGCCCGACTCGGAGTCGCTCGAGACAATCCCCGCCGCCTTCATCTGCGGCAGTACCGCAGAGGGCACGTAGCGATCCAGGTAGTTGAGCAGATTGATCAGCGTCAGGACCAGAAGTCCGCGCCCGGCAAAGCGTACGCCTGGTGCGCCAGCAGCCGGCTGCATGGTATCCCCCCTACCCGTCAAAGTGCGAAATGATACGCTGCCGGGTGGGCCAAGGGCGTTTACCTGTCGTGAGGATCCGTCATGCCAGAATCAGCAAGGAGTGTGCATTGCCCCGCTGGCTTCAAGGCTGCGGTGCTGCTGGCGCTGCTGGCCGTGGCACTGCCGGGCCCGCGAAGCCCGGCCCAGACCCCCGACCCGGAGCAGCAGCGCTGGCTGGCACCCCATGAGGGCGGGCTGAGCACCGACGCACAGGTGCACTTCTACCCGCTGCCCCACGAGCGCAGCGGCCCGACCACCGTGACGGTGGCCGTAGATGGTCGGGTCTGGTTCACCGAGGGCGGCGGCAATCGCATCGGCAGCATGAACCCCGACGGCAGCGACCTGATGGAGTTCGCCTTGCCCCATGCCGACAGTTCCCCACGCATCATCGCGCGCGGCTCGGACGGCAACCTGTGGTTCTCGGAACACACCGGCAACCGCATCGGACGAATCACTCAGAACGGGGTCATTACCGAGTGGGACATCCCGACACCCAACAGCCAGCCGCGGGCCATATCGTTGGGGACTGACGGCAACATCTGGTTCGGCATGTTTGCGGCCGGCAAAATCGGCCGGATCACCCCGGCCGGCGTCATTAGCGAGTTTTCGCCCCCGACTCCCGACAGCGGCCCGCGCGCGGTCGCCACCGGCGCCGATGGCAATGTCTGGTTCTCTGAATTCAAGACCAATCGCATCGGCCGCATCACACCCAAGGGCACGATCACCGAATTTGTCCTGCCCCGCCCGAACAGCGGCCCGGGGGACATCACCATGGGTCCGGATGGTGCCCTGTGGTTTGTGGAACTCTCCGGCGGCATCGACGGTGTGCGCACCGACGGCAACCGCGTCGGGCGCATCACCTTTGACGGCAGAATCAGCGAGTATCCGCTGCCGCAAGGGGCGGCCTCACCCATCAATATCGCCGTGGGTCCGGATCGCAACCTCTGGTACACCCGTGGTGCCACACTCGGCCGAGTGACGCCCGCGGGTGCCATCACGGAGTTCTCCTCAGGTGCTGATGGACGCTCGGTGGGCCTGTCCGCCGGCAGCGACCGTGAGCCGCCCACGCGCCTGGTGAATCGCCTGTGGTTTGCGGATGGCGGCGCCAATCGCATCAGCTATCTGCAGTTCGTGCCCTCGGCATCCCGCCAACAGTAAGGGGAATATCATGCGAATCGGACTGCTCGTCACCGCCGCGGCGGCACTGGGTATGATGAACGTCGCCAGCGCCCAGACAGCCGCGCCGGCCACGCCGGCCGCGGCCCCCGCAGCCACCACCTTTGTCGTCAGATTCAAGGTCAAAGCGGGTAAGAACGCTGAGTTCGAGAGGGCCATGGCGAAGATCCAGGCGGCTTTGGTGAGCGCCGAACCGGGCAATATCTACTACGATCTGTATCTGCCCGGCGCAGGTTCGCAGACCTACGTACTCATCGAGCACTACCGCAATGCGGATGCCGTAGCAGCCCATGGCAAGGACCCCAACACCAGACAGATGGTCGCGGACATCCGTGATCTGCTGGATGGTGCGATGGCGCAGGCGGTCACTGCGAAGCCCTTGATTCTGGTGAGCAGCAAACCCTAAGACCGTGGACTGGAACCCGAACCTCTACCGGCGCTACGAAGACGAACGCACCCGCCCGGCGGTGGAACTTCTGGCGCGGGTGCCCCTGACCAGTGCCTCCCTGGCGTTCGATCTGGGGTGTGGTCCGGGCAATTCGACCCAGTTGCTGGTACAGCGCTTCCCAAGCGCGCAGGTCATTGGCATCGACAATTCCCCGGCCATGGTGCGCAGTGCCACCGAGCGTCTGCCACAGGCACGCTTCGAGCTGGGCGATGTTGCGCGCTGGGAGCCGGACTTCCCGCAGCGCCCCGACCTCATTTTCGCCAACGCCACCCTGCAATGGGTTCCCGATCATGCGCGCCTGTTGCCGCGCCTGCTTTCCCTGCTGGGGCCCGCTGGGGTCCTGGCGATTCAGATGCCGGACAATTTCGAGGAACCCAGTCGCCGCCTGATGCGCGAGCTGGCGGCTCGGGCACCATGGAAAGCCCTGCTCGCAAATGCCGAGCAGGTCCGCACGCAGTTGCTGAGCATCGATGGCTATTACGATCTGCTGGCCAAGCAGGCGGCCCGGGTGGATGTTTGGCACACCACCTATCAGCATCCAATGGCCTCCCCCGCCGCCATCATCGAGTGGCTGCAGGCCACGGGTCTGCGCCCGTTCCTTGAGCCGCTGTCCCTGGAACAACGCGCCGGCTTTCTGGCCGCGTACACGCCGCTCATCGCTGCGGCCTATCCAGCCCGCGCCGATGGCCAGCGCCTGCTGGCTTTCCCGCGCCTGTTCATCGTCGCGCAGCGCCGGTCTTGATAGGCCAAGCCCCCGGCAGTGCCGGGGTCGAAGATTCTTACGCGCATCCGCGGTTATCACTGATCCCGGCGGCGGACGGCCGGCGACAAGCTGCGCGCTGTACCGAATCCAACGTCCCAGGAGGACGACAATGACTACGACCACCAATACCAGCGGCTACGTGATTTCCTCAGACAAGGTCGAGGGCGCAGCGGTCTACAACGGCTCGGGCGACAAGCTCGGATCCATCGATGATCTGATGATCGACAAGCGCTCCGGACATATCCGCTACGCCGTGCTCGAGTTCGGCGGTTTTCTCGGCATGGGGACCGACCGCTATCCGATTCCCTGGAATGTGCTGCGCTACGACACCGAAAGGGATGGCTACGTCGTGCCCCTGGACAAGAACATCCTGGACAAGGCGCCCCGTTACCGCCCGGACAACGTGCCGGTCTACGATAACGACTTCGGCAGTCGCATCGATCGTTACTACCACATGGATGCCTGAGCTAGTAGTTCGCGAAGAACGAACGGCTCGCGGCGAAGCAGAACGGTGCCACCAATGTAGCGTGGTAGGCCGTGGCGACGGCGGATGCCCCGCCGTCGCTGGCTCCCTGCGCAACCGCAGCGGCGGCAAGCGCCTGTTTTGCCAGCTCAAAGCCCTGCTTGAGAGTCGCATAAGGATCGTTGGCGGCCACCGCCGACTCCAGGTCCAGGACGCCAATCGAGGCCGACGCCGGCGCATTCGCGGCCCAGTAGCCTTGCATTAGCTGGGTGTTGAAGAAGAATACGACTGGGTCGAGGTCACCCCCGCAAAGCTGCAGCGGCGCGGTCGGAACCCAGTTGCGCAGATCATTGCGCTGCAATGCCTGACGCGCGGGAAGCTGCGCGGAGGGACTCGCAACGCCGGTCGTCACCGTGGGAAATCCACCATCCGGATTCGCCTGCGCGTCCTGAAGATAGCTCAGCCGATAGCTGTTCTGGATCAGGTTGCCGGTGCCAAAACCCAGCGCAAACACCGCCGCCAGGGCCGCAGGCGTGGTCGGGGGCGTGATGGCCGCAAACTGCGGCGCCGGAGGCGTCAGGCTGAAGAGGGCGTACTGGGGAAGCAGCCCTTCCGAGTACAGCTGGCTGCGTGTCATCGTGGTGGGCAGCAGGGTCTGGATGCCGGTCGCATACGGCGGTTCGAAGACCTCGCTGGGATCCGCATAGATATTTCCGTATGCGGCCTGATAGGCGGTCAGAAGCAGCGTTGTGGAGATCGGCGCACCGCCGTTGACGTCGCCATAGAACACGGCATCGGCGAAGGCAGCCAGGGCGTACGGTCCGGACATCGGCGCCGAGGCCGTCACCGTCATGCCGGCCGCCTGCATGGCGCGATGGGTGGCCATGGCCACATAGCCGCCCTGGGAGTAACCGGTGATGAACAGTTTGCCGCTGTCCCGGGTCAGCGTCGCCGACACCAGTGGCAGCGCGGTGCGCGCCGCCTTCAGCGCGTCCATCATGTCCTTTGATTGCTGCTCGGCGATCAGGTACGGATGATAGGTCAGTGTCGAGGTGTCATAGCCCGCGTAATTGGGTGCCACGACGATATAGCCTTGCGAGGCGAATACCGCCGCCAGCGCCAGCGGCTCATCATTGCTCAGGTCCGCCATGCTGAAATTGCGGTCCGTGGAGGTGCCATGGGCATACTCGACAATGGGACGCGAACCGGTACAGGTGCTGCCCAGACCGCTCGGCACCATCAGCGCGCCGGAGGCCGTGGTGGGTTGATTCGCGCCATCCACGGTCTCGTACTCGATGGTATAGATCAGCACGTCGCACACCGGCGTGCCGCTCAGGGAAAGCAGCTGCTGATGGGTGGCCACATTGAGTTCCACCAACAGGCTCGGTGCCGTAACCGTCGACACCAGCTGTGCGGGACTTTGCAGCAAGGTTCCTTCCGGTGGCGGACCGCTCGTGATGCCGATCGAGGCCAACGCGCCGCCCACACTGTCCGCCCCGCATGCGCTCATCAGCGTCAGGCAACTCGCCGCGAAAAGCAGCCTTGTATGGATCATGAATGGTTCGCTGCGCAGCCCTGGTCCAGGTTGGACAGGCGACAGCGCAGTACGTTCCGTGCCCGGCACACCAGCCGCTTCGCCATGCGAGATCATGTCATCGCGCTCCGACAGGTCACTGTGCGTGTTGGTGACTGTACCGCCTGCCGACTGCAGGCACACACTTATCCTATGAATCATTCACCCGATCTTGATATCCGACTTGACGAGGCGCTGGATGAATCCTTCCCTGCCAGCGACCCGCCGGCGGTACATTCCATCGAAACCGAAACCTGGGTGAGGCGCGAAAGCCCTGCCCCGTCCCACGCTTTGCCGTATAGCGACAATCCCCTGCCGGCCAAGCCGAAGTTCCAATAATCGCGCCGTCGTTTTTCAGCGACGTAGGCAATCGCCTACAGGTTGCCAAGCTCTCGCCGGCGCGTGAGGATCTCGCCTCGATGGATTCGCGATGTGCGGACCCCGGATTTTCCTTCTGGCAGGGAGTGCGTATGTACCAGCTGATATTGACGGTGATGGTGAGCTTTGGTGGGCCGGTCGCGGACGTGGATGGTCATGGAGTAGCCATGGTTACGCAGCGTTATGTCGTCGCCGTGCAGGGCTTTGCCACCAAGGAGGAATGCATAAATTTCGAGGGACAGGGTTATACAAGCCTCGAAAGTTCCCTCACCAGTACCTTCGGTACCCAGACCAAGGTCACCCCGGAAACGACCCCACGTTGCCAGGCGCAGCCGGCTGAAACCACCGCCAGTAACTAAGGGGCAAATGCGGGCGGGAACACCTGCAGTTCGGGGTGGCACCCAAGGGGGTGTATTCAATTGAAGGCGCTGCCAATCCTCGCCCGGGGACCTGCGGCGAGCCGAAAATGACCGGCCATGCCGCCATCGCTGCGGCTGCGCCCGCACCCGGGGGACATGAGCCAATCCAGGGGCCCTAGCGCCGCCGGAGCGCCCCCGGGCGCTTCGCGCCCTTGTCCCAGGGCCAAATCCACCGTTAACATGGCCTAGTCACGTTATACAACGTCAACTAGAACGGTAACCGGGCGCCCCCGGTGAAGCCGGGCGCCTGAATCATCGTGTATACAGTACGTCTCGCCGGCTTACCGACCGGTCTGCGAACTACCTAATGCTTGGCCTGATCCGCTACTTGTTCGATCGTCGAATGAGGCCCCTGCGCCATTCGATCACGGCGGTATATGCGCTGTTGCTGGTCATCAATGTGGTGGTATGGGTCTGGGCGTTCCTGACCTTTCGGCAGCAGCCGGTATTGCTTGGCACCGGCCTTCTGGCCTATGGCTTCGGCCTGCGGCACGCCGTGGACGCGGACCATATCGCCGCCATCGACAATGTCACCCGTAAGCTGATGCAGGAGGGCCAGCGCCCGGTCACGGTGGGGTTCTTCTTTGCCATGGGTCACGCCACGGTGGTGATCCTGGCGGCCGCAGGCATCGCGCTGACCGCCGCGGCCCTGCACTTCGATCAGGCAAAAAGCGTGGGCGGCATCATCAGCACGTCGGTGTCGGCGCTGTTCCTGTTTGCGATCGCGGTAATGAACCTGCTGATTTTCTTCTCCGTGTGGAAGACCTTTCGGCACGTACGCGGCGGTGGCGAGTTCGTCGAGGAGGACTTCGACCTGTTGTTGAACAAGCGTGGGTTCGCCTCGCGGTTGTTTCGGCCGCTGTTTGCTCTCATCCGCAAGAGCTGGCACATGTTCCCGCTCGGCTTCCTGTTCGGTCTGGGCTTCGATACGGCCACGGAAGTCGCGCTGCTGGGTATTTCTGCCACCCAGGCCGCAAAGGGTGTCTCGATCTGGTCGATCATGGTATTTCCGGCGCTGTTCGCCGCCGGCATGTCATTGATCGACACGACCGACGGCATTCTGATGCTGGGGGCCTACGACTGGGCCTATGTGAAGCCGATCCGCAAGCTGTTCTACAACATGACGATAACGCTGGTGTCGGTGGTGATCGCCGTACTGATCGGTGGCATTGAGGCACTGGGCCTGCTGATGAGTAAAATGCAGCTCTCCGGACCGTTCTGGACTGTCATCAGCGAACTAAACAGCAATTTCAACAATCTCGGATTCATCATCATCGCCATTTTCATCATCGCCTGGGCGGCCTCGGTCGTGGTCTACCGGTACAAGGACTACGACCGGCTGGAAGTGAAGAAATCTGCGAATTCCTAGGCCACTACCACTATTACCGCCGGCCTCCCGATGACACCTACCATTACCGCCTTTGCACGATCGCCCGATCGCGGCCGCGGATTGGCGCGTGACATGCGCGTGCGCTGGGCGCTCGAAGAAGCCGGCCAGCCTTACGAGGTTCGTCTTGTTTCCTTTGAGGCGATGAAGGGCGCGGGGCATCTGGCGCTTCATCCCTTCGGGCAGATTCCGACCTACGAAGAAGGCGCTCTTGCTCTGTTCGAATCGGGGGCGATCGTATTGCATATCGCGCAGCGCCATCCAAACCTGCTGCCCGAGGATGCGAATGCGCGGGCGCGCGCGATCAGCTGGATGTTTGCCGCGCTCAACACGGTCGAGCCACCAATCCTTGATCTCGCAAACACCAGGATCCTGGAGAGCGACAGGCCCTGGTACGAGCAGCGCCTGCTGATAGTCAAGGATCGCATCCGTGACACGCTGGGTAGACTTTCCGGTCGCCTTGGCGATGCCGACTGGCTCGATGGCGCCTTCAGCGCGGGTGACTTGATGATGGTATCGGTGCTGCTGCGGCTGAAAGCATCCGGCTTGCTTGACGAACAGCCGAACCTTGCCGCCTATGTCGGCCGCGGGGAAGCGCGCGCCGCCTACCAGCGCGCCTTCGCGGCTCAATTGGCGGTTTTCACCGGCAGCCCACCGACCGACTGACGTACACCAGCAAGAAGTAATTCAGCGGCTGCGAGCAGTCCCTTGCCACTCTGCTACGACCTCAGCCGTGGTCACGACTCGCCCCAATATGCCGCCCTCACCGGCAATACACCTGAGCATCGCCTCATGAAGCCCGGTATCGGCAGCGGCGCAGGCGTCGCCCACGGTCTGACACTCAAAGCCCCGATCCACCGCCTCGCGGAGCGTCGAGTGCACGCAAACGTCGGTCGTAACGCCGCTCAGCGTCAATGCCGTTACGCCCCAGGCACGGAGCACAAGCTCAAGGTCCGTGGCGTAGAAGGCGCCAAACCCAGGCTTGTCTATCACCACCTCGGAGGGCAAAGGCAACAGTTCATCAATGATCTCGTGCCCGGGCTCCCCCCGCACCAGCAGCCGACCCAGTGGACCACGACTGCCGATCGCCGCACCGACGCGAGCGGCCCGCCGCGCCTTGGCGGGATTGAGATCGGCGAGGTCCGGCCGGTGCCCCTCGCGGGTGTGAATGATGCGAATATCGGCCGCTCGCGCCGCCTCGAGCAGACGCCTCACATTGGGAATCGGCGCGCGCAAGACTTCCACATCAACCCCGCTTTGGCCGATGTATCCCCTGGGATCAAGGAAATCGCGCTGCATGTCGATCACGACGAGCGCAGTAGTGGCCGAAGAGTTCATACCGCGGTCAGGAACGAAACGCCCACGGCGCCGAGAAACCCGTTTGCACGGTCCTCGCCACCGCCCACCGAACCATAGTCCTCCGCCAGGACTCGCGCGACCCGGTGACGGTGGTAATTCACGATCAGATCGCGACACGGTATGACCTGCGGATCATGTGTGCCGTAGAGCTCCCGATGCAGGGCCGGCAACTCGTACCAGGACACCCCGGTCTTGGTGTGATGCGCATTGTGATAGGGAAAATTCAGCACCAGCAGATTAAGCCACGGCCAGCGGATCGCCACCAGGTTCGAGTAGGTGTTCTCGTACTCATAGCGGCGAGTGCGGCGCGGATCCGGGGGCGCCGCCGTCAGCGATTGCGACGGAAACACCTCGTAGGTGTGCTGAAAGGCGTCCATGAAGCGCAGCACATGCACAAATATGAGATAGGCAATGGCATACAGCAGCAGTGCTTTCACCGAAACCAGTGCCAATGCGCACCAAAACACCACTCGCACCATCAGCAGGCTCACGGTGCGCACCCGGGCGCGCACCGTCCCGTGGCGAAATGGCGCCACCACGATCATGGCCCGCATCAGCAACTCCACAAACGGAATGTAGGCCCATTCAAGCCCCAGCACGGACCGACGAACCCAAACCGGCGCACGCTTCAGCACCGCACGATAATCGAAGGTCACCACATCGAGCCGATCGGTGTGATGGCGCAGATGCTTCATCTTCAGTCTCTGATAGTCAGCCAGGCATGCGCCGTTCAGCCAGCTCATCAGTATGCCCAGGCGATCGTTGGACACGATGCGCGCGAACACCGTCTGATGGGCGCATTCGTGAATCATGTATCCCGAACAGATGAGGGTATGTGCGGTCAGCAATACTCCGACGACGTTCAGCAGGATCTCGGGGCGCGTGAGCAGCCAAACACCGAGCCCCCAGCCCCCGAGCGTGTACCCAATCATGACGGCATGGGGCCAAGCCCCGGCTCGCCGAAACAGGCCATTCATTGGAGTCCTCCCGCTTGCGCCTGTAATGCGGTCACGAAGGAGGCGTCGTAGGTGGCCTCAATCGGGGGCAGCTTCTGGATCTGCCCCTCTCGCTTCAGAATCCCACCGATGATATTGCCGCTGGCGTGGAACGACGGCAGTACCGAGGCCTTTTTGAACACATCGCCGAGCTGCGCCAGGTGCGGATTCTCGACGTTCAGCAGCTGTGCCTTGACGTCCGCAACGCTGATCCCGAGCGCTTTGCCGATGATGACAGCGGCTTGATCGGGTTGCCGGCCCATGAAATCCAACCCATCCAAGCCACCGCGAATCAGCGCCTGGATCATCTTGGGGTTCTTGGCAATCGTATCTTCCCTGAACGCCAGC
>Ga0210385_10003009_pt1 | contig 10104 bp, 8 predicted proteins | sample IncBWH26OmetaG_FD_160107 | JGI IMG/M metagenome (GOLD analysis project Ga0210385, IMG submission 160107) | Forest soil microbial communities from Barre Woods Harvard Forest LTER site, Petersham, Massachusetts, United States - Inc-BW-H-26-O ...
CGGCGACCTTCTGGTAGTCGTCGTAGAGCTTTTGGCCGTCCGCGTCATGCTCCACGGTCTGGCCATGATCGAAGAAATTGCGGATGGGAATTTTGGAGGCGAGGGTTGGGGCGCCGCCGACGTGGTCAATGTGATAGTGCGTGATCAGCAGGTCGTCAATTTGGGAGACGCCCGCTTCCTTGGCGACGGCCGCGATGCGCGATGCGTCGCGGTCGCCGGGCCAGCCGGTGTCTACCAGCACGCTCTGGCCGGACGGGGTGACGAAAAGAGTTGCTTGGCCGCCTTCGACGTCTATGAAGTAGATGGCGAGGTCTTTCACCTGACCGAAGAGCGGCGCGGCCGCCAGCGCGATCAAAGCCGAAACGATTACCGCGAGGCATGAATTCCTGAGTACCATTGAGCTTCCTCAACGAGCCGAAGTGAAACTGGTGGCGACATCCTAACCCTCGATTCGGAAGATTACAAAGAGATTGCGCGCGGACGGTTGGAAGGGCTGGCTGCATACATTTTCTTGTGTATTTCACAAAATAAGGGCTAAGGTAACATGCACTCGGAGCCGCCTGCGCAAACGCGCGGGACGTTGATTCGAGCTCCACGGGCCAAGTGGAAGACAGCATAAAAGGAGAACAAGATGGCGTCCGGAGAATCCGATTTTCTCGCTCAAGAAGAAAAAGTGCTCACGGCTGTGGCGGAATCCATTGGCTCGACGATCGGCTCGCTCTCGGCTGCGGCCACGAACGCGGCGAGCAAGCTTATGCCGAAGCCGGCGACGCGGCGGCGGGCGGTGAAGCGCGCGAAAAAAGCCGTGCGCGCCGGCGCGAAGAAGGTGAAGGCCGGCGCGAAGAAAGTGAAGATCGCTGCGAAGAAGGGCCGGAAGGAAGCAAAGTCCGCATTGCGCAAGACGGCGAAGAAAGTGCGCAAGGCGCGGCGTTCGATTAGTCGCTGAGGCGGGCGATACGGCGCGAGGTAAGTGCGGCCGGGTCTCGGAGTCCGTGTGGCAAGTGCCAAATCGGCACTTCAGCGGCTGAGGGCCTGCGGAAAAATGTCGAATGAAGCCAGGTGCTCCTCGAAGCAGGCCTGCGCCGCACCTACCCTTTCTTCGTCAGGGCGACGGCGGCGCTCATCTTCTTTTTCAGGTTTTCCCAGCCCTTCCGAGTCTGTGTCGCAACTGCAAAGTCCGTACTTCAGCGGCTGAAGCCGCATTGATTCCGCGGGAGTCACGTCGTGGCTAAAGCCACGACCCACAAAGATCATCGAGTTGCGACACAGACTCTTACGGGCTGGGCTAAGTTGTGCCGCTCCGGGTAGTATCTCAGTTTGAAATTTTGTCTCTATTGTCGATACTATTAACTTTTTAAAATATTGTGATGAAAAAATCGCTTGTCTTTTTCTGTGTAGGGCCGGTTTTGATATTCGTTGGAGTTTTACAAATCCAGAACGTTCGCCGCGCATTAAAGACTGGAGTAATTGCACTCGGGGCCGGAGATACATCGCGCATGCGGGCAATCGATCGAAACAAAAACCCCTTCTTATACCATCTCAATTTCTGGCCCTGCTTATTTGCCGCCATAGTTCTGCCTATCTTAGGAATTGGCTCCATTGGTTACGGAATATTCTTGCTGGTCAATCCATAATTGGCCTGTTTAGCTGCTAGAAATTTCAACCTGAGCCACTACCCCGCGCCGATGGCGCTGGCTTTTTGATGGTGATCGTGCTTCCTTCGTTTTTATGGCATGGCTAAGAATCGAGCCGTGATGGAAAACCGAGGTTCCGACACAGACTCTTCAATCTGCCGGGTCGGCCACTCCCATTTTTGAGAGACGGTATCGCAGCGCGTTGCGCGAGAGGCCGAGCGCACGCGCGGCCTGGCTTTTGTTCCCCTCGGCCTTGCGCAGAGCCTCGCGAATCATTTCGTCCTCCCACTGTTCGAGCGTCATGCCTTCAGGAAGGCCGCTAGACGCCTCGGTGGCCGCGCGCTGACGCGGCTTATCGAGATGGATGTCGTCCACATCGAGAGTGGAACCCGCCGAGAGAGTGACGGCTCGCTCGATCACGTTTTGCAATTCGCGGACATTTCCCGGCCAGTGATGGTCGATGAGGATTTTCATCGCGGCCGGCGTGATGCTCCCCAGCTTCTTTTCCGATTCCTGAGAAAATTTCAGCAGGAAATAATTGGCTAACGCCGGGATATCGTCTTTGTGTTCGCGCAGGGGCGGAATGTCGATGGCGACGACGTTGAGGCGGTAGTACAAATCTTCGCGGAAGGTGCCTTCTTCGAGCGCGGCGCGCAGATCGCGATTGGTAGCGGCGATGAGGCGCACGTCCACTTTGATGGTCTTGGTGCCGCCAAGGCGTTCGAACTCGCGCTCCTGCAGCACGCGCAGCAGCTTCACCTGGATCGCGGCCGGGACGTCGCCGATTTCGTCGAGAAAAAGCGTGCCTTTGTCGGCTAGTTCGAATTTTCCCGGCTTGCTCGTCGCCGCGCCTGAAAACGCGCCTTTTTCGTAGCCGAAAAGTTCGCTCTCCAGCAGCGTCTCCGGGATCGCGGTGCTATTGATCTTAATGAACGGCCCATGGGCACGATGCGAGTGCTCGTGAATGGCGCGTGCAATCAGGTCCTTTCCGACGCCGCTTTCGCCGCCAATCAGAACGGTGGAATTCGAGGGCGCGACGCGTTCGACCAGGGCGAGCACGGCCTGCATCTTGTCACTGCGCGCCACGATGTTTTTATATTCGTAGCGGCGGCCAAGTGCCTCGCGGAGTGAACGATTTTCTTCGCGAAGCTGGTGAGTGGCCAGTTCCTTGCGGATCACGAGGATCAACTCGGCGAGCGAAAACGGCTTCAACACGTAGTCGCTGGCGCCGGCTTTCATCGCGTCCACCGCGGACTCAACGGTGCCGTAAGCCGTCATCATGATGACCGGGACATTGGCGTTGATATTTTTTACTTCGTGCAGAAATTCGAGGCCGGTCATGCCGGGAAGTTTGAAATCGGTCACAATCAGGTCAAAGGTCTGCTTGTTGAGCAGGTCGAGCGCGGTCTCCGCGTCCGGCGCCGAACTTGTGACGAAGCCGTCTTCCATGAGCTGCAGCTCGACCAGGCGGCGCAGCTTGGCTTCGTCTTCGACCACGAGAATCGATTGTTTTTCGCGGCTCACGTTTTCGCTGTTCCTTGACTGACACCGGGACTGACTGCGACGGCTTGCGGCGCGGACGGTTGGCCGTCCGGCAGGAAGACCGTGAAGCGTGCGCCGCGTTCGGTATTTGGATCGAGACGAATCCAGCCGCGGTGTTCGTCAACGATTTTGGCAACAATCGACAGGCCGAGTCCAACGCCGTCCTTTTTCGATGTGATGAAAGGATTAAAAATCTGCTCTCGCATTTCGGGTGAGATGCCGGGGCCGGTGTCTTCCACGGTGACGAGCACGCCGTCCGAGCCGTTGGACGAATCGCGCGCGGCGGAGAGGCGCAGCATCCCGCGGCCGTCCATCGCCTGATAGGCGTTGGTGATGAGATTCGAGAACACGCTTTCGCAGAACCTTTCGTCGACATAGACGGGCGGCAAGCCGGACGCGTATTGGCGTTCGATGGTGACGTGCGCGTCCGGCATCTGCGCGCGGACCGATTCGGCGGCGCGGTCGACGATTTCGGTGATTTGCAGCGGCTGAAGTTCCAGGCGCAACGGGCGCGCGAAATCGAGAAAGCGCGCGACGAGAGCATTGAGACGATTCACTTCGCTCGAGATGTAGCCGGCGAGTTCAGCAGCGAGCGGCTGCGCATCTTGCAATTTTTGCGCGAGCATTTCCGCGGAACCTTTGATCACGCCGAGCGGATTACGAATTTCGTGCGCCAGTCCGGCGGAGAGCTGACCCAAGGCGGCGAGGCGTTCGGAACGGCGCGCTTCGGCTTCGGCGCGGCGGAGCTGGCGATTCGTCTCTTCGAGTGTCCCTGAAAGCGTTTTCTGGATGGCAGCCTGGCGGCGATTTTCGACAGCGAACCGGTTCACAAGGATTGCAATGAGGAAAAAAAACGGAATCCGGATGGCGAGGACAGAGTAGTTGTCCTTCCACGTTAATTCGCTCAGGCCGTAATACCGCATGACCGGTATGAGCAGGGAGCAGTAGGCGAGACTGGAAAGCGAGGCCCAGCCCAGAGTCGCGAGCGGGCCGAAATACATCGCGGCCGTTATCGCGGGTAGGTAGTAGATGGGCCAATAGATGCTATTAATCGCTAGGTCGCCTGTGTGATAGAGCAGAATCGTGGCAAGTGCGGTCTTTACCAAAACGCTCAACGTCGCGCCGGCTCGCGGCAGCCAGATGACCAGGCGGCCTTCGAGAACCTGAAACAAACCAATCGCAAGGAGGATGAGTTGTTTATGAATCTCGTCAATCGGGGGCAGTAAGACAAGCGCAAGGATGAAGATTAGCCAGACGACGTCGATCCAATTGAAGGGCGATTGTTTGCGATCAGGCATCTGTGGCGCGAGTCTCCGGCAATTGTTGAGACAGCACGAATCTAGCACGAAGCGACCACTTCGGGGTGCGGTGCGGATTGTCAGGAAAGAAGGGGAAATCTATTCACCGGCGAGGACGGATTCGGCCTGGTCGATCAGGAGCGAGGCTGCGTCTGGTACATTCGCGTCGCGTCGCGCACGATTCCGGTCGAGCGCTCGTCCGATCAGCACCACGCAGGGCGCTTCGAGCTGCGGCGCGGCATCGATTGCGCCGAGAGTTGTCTCGCGATGGCGCTGGTGGCGCGTGGTGGCACGCGAGACGATGATCGCGGGCGTATCCGCAGCGACGCCGGCCGCGAGGAGTTCGTCGCGGAGGCCGGCGAGGCCGTGGCCGGGCATGTAGATGATGAGCGTGGTGTCGTTGCGCGTGAGGCCGGACCAGTCTTCTTTTGGCGCGGGCTTTTGTGCCTCGTTGGCTTCGGCTTCTTTAGTAGCAACATCATCGGTGGCGTGATGCGCGCTGGCAATCAGCAGGCGCGAGGCTGTGCGGCGGTCGGTGAGAGACATTCCGAGCGAGGCCGCGGCGGCGACGCCCGCCGTGATGCCGGGGACGATTTCGAAGTCGACGTTCGCGGCTTCGAGCGCGTCCAATTCCTCACCCAAGCGGCCGAAGATCGCCGGGTCTCCGGATTTGAGGCGAACCACAGCGATGCCTTCGCGTGCGGCGCGGATCATTCGCTCGTTGATCTCGGCTTGCGTGATGCGTTTTGCGCCGCAGCGTTTGCCGACGTTGATGATTTCGGCCTGCGGGCCGGCGAGCGCGACGACTTCCGCGGGCACCAGGTCGTCATGAAGGACGAGCTTTGCCTCGCGCAACAAGCGGTGCGCCTTCAGCGTGAGCAGTTCGGGATCGCCCGGACCCGCGCCGACGAGATAAATTTTGCCGTGCTTCGGCTTTGGCATGTACTGAGGCTCAATCAAGTCTCCCATTACGGCGTGAAAATAAAAAGCCCGCTGCGGTGCGGTGTCCGCCAGGCGACGAATTGTTTGCTTCCCGCGAACTCCTATTCGAGAATGGGGCAGCGCGAAAAGGCGCGCGTGCGGGCGTGAGCGATGGCCGGACACTATTTTGAATTTCGCGGAGTTTCCAAGGCGTTCGGCGAGCACGAAGTGCTCAAGGACGTGAGTTTTTTCGTCGAGCCGGGCGAGACGGCCGTGATCATGGGCCGCAGCGGCGTGGGCAAATCCGTGTCGTTGAAACTCCTGCTCGGATTTCTGGAGCCTGACGAGGGCCGCATCATTGTTGCCGGCAAGGACGTGACCGGCTGGAGCGAAGCGCAATTTTCCGAGATTCGCCGCAAGGTGACGATGGTGTTTCAGTCCGGCGCGCTTTTCGATTCGCTCACAGTGGCCGAAAATGTGGCGTTCCCGCTGACGAGCCGCGGCGACTCGTTTGACGAAGCGGCCGTGGACGCGAAGGTGAAAGAGCTGATGGAGATGCTCGAAGTTGCGCAGTTTGCTGACCGGCTGCCGGCGGACCTGAGCACGGGAACGAAGCGTTCGGTAGCGATCGCGCGGGCGCTGGCCGAGTCTCCGGACGCGATTCTTTACGATGAGCCGACGACCATGGTCGATCCGCTGATGGCTGCGCATATGAGCGACCTGATCCTGCGGCTCAAGGAGAAATTTCACAAGACAGCGATTGTGGTGACGCATGACACTCACCTGGCGAAGAAGCTGGCCGACCGCGTGATTTTCCTGAGCGACGCACGCGTGGAATTTTTCGGCACTTGGGCCGAACTCACCGCTTCAAAAGATCCCTACCTCCGCAATTTCCTGATGCAGGACGAATTGGTTCCCGAACTGGACGCCACCGCGTGAGTCATCCTCCGACGAGCGACCCCAAGAGCCAGCTTCGTCGCGTGATGGGACTTTGGGACGTACTGCTTTTCAACATTGCGGCCGTACTCGGTCCGCGCTGGATCGCGGCCGCGGCGCACAACGGGCCTTCGTCGATGAGCCTGTGGATTTTGGCGGCCCTGCTCTTTTTTGTTCCCACGGCATTTGTGGTCCTCGAGCTTTCCACTCGTTTTCCGCGCGAGGGCGGGGTGTACGCGTGGTCGAAGGAAGCTTTCGGCGAGTTTCACGGCTTCGTGGCGGGCTGGACCTATTGGGTCTACACATTTTTCTACTTTCCCGGCTTGCTGTGGGCTAGCGCCGCAATGGGAGCATACGTCTTCGGTTCGGCTGGAACGCGCCTCGCGAACAACACACCTTTTCTGATGGCCGGCTCGCTCGGGCTCCTGGGAATTGCGGTCGTGCTGAACATCATCGGGCTGGACATCGGCAAATGGCTGCAAAATGCCGGCGGTATAGGCACCTACGTTCCCATGGTGATGCTGATCGGGCTGGGCGGCTACTTCTGGTACACGCGCGGCCCGGCCACGCACTTCACGCTGCACAACATGATGCCGGTGTGGAATTGGGACACGGTGAATTTCTGGCCGCAGATCGCCTTCGCATTTACGGGACTCGAGCTGGTGGCGGCGATGAGTGAAGAGATTCGCGATCCGCGCAAGACTTTTCCGCGTGCGATCTTCGGATCGGGCATTTCGATCGCGGTTCTTTATATGGCTGGAACGGTTGCGGTGCTTGCGTTGCAAAATCCCGACGCCGTCGATCCCAAGAGCGGCGCGTTCGGAGCCATCGCCGCGGGATCAGCCGTGCTGGGCATCGGATTTTTCGGCGTTATTGCGGCCAGTTTAAATGCGGCCGGCAGTGCGGGTGGGATCGGCACCACCGTCGCGGGCGTATCGCGCATCCCGTTTGTGGCAGGCATTGACCATTACATGCCGGCAGCCTTCGGCAAAATCCATCCTAAATGGCGCACGCCATGGGTTTCGATTCTCGTCCAGGCCGGGATTTCCTGCACCATTCTGGTGCTGGTGAAGCTGAACGAATCGGCGAACAGCGCCTATCAGATTTTGGTCGATGCCGCGACGATCCTGAACTTCATTCCGTTCCTCTATATGTACGCGGCGGCGATCAAGCTGGCCGGACGCCCCGACCGCAGCGGGAACAAGAACGCCGTGCTGATTCCCGGCGGGCGAATTGGTGTGTGGCTGGCTGGCTCATTGGGATTCGTCGTCGTGCTGCTGGGCATCGCGCTTTCGCTGGTGCCGCCGGGCGAGAGCGTGAATAAGTGGATGTTCGAAGGGAAGCTGGTGGGCGGCACGGGTTTGTTTGTGTTGATCGGACTGATGCTTTATTGGCGCGGCTCGCGGCAGAAGAGCACGGCGGCGGCCTAAAGAGAATTTCAGTCCGCGGTCCGGCGGCGTTTCAAAAACCCTGTTCAGCCAGTTCCTTCACGCTCAACTGTGTTGCGCGCTCCGGCTTCTTTGAATTGGCGAGAAGGCTTTCCACGTATTTTGCGAGGATGTCCACTTCCAGGTTCACGGCAGAGCCTTCTTTCAGCGCGTGGACATTCGTGCGCCGATGCGTGAAGGGAATCACGGCGATGTGGGCGACGCCGTTGTCCCAACGCGCCACAGTGAGGCTGATGCCTTCGATGGCGATGGAGCCTTTTTCGGCGACGTAACGGCGAAGATTCTCGGGGACGCGAATCGAGAGCCACCAATTGTCGCCTTCGGGCGTGAGGGCGGTGACGCGGCCCACGCCGTCCACGTGGCCCTGAACGAAATGGCCGCCGAGGCGCGCGCCTGCGGCGAGCGGGCGTTCGAGATTGACCGGATCGCCTGATTTCATTTCGCCAAGCGACGTGCGGCGGAGAGTTTCGCCCGAGAGGTCGGCGTCAAAATGGCTGGCGCTGAAGTTTACGACGGTAAGGCAGCAGCCGTTGACGGAAATGCTGTCACCCTGTTTTATTTCCGCGGCGATTTCCCGCGCGGCGGAGAGATCGACGCGCAGCTTGCCGCCGTCTGAATGAGTCTCGAGTGACGCGACCCTGCCGATTTTCTCAATAATGCCGGTGAACATTGTGATCAGCCTCTATTGTAATGCGATTGCCAATCGTTCAGCGTTTGCGGCGGCCGTTTTTGCGGCCTTTGTAGATGTCCTTGTAGACATCGCGAAAATAGCCTTCGACCAGAATATCCGGTTCGTAAGATTCGACGGTCAGGTTCGTGAGCGCGGCCAGGTGCGCAAGCTTTTTGGCGGTGGTGCGAGCCAGCGGTACGCCGTCCGCTCCGATGAATTTCGGCGCGTAGAAGAGCGCCACTTTGTCGACGACTCCCGCCGCGAGCGCCGCGCCGTTCACTTCGGCGCCTGCTTCGATCAAGAGATTCACGATCTGGCGCTGTCCGAGATCGCGGATGACAAAATTAAGATCGACGTGTTCGCCATTGGGCGGCACGTGAATCACTTCGACGCCGACGCTGGTGAGCGCGCGTGCGCGAGGCGAATCGACCGGCTGCGTGGTGTAAACGAGCACGTCCCCCTTGCCGCTTAGAACGAGCTGTGATTTCAGCGGCAGGCGAAGCTGCGAATCGAGCACCACGCGGACCAGGCTACGACGGCGGCGCTCGCCGCTGCGGTCCGTGAGTTGCGGATTATCGGCAAGGATGGTGCCGATGCCTGTGAGCAGCGCGTCTGCGCGATGGCGAATGCGTTGCGCAGCGGCGCGCGCGGCTTCGCCGGTGAGCGGAGTCGTCTCCGTGGCGCGCACGGCGATCTGGCCGTCCAGCGTGGAGGCGGATTTCAGCGTAACGTAAGGAATACCGGTGGTGACCCACTTGGCGAAATCTTCGTTCAGCGTTTTCGCTTCATCCGCACAGAGGCCGACGTTGACGCTAATGCCCGCGCGCTCCAGCTCGGCGTAACCCTTCCCGGTGACGGCAGGGTTCGGGTCCTCCATCGCTCCATACATCTGCTTGATTTTTGCCGAGATCAGCGCGGCAGTGCAGGGCCCCGTGCGCCCGGTGGTGCAGCACGGTTCGAGATTCGTATAGAGCGTGGCGCCCCAGGCCTTTTCGCCCGCCTGGCGAAGCGCGATGATTTCGGCGTGGTCGCGCTCTTCGTAACGGTGGAATCCTTCGCCCACGATCACGCCGTGTTTCACCAGCACCGCGCCGACCATCGGATTCGGATGCGCGAGCGCGACTCCCTGTCGCGCCAGTTCGAGCGCACGCATCATGGACTGCCTGTCCTGCTCGGCGAACTTTGTGGTGAAGCTAATCGAAGAGCGAGTCGACATAAGTTTGCGCGTCGAAAGGCACGAGGTCGTCAATCTGCTCGCCGGTGCCGACGTAGCGAATCGGCAGGTTCAGCTCGCGCGCAATCGCGATCACGATGCCGCCTTTGGCTGTGCCGTCGAGTTTGGTGAGGACGATGCCGGTAACGCCGGCCGTGTTCCAGAATTCACGCGCCTGATTGAGGCCGTTCTGGCCGGTGGTGGCGTCGAGCACGAGTAGGACGTCATGCGGCGCACCGGGCACTACTTTGGCGGCGGTGCGCTTCATCTTGTCCAGCTCGGCCATCAGATTGGATTTATTGTGCAGCCGGCCGGCGGTATCGACGATCACCAGATCGGCTTGGCGCGCGCGCGCGGCGGAGAGCGCGTCAAAAATCACGGCGGAAGGGTCAGCTCCGGATTTCTGCTTGATCACTTCGCTGACGGAGCGGCGTCCCCAAAC
>Ga0210385_10003011_pt1 | contig 10097 bp, 5 predicted proteins | sample IncBWH26OmetaG_FD_160107 | JGI IMG/M metagenome (GOLD analysis project Ga0210385, IMG submission 160107) | Forest soil microbial communities from Barre Woods Harvard Forest LTER site, Petersham, Massachusetts, United States - Inc-BW-H-26-O ...
ATACGGTCGCATGGTCGGTGTCGCCGTCGCTGCTGACGGCTCACTGCTGATCTCCGACGACGGCCAGAAGCTGATTTGGCGCGTGTCATATGAATCGGAACCGTCGCCCGCACATTAGACTGATTCAAACGCTTCACACCGCTTCCAGCTTCGACCGGTCCGTTTTTTGACAACACTCGCCGTCAAGTTCGCTACCCGGTGGCCGAGACGGGATAAAATATCCGGGTCGGGGTAATCCATTCATGTCTACAGCTGCAACGAACGTAGGGACGCTGATCGTGAGGAAGCACGCGTACTTTGTGGGATTCGTGTTGATTACCAGCCTCGCGTTTTTCAAGCCGTTAAGCGCACTGGTTTCCTATTCGCTCAACGACGCATCCAGTTCGCACATCGTGCTCATCCCGTTCGTCTCTTTTTTTCTGCTTTATTTCGAAAGGGAATCGATATTCGCGAATGCGTCCGCCAGCACCGGCCTGGGGATCGGCCTGGCGGCCGTGGGATTGATTCTCTTCCTGATGGGCAGTCGAGGTCCGATACCGCGAGAAGGTCATTGGTCGCTGTCGGTGGAAGTCCTCTCCGTAATTCTGGTATGGATCGCCGGTTTTCTTTACTTCTACGGCGAGGCGGCATTCCGGGCGGGCTCCTTTGCGCTGCTGTTTCTGCTGCTGATGGTCCCGCTCCCTGATCCGATTTTGAATTGGATCATCTATGAGTTGCAGGAGGGCTCGACCGAAATTGCATATCTCCTTTTCCAGGCTGCCGGCACACCCGTCTTGCGCCATGGCTTTCAATTGTCATTGCCCACGGTCACGATCGAAGTAGCTCAGGAATGCAGCAGTATTCGCTCCAGCGTAGCGCTCTTTATTACTTGTTTGCTCGCCGCCCATTTGTACCTTCAGACGGGCTGGAAGAAATTGGTTTTGGCTCTCTTGACGTTTCCGTTGTCGCTTCTCAAGAATGGGATCCGGATTGCCACTTTGACGCTGCTGAGTATTTATGTGGACCCGAGTTTCTTGACCGGCAGGCTTCATCACGAGGGAGGGGTGGTTTTTTTCCTCTTGGCCCTGTTGATCTTCTTGCCCGTATTTTGGTGGATGGAAAAGTCCGATCGACGCCGCCCGCCCGTAGATGTCGTTACGTGAGAGGACGATAGCCATCGATAGAGTCAACGTGCTCGTTATTGGCGGCGGTGTGGTGGGCTGCGCGATCGCACGCGAGCTGTCCTCGCATTGGTGCGATGTATTTCTGCTGGAAGCACTGCCCAAGCTTGCCATGGGCGCGAGTTCGCGCAACAGCGGGGTGATTCACTCGGGCTTGTATTACGCTCCGGGTTCTTTGAAAGCGCGGCACTGCGTGCGCGGGAATCAACTGACCTACGAATTCTGCGCCGCGCACAACGTTCCTCATCGCAACATCGGCAAGATCGTTGTCGCGTCCTCGCACGACGAGGAACCGACACTGGCCGCCCTCGTCGAAACGGGCCGCCAGAACGGCGTCGAAGGCCTGCGCGTAATCGATGGTGCGGCGATCCGTGCCCGCGAGCCTCACGTCGCCGGAGTGCAGGCGATTGAAGTTCCGTCAACGGGCATTGTCGCCAGCGAAGAGCTCGTGAAGGCCTACGCCCGGGTTTCGACCGATCAAGGCGCCCACGTCGTCACGAACGCACGAGTCGAGAGCCTCCAACCGCTGGGGGACGGCGTTCGCGTAACCAGCTCCGTCGGCGAAATCGAAGCCCGTTGCGTCATCAACAGTGCGGGGCTCTTCTCCGACGAGCTGGCGGCCATGCTCGGATCGAAAATGGCGCGACATCGGATCTACCCGGTACGCGGAGAATACTGCGAATTCGCGCGGGATAAGCAGGACTGGATTCGTGGATTGGTTTACCCCTTGCCTCATACGGACGGTGTAAGTCTCGGGGCACATTTCACGAAGACGCTCTGGGGAGGTGTCCTCATTGGTCCTACCGCGCGGTACATTGACGACAAGAACGATTATGAAAAAGACCGCCAGCCGACGGAGTATTTTGCCAAACTCGCTCAGATCCTGCTTCCCGGCATGCAAGCGTCCGATCTGATCCCGGCCTACTCCGGCATTCGAGCCAAGCTGATTCCGCCGCCCACGAACGCGGGAACCTCTTTTACGAAATCCGCGGCCGATTTCATCATTGAGCGCGATCCGGAATTCCCCGCCGTCATACAGCTGATGGGCATCGAATCGCCCGGCCTCACTTCCGCTCCCTCCATCGCCGAACACGTTCGCGGACTCGTCGCCGAGATCCTGGCCTGATCCCAAACCGGCCTCTCACACAGGTTGTCGGGGAATTTCCTAGGGTCAGGGTATGGTTACGGAAATTTCGTTCGACGGGGCACTCTCGACGTTGTTTGAATCCACCGATGTCACGGCGTAGTAGTACGTTTGACCATCCGCGACGCTGGTGTCGGTATACGTCGTCGCGGTGATGGCTGCGACAAAGAGTCGGGAAGTGGTGGACGCGGAAGCACCGCGGTAGACGAAATATCCAGTGACTTGCGATTCGCTGGGTTGCCAGTTCAGCGCCACAGAATGCTGGACCGCCGGCGCCGCAGTGCCCGTTCCAGTCAGGGGAATACTGAGAGCCGCGTTCGACGCGTTGCTCGAAATCGAAAGAGTGCCCTGCGCGAGGGCCGCGGATGTCGGATCGAAACTCACCGAAATCGTGACCGAGCTATTCGGCGTCAGTGTCGCATTCGACCCGCCGCTTGCCTTGAAGGCTGCGCCGGTGATTGAAACCCCGGATATCGTGATGTTGGCACCGCCGGAGTTGGTCAAATTGATGGTTTTCGTTACCGGCGTTCCCACGGTCACACTGCCAAAAGCCACACTCGTCGCGCTCGCCGTAAGCTGTGAAGGTTCCGGTTCCGCGGCCGTACTGCTCTTGACCACGCCGGTGGCGGAGAGCGGTATTTGAACGACGGAGTTGCTCGCATTGCTCGAGATGGATAACGTACCTTGAACGGCTCCGCCCGCCGTGGGGCTGAACGTCACCGAAACCGTGGCCGTGCCGTTGGGATCGAGATTCGCGCTCGCGCCGCCCTTCGCGCTGAAGCCGGCCCCCGTCGCCGTCACGGCCGAAATCGATACGTTCGCCGTGCCCGCATCGGTGAGGGTAATCGATTTGGTGACCGGGCTTCCCACGGTCACGCTGCCGAAAGCCACGCTCGTCGCGCTCGGCGAAAGCTGAGAAGTCGGCGCGGTTACACCTGCGCCGGAAAGCGATATTTGAACGGGCGAGTTCGCGGCGTTGCTCGCGACGGTCAGCGTTCCGCTCGCGGCTCCCGTGCGTGCCGGTTCAAACTTCACGTTGATCGTGGCGGTCCCGTTGGGATTCAGCTTCACGTTCGTGCCGCCGCTCGCGCTGAATCCTGTCCCTTGAACGGTCACGGACGAAATGGCGAGGTCCGCGGTCCCCTGATCGGTCAGCACGATCGGCAAGGACGCCGCAGCTCCGACAGTCGCGTTGCCGAAATTCAAAGTTGTAGAGCTCGGTGAAAGTTCCGACGACGGCGCGATACCTGTGCCCGTCAGCGTGATGTTCATCTTCGGATTGGAGGCATCGCTCACAACCGACAGAGTTCCTTGCGCACTACCGGTGGCCGTCGGAACGAAATCGACCGAAATCGTCGTGGCTTGGTTCGGCGTCAGCGTCACCGCCGCGCCGCTTTTCACGCTGAAATTCGCGCCCGCGATTGAAATCGAGGAAATCGAGACATTGGAAGGTCCGGCGTCGGTCAGAACGACGGATTGCGTGGCGGGTGAACCCACGGCTACCCCCCCGAACCTCACGCTGCTCGAGCTGGGAGAAAGGGAGGAGGCTGCCTCGTCTCCGCTCGATGAGCCGCCGCCACCACCACCCAGAGGATTGCCTACCAGGCCGCAACCGGTGGTAGCGAGCAAGGCCAGCGAGACCGCCGCGGCGTACCATGCGGCCGCGAAACGGCGAACCGCATTTCTGCTGCGGCCAAGCGACAGGCTTTCTGATAGCGGTTGAGGAATAACAGCACTCCTGTGAGGCGCAACTCATTGTCGATTGTGGGAGTTGAGTAAAACTACTGGACGCAGGTACACACGAGGGACAGGTGTGTCCACCTGTCCGCGAGGGCAGCTCTTCTTGCCAATAAGACCAACGGGCTCGGCGCCTTAGCCAAGTTGCCGAACCCATCCGACAGAATCGAACTCCGCCAGCTCCGAGCCCCTGTTCTTAGGGAATCGTGACCGAAACTTCGTTTGAATCGCTGCTGGCTTCGCCTGCGTCGACCGCCGTAACCACGTAGAAGTATTGGTCACCCGACGTTACGCTGGAATCCGTGTAGGTCAGTGTCGTGACGGGCGAGGGGTTCAGCGGCGTGGTGCTGTATCCGCCCGACGTCGTCGCCCGATAAACGTTATACCCGCTCACACCGCTCGAGATGCTGCTATCCCACGACAGCTGAACCGAGTGTTGCGTTGCCGCAGCCTGTCCGGTGCCCGAGAGGGTCACCGTCGTTGGCGCGTTTGTGGCATTGCTCGCCACGCTTACGCTCGCTCCGGTCACGGCGCCCGCTGTCGCTGGATCAAACGTCACGGTCAGCGTCGCCGTCTGGCCCGGCGTCAGGATCGTTCCATTCGTCACACCGCTCGCGCTGAATCCTGCTCCCGTCGTGGTCAGGCCGGAAATCATCACGTTGGAATTGCCGGTATTCGTCAATGTGGAGGTTTGCGAACTCGACGTGTTGACGGTCTGCGTTCCGAAGCTCAAGCTCGTCGGGTTTGCCGACAGCGTTTGCGTTGCGGCCATGCCGGTCCCTGTCAGATTGATGGTCATCGACGAAGGCGCGCCGTTCGTGGTCAGCTGAATCGATCCGTTCACCGTGCCCGCGCCGGTTGGTGCAAACACGGCGTTGAAGGCCATGTTCCCACCTGCTGCGACCGTTGACGACGTCGTAAGCCCGGTGACGCTCATTCCTGCGCCCGAGACGGCAACGCTCGAGAAGGTCAGCGTCATGTTGCCGTTGTTGTGCAGCGTGATCTGTTGAGAGTTGCTGTTCCCGACGATCACGTTCGAGAAACTCGCGCTCGTCGGCGAGGCCGCACCCTGAGCCTGCATGCCCGTGCCGCTCAGCGAAATGGTCGCTGGCGTTGCGGATGCATTGCTGGTGACCGAAATATTTCCCGCCGCGCTGCCTTCCGTCGTCGGAGCGTAGGTGACCGTGAATTGCGTGCTGGCTCCCGCGTTCACCGACTTCGGCGCACCGAGATTCGTCGTGAATCCCGGTCCCGAGATCGTGGCTGCCGTGATGTTCAGAGTCGCGTTGCCGGTATTCGTCAGCGTCACGGTTTGGTTTGAGCTGCTTCCCACGTTGACGTTGCCGAAGGGAACCGGCGACGGACTGATCGTCATGGTGGCCTGCGAGGTCGTTCCGGTGCCGCTCAGGCTGATTGCCAGCGGCGAGCCTGGGGCGTTGCTGCTGATCGAAACGCTGCCCGTGGCGCTGGTCGATGCGGTCGGCGCAAACGTCACCGTGAAACTGGTTGTTGCACCCGGTGTGAGGCTTGCCGGCGCGCTCCATCCCATCAGCGTGAAGCCTGTGCCCGTGATGCTATGCGCCGAAATCGCTACGTTCGCTGTGCCGGTGTTGGTCAGGGTGACCGGTACCGAGGCGCTCGCGCCATCGAGCACAGGTCCGAAGTTGATGCTCGCCGGAGTCGCCGACAGTCCGCCCTGGGTTCCCGTCCCGCTCAAAGTGATCGTTAGGGTCGGGTTCGTGGCGCTCGAAGTGATCACGATGCTGCCGCTCACCGCGCCTGCCGTCGTCGGCGCAAACGTGCCCGTAACCGTCGCGCTGGCTCCCGCGGCGATCTGCTGCCCCGCGCTCAGTCCGCTGGCGCCAAACCCCGTGCCGCTGGCCGTAACCGTCCCGATCGTGACTGTCGCGTTCCCGGAGTTCGTCAAGGTGAATGACTGCTGGCTCGATTGGCCCACTGCTACGCTGTTGAAATTGAAGCTTCCCGGACTGGAACCCAGCGAGCTCCCGCTTGCCACGGCGCTGCCGGTCAGAGCGAGCGTCTGGGGCGACCCCGTGGCGTTGTCGGTAAAGAGGATGCTGCCGGTCGAACCGCTCGTTGATGTTGGCGCAAATGTGACACTGAACTGAAGATCAGCGCCCGCCGCGATCGTTGCCGGAAGCGACAGCCCGGACATCCCGAAACCCGTTCCGGAAAGCGTCGCGAGGTTCATCGTCAAGCCCGCATTTCCGCTGTTCGTCAAAGTCACGGTTTGTGTGCTGGTCTGACCGACGACCACGTTGCTGAAATTCAAAGACGCCGGAGAAATCGTCAGCGCCGGCTGCATGCCGGTCCCGCTCAGCGAAACCGAGAGTGGCGAATTCGAGGCGTCGCTGGTAACCGTCAAAGTCCCGCTGGCCGCCCCCCGAGTCGTCGGAGCAAACTGCAGTTGTACGGTCACGCTCTGTCCTACCGGAACCGAGGCCGAAGGATTGCCTCCCACGACCGTGAATCCCGCTCCCGAAATCTGTGCCGACGCGATGTTCACCGCGGCTGTGCCGGTATTGGTCACGGTCACGCTCTGCGTCGTGGTGCCGCCTACGTTTACATTCCCGAACGCTACCGTCGTCGAACTCGGCGAGAGCACGCCCGCCTGTGGATCTCCTGTCGAGCCGCCGCCTCCATTGCCTCCCGTGCCGCCGATCGATGCGGCGGTTGTGTAGCCGGAGCAGCTGGACAGTCCGATCATCACCAGCGTGACGGTGAGGGCCGCCAACAGGGGTAGGAGCTTGCGACCACGAGAAATGTGGCTGGTAACCTGGGGAACTCCGCGAGGGGCTTGGGTTCGGTCGTTGCTGTGCGATGTCATAGCTCGCACAGTCTAGAAACCGCTTCCGACGCTATCTACTGGACGGGGGACTAAAGAAAGGGCAAGTCCTTCGCCTGTTCAAACGGTACCTGTCCTACCTGCCCTTTCTCAGGCGACCTGTACCTGCGGGCGTTCGTAAGCGCCATGAAAAATAGCCTTACAAATCCGTATTTTTCTGGCTTTATTAAGATTCGCTGGGTGTTAACCGCCCCGTGAGGAGTACAGGTGCCGCCGGGCCTCGTGTTAGACTCGCGCGAGCGTGCTCGTTCGGATGAAACAGACCGTGGCCGTCGTGCCAGCCCAATTCGCTACCGCTCGAGCGTTCCCCGATGCTTTGTTTTTCGATTTAATTTCGCTGCACGCGATTCAGTTCGCGCGCCGTCGCTGTTCTGCTTCTTCGGTCGAACGGGCGTGAACAGCCGATGAGCGGCAAGTCATGGGAAGACAGATTCAGGGCCCGCCTTCCAGCTTCGGTTTGCCTCGTGGTGCTGTGCGGCATTCTCTTGGCAGGGCTGCTGCCATTCCGGGGACCTCAAAACGGGGTTCGCTGGCTCGGCAATCAAAACGGCGTCCGCTTGTCCGGCCACTCGACCCTTTGGAGTTCCAGCTCGTTTGGGGTCCTCGACGGGGGCAGCGGAGATTCATGCAGCATCGAAATCTGGCTCCAGCCCGGGCTTCCACGCGACTCAAGCATCCTTCTCTCGTTCTCAAACCCCGAGAACCCTCTCGAGCTCACGTTGCACGAATACCGCTCGCTGCTCATTGTGGAAACCCGTGTCCCGGGCGGCTGGCATCCGGCCTCGGTCATCGGAACCGAAGGCGTGTTTCATCAGGGAACGCCGGTGTTCGTAACCATCTCTTCGGGACGGCAGCAGACTGCGATGTACGTCAACGGCGCGCTCGCGCGGACGTTTCCCGGTTCTCGGATCGGGCCGGATTGTGCAGGCCGTCTCGTGCTCGGTACGTCGCCCACCATGGACGACAGCTGGCGCGGCCAAGTGCGAGGTCTCGCGCTTTATGGCGCGGAGCTGACGGCGGATCAAGTTCGCCAACATTACGAAACCTGGACGAGTGGCGGAAGCCCCGCCGTATCAGAGGGGGAAGAAGCGGTCGGTATCTACCTATTCAACGAGCGGTCAGGCGACGTGGTCCACAACTCCCTCCCGACAGGAATCAATCTTGAGATTCCTGCGCGATACAGGCTCGTTCACCAGTTGTTCCTGCAGCCTTTCTGGCACGAATACAAACCGACCGGGTCTTACTGGAAGGACGTCTTGATCAATATCGTCGGTTTCATGCCGCTGGGTTTCTTCTTTTACGCCTACTGGTCGACTGTGAGACCGATCAGGCGCGCGGCTCTCCTCACCACGGTCCTCGGTTTCGCCGTGAGCCTCACGATCGAGGTCCTCCAGTCCCAGATTCCCACACGTGATTCCGGCACGACGGACTTGATCACCAACACGCTCGGGACCTTCCTGGGCGTTCAACTCTACGGTTGGAGTGTGGCCCGCACGCTCCTGGCAAGAATCTATTCCGCTCGACTCTCTTAGATCATCGCCTCGCCGCTATTTTTGGCGATCACTCCCCGCGTCTCATCCCGCAGCCTGACGATTTCCCTCCAATCGTCCCCGGACGAGTGGTTCGGGAAAAGGAGCGGCCCGAAAGTCAGCGTGACGCTCCCCGGACGCGGCAAATACGTTCCATCCCGCAGGATCCGTCGCGCGCCTCGCACCGCCACAGGACAAACAGGTCTCCCCGAATCCACCGCCGCCTTGAAAGCGCCTAGCTGGAACGGCCGCAAACCCGCTTCGGCGGTGAACGTTCCTTCCGGATAGATGGCGACCGATTCTCCGCGCTCGAGCGCCGCACCCACTGCCTCGGCCTGTCGCACGCGCGCTTGCGGATCGCTGCGATCGAAAGTGAGTTGACCGCTTCTGCGTACAATGGTTCCGAACAACGGCATGTCCAACACCTCACCCTTGACAACGAATCGCACAGCCGCTGGCAGAAACGCCATGGTCACGAGAATATCCACGTAGCTTGAATGATTCGGCGCGAAAATCCGCGGACCTGAGTTCGCTTGGGACGCGAGCTCGCCGCCGGCGACGCGGACCCCGATTCCCGCAAGAAAGAGCATCGCGCGGGTCCCTGTACGGAGAATTCGCGCCGCCGTCAGTCGATTCCAAGTCAACACGATTGCCAGCCACATGGGAGTGACAATCGCCGCGAATACCGCCAGCGCGTAGACACCGTAAACGATTTCGATCGCGCGCATCGCCCCGCGCTTCAGCAGCGCCCCGGTCCGCGGCCCCGCCGTGCGCAACGCCAGCCGGCCGATCTGCATCCACGTCGGCGCCGCCTTCTTTCCCAGCTTCCCGTCGAGAAACAGCCGCCGCGTCTCGCTCCGCCGCAATTTCCCGCTCGACGTCTTCGGAATCGACTGCGGGGGGATCAGCTCAACCACGTCGGGCGGCACGCCCATCGCGTCATTCACGGCCTGCGTAATGTCTGCGGAGATTCGTCCGGCCTCGGAAAAACTTCGCACCTCCGCCGCGACCACCAGACGCTCCGTTCCGCTCCGCGCATCCGGTGCGCCGAATGCCACCACGCAACCCGTCCGCACACCCGGCACGCGCCCTGCAACATCCTCAATCTCGTGCGGATACATATTTCGTCCCGCTTTGATGATCAGATCCTTTGCGCGCCCGGTAATGTAAATTTCTCCGTCGGCCAGATATGCCAGATCGCCGGAATCAAGCCAGCCCGGTTCGCGAATCAGTTCTCGCGTCGCATCCGGGTTGCGGTAGTAACCGCTCGTCGCCGCCGGACTTCGCAGCCACAACCGGCCTTCCTGCCGCTCACCTCGGTCTTGGCCATCGCTCGCTACAATTCTCACGTTCACATTCGGCAGCGGTTTCCCCGCGCTGACGAAATCGAGCGTCGCCCCTTGAGCGGAGGGAACCGCCCGACCCTCGGACTCAAAAGTGCCGCGATCGATGCGATCCACTCGATACCCGCCGAATTTCGCCACTGAAACACCCAGTGTCGCCTCCGCAAGCCCGTAAACCGGTAACAGCGCGTCGCGCCGGAATCCGTATTTCTCAAATCTCGCCGCAAACCGCTCCATCGTGCCCGCGCTCACCGGTTCGGCTCCATTGAACGCAGCCCGCCACGAGCCGAGGTCGAGTCCCTCGACATCTTGTCCGCG
>Ga0210385_10003012_pt1 | contig 10093 bp, 10 predicted proteins | sample IncBWH26OmetaG_FD_160107 | JGI IMG/M metagenome (GOLD analysis project Ga0210385, IMG submission 160107) | Forest soil microbial communities from Barre Woods Harvard Forest LTER site, Petersham, Massachusetts, United States - Inc-BW-H-26-O ...
CCAGCGCCAGCCGGAATCCGGACGCTCCGACAACGATGATCAGGTACAGCGCGGTGAAGAAGAAGATGGCGAACGTCGAGAAGTAAATGCAGAACGCGACAATATTCGGGGTGGTGAATTGCGGCAGGCGCAGGAAACGCAGGTCGAGGAGCGGATTCGCGGCGCGCCTCTCCCGCCAGGCAAACGCCACGACCAGCAGCGCGGCCACACACAGCAGCGCGATCACTTCCGTGGCGGCGAAGCCGGCCGACTCGGAGTCGATGATCGCGAACGCGAACGCCGCCAGCGCCCCGGCACCCAGGAACGTGCCCGCGGTGTCCACGCGCGCCGCCGTGGGGTCGGCGCTTTCCGGCAGGATGACCACCGCGATGACCAGGGCGGCCAGGCCGAACGCCAGGTTGAACCAGAAGATGCCCCGCCAGTTCCAGACCCCGATCAGCACGCCGCCGATGAGCGGGCCAGCCGCCAGCGCGAACCCGGATGTCGCGGCCCAGATGCCGATCGCCTTGCTCCTGGCCCTGGCCTCGGGGTACAGATGCCGGAGCATCGAGAGGGTGCCCGGCTCGCTGGCGGCCGCGCCCATGCCCATCACCGCGCGCCCGGCGATGAGCACCTGGACGTTCGGGGCGACCGCGCACAGGACCGAGCCGGCGCAGAACACCCCGACGCCCGCCAGCATGACCTTCTTCCTGCCGAGCTCGTCGCCGATCATCCCGCAGGCGAGCATGAGGCTGGCGAAGGTGAGGGCATAGGCGCCGACGACCCACTGCAGCTGGGTTGGGCTCGCGTGCAGGTCGCCGTACACCTCCCCGAGGGCGACGCTGACCACGGTGTTGTCGAGGAACGTCAGGAACAGCACCGTGCACAGCACGGCCAGGGCGAGCGACTGTCCGCCGTGGCGCGCCGCTGGCGCCTCGGCCGGCACACCTACGGAGCGGACCACGTGGCTACGACGCCTTGCAGGCCGCAGGCAGCGACGAGGTGCTCCCGCCGTTTTCCAGCGTCAGCAGGCCGCAGAAGCTGGCGACGCCGACCTTCCAGGTCCCAGCCTGGAGCACCGCGGTGCCCTTCTGGTTCTTCAGCTCGGGGGTGCCGCCGACCAGGATGCTGTAGGTCACCTCGGCCTCCGAGGACGTGATCACCGTCACTTTCGTGACCTGCGCGGTCGCCTCGGCCGCGAGGCCCGAGCCGGCCTGGGACTTGATGATCGACGAGAACGTCGACCCGTCCTGCAGCAGGCTGACGCGCTTGGCCACCGGCGTCTTCGCGTTGAAGAAGGCTTCCCAGTTGGTCGTGATCTCCTTCTGGTCGGCGGCGGTGTCTGATGAGCCCGATGACGTCGACGGGCTGGCTGCGGGCGTCGTGGACGATGACGCGGGCGGTGTCGAACTGCTACTGCTGCTGCCGCATGCGGCGAGGCTAAGGCCGACCATGCACGCCAGCAGAATCGAGGAAATCAATCTCCGAGTAATCACCCAGTCATTCTCCAGCTTCCTGCTGGCTCTGGCGATGCAGATCCTGACGCTCACGTCAGCGTGTCGGCGTGGTCTGGTACGTACGTCTGCAATTCTCGCGGGGCCCGCACATAACCCTGGGATGGCGGCCGCGGCGGCAGTTTGATCGGCGCGGGCTGCTCGTCGTGGTACGGAATGGTGGAGAGCAGATGCGCGATCATGTTGATCCTGGCGCGCCGTTTGTCTTCGCTCTCCACCACGTACCACGGCGCCTCCGCGATGTCGGTCTGCACGAACATCTCGTCCTTTGCCCGCGAGTAGTCCTCCCACCTGGTTATCGACTCCAGGTCCATGGGGGAGAGCTTCCAGCGCCGCATGGGATCGTCGAGCCTGGCCCGGAACCGGCGCTGTTGCTCATCGTCGCTCACGGAGAACCAGTACTTCCGCAGCAGGATGCCGTCCTCGACCAGCATCCGCTCGAAAATCGGGCACTGATGCAGGAATCTGGAGTACTCCGCCTTGGTGCAGAAACCCATGACATGCTCGACGCCCGCGCGGTTGTACCAGCTGCGGTCGAATAGCAGCATCTCGCCGGCGGTCGGCAACTGCTCCACATAGCGCTGGAAGTACCACTCGCCCTTCTCCCGCTCGGTCGGCGCTGGCAGCGCGGCAATCCGCACGACGCGCGGGTTCAGGTACTGGCTGACCCGTTTGATCGCGCCTCCCTTGCCCGCGGCGTCGCGGCCCTCGAAGATCACCACGATCCGGGCGTGCTCGGCGCGCACCCACTCCTGGACCTTCATCAGCTCGCCCTGCAGCCGGTACAGCTCCTTCTCGTAGACCGCCCGGTCCAGGTGCTTCGCCGTCTGCTTCGCCGCCCTGGACTTGCCGTCCTTGCCCGCGCTCTTGTCAGCCACCGCTGCTCCTTCCGCCGTCGCTAGGTCCATAGTCACATTGGCGGCTATTCGGAACGCAGTACCGCCGCCGGGTTCAGCCGGGCGCCTCTCCGGCTGGAGGGCAGGGTGACCGCGATCGCGGCGGTGATCGCCACCGGCGCGGTGAGCAGCAGGAGCGGCAGCGGCGTGATGGCACCCGTGGCGAGCCCTGCTTCGCCTGCGAAGAGCCCCCACGCCCAGTGACCGCCGGCCACGCCGAGGGGCAGGCCGACGAGCAGGGCGAGCCCGGTCATGGCAGCGGCCTGCCACGCGGTGATCGCGATCAGCTGGCCGCGCAACAGCCCTAGCGTCCTGAGGATGGCAAAGTCGCGGCGGCGCCTGCGCGCCGAGGCCACGGCGAACTGGGCGAGGACTGCGAGGCCGAGCAGGGCGAGGATGCCGGCCAGCACCTCCGGCGTGCCGTCTATGCGCGCGTAGTTGACGATGCTGTTCGGCCGCTGGTCGGTGATCAGGCACGTCCCCTGCTCCACTGTGGCGCAGAACGGCTGCATGGCACGCTCGAAGCCGGCCATGTCCGCCGCCTGGCGCGGGCCGTGGTCGAACCGCACGAGCACGAAGTTGTAGCCGGCGCCGTTGGCGGCCGACGCCTGCGGCCGGAGCATGGACGCCGTCACCAGCGCGCCCTCTCCCAGGTCGGTGGGGGTAAAGCTGCCCTGGCCGAAGTAAGGGAACACGGCCTGGCCGACGATCACGGCCGGTACCTTCCGGCGCCCGCTCGCTGCGACCGGCACCATCTGCCGGAGACTCTTCCCGACCAGACGGAGCACCGAGGTGCCGAGCGCGATCTGCCGCTGCGAACGTGGTGCACGACCGGCCAGCAGGGTCGGCGGCGTGACCGGCCCGCGGCCCGGGGCCAGCCCGATCGCGGGCACGACCGCGCTGCCGATCTGCACCGTGCCGTGCAGGCCATAGGTCCAGCCGGCGATGCCGGGGACGTGCGCTGTGATCGTCTCGAACTCCCGCGGCGTGATCACGCTGAAGCCGAGGTCTACCTCGGCGTCCCAGTCCTGGCCGTACAGGTGCGGCGTGTGCACCAGGTAGAGCAGGTTCGCGCCGAAGGTCGCCGCGGCGGTCACCGCCACCAGCGACAACGCCAGGCCGAGCAGGGCGCTGCGCACCGGGACGGCGGTGCGCCCCTGGCCCGGGTCGAATGCCAGCCGGATTCCGGTGACGGCGGTCACCGGTGCGCCGGCCCGGGCCAGCCATTCGGCCGCACCGGAACGGCGGCCGGCCGTTCCCGTGCCGCTGCGCCCTGCCGGCCGCCGAGCCGATGCCAGGCGCCAGGCGGGCCAGGCGGCGTGCGCGACCAGCAAGACCACGATGCCGATGAAGCCCACAGCCAGCACCGGGACGTCGATGCTCACGCCGGGATCGGGCTCGGCGAGCCTGGCCGGCCCGATCGGCATCAGCGGCGACGCAGCGACCGCCACGCCGCAGGCCAGCACCGCCCCGGCGGCCGCGGCCGCGCCCACCTCGGCCAGGCCGGCCGCCGCTAGCTGGCGGCGGGTCAGACCCAGCGCCGCAAGCGTGGGATTGTCCCTGGCCGCCGTCAGCAGCAGCCGCGAGGCGACCTGGCCCACGACCAGGAGCGCGGTCACCGCGAGGACGAGCGCGAACAGGGCCAGCGCCACCGCCTGCGGGCGGATCGACCGCTCGACCGTGGCCGCCTGCGTGGCCTCGTCGGCCACGAAGATCTGGCCGCCGGTGGCCCGCCGGTACGGGTGCTTCTGCGCCAGAGCTGTTGCCTGGCTGGTCAGCTGGCCGAGCGTCGCTCCGGGCCGCAGCTTCACGTACGCCCCGTCAAAGGCCTCGTAGCCGACGCCGAGCTCGCGGTAGAGCCCGTTGCTGGCCAGGATGACCGGCGCCCGGTCGAGGACCGTGACGGGAACGATGGAACCACGGGTGACCATGATCCCGACCACCCGCTCGTGCAGCCGACGGATGTGCCGGAGGTTGCCGGACGATACCGCGCCCATCTCGAGCGTGCTGCCGACCCTCAGATCCAGGTCCTGCGCGGCGATCTGGTCGACGGCGATCTCGCCGGGACGATCCGGGCCCGGCATACGTCCGGACAGCATTTTCGGGATCTCCAGGGTGCGGCCGTACCTGCTGTCGAGCGGCGCGGCCACGACGGCCGCCGCGTCGAGCCTCCCGCCGGGTTCGACCGGCAGCGCCTGCAGCCCGACCAGCGGCGCTATCGCTGCGACGCTCGGCAGCCGGGCCAGGGCGTCGTCATAACCGCCGGTTCCGTAGTCGGCCGGCCCGACGAGCGCGTCCGACGCCTTGTACGCCGCCAGGAATCTGGCGTAGGCGCTGTCGGTCCGCCGCGCCCCAGCCACGGCAGTCAGCACCACGCCGCCGGCCAGGGCGACGAGCAGGACCAGGACCGCCCAGCTCAGCCACCGGCCTCGCAGCTCGCGGGCGGCGAGGCCGAGCACCGCGCGCATCCGCATCACCCCCTTCGCCGGCGCGAGCTCTCGTGGTCAGCCTTCCCGCCGCACCCGCGTCCGGCAAGGGCGCTGCCTGGCCGGCGGCCGGTGTGCCCAGCACCACCGCTGGCAGCGTCCTGGGCCGCGTGGGGCATCCTTGATCCGAGCCCTAACGCAAGATCAGCCGGAGGCGCGGGATGGAAGATCGCCCGGACATGCGGGCCTCGGACGCCGACCGGCAGGAGGTCGTCGAGCGTCTGCGCGGCGCGCTGGACGAGGGCCGGCCTGCCGACACCGCTCAAGGTGCTGTGGACGGTCTGGGGGACCGTGGTATCTATCAACGTGGTCTGGGTACTGGTCAGCGCCACCACGGGGCAGCTGATCTGCCCATGGCCGCTCTGGGTTGCCGCTCCCTGGGGTGTCGTGCTGGCAGGCGTGACGGCGCTCGCCGCCACGGTCCGGCACTACCGCCGCGGGTGGTGTTCCCGATGTCCCGCACGTCCGATGAAGGAAGGCAGAAGCCATGACGGAACCCACGCTGGCGCACGCCGGCCCGCCGTCGGCGGCGCAGCCGCTTTTCATCCTGGCGATGGATCACCGTGACTCGTTCGGGCGGACGCTGTTCGGCGTTAAGGACGACACACCCACCGACCAGCAGCTCGCGGACATGCGCAGCGCCAAGTCACTGATCTTCGAGGCCGCCGAGCGGGTGCTGGGAACCGACCTCGGCGGCGGCCAGCTCGGGATCCTGGTGGACGAGCAGCTCGGCGCCGACGTCGCCAGGCGCGCGAAGGCGGCGGGGTTCGTGCTCGCCATGCCCGTCGAGGTCAGCGGGTCCGACCGGTTCCGGTTCGAGTACGGCGACGACTTCGGAGAGCACATCGAGGAGTTCGACCCCGACTGGATAAAGGTCCTGGTGCGGTTCAACCCCGCCGACCCTGCCGACCTCCAGCAGGATCAGCTCGCGGGGCTGCGGCGGCTTGACGACTGGGCCGCGACGCACCGCCGCCGCTGGCTGCTCGAGCTCCTCGTCCCGCCGACCCGCCAGCAGCTCGCCGCGCACGAGGACCAGGCCCTGTTCGACGCGCGTGAGCGCCCGGCGCTCACCGCGCAAGTGATCACCACGATGACCAAGGCCGCTGTCCGCCCGCAGATCTGGAAGCTGGAGGGCTACGAGACCACCGAGGGCGCGCAGCTCGTCCTCGACGCAATCAAGCAGTCGGCAGACCCGGGCAGCCAGTGCATCGTGCTCGGCCGCAACGCCCCGGAGCGGCAGGTCGACCACTGGCTCGACGTCGCCGCGCCGCTGGAGGGCTACGTTGGCTTCGCGATCGGGCGCAGCATCTGGGACGAGCCGCTCGCCGACTTCGTCGCGGGCCGGTCGGACCGGGACAGCACCGCAACCGAGATCTCGGACCGCTACGGCCGCTTCGTCCGCCGCTATCTCGACGCGGATCGGATGCCGGCCGAAGGCATGGGGCTGCGCTCCGAGCCATTCACGCTGAGCCACCCGCGGCTGACCCCGGACCGCGAGGCAATCATCCGCCGCGCCGTGGCCGGGACCGACCCGCGCGGCAGCCGCCTGCCGGCCTGGATGGTCCAGTCGCTGCTCGCCGAAGTCGACGCGCTCCGGGCCGAGGCTAACTGACGCCGCCTAGCGACGCAGTCCGGGCTCAGCGGTCGTTACTGCTCTCGTGCCGCCAGTTCTGGCCGAGCTCGTTGTCGTGCAGCCGGCGCAACAGGTGCGCGTAGTGGTCCAGCCGGTCCGCGGCCCGTTCCATCTCGTGGAAGTCATGACCGTGGTCGCGCGCGGGCGTACGCTCCTCGTTTCGCTTGCGCACGATCCGCAGCTCCTCCCGGCTCAGCTCCGCCACCTTGTCCAGGACCTCTTCCAGATCCATTGCTTCCCCTCGGTATTCAGATGCCGCCGAGCATCGTGATCAGCTGAATGACCTGATACGCCGCACCAAAATCCGGCGCCGCGTAGCGCAGCGTACAGCCATCCTTGAGCTCCACGCCCGGCACCAGCAACGCGCGCTCGGTCATATGCGGCATGAGCACGTCAACCTCGACGGTCACCGGGCCGTCGAAGCGCACCGGCCGGACGCCGGCACGGTCCGCGAGCGCCGCGGGAACCTCCGCCTCGATCCTCTCGCACGCCTCGTCCGGGTGCAGCAGCGCCGCGGCGCGGGTGCCCAGCCCCTGCTTCACCACGACCGTGTGCATGCCGGGCGCGATGTCGGCCGCCTCGACGGCCACGGTGTCGTCACCGGATACCAGCACCACGGGCACGCCGCTGTGCGCCGCGAGCGCCGTGTTGAGGCCGAGCTCGCCGAGCGAGCGCCCCTCGCAGCGCACGTCGGCGACCACGCCGCTGTTGATCGTGTGCGCCAGCACCGAGCCTGGCGTGCCGGCCTTGCCGTGGTAGCCGATGCACAGCACGGCGTCGAGGTTGTCGGCCAGGCCGGCCATCATCCCGTGCGGCTTGGGCTTGCCGCGGAGCAAAACGGAGCGGCGGTCGAGGAGCTCGGGCAGCAGGTTCCTGAAGGCCGAGTGCGCTTCGGTGACCAGCACCTCCGCGCCTGGGTCGGCGGCGTGCACGCCGCGGACGGCGGCGCTGGCCTCAGCGGTCAGCTGCCTGCGGTTGCGCTCGTACTCGCTGTGGCCGGGCCGGACGTCCTCGGGGTCCACCACGCCCGCGGCACCCTCCATGTCGACAGAAATCAGAACCCGCATCGCGCACTCCCGTCAGCCGTCCGTGTCTGGCCGGCACGTTACGCCAGTACCCTCGAGAGCCGGACGGCCACGTATGGGGGAGGAAACGGTGACGCTGATCGCGCGCTTCAAGGTCGACGGCTTCGAGCCGCGGCAGGTCGCTGGCCTGGACGCCGACTGGTTCAGCCTGCTGACCTTCGCGAAGACGTTCACCTCGGGGATCACCGGCACGGCAACGACGCTGTTCATGTCCGCGGGCACCGAGGAGGGCTCGCGGTCGTACGTGGCCACCGAGCGGATTACCGGCCACACCGAAGACGGGCGCGAGGGCTCGGTCACCGTCCAGCACGGCGGCCTGGAGTCGGACCCCGGCACCTGGTTCGGCCACATCGTGCCCGGCACCGGCACCGGCGGCTTCACCGGCTGGTCCGGCTCGGCGCGAATCGAGCACGACGATCAGGGCGCCTACTTCGAGATCAACCTGGCCGGGAGCTGACGCTCGCGGTCAGAGCCCCTTGAGGCTGCCGATGTCGAGCGACCCGGAACCGCCGATCGCCCGCTCTGCCTGGCGCACGTAGGCGGCCGGGTCCTTGTCGACCGGCTCGACACCCTGGTAGTGGCGCGCCTCGTAGGCGGCGAACGCTACGGCGAGGTCGTGGCGCAGTTGCAGGCTGGCGTACCGGCGGAAGTCGGTGAGGCCCTCGCGCTCCTCCTCAGCCATGTGGTCGCCGTTGGCCTTGTTTGCCGCGGCAACCGCCGCGAACCAGTCGCTGCTTCCCACGTCGTGGGGGCCGACAGCGACGACGGCATCCCGGATCTCGTTGTGGTCCGCGATGGCGTCCAGCGTCTCCGCCTCCCCGCTGCCCAGGCGGCCGGCCAGCTTGTCCACCTTGAGCAGCTCGGGGTAGAAGATCGCTTCCTCGGCCGCGGCGTGCAGCTCGAGGAACGCCGCCAGACGGGACCAGAGGGCGCTCAGCGTGCCCGTGTCCGCGGGGTCGATCTGCTCGAGCATGGCGAACTGCCGGCGCTGCTCGTGATGGTCGTCAAGGATCAGCTGAGTGATGTCCACAGTTCCTCCCGTCGCGGCGAGCCTACCCGTGCGGCAGCTGGCCCCAGGCGGTCATTGTCACCTGCGACATGAACGTGAAGCCGGGATCCTGGCATGCCTCGATCGCCGAGGCGATCACAGCGTCGTCGAGCCCGAGGGCCGCCATGTCGCCGCGCAGCTGCTCGAACGTCAGCTGCCACGCCGTCGCTCCCGGCGAGCCGCCGGGCCAGAGCTGGACGTGGCCCTCGGTCCCGATCCCGGCCAGGCCCGCCGCGGCGAGGCCGGCCAGCAGCACCCGGCCGTACTCCGGGTCGAATCCCCAGGCCCGCAGCGCGTCGTTGGAGCTGGCGACGGCCGCGTTGAAGGCCCGGCCGCCGGGCTCATCCGCGTCGGCCACCACCGACGCGAAGTCCATCTCCTCGGCCACCAGCTGGCCGCCCGGCTTGAGCGCGGCGGCGAGCTTCGATAACACCGCGTGCCGGTCCGGCAGGTGGGCCAGGACCAGGCGGCAGTGCACCAGGTCGAAAGCGGCGGGCGGGAGGTCGTCCGCGGTGATGTCGTGGCGCAGCACGCGCAGGTTCGCCTCGCTGTGGGTCTCCAGGAACCGCGTGTCGATATCGGTGGCCACGACGTCGCCGCCCGGGCATACCTGGCCGCACAGCCACCGGGCGACCGAACCGGCGCCGGCGCCCACCTCGAGGCACCGCCACCCGGCGCCGACACCCCTCGCGCGCAGGTGCCTGACCGTCGCCGGATCCAGCCACTGCTCCAGGGATCTCAGCCGGGCCAGCGCGTTACGCCACGCGTTGTCGAGCCCGTATCCCGCGGCGCCGTCAGCTGCCATTTCACGTCACCCCGTGCCGAGATATCCGCTCCATATCGGATGGTAAGCGCTGAGGGGGCGGTATGAAACGATGTCCCGATGGGCAGGACCGACTTCCCCCTCACAACGCCGCGGCTCAGTCTCCGCCCGTACGTCTTCGACGACCTTGACGCGCTGTACGACATCCAGTCCCTGCCAGAGGTGACGCGTTATCTGATGTACGGCGTCCGGGACCGCGACCAGGTCCGCGAGATCCTCGAGCAGAGGATCCGGGCAGATGGGCCGGAACGGGACGCCGTCAACCTGGCCGTCGTGCTGCCGGACTCTGGCACGCTCGTCGGAGACGTGGTGCTGTTCCTGCGAAACCCCGAACACCGGCAGGGCGAGATCGGCTACGTGTTCCACCCGGACTATGGCGGCCGGGGCTACGCCACCGAGGCGGCCAGGGTGCTGCTGCGACTCGGCTTCACGGACTACGGGCTGCACCGGATCATCGGCCGCCTCGACGCGCGCAACACGGCATCGGCGCGGGTCCTCGAGCGCCTCGGCATGCGCCGCGAGGCCCACTTCGTGGAAAACGAGATCGTCAAGGGCGAGTGGACCGACGAGGTCGTCTACGCGATGCTCGAGGACGAATGGCGGTCGCAGGCCTGACCCAGCCCGGCGGG
>Ga0210385_10003014_pt1 | contig 10093 bp, 10 predicted proteins | sample IncBWH26OmetaG_FD_160107 | JGI IMG/M metagenome (GOLD analysis project Ga0210385, IMG submission 160107) | Forest soil microbial communities from Barre Woods Harvard Forest LTER site, Petersham, Massachusetts, United States - Inc-BW-H-26-O ...
CGAAATGATCCGCCTGCACCCCTATCAATACACCCATTTCAACCATATCGCCGGCACCGTGCGCGGCGCCGACGACCGCTACATGCTCGATTACTGGGGGCTGGCATTCAAGCAGGCCTCCGACAGCTTGCGCGAGCAACTTGACGAGCGGCATGTAACTCCGCCGCCTGGACACAAGTGGAATGTCGCCGTATGCGGACCACACCGGGGGGCGCAGGTCGCACTTGGTCCGGATTTCACCATTGGCTGGGACAGCCACGTAGCCGACTTCGCGATGACGCTCGGCGAATTCTACTGCAAGGGCCTGATCAGCGCGCCAATCATGGTCGAAATCAAGCGTGACGACGTCGTGTATGCCCGCGTCTACGATATCCGCGGGCGCAGCATTTCGAGCCTGTTGACGATGCCGCCGCCGTAAAGCGGCACGGCCTGCAGCCTAGGAAGCATAACTGCCAAGTACGCGACACGCCTTGAAGCCCGCCGGTGGCGCGAATAGGCTTGCGGAAATTCAGCGATCAACAGGAGATCTCGTCATGTCGCCAGCGGAAGCTCGCCTGAAGGAAGTGTCGTCGGGAATGACGGAGGCCGAGTGGAGCCAGCGCGTCAATCTTGCCGCCTGCTACCGCCTGATTGCCTATTACGGCTGGGACGATCTGGTCGATACCCATATCTCCGCACGGGTGCCCGGGCCGGAGCATCATTTCCTCATCAACCCTTACGGATTGATGTTCGATGAAATCACCGCCTCCAGCCTGGTCAAGGTCGATCTCGACGGCAACCTGCTCACGAAAAGTCCGTACCATATCAATCCGGCCGGCTTCACCATTCACTCCGCGATTCACGAAGTCCGTGAGGATGCCGGCTGCGTCATTCATCTGCACACGCCGGACGGCACCGCGGTGGCGAGCAGCGCGGAAGGCCTGCTGCCGCTCAACCAGACCGCGCAGTTGGTCACCTACGATCTCGCCTATCACGACTATGAGGGCATCGCGCTCGACCATGATGAGCGCCCGCGCCTGCAACGCGATCTCGGCGACAAACATCACATGCTGTTGCGCAACCACGGCACGCTGACGGTCGGCCGCTCGGTCGCTTCCGCCTTTGAGCGCATGTTCCATCTCGAACGGGCCTGCACCATGCAGGTTCGGACCCGGATGCTGGGGCCGACGGCCTATCCCGTCGATCCTGATGTCATCGACAAGAACACGCGGCTGCTCGCCAACCCTGAACGGCAGGAGCTGCGTTCGACCACGCTGGTGTGGCCGCCGCTGTTACGCAAGCTCGACCGGCTCGACCCGAGTTACAAGAATTGAAAAATTAAGAAAACCGATGTAGATTTGTTCTCACATACCTCTGCACATCGAATCCAAACGCCGTCCAATTTTGGGCGGCGTTTTTACGTTAGGATTCGCTCCCGCCTTCCATATTGCACCGCATATTGCGGCCTGGATTTCCCTGCGATTAGATGCCATCAGGTCTTGGGGGGAAAATCATGAAAAAGATCATCTATGTTGTGGCCGCTGCTGTGACGTTGATCGCGGTTCAGCCAGCAGCAAACGCGCAGCAGGCCGACTCGCCCAAGCAGACCCTAACCGCCAAACTCAAACAGAAATACCTGGAACGGCGGGCGAAGTTCGTGCGCCGCGTGAAGGACGTCTATTTTGCTGCCGGCTGCAAGATTCTAACCAGCGAAGCTGGCATCCATTCTCTCACCAGCAAAGACAGCTATCTTACCTATGTCCAAGAACAGACGATCCTCGATTTGAAAGAAGACGAGGAGCTCCTGCAGGTTGCGAGGCAAGAGGGCATGGACCGCGCGGCGAAGCCGGGAGAATGCGATTATTATCGTCGCCATCCGCTAGCCGCCGATGCGATGCGACGGACAGCGGCCGAGGCTGCAAAGCAGAAGTGACGATTTTCACAACTGTAACGAAAGCCAAAAACGATTCAAATCGGGTCCGCGCTCGGCGACCCGTTCCTGATGGAAAGATTCACGATGCGCTTGGCAACTCGGCCAGAGCTGAGAGAATTCTGGCCCAGGAGCGAATGCCCTTGTGGAAGCTTCTGAGGTCGTATTTCTCGTTCGGCGAATGAATGTTGTCGTCGTCGAGCGCGAAGCCGACCAGAAGCGAGTCAAGACCAAGCGTGCGCTTGAAATCAGCCACGATCGGGATCGAGGCGCCCGACCCCATCAGAACCGCGTCCTTGCCCCATTCCTCTGCCAGAGCGCGCCGGGCGGCTGCGAGCGGCTTCATATTCCAGTCGAGCGCAACCGCGGGCGCGTTGGAGTGGTCGATGAATTCCGCATGGCAATCGCCGGGCAATCGCGCCGTTACGTAATCGCGGAAGGCTTTGCGGATCTTGTCGGGGTCTTGCCCCTCGACCAGTCGGAACGAAACCTTGGCGGAAGCTTCCGCCGGGATCACGGTCTTCGAACCCTCCCCGATATAGCCGCCGACGATGCCGTTGACGTCGCAGGTCGGGCGCGAAGAGATTTGCTCGATCAACAGCCGGCCCTTCTCGCCGGCCGGAATCGACAGACCGATGGGTTTAAGAAATTTTTCAGGGGTCAGATCGAGCTTCCGCCACTGCTCCAGAACACCCGCCGGCACATCTTTCACGCCATCATAGAAGCCCGGAATGGTGATGCGGCCGTCATCGTCGAAAATGCCGCCGAGAATGCGGGTCAGGACGCGGATGGGGTTTTGGGCGCCACCGCCGAAAATGCCGGAATGCAGATCGCGGTTGGCGGCCTTGATCTTCACCTCCTGGTAAACGAGTCCGCGCAACGACGTCGTGATCGCCGGCGTGTTCGGATCCCACATGCCGGTGTCGCAGACCAGCGCATAGTCCGCCGCAAGGTCGGCCTTGTTTTTTTCGAGGAAGGGAACGAAATTTTTCGAGCCGACTTCCTCTTCGCCTTCGATCACGATCGTCAGGTCGACAGGCAATGAACCCGTCACCGACTTCCAGGCGCGGCACGCCTCGACAAAGGTCATCAACTGTCCCTTGTCGTCCTCGGCACCGCGACCAACGATGATTTTCCGCCCATCCGCATGATCGGTAACGGCAGGCTCGAATGGCGGGCGGTGCCAGAGGTTCAAGGGATCGACCGGCTGCACGTCGTAGTGGCCATAAAACAGGACATGCGGCCGCCCACCGCCTGACTTTCCGTTGGATTTGGCGACCACGGCCGGATGCCCGTCGGTCGGCCTCACCTCGCTGGCCAACCCAAGCGAGGCAATGTCCTTCGCCAAATGATCGGCTGCCGCCTTGCATTCGCCGGCAAAGGCAGGGTCGGCCGAAATCGATTTGATCCGCAACAGCGCAAACAACCGATCGAGGCTGTTGTCGAAATCGGCATCGATGCGCTCAAGAACTTTTTGAAGTTGTGCGGCGTCGGACATTTCCGATCTTCCTTCGCTGGCGGGAGTTTTCTGACTTTACTTCAGGGCACCTTACGGCACGCGGCCGGATGCGGACAAGGAGCCGGACAGAGAACCTGCCAAGGAATTAGTCTTGTGTTCCGTTGGATGCAAAAGGTGCCACGCCAGGCCCGCGGCCATCACAACGGTTGCGAGGAAGTTGTTTCCGTAAGCCTGCCAGTCATGCGGAAACAGCGGAAGCGACAGACACACCAGAAAGCCCGAGATGGCCAGCGCGATCCATGTTCCCTTGCGCACGGTGGCACGGGGATCATAGGCCGCTCGATGGATCAGGACGGTGAGCGGAAAAAACAACCATATGAAGTAATATTGGCGCGCCAGCGGCGAGGCAACGGTCATAAGGCAGAACAGGATGCCGAGTTCTTCCGCATCCGAGCGGGGCGTTCGACGCGCTCGTGGCGGCATCACCGCGATGAAGCCAAGTCCGATGATGAGCGAGACGCCCAATACGATCCAGTTCGCGCTCTTGAAATCGAGGTCGAGCAGATTCATGTAGGCGGGCGCCGTGTTCGGATTGTCCTGGTTGTAATCGACCGGACGCGTCAGGCGATGCGTCAAGGAGATGATGGACTGGTTCATCCACGACCAGTTCTGATCGTCGCGCTTTCCGAAGCCCGCTTCCGAACTCGATCCGACCATCCCCTGGTACCAGGTCTTCAGTTCGGAGAGATTATGCTGGAAGCCGCGTACAGGTGTTGGAATGACGATCAGGAAAACGACGAGAAATATCGCCGTGCTCGCGGCCGACGCCCATTGCCGCCGCCACACCAGATAAGGAAGCACAGCCACGGGAAAGACCTTGATGGCGGTTGCAAGCGCAAACAGGCTTCCCGAACTCCAGGAGCGGCCCTGCTGGAGAAGCCAGAACCCCAACAGCATCAACGCCAGCAAAACCAGATTGGGCTGACCGAGATCGAACATATCGAAGGTGAACGAGATCATGGCGATCGACGGCAGCGCCGCCAACCAGGGGCTCGGAGCCTCGCCGTCGCCGGTCATCGCGTTCGAAAGCTGCGCCACGATCCACCAGGCGGCGACGTTCAGCAGCGACAGACAAATATAAAGTGGAATTTTTCCGAAGAAGGCGGGGATCGCCAGCAGGATCGCCGCCGGCGGTGGATACAGAAACGCGAAAGCGGCCTGGGGGTCGTGCGGATAGAGGTCGCCGCCCTGCAAGATCTGCTGGCCGGCCCAGAACCAGAGCGGGTAGTCCTTTGTCTTTCCGTGGCCGAAGATCTCGGGACCGAGAACGTCAGCCGTCAAGATGAAGCAGCAGATCAGGAAAAGGATATCGAGCGGTGCTCGCAACGAAGGGTATCTCAACACACGTCACTTTCTGAAAACGGATGAGCCCGTGCCACTTCTATCGTCGCAGCAGTCCGCCGAGCGCACCGCGCACGATGGCGCGGCCCACCGAACCGCCGATCGAGCCCCCGACCGACTTGCCGAGGTCGGCAACCACCCCGCCGACCACCTTATTGGTAACAGATCGGGTGACGTTGCGGGCGATGACCTGGCCGGTCGATAGCCTGTTGCGCGGCGTGCTGGTGCCGAAAATCGTGCCGACGATGGCGCCGATCTGCCCCAGTATTCCGCCGCCTCCGTCGCCTGCTCCCGCCACACGCTTCTGCAAGACTTCGTAGGCGGATTCACGATCAATCGCGGTGTCGTATTTTCCCTTCACCGGGCTGTTGTCGATGATCGCCTTGCGTTCCTCCGGCGTGATCGGCCCGATCCGCGCGGTCGGCGGACGAACCATGACGCGTTCGACCACAGCCGGAATGCCATTGCCTTCCAGGAACGACACCAGTGCCTCGCCCTTGCCGAGCTGCGTGATCACCTGGGCGGTATCGCGTTTCGGATTGGGACGAAAGGTCTCGGCCGCCGCTGTAACCGCCTTCTGGTCCCGCGGCGTGAAGGCACGAAGCGCGTGCTGCACGCGGTTTCCCAATTGGGCAAGCACCTTGTCGGGCACGTCGATCGGATTTTGCGTGACGAAATAAACCCCGACGCCCTTCGAGCGGATCAGCCGCACCACCTGCTCGATCTTTTCCATCAGCGCTTTCGGCGCGTCATTGAACAACAGATGGGCTTCGTCGAAGAAAAATACCAGTTTCGGTTTGGGGGGATCGCCGGCTTCCGGCAGCTGCTCGAACAGCTCCGACAGCATCCATAACAGGAAGGTCGCGTACAGTCTCGGGCTCTGCATCAGCTTGTCTGCGACCAGAATGTTGACCATGCCGCGGCCATCGCGATCGGTGCGCATGAAGTCCTTCAGGTCCAGCGCCGGTTCGCCGAAAAACTGGTCGCCGCCCTGGTTTTCCAGCACCAGGAGCTGACGCTGGATAGTGCCCACCGTCTGCTTCGAAACATTTCCATATTGGGTGGTCAGGTCGGCTGCATGCTCGGCGATGAAAGTCAGGATCGCACGCAGGTCTTTCATGTCGAGAAGCAGCAACCCCTGCTCGTCAGCGACCCTGAAAGCGATATTCATCACGCCTTCCTGGACATCGTTGAGGTCCATCATGCGCGACAGCAAAAGTGGACCCATTTCGGAGACGGTGGCGCGCACCGGATGGCCCTGCTCGCCGAAGACGTCCCAAAACACCGTTGAAAATTGGTCCACCTGAAAGGCAAGACCCATATCCTCGGCCCGCTTGAGGATAAAATCCTTGGCCTCACCGACTTCGGAGATGCCGGACAGGTCTCCTTTGATGTCAGCTGCGAATACGGGAACGCCGGCGCGCGCAAATCCCTCGGCCATCACCTGCAACGAGACGGTCTTTCCCGTCCCGGTCGCGCCCGTCACCAGCCCATGCCGATTGGCGAGCCCAAGCGTCAGCCAAGCCGGCTGCTCGCCTTTGCCGATAAAAATCTTTTCAACGGTATCGACGGTCTGGATATCGGGGATTGCCATTACATCGCCTTCGTTGTGCACATCGCACAGTCGGAGCGTCCCATTTATAAGGCATGTTGTAAGCCGATTGAAACCTTCAACGAACGAATACGTAAGGGAAACGCGTTGCGATGAACGTGCGTTCAACCGATTTTGTCGCCGCGTATCATCAATTTTTGAACGAAACTCATCCGTCAAGGTGCGAAATCGTCGCTCGCTCTTGCATTGCTGCAACACTCGCGGTGCGATTCACATCAGCGACGGCGGTGATCGCTTGTAATTCGTCTCGCGGAAGATCAAGATAAATCGCGAGCACGGATCCGGCGTATAAGCCGGTCCGAGGACGGGGCGCAATGGACGAACTGACAGGGTGGCTGGCCTCTAAGGCCGGCATCGAGGATGCTGTGGCCGAAAAGACCATCGGCATCATTCTAGGTTTCCTTCGCCGCGAAGGACCTCACGACAAGGTTCAGGCCTTGATCGACAAGATTCCTGGAGCAGAAGCTGCAATCTCGGCGTCCGAGAATAATGGTGGCCTGTCAAAGTTGATGGGCGGCGGCCTGATGGCCGTTGGTACCCGGCTGATGGGATTGGGGCTCGGTGTGAACGACATCCAAAATGTCGCGCGTGAGCTTTTCCGGTTTGGCCGAGACAAAATCGGGGAGGATCAGATGGGCGCGATCATTGCTGGGACACCCGGCCTCAATCAATTCGCTTGAACCACATTTCATATCGAAAAGTCATGACATATCCTATTTCCGAGATTGATGGCCTTCCCTCTTTCGCAGCTACTAAACTGAAATCGCTGGGCATTCGCACCACGGACCGCCTGCTGGAGGCGGCACGCACCGTGAAAGGACGTAAAGTCCTTGCGGCCAAGACGGGCATCAGCGAGCAGCAGTTGCTGGAATGGGCGAATTTTTCCGACTACATGCGGATTCCCGGCATGGGCAGGGCGAAGGTTGGACTGGTGCGCGCCGCCGGCGTCCCGACTGTTCGCGAACTCGCGCTTCGAAATCCATCGCGGCTGGCGCAGAACATGAAAGAAGTGAACGTCAGGCGTAAGCTGGTCCGGATCCTGCCGTCTGAAAAATCCGTCGAGCAGTTGATCGCCAAGGCGCGGAAGCTTCAGCCCAAGATCACTTACTGATCCCTTGATTTTCAACTGGATGCGATCGCTTCCGCGGCCGGGATCTGCGCCCCCGCGACCGCTCTCTTGACTCCCCGGCGCCGACCGCGCAAAGCGACCGCATGATCGCGACCTCGCCCGGAACCGCCCCCGCGGCCGCCTCTGCGGATCATCGGACCTGGCCGGAACGGCTGTCCCGACCATATCCGCTGGTGATGGGGGTTTTGAATATCACGCCGGATTCCTTCTCGGACGGCGGGCGTTTCGTTGCGCCGGAAAGCGCACTGGCGCAAGCCAGGCGCATGGCCGCCGAGGGCGCCGACATCATCGACATCGGCGCCGAGTCTACCCGGCCTTACGGTTCGCAGCCGATCTCGGCTGAGGAAGAAATTCAGCGTTTGCGGCCGATCCTGGCCGATGTCGTCTCTCTTGGAATTCCCGTTTCGATCGACAGCATGAAATCAACGGTTGTCGCCTGGGCGCTGGATCACGGAGCGGCCATCGCCAACGATGTCTGGGGTCTGCAACACGACCCGGACATGGCGGGATTGATTGCGGAGCGACGTTGCCCGGGCGTGATCATGCACAACCGCGATCGCGCCGATCCCGACATCGACATCATGGCGGATATCGCCGAATTCTTTGCGCACTCGATCAAGATCGCAACGAAGGCCGGCATTTCGCGCGAACATATCGCGCTCGATCCCGGTATCGGTTTCGGCAAGACGCAAGAGCAGAGCATGACGGCGCTGGCGCGGCTCGCGCAGTTTGACACTTTTGGATTCCCGATCCTGATCGGCGCCTCGCGCAAACGCTTCATCGCGACGGTGTCGCCGTCCGAACCGGATCAGCGGCTCGGCGGCTCGATCGCCGCACATCTGATCGCAGCCAAAGCCGGCGCGCGGATCATCCGGACCCATGACGTGTCGGAAACCGTGCAGGCCTTGCGGGTAGCCAAAGCCATCTGGGACAAGCAATGAGCGATACGATCTTCATTACCGGCCTTGTCATCCACGCCCGCCATGGCGTCATGGACCACGAAACCGAGGTGGGCCAACGCTTCGTCATTGACCTCGAACTCTCGGCCGACCTCTCGGAGTCCTCGCGCACCGATCGTCTGGCCGACACCGTCTCTTATTCCAACGTGGTCGCAACCGCGACCGCGGCCTTCAAGGACACCAACTACAAACTGCTGGAACGGGCAGCGGGCGCCGTTGCCGACGCCGTGTTGGCCGCGTTTCCGAAAATCAGCGCCGTCAAGGTAACCGTTCACAAGCCGCATGCGCCGATCGCGGCAATTTTCGACGACGTCGGCGTGGTACTCACCCGTACGCGGAAGCTCTAAAATCTGCATGATCTACTCGAAAAACCGGTTTCCACTTTTTCGGATTATGCGCTGATGCCTCGCGCCCTGATCGCGCTCGGCGGCAATGTCGGCGATGTCCGCGCGACTTTTCAAAAGGCGATCGCCAATATCTGCGGCATGACGCAAGCAGCCCTTCTGGCGCGCTCTTCTGATTATACCACTCCGCCGTGGGGCGAAGTGGAGCAAGCCCCCTTCATCAATGCCTGCATTGAAATCGACACGCCTCTCGATCCCCACGCGTTGTTGTTCGCGTTGCAAAAGATCGAAACCAAATTCGGCCGCGACCGCGCCAAAGAACAACGCTGGGGGCCGCGGACGCTCGATCTCGACCTGATCGCCTATGACGATGTGTCAATCGGGAAGCCGGAACTGACGCTGCCCCACCCCCGTCTGTTCGAGCGCGCCTTCGTGCTGGTACCGCTGGCCGAGATATCGCCAGACTGCGTGATCGGTGGCCGCAGCGTCGCTTCCGCATTGGCTAAGCTGTCCACCGAGGGAATTGAGCGACTGCCCGACCCTGCCTGAACATAAAACAGCGTTTGGCTTGGCGGCTCGCCCGTGGCAATTTCGCCATGCAATGACGGCGTCCTGGAAATGAACCCACCCGACGAACCAACCCTGGCTGCGGATTTTGCGCCTGCCACTTACGAGGATTGGCGCAAGCTGGTCGATGGTGTCTTGAAAGGCGCCCCGTTCGAGAGGCTTGTCAGCAAAACCTACGACGGATTGACGATCCAACCGATCTATCGTCGCGCCCGAGGTGTTGCGCCGATCGCCAGCCGGGCTGCCGCCGCGCCCTGGCAGATCATGCAGCGGATCGATCATCCGGATCCTGCGGCTGCCAATGCGCTGGCGATCCACGAACTGGAAAACGGCGCCGGCGGACTTGAGATCGAATTTGCCGGCGGGCCCGGCACCCGAGGCTTTGGCCTCATTGATGCGACACCGGAAACGTTGAAGCGGCTGTTTGACGGCATCTTCGTCGATGCCGGGATTTCGATCGCGCTTCATCCGGTGATCGGTCGGGGCAATGCAGGCGAAACGTTCGCCGCGTTGATCGAGGAACGGCGTGTCGATCCGGCCAAGGTCGATCTCCGTTTTAACTATCAGGCGCTGAGCACCATGGCCGTGCGAGGCCGCGCTCCGGCCACATGGAATGAGATGGCGAGGCCCTTTGCCGGAGTGGTTGGCGGGCTGATGAAGCGGGGTTTTCGCGGCCCGTTTGTGCTGGCCGACGGACGCGCGGTCCACGATGC
>Ga0210385_10003015_pt1 | contig 10092 bp, 7 predicted proteins | sample IncBWH26OmetaG_FD_160107 | JGI IMG/M metagenome (GOLD analysis project Ga0210385, IMG submission 160107) | Forest soil microbial communities from Barre Woods Harvard Forest LTER site, Petersham, Massachusetts, United States - Inc-BW-H-26-O ...
CCGCCTTGGCCACCCTGGCCACCTTTGCCGCCACCTTGGCCACCCTGGCCACCTTTGCCGCCACCTTGACCGCCTTGGCCACCTTTGTCGCCGCCGCCTTTACCTCCGCCCTGGCCACCTTGACCGCCCACGGGATGGCAGCTGCCTTCTTCGAACACGAAGCCGTGCGGGCAACGAGGGACCGGGATAGGAATGCAGTTGCGACCCTTGAGTTCATACCCAGACGGGCACGTCGGAGGCGGCGTGGGAACGCACTTGCCGCCGATCACTTCATAGCCGCGAGGGCAGCGTGGGGGTGGGATCGGAATGCAATGGCGACCTTGCAGCACATAGCCGCTCGGGCATTCGGGACGGTACTGGCTGAAGCTGGCGCTGCCACCGCCGTCTTTGCCGTTGCCGCCGCCCGCCAGCGCCATCGTGCCGCCGGTTCCGAGCACGAGAAATCCAACCGTGAAAAGTGTCGTCAGGTGTCGCTTCATGAAAGATCCCTTGTGTCGTGAGGATGTGGATCGCCGGACCGCGCTCATCGCCCTGAGCTTCACTCGATCCAGTGCAAGTGGGTCGAGCGTTGGGCGCTCATCACGGAGCGCGTCTGCGATGTGCCGGAGGTCGTCGGGGAGATGTTCGTCGTCGTGTGAGTGGCTCATGCGACCTCATACGAACGAGCGTCCGGATTCCTGGCTGAAGCTTGCTCGCCTGGACACAAGGACGATAGGAGAGCTGGTGCGTGGCATACGCGACGATGGATTCGAGCAGCTCTACGAGGAGCACGCTCAGGGCCTGTTCGCCTTCCTCAGATATCGGACGGGCGATACGGCGCTGGCCGAGGAACTGCTGGGCGATACGTGCGAGCGTGCGCTACGAGCCCGCAAGCGCTTCGATCCGCGCAAGGGGAGCACCAAGACTTGGCTGTATGCGATCGCGCTCAATTGCCTCTCAGACCACGTCCGCAGAAAAGCCGGCGAGGGCAGAGCGCTCGAGCTCCTCGCCACCGGCCCTGGTTTCGTCTCCAGCGAGGAGTTGGAGATCGACGAGTTGGCCGATGACGAGCTCGACGGCCTAGCCGATCGCGAGCTACTCGAGCGCGGTCTTGCGAGGCTGAGCGGCGTGGAGCGAGAGGCGATATCGCTGCGCTTCGGCGCCGACCTCACTGTGCCCGAGATCGCAAAGCTCACCGGCGAGCGGCTCACTACCGTCGAGAGCCGTGTCTACCGCGGGCTCGCAAAGCTGCGCGACGCGATGAGCTAGAACGTCTTTCGAAAATGAGCGGTGCGTTCGGGCCGTTCATGGACCAAGCTGGTCGTCGCGGGACGTCGCAGCGCGTACTGGTGGTACGCGCAAGACGTCACGTGGCGACCCAGCGCCGTGTCCAAGAACGGATCCGGGCGTGCCGATCATTTTGAAAGACGTTCTTAGTAGGACGAGGGGACGATCGAGAGATCGTTGCTCTTCAGCGCTGCCGCTCGTACGGCGCCGGCATGCTTCACCCATCCTGTGGCGCTGGAGCCACCGAACTGCTTGGCCGCCTCGCGAGTGAGCGGCTCCCGCGGATTCATGCGTAGGGCCTGCTCGACGTTCGCGCGCGGGTCGATGCCGGCCGAAGCTTGCGCGATCGCAAGCGCATAGTAGGTCTCCCAGCTTCCGGGGTCGTGGCTGCGAGCCTCACGCATGGCTGCGATGGCCTGGCGAGGCCGACCACGTTGGATGTCACAGAAGCCGACGATCTCATACGGTTCCGGGCGCACGTCGAGCCAACCGATCGAGGACAGCGCAGCCGGTGTCGCGGCAGCACAATCAGACGCGTACAGCGCGTGCTCTGCCTGGCCGAGCCGCGTCTGCGAGCCGATGATCGACACCGGTAGGGCAACTGTGGCAAGGCAGAGCAGAGCGAGCACCAGGCGCATGTTGTGGCTTGGTATCCAGCCGCTATCCGCCTGCCCGCGCGCACTCAGCGCAAGACCGGCGATCGCGAAAAAGCCGATCGTCACGACCGGCATCTCCCAGTCCCAGTCGACGCCGGCATGCAATGCCCATACAGTGGCAGCCGCCAGCAAGGCCCCGTAGAGAGAGCGTCTCCGTCCGCTCGCCCTCAACCCCAGACCGAGGATCGTCGCGCCCACGAGCACCAGCAGCAGGAGCAGACCGGGAACGCCAAGCTCCGCCATCGCCTGCAGATAGAGACTGTGCGCATTGATCACATAGGCGAATTGAGAGCGCTCTCGATCCCAAAGCGTCTGGTACATGCCGGCGCCGGCGCCGTGAAGCGGCGAGGCCCTGAAACCACGTAGAGCAACTTGCCACAGCGGCGTACGCCCGTCATTGGAGGGATCTGTCAAGCGCTGGCGCAGATCGCCGCCCCTGACGGTGGTGGAAGCACCGCCGACGAAGCGATCCCAGTCGTGAGCGAGAGCGTGGGGCGCTCCAAACGCGAAGAACGCAAGCACAGCCACCGCAACCGCAACCGCAACCGGCATCGCGCCACGTTTGAGTGCCGCGTCGAGTCCCGGCCTGCGTGTCCAACGCCTCAATCGCGGATCGAGCACTGAAGCGAGCAGTAGTCGTACAGCCATGCTCCCAAGCACACACGCGCCTGCCACAAATGCCACGCGGTGACCCTGAGCGACAGCCCGGGGGGTCGTCGGATCGAGCGTGTCCAGCAGATTGGCTCGATAGGCGAAGAGGATCGACACTGCCGTCGTTGGGATGACGGCGAGCACCACGCTGGGCAGACCTCGGGGACGCGCCACGAGTGCATACACCACCAGACCTATTCCGCAGGCAAGCATCGCTCCACGCGAGAACGTGAAGAACAGGGTGAGCGCCAGCAGTGGCAGCACTCCCGCGGCAAGCACGCGTGCGACGCGCCGTTCGCCGAGGCTGCAGCAGAGGTGGAAGGCGAGCACGATCCCGAGCGCCGCAAGCAGACCCAACGTGTTCCAATAGGTCACCGGGTAGCTCAGACGCTCGTTGGAAACGCCAGGAGCGGTGTGCCACACGTCAGGGAGCAACCGGGTCGCCAGGCCTGAGACGCACACGATCGACACACCGAGCACGAGGCCCCTTATAAGCCAGCGCAGGTTGTCCGTACTCGCTCGCACCGTCCCGAACAAGACGAGCACGAGCAGGTACAGCCAGGCGCGGTCGAACTCGATCAGGGCTCGGCTCATCGAGTGAGACCAGATCCCCGAAGCCAGCGTCAGCAGCGCGTAGCAGGCGAGCGCCCCTATCGCCACGAGCGTTATCGACGTGAGCCCCTCGAAGGGATGTCGTGCCTGCACGATTCGCACGAGCAAGATCTGCGTCAGCACGAGCGCCACCACCGCTGGAGTACCGGGGAAATACCCACCGGCGTTGAACCCCAGGAAGACGATCAGCGCCCCGGGCAACAGCATCAAGCCGATGAGCCCAAGCCTGCTCAGAGAAATGACGGAGGCGTCCTGCGCACCGCGCGTGTCGACTCCAATCGCTATGCCGTTGGCCACCGGCGCATCGTAGTCACCGCTCCCAGAGCGCTGGACGAGTGTTTGAGTCGTCGTTGAGGTGCGCAAGCGTGTTCATGGAGCCTGCTCATGCCGACAGAACTCGTTGCCCAGAACGGCGTCGTCATCCATCGGAGCACGAAGATCTAGGTAAAGCGGGTGCCCGGCACGATAAAATTCGCGCATGCCAACAGGTAGACGCACACTACTGGAGCCCGGCCATGAAGCTGAGTGGGCTCGACTCAATATCGAAAAGCGGAAGTTCTTGACACCGGCGGCAGATACACCGCCCGAGGATCTACTGAGGCGAGGACAGAGGCTTTCCTCCCAAGCTGCCGCTTTGCTCCGAGCCATCGAGCGTGCAGATGGCCACCCTCGACCCTGAACTCGATGTAGCCGCTAAAGCGATGGTCGCCGAGGGAGCCCGTTTCGTCCTCGTCGGCGGCTTTGCCGTGATCGCCAATCGCTTCGTCCGAGCTACCGAGGACGTTGACTTTCTGGTTCCAGACAGTGACGAGAACGACCATCGCGTGCTCGCCGCCCTTGCCAAACTCGACGGTGTGCGCCTCCGCGACGGTGCTCCCCTCCAGGAGGAACACCTGCTGGGAAGGGCCCACCTGAGAGCGAGGACCGGAGCCGGCTTGATCGACATTCTTCGTGGAGGACTGCCGCCACTCGATTACGAGACCGTCGAGGCACGCGCGATGAGAGCCGACTATGGCAATGTCGAGATCTTGGTCGCCAGTTTGAGTAGCATCGTCGGTTTCAAGCGTCTTGCCAACCGCCCTCGCGATCGAAACGACCTGATCGGCCTCGAAGAGATCCACGGCAAGCTACCCATCGAGGAGCTTCCAGGTGTAGACAGTTGACGCCCCAGAGGAGGCCAGTCACGAACTCAGCGAATACGTATCGGCGCGCTGTATGCAGAGACGTGTGAGCCGTCGAATACCTGAACAAGCGCCTCGTACACGCCACGATGGCGTATGCGCACGACTGTGCTGAAGCGTGAGACGGTCGGCGTACCGGACGTGACGATCGTCCCGCCCCGATTGATTGAGGGAGCCCCGCTGCGCACCAGTTGAAAGCCGACATGCGCCCCCAGCTCAGCTGGGGTGATCGTGCCGTAGAAGCGCACGAACTCACCACGACGTGGGCGATGCACTCGTCGTACGTGCAATGTGACCCGCACCGCGACGCCCTCGACCACGACAGGACTCGTGATGTAGGGCGCACTGGTCGTCACGACACGCAACTGCGTGTTGGTCAGGAGGCCGACGACGGGGAAGGAAAAGCTACCTGTCGAGCTCGTGACCTCGAAATTACCGAGCGTTGCAAAGCCCGCCACATATGGAAAAGGATTGGTTTGCAAGGCCACCACGCGACCCGCGTTGCCGGTGCCCAGCAGTGTGCCCTGCACGGCGAATGGATCCCCAAAAGGAACAGGGTTGGTGGTGCTGGCGATCTGAAGCGATAGCGGGACCTTGGGTGTTTTGAAAGTGCGATCCACGCCCGGGGTTGCGCCATTCGCGCTGGTCGCGAGAATCCGGTAGTGGTAGATGGTGTTCGCCTGCAACCCGCCGATCGCTTGGCTGACCTGGATCGTGGAGGATGCCTGGCCTCCAGCGGCCAGAGCGGTTTGGCCACCGTAGAACTTGGTCGTTCCGTATTGGAAGACGTAGTTCGTCGGGTAGGCCTTCGCGTCGAGGGACCCGTGTAGCACGGCAGAAGAAGGGGTCACGCTGGACACACCGCCCGTCGAGGCGGCGGGCAACGGCCGGGAGGCGGCGAGCGTGGAAGTCGCAAACACGCTCGACGCGAGTGCCGCCAGCAGTCCAACGACTGCACGACGGCCCACACGATGCCTTGAATTCGCTGCCAGACTCCTCTGCATGCCCGCTAAGTTACCCCTCATGCCTCTTGGTAACCCCAAACTCGGTCCAGAGTCGCGCCCGAGCCCTCCCTATTTGAACTCCTAGAGGATCAGGTCAAAGGGGAAAGCTGACGGCAACAAGCGGGAAAGTCCATAACCCGTCCCGATCTCAAACGGGCTGAGCGCGATCGAAGACCTCGACTTCGTCAATGCTGCCGTTGAAATCGGTCCCCGAGCATCCGGCGTAGTCGCCAATCAGAAAAGGTTGCCCGCTTTAGCTCTTAGCCGTCGGCACCTGCGCCTCGGGCGAGACACCGTTGGGCGAGACGAGCATGCCAGGCGGTTGCTCGGACTTGGCGGGAGCGTAGTCATGGCTGTAGCCATAGCCGTAGGAGCCGAGCCGGCCGGCCTTGAAGCCGTTCGCGACGACCCCAAGCAGGGGCGCTCCGGCAGCGACAAGGGTCTCGTGCAGGCGCGTGGCAACATCGCGCCGGTTGCGCCCGACACGGCCGACGATGATCACGCCATCGACCTTGCCCAGCAGCGGAAACGCGTCAGACACGACCGTCAACGGGGGCGTGTCAACGACGACCAGGTCATACGTAGATCGCGCTCCGTCGAGAAGATTTTCCATAGCTCTACTCTCAATCAGCTCTCCAGGATTCGGCGGCAGCACAGGTCCCGCGAGAAGGACATCGAGTGTGCGTGTCCTGGAAGCATCGTTGCCTGGCCGATCCAGGGAGATCGATTGAATCGCGTCGTTCATAGGGACCGCACCGATCAATACGTCCGAGAGACCTGCTCCAGCATGGATTTCAAACTGCTGGGCCATCGTCGGGCGGCGCAGGTCGGCCTCGACGAGCAACGTACGCGCGCCCATCCGCGCCGCAGCGCCGGCGAGATGCCGAGCCACTGTCGTCTTTCCGTCCCCGGGGACGGCTGATGCCACCAGCAGCGTCCGCAGCTCCTTGTCGACATTGAAGTAGCGCAGGTGTGCGCGAATCAGATGGAATGCCTCCTCCTCGCCGGCCATCAAGGCTCCGCCCGACGCCGATCCTCGCGTAGAGCGCGATAGGGCACCGCTCTCCGGCACCACTCCAAGCAACGGCAGGCCGTAGACCGCCTCCAGATCCTTGGGCTCACGGATCCGTCGGTCGAAACGCTCGAGCAGGAAGGCGATGCCCAGGCCAAGCAACAGGCCAAGCACTGCCCCCAGCGCCGTGTTTCTCGCTGTCTTTGGCGAGGATGGAGATGTTGGGACAGATGCTGCCTGTGCGATCTGCACATTGCCGTTGCGCAGTTCGGCGAGAACCCCGAGCGATTGTGCCCGGCTCTCGAGCGCCAGACCCGAGGTGCCGGCTCTTTCCGCAGGCGTCAGGGCCCCGAGTTGCTTGCTGACGAGCGCAAGCGCCGAGGCGTAGTACCTGTGATTGCTTTCCTGTTGCTCAAAGACGAACCGCTTTGCGTAGGTATTGGCGATGGCCGCCGCCAGTGTGGGCGACGCAGCGGTGGCCGCCACGTTCACCACGTTGGATTCACCTAGAGCACTGCTGCTCAGGGCTTCTTTGATCTTTTCCTTGGTCTGTCCTCGACCCAGGTGGCTCGCTGTCTTTTCGGCCATGTCGCCAAGCTGCACAAGCTTGAGATTGGTGTTCTCTTGCGCCTGTTGGTTGTTGACGCTTACCGCCTGCAGGCCGGCCGCCTGCTGGTTTGCCTGACTGTCGTTGAAGACCAATGAAGCGGTAGCCGTGTACTTCTTCTGCTCACGCTTGGAAAATCCGTAGGCCGCGCCCGCGACAAGCACCAGACAAAGCAAGATCCACGGTGCCCTCCGACGCAGGCCGCCCAGAGCAATCTCCAGGCTTTGATTTGTCTGCTCAGCGTCCATCACAGCTCCTTTACGGTAGATCCTGCCCAATCGTCGGCCCTACGGGCCTTCTCGCGAGCATCCTCGAGGGCCGCCAAGTAGGCCCTCGACACATCAGCCCAGGCATACCGCTCAGCCACAACAGCGCGACCGTGCCGGGCAAAACGACTCTGAACAACGGGATCGCTCAAAGTAGTTACAAGTTTCGAGGCAAGCGTCGGCGCATCGAGTGGGAACAGTTGCTCTCCACGCTCGACCACCTCCTCGTTGAATTCCGTGTCGAGGGCGAGAGTGGGCGCCCCTGCCCCAAGCGCTTGTAGCAAGGCTGGGTTGGTGCCCCCAACCGAGTGTCCGTGCACGTACACACCACAGTTGGCCCATAGTTGCGTGAGCAGCTCCTGATCGTGCACATGCCCGAGCCACGTGAGCTGCCCACGGTCGTCCAACTCGCGCAGGCGAGCCTCGAGCGGCGAGGGATAGTTTGCCGAGCCCACGATCACCGCCTGTGGCCGGGTGCCATTCAGGAGTTCCAAAGCGTCCAGGGTCAGCTCGACATTGTTCTCTGGGATCAGCCGCGCGACGACCAGTGCATATGTGCGCGGCGTGAGCCCAAGCGAGCGGACTCGATCGTCTTGTGCTCCGTCGAGCACAGGCGCACCGTATGGGATGAATCTCGCCGACACTTCGAACAGCCGTTGCCAGATCCGCGCGATCGCCTGCGAATCGGCGACCAGCACATCGGCATGGCGTGCCGTCATCGCAGCGCCGCGATAGAACACTTTCTGCGCCGCTTTGCTCCACTTGCCTCGTTCCCACTCGATCCCATCGGTATTCACCACCGTAGGGATGCCTCGTGCTTTCAGCAGCGGGAGGTAGAAGCCATTCGCGACATTCAATACCAGCGCGGAGTCGTAGCCGCGCAGGGCAGCATCGACGTGAGAGCTGGCGCCAAAGCTCAAGGTGGACCAGCTCTTCGAGTCGAGCCCAGGCGTCCAAATGCAGCGCACGCCTTCGACAGATGTCGATCGACCGCGCCCGACACGCTGGCGACAGTAAACAGTCACCTCGTGACCTTGACTGACCCACTCCGGCGCGAGGTGCCGCACCAGCGTCTCATATCCACCGTAGGTACTCGGGAATCCACGACTTCCGATGATTGCCAGCCTCATTGCCTGACCGCCTCCCCCAACTCGTGCTGCGCGGAATCGTTTGCCATGCCAAGTCGATCGAGCAGAAATTCGGCCTTCGCCTGCCAGGAGGTCTCCGCCGGCAGTGCAACCGGCTCACGCGGGATCTCTCCGGCACCTCGCCCACCGAGGAGGTCCGTGAGAGCCTGCAAAACCTCTTCCCTGGGCACGGCACGAACGCCCTCCAGGGCACGCTCCCACCCGATCACGCGCGTGGAGACCGTCGGCAGGCCTGCGGCGCGATACTCATACAGCTTGATCAGATCTCCGCCGACCTCGAACTCTCCGAGCCGGTGTGGCGCCCAAGCCACATCCCACTTGCGCATGATGTCTGGGTAACGGTCGTAACGCACATCTCCCAGCAGTACGACATTGGGAATTCGGCGCAGAGCACGAGCCTGCTCCTTGGACAGCACGGGGCCGGCGAACTCGAAGCGCACATGCGGTAGAGCCTCGGCGACTGAGCCGACCAGTTCGACGTCGACACGGAAGCCAAGCTTGCCGCCGTAGCCAACCGTCACCTGCTTGTGCGCGCACGGCGACAGCGCGAAGCGCTCGGGATCGACGCCATTGCGCAGCAAAAAAGCGTCGTCGCGCCCAAACCTGTGGGCTAGAGCCAAAGTAGCCTCGCTGTTGGCGGTCACGACAGATACGCGATCGAACAGCGACCTGTACGCCTGCTCGACCTGCTCTTCGATACGCACAAAGGCAGGGTGGACCAGCCAATCGTCAAGCAGATCGAAGACTACGGGGACATTTTGCGCCCTCTGCTCCAGCATTGCCGCGCCCGCGATCGGATTCCAAATGACGGCGGGCAACTCACCCGACCATTTGGGCATGAAGCGCATGCTTTGAATCCACCAGTCGCGCCGATGGCGGACATTGGGGATCGTCTTCGGCTGAGGCGAGATGAAGGACAGCTGCTCTGGCATCGACGCGCCCCCGACTCGCGCGAGCGTGACCCGCGGCCATGGCTCGGGCCGGCTGTACACGGCAACGCGCGAAGCCGGGCGCAACAACGCGAACCATTCCAGCAAATGTCCGTCACGAGTCCGCAAACCCTCCGCGCGCAGCTTGACCTCGCCGTGCATTGGCGCGGCCGCGATGTTCGCTGTATCGATGACCGCGCTAGTCGCCATAGGCCATCGGGGGTACATGCGCTTGATATGTGAGTGCCTCGCGGACCGGCAGACGACGTGCGTTGTGCTCCACGAACATCACGCCGCCAAGCCAGATCGAGTAGCCCAGAAGCGTCAGCACGGCCGCCGATGAGGTCCCGTAATAGGGGGCCAGGGCCAAGTTTCCGGCGATGTTGACGGCTGCCGCCGCCAGGGAGACGCTCGCCACAGCCCTACTACGTCCACGAGCGATAAGCGACACATATGCCGGCACCGCGGCGAGCATCGTCATCATCGCAAATGCCAGCACGGCCGACATCGCGAGGCTCGGGTGATAGTGACCGCCGGAAATTATGGATATTGCGGTCGGCCCCGCCACCGAGCAGGCCACTCCGAGCACCACCAAAAATAGCCAAGCGCGCACGGTGAAGAGTTCGGGCGACTCTCCTTTCTGCGCGTGGCTGATGAACGCTCGCGGAAGCCGCTGTTGTATCTCGGCATTTGCGACCGTGCGAAATATCCGTTCGAGCAGCCCATAGAGAGCCGCGTAGGTGGCAAGCGCCGCCAGCGC
>Ga0210385_10003018_pt1 | contig 10088 bp, 7 predicted proteins | sample IncBWH26OmetaG_FD_160107 | JGI IMG/M metagenome (GOLD analysis project Ga0210385, IMG submission 160107) | Forest soil microbial communities from Barre Woods Harvard Forest LTER site, Petersham, Massachusetts, United States - Inc-BW-H-26-O ...
ACACCCGAGGCGGATTGCCCCCATACCCTTGTAGATCACGCTCGATCATTCGCATTTCCTTTCTGAGCCCGCGGCCTCTCGCAATGCGCTCCACGGTCAGCCGTCAGGCAGTAGCACCACTATGACGTTCCTGGACGACCGCTTCGCGCCCCCCGTGCAATGTCTCCAGGGACACCCCTCGGCTTTCGACCACGAACCAGGCGCTTATCGCCATAACGAGGTACATGATTCCCACCAGGCTAAGCGCCGCCACCGTACCGTCCGTATGGAACAGCGCACTCGCGGCGAGAGGCATGATCGCTCCCCCCAGGAAGCCGATATTCACCACCACAGAGGTTCCGAAGCCGCGCACACGTGTCGGATACAGTTCCGGGGCCCACAGCCAGATTGTCGTATTTACCATGAGCAGGAAGGCCTGAAACACGAATCCGAGCACCAGAATCAGGATATTTCCATCCGCGAACAACGCGAAGGCGATAATAGACAGCGCCGCCGCGATCGAACCAAGGGACACGACATAACGGCGCGGCAGCGCGAAACCGCCGTATGAAGCCAGGCACGATCCGACAAGACCGCCAACATTCTGAATCATGGTGAAGGTGAGGCTTCCTTCAATTGAGTGCCCCTCACCCACCAGCAGAAGAGGCATCAGGATGATGACACTGAATTGCGAGCCCCATGCCATATAGGCGGTAATCCCGAGGGCTATCGTCCTTCGCCGCAGAGGTCGCCGCGCAATGCTGGCCAGCCCATGGCCTGCGCTCTCGCTTTTCCCGCTCTCGGAGATCGCTACCGTAGTGCTATCGACATAGCCGACAGCCTCATCACGGCGGATCCTGAGCCTGCCGGTGGCTAGACGCGTGAGCGAGTAGTTAGCTCCCTCGATGTCGCCTTTCTGAAGAAGGTACCCGGGGGACTCGGGCAGGTAACGCCGGAAGAACACGATGAGCACGGCCGGAAGCCCGAGCAGGCCGAAGACCCATCGCCAGGCGTCCGGCCCGGCGCCGACGAGTGCGGCGAACGGACCCAGCACCAGCAGGGCGTAAGCGTAAACCAGGAATCCCCCGACTCCGGCCGATATCGTATTGAAGAACGATACGAACACGCCACGGGCCTTAGTGGGCGTCAGCTCGGCCAGGAACGTAAGGCCTACGGCGATCTCTCCGCCGACGCCAACTCCCGTGACAATCCGGGTAAGCTCCAGCGTCCCGTACGTGGGAGCGATGGCGGAGAGAACGGTGCCGAGACAATAGATCATGAGATTGATCGACAGAAGGCGGCGCCTGCCAAAGCGGTCCGCGACCAGGCCGCTCGCGATTCCGCCCACGACGATGGCCAGCAGCGTAACCGTGCTCAGCAGGCTGACCTGCGACGCATCTATGCCGAACGCCTTCTCAAGCGATGGCCCCACCGACGACACATCGACTTGCTCGAAGACCTCGAACATTCCTCCCAGGACGACCAGGGTGAGAGCTATGTAATGAGCGCGGGTAAGACCGAAACTATCTACGATCTCCCCTAGGGACCTGCCCTGTTGACCGAGACCATTCGTCTCTGATGAAGCCATGATACGCTTCGCTTTCTTCTGAGCGTGAACTACCTAAAGCAGCCCAATGAACGGTCAGCCTGGTTCTATGGCACCATCACAGGCACCGACTGACCGCATGAAGGCCATACCTAGCGGATTCTTGCTCTGTAACTGCGCAGCGCGCTCTGGTTCGAGTTCCGCAGTGACCGCTTACGCGATATCCCGGTTAGCGTTGCTGTCTGCGGACAGATCTTCGAGCAAAAGCTGCCTTCTGTTCGCGTGCAAGTGCGACCGCATAACCTGCTCCGCCGCATCAGCGTCGCCGGCGCGGACCGAATCCAGGACGCACTGATGCTCTTCCACCATCGTGACGCGGCTTTGCCTGGTCTGGAGCACCAGCTGGTTGAGGAGCACCCACAAGGGCTGACGGTCCACGTCGACGAGATCGGACACCACGTGGACCAAGATGCGGTTAGAACACAGCCGCGTCAGACGAGCGTGGAATTCCATTCCCAGGTCCACAAACGCGGGCAGGGCCGTCACGTCATCGATCAACCTGGCCGCCGCATCGAGTTCCTCTTGCACACGGTCGAGCTCGGAACTGCTCGCATCGCGAGCCACCAGCCCGCTCAGCGGCGGCTCGACGAGGATGCGGGCTTCCATCACCTCTCTTGGATTGGAACCGAAATCCAGCCCACTGACGCTGAAGGGGCGATGGTGCGTCTCGGAAATATAGGTGCCATCGCCATGCCGAACGGTGACTGCCCCTATCAATTCCAGCGCCAGGATCGCCTCTCGTGCCGTCGGGCGCGAAACACCTAGCTGCTCGGCCACCTCCCGGTCCGAGGGGAGCCTGCTGCCTGGTTCGAAGCGTCCTTGCTGAATCGCGGCCAGCAGAGTTTGAGCCACAGCCAGATACCGGCGTGTCGAGCCCGATACCTGCAAGTCATCTATCCTCTGCATGCCAAGAGGTTAGACCACTGCCAAAAAACCCAACAAGGCGTCCATGGCGGAATCCGACGATCGTCTCGCCGTTTTAACACCAATGTCACATGCCCGGCCCAACCGACGCGGCGCGCAACACGGGGGAAACGCATCCGCGTGGCCGGTCAGTCCGGGAACGCGGTGCCCGGCGGCGTCCGGCCCGGCAACCGGGTCTCGGCCGGGGCCGGATCCGGCGGGTGCACCGTCGTGACCGTGCCGTCACCCCACATGATCATGACGCAGGCCGGCGTCGCCCGGCCCCGCCCGGCGGCCGCGCCGTCACCGGCTGCTCCGGCGAGACAGGCATGCGGCTCCGCCGCCTGGCCGTTCCCCGGCGTCACGCGGGACGCGGTTTCCTGTTCCCGGCCGACGACCGCCGCCTGCGGGGCTCCGGCGGTGTCGCCGGCCCCGGATGCGCCGGCCTCGCGGTAGGCGTCATGCAGGGCGAGCAGGTCGCCGGCGGCACCGAGGACGGCGTCCGCGTGCTCCCAGAACTCGCGGGACTGCCACAGACGGCCGGTCTCGGCGTGCCCGATGGTGGTGACCGAGATACCCATCCGCGCGGCGAGTTCCGGCTGGGTCAGCCCGCGGGCTCGCCGCCTGGCGGCGAGCCCGCGGGACAGGGCGCGCGCCGCCGCGGCGAGGTCGCGCTCGGCCGGAGGCTGCGCGGGCCCGGCGACGCGGGGCCGCGCGTTGCGGCTCGGCCCGGGGGTGAGCACGCCGTCGGCGACCAGGGCGCGCAGCGCCTTGCGGCAGGTCAGCGTCGAGTACCCGGTGATCCGGGCGAGCGCCGCGCCGCTTGGCGCGGGCTGCCCCGGGCGGAGGGTACCGTCGGCGATCTGCTGCCGGACGGCCGCGGCAACCCGCGCGTACTTAGGCAGGCGGCTACCGTCCACTGTCATGGCACTGGCGGGTGGTGGAGCATGCGCGGGCGCGGGGCATCGTTGCCTCTCCTTTTGGCTCCGGCTTTGGGGGGAAGTGCGGTGCTGCGCACAACAATACTCGAACGCACTCGACTACTAACCAGCTTCGCCGTCCGCGCGCGGTCACGCCGGATGGCGTATTCCCGGCTCGCGCCGACGCGGGAGGCGGTGGCCGGTCATGCGCTGGCCGCCGTAGGCGGGCATGCTCCCCCAGCGGCGCTGACGCTCCGCCGGCCGGCTCGTCAGCCGGGGTTGACGCGCTTCCAGAGCAGCCTTCTGGGGATCCAGGCTGCGATCCGCAGGATGGGGTGGCTGACCTGGCCGGCCCCGGCGCGGCGGGCGAGGAGGTCCGACGCGATCTGGCCTGCCTCGGTGATGCCGGGCTGGAGGGCGGGGTCGGTGGTCGCCTGGCTGCGGATGAGCGCGAACAGGGCGTCGAGTGCGGCCGGGGCCACGTTGCCGGTTGAACGCAGGTAGCCGATGAGCTCGGCGGGGGTCTGCCGGACGACGGTGCCGATGCTGGCTTGAACGCTGGCCAGGTCGGTTCCCTCTGCCGCCAGGACGGCTTGCGCCAGCTCATCGACCTCGGCGTCGGTCAGGCCGAGGATGCTCCCCAGGTGCACCAGGGCGTTCATCCGGCCCCACAGCCAGTCCCACGCCCGCCACTTCCGGTCCCCGAAGGCCGCGAAGTGATCCAGCCGGGCGCCGTACAGGATGTTGTCGCGGCTAGGCGGCGTGGCCCCGTCCGACAGCGGGCTCATGGCGGCGTCGTAGGCGGTCTTCAGCAGCGGGGGCGGCTGGTCGAGCCCGATGCGGACGAAGTCGAAGAGCGGCCGCGGGCGTTCGCTCGGCATCGATCCCGCGCCGTTGCTGACCTCGACCGCGAGCGCGGCCGCGAGGACGTCCGGTGCCGCCGCGCGGTTCGCCAGGTGCAGGCCGGCGTAGGACTCGGTCGCCGTCCGGACGATCCCGGCGAGCGCCGGGCCGGCCTGGAGGGTGGCGTAGGTGTCATCCAGCAGCTCGATTGCGGCCTCGACGGGGAGGCTGGCGTTGCCGCCGCCGGCCGACGCGAGGTGCTGGTTGACCGCCCGGTTGATCGCCGCGATCTCATGCAGGCAGGCGGACAGCCGCTGCCGCAGCGGGTCGCGGCCGGCCAGGTCGGAGGTGGCACGGAGCAGGGTGCGGACCACGCGGTCGGCCGCGTCGGCGCTCCAGTCCCACCGGCCGGGCAGGCCCTCGCCCGCCGCGGGAAACGCGTCGGGCAGCCACGGGTGCTCGACGGGCTTGAGCTCGGCCGGGTTGAGCAGCAGATCGGGCACCTCCCGGCTGGGTTCGATGTAGCCGTCGGGGCTCGAGCGCGCGATGATGTCCCACACCTGGTAGATCGCGGCCGCGGCGGCCGATTGCTGGTAGAGGGGGATCGCGGCGGTGCAGATGGTGCGCGCCTCGCTCAGGGTGGCGTTGGGCGGAGGCGCGGCCGGCGCCGCTGCCGTCGCGGGTGTGGTCGCCGGCTGACCGTCGGCCTCGGGCGGGGCCGGGGGAATGTGCTTCGTGAGCAGCAGGAACCGGCTGACGTCGAAGGATGACCGGCCGTTGCGGATCGTGCGGTGCAGCTGCTCGATGTCGTCCCGGAAGTCGGCCTCGCGGGGGAAGCTGAAGGCCGCGGCGGCGACCGAGGTCCACGGCGGCGGTGCGGACGGTTTCTGGCTGGCCTGGCCGGCCGCCGGGGCCGCCGGGGGCGTGATGTCCTGGCCGAGGGTGCCCTGGTCCCCGGAGGGGACCACGAAGCAGAGCGTGCGCCGCCACTGTCCCGTGACGGACCGGGCCTGGATCGCGTCGAGGACCGGCTCGAACGGCGAGTTGTCGAGGATTCCCCCGTCGGCCAGCCAGTCGTAGCTGTCGCCGGTCGGCCAGTTGGGCCACACCCGCCGGTCGCGCAGTTCCCTGGTCTCTTCGACCGGCGCGAAGGCAACCGGGAACGAGGCCGAGGCGCGGGCCGCCCGGGCCAGCGGATCGTCGCCGGCGAGGTGGTCCACCTCCTCGCCGGGCCGCAGCTCATAGCCGTCGCCGACCTGGTCATACCGCGGCCGGGGGCCGTGTTTGACAAAGTGGCAACGCCGCCGGTGGTCGGCTTCGAAGAAGTGCTGCTGCTTGGAGTCCTCGACTCGCCGTGATGAATCTCCGAGGGCCGTCGAGGTGACGATCAGCGAGATATCCTGACCATGGGCGGTCGGAGTCATCGTTTTCAGTGCTCCGGTGATCTGGTCAAGGAAGAAGCTGCCGCTCATCAGCGACAGGGTGCCCTGTTGCTGCGGCTGGAACAGTGCCCCGGCTGACATCTGGCCGCTGTCGAGCCACAGCTGCTTCAGGTGGTCCAGGGAGGCGCCGCGGGCGATGGCCGCCGCCTGCAGCACGCCATTCAGCCCGCCGGCGCTCGTTCCCGCGATGACGTCCACGGTCAGCCGCACGCCAGCCCGCCGGGTGACGCTGGCCCACGCGGCGTAGAGGGCCTTTTCCTGCTCGGTGGCGTCGTCGCGGGGCGGTATGCCGTTGGACGCGCGCCGGGCGTTCTCGATCTCGCAGGCGACCCCGCCCATCCAGACCGCCAGGCTGACCCCGCCGTTCACGATGAGCGCCAGCCGGTGCTCGATAATCTCTGCCGCTGTCCCCGTTGTGCCCGCCGCGTCCTCAGGCGAACTGCCCCCGTTTGCCATAAGGGCATAATGCTGCGGAAAAAGTACAGATCACAAGGGTGTTATCCTTTAAATCACGTTATACCCCATTAGGGTACATGACACATTTGCGCCGTTGCACGTCGGCAGCCCCGCTAAAGAAGAGCTTTCCACTGAGCCCGGGTGGTTCACTCCTGTATCCGGCCGAGCATAACCTGCGCTCGAACGCGGCTCTGGCATCCTTCCATTGCGAACGTTATGAACAAATCCTGGGTGTTTCACAAAGGAACTGGGCATTTACGCGACCGGCCCGACCAAGATGTGGCGCACGAGGAAGTCAGTGGGAGGGCGCTGAGCCCGGAGCGCAGGAGTCGCTAGAAGCCGGCGAAGACCGATTTGAGCTCGGGGAGGGTGACGCCGTCGGCCGTGAGCTCGGCCGGGTCGTCCAGGCGGCCGGCCAGCAGGCGGATGAGCGACTCGGCGGTCAGGGCCAGCGCGGCGGTCGCGGCGGCCGGCGCACCGGGAGCCAGGCTTACCCCGCCGGTGTCGAGGGTGAAGGCGCGTTGCGGGCCGGTGGTGGTGACGGCGATGACGACCGGGGCGGGCGCCTTCTTCCCGATGAAGCCGGCCATCCGCGGCATGTTGTCGGTGAGCAGTTCGACGGCGTCGGGCGTCAGCCGGGCGGCCGGGTCGAGCGCGACGGCGATATCCCAGGTGTGCAGGGCGTGCTCGGACAGCCGGAACCCGAGCAGGCTCGCGAGGTCCAGGGGCTCCGGCCCGAACATGGCCACCTGGAACGCGGCGCGCTGCTCGGGGCTCAGCGACTCGACCTGCGCCACCAGGGCCTCGTTCGCCTCGACTGACCGCGCGGCCTGTTCCTCGGGAGACCGGGCGTTCCAGGCGTCCCAGATCTGCGGGAACGTGTCGCGCGCGGGCGGCTCGGCGCCGGCCGCGCCGGCCGCCACGTACTTGGCGAAGATCTCCGCGCCGCTGCCCAGGTGGCTGAGGACGTCGGCGATCGACCACTCCTTGTCATACGAGGGCGCGCGCAGGCCGTCGCCGTCGAGCCTGCCGACCAGGCCGGCGAGGCGGTCGTGGGAGGTGCGGATGGCCCGGACCCAGGGGGTTGCGTCAGTAACGGTAGTCACGGCTCCCGATCCTAGGCCGTCCGCGCCGGCCCGCGGCGGGGCGGGCTACAGTGCCCCGGCGGCGGCGCGGCCTGCGGTCCGGCCGGAGAACAGGCAGCCGCCGAGGAAGGTTCCCTCAAGGGAGCGGTAGCCGTGCATGCCGCCGCCGCCGAATCCGGCCGCCTCCCCCGCCGCGTAGAGCCCGGGGACGGGCGTGCCTGCGGGGTCGAGGACGCGCGCTGACAGGTCGGTGTGCAGGCCGCCGAGGGTCTTGCGGGTCAGGATGTGGAGCCGCACGGCGATGAGGGGCCCGGCGGCGGGGTCGAGGAGGGCGTGCGGTCGGGCGACGCGGACGAGCCGGTCGCCCAGGTAGGCGCGGGCCCGCTTGATGGCGTGGGCCTGGAAGTCCTTGCCGAAGGGGCGGGTGGTGTCGGCGTCGCGGGCGCTGGCCTCGCGTTCGATGGCGGCGGGGTCGAGTTCGGGGGCGGAGCCGGTGAGCTGGTTCATTTTCCGTACCAGGCCGGGGAGGGTGGGGTCGGTGACGAAGTCGCTTCCGTGGTCGAGGAATGCCTGGACGGGCCCGGGTACGGCGCTGCTGAACCGGCTGGCGAGCATGGCGCGCCGGTCACGGCCGGTGAGGTCGGGGTTCTGCTCGGACCCGGACAGGGCGAACTCCCGCGCGATGATCTTTTTCGTGAGGATGAACCAGGAGTGGTCGTAGCCGGTGCGCCGTAGGTAATCGAGGGTGGCGAGGGTGTCGGAGCCGGGGTAGAGCGGCGGCGGGAGCCGCTTCCCGGTGGCGTCGAGCCAGAGCGATGACGGCCCGGGCAGGACGCGGATGCCGTGCTGCGGCCAGACGGGCTTCCAGTTGGTGATGCCCTCGACGTAGTGCCACATCCGGTCCCGGTTGATCACCGCGCCGCCGGCTGCCTCGGTGATGCCGATCATCCGGCCGTCGACGTGCGGGGGTACTCCCGACAGCAGGTGGCGCGGTGGTTGCCCGAGGCGGGCGGGCCAGGCGGAGCGGACGAGGTCGTGGTTGCCGCCGATCCCGCCGGAGGTGACGATGACGGCCTGGGCGTGGAACTCGAACTCGCCGGCCGCGGTTCGAGATGATGGCACGCCGCGCGGGACGCCGCTGGGCTCGAGGACGGTGCCCGCGACGCCGTCGACGGTGCCGTCGGTGACGGTGAGCGCGTCGACCCGGTGCCGGAACTTGAATACCAGGCGCCCGGCGTCGGCGGCCGCGCGGGCCCGCCGCTCGAAGGGCTCGACGACGCCGGGCCCGGTTCCCCAGCTGACGTGGAACCGCGGCACGCTGTTGCCGGGCCCGGTGGCGGTGTGGCCGCCGCGCTCGGCCCACCCGACGACGGGGACGAGCGAGTGCCCCATCGAGGCGAGCCAGGAGCGTTTCTCCCCGGCGGCCCACTCGACGTACGCGCGCGCCCATTTCCGCGGCCAGGCGTCCTCTGGCCGGTCGAAGCCGGCCGTGCCGAGCCAGTCCTGCCAGGCTAGGTCGAGGGAGTCCCGCACGCGCAGCCGCCGCTGTTCCGGCGTGTCGACGAGGAACAGGCCGCCGAACGACCACCACGCCTGCCCGCCGAGGGACTGCTCGGGTTCCTGGTCGAGGAGCAGCACGCGCTGCCCGGCGTCGGCGGCCTCGGCGGCGGCGACGAGCCCGGCCAGCCCGGCCCCCACCACGATCACGTCAGCGTCCACGCGTACCTCCTGCCTGCGACGTCAAGAAAGGATTATGCCGAACGAGTTCATGCTTCGCCCGGCGCCGCGTCATTGCCCGCCCTGCCTGCGGTGGCGGCCTGCGGCCGCTTCTTGCTGTTATCACGCGACGACCGTGTCCTCGCCCCGCGGGCGTTGCCCCCGGCCGGCCGCTTACCCCGCGGCCGGCGGCCGCAGGCCGGCCAGCACGCGGTCGAGCACCTCGCCGAGTTCCGCGCGCTCGACCGCGGGCTCGGCGGCCCGGGCGATGGCCAGGCTGGCCTCGGTGAGCATCGCGATGAGCAGCCGGGCCAGCGAGCGGACCGGGAGCGGGGCCAGGTCGCCGGCCTGCACGCAGCGGGCCAGCCACTCCTCGAGGATGCTCCGGCCGTAGCGCTCGACCAGGTTGTCCCAGGCGTCGGTGCCGAGCACGCGGGGGCCGTCCACCAGGACGATCCGCTGGAAGTCGCCGTCGACGCACACGTCGAGGAACGCGCTGACCCCCTCCCGGATCTCCGCCAGCGGGGATTCCGCGTCGGCCGCCATCTGCTCGTCGATCAGCCGGGTCGCGACGTCCCCGGCGGCCTCGGCCATGACCGCGCGGAACAGGTCCGCCTTGTCGCGGAAGTGGTGGTACAGCGCCCCGCGGGTGACGCGGGCCTCGGCGACGATCTGCTCGGTGCCGGTGCCGTCGAAGCCCTGGGCGGCGAACAGCGCGCGCGCCGCCGCCAGGAGCGATTCCCTCGTGTCGGCCGCGTGCTCGGCGCGCCGGGCGCGCGACCTGGCGGCTGACGCCCCCGTCACCTTAGGTCCGGGGTCCGGCGACACGGGGGGTTGCGGTTTCCCTGGCATACAGCCATCATGTGACATACAGCGTGTATGTTCAATACGCTGCGCATGTTAGATACGCAGTGCTTGTTAGATACGCAGTGCTTGCAGCAGACACAGTGCATGCCCGGCGCGCTTGGCAGCGAAACGGCGGCCCAGGGGCCCCGAGAGACGGAGACTGGATCATGGCGATGCCGTTTCACCTCACGGTGAAGCTCGGGACCTACCTGATGAAGCAGAAGATCCGCGGGGTCAAGAAGTACCCGCTGATCATGGAGCTTGAGCCGCTGTACGCGTGCAACCTCAAGTG
>Ga0210385_10003019_pt1 | contig 10088 bp, 9 predicted proteins | sample IncBWH26OmetaG_FD_160107 | JGI IMG/M metagenome (GOLD analysis project Ga0210385, IMG submission 160107) | Forest soil microbial communities from Barre Woods Harvard Forest LTER site, Petersham, Massachusetts, United States - Inc-BW-H-26-O ...
TCATGACTGGACCAAGGTTTTTATTCCCTCCTCAAGGCTGATCGCAGGTTGCCAGCCGGTGAATGCACTGAGCTTGGCGATATCGGCCAGGAGGTGCAGCCGGTCGCTTTTTCTCATCCTGGCCGGGTCGGTTTCAATCTTCAGGCTTTGGCCAAGCGCCTTTTCAAAGGCCGCTATGACTTCCAGCACCGAATATTCGATTCCCCGTCCCAGGTTGAAAGTGTCGATCCCCTTTTCAAATTTGTTCAACAACAACTCCACCGCCCTGGCCATATCGTAAGTATGGATAAAATCCCGTTTGGGCCGGGTGTTCCCCAACAGAATAGTCCTTTTCCCGTCCAGCACCTGTCGCTGAATAGCCGGTATAAGGTGTGGGTTGGTCTCATTGGGTCCGAACGCATTAAAGAAACGGCAGAGGATCGTTGGAATGCCGGTTTCAGTCTGAAACTTTTTGCATAGTTCTTCCCCGGTCATTTTTGACAAACCGTAAATATCTGAGGGGGCAGCCGGCAGCGACTCCTGTATCGCCTCTTCATGGATCGGATATACCGCAGCGGTAGATGCAAAAAGAACTTTCTCCAGGCCTTTTACCCGCCGGCAGCCATTCAGGACATTTATGGTTCCGGCAATATTGATATTGGCGGACTCGAATGGATGCTCATTGCAATAAGGAATGAAATGAACCGCCGCCAGGTGTATCACCCATTCAGGACGAAATTTCAGGATCGCGGATTCCAGTAACCCGGCATCGAGGATATTTCCCCGGACAAACCGGTCGTCCGGTATTTCTATGAATTGACGACTCCCAAAGGACAAATCGTCATATACAAACATCTCGTGACCGCCATCCTGTAAGTGCTTTATAACAGCAGAACCGATAAACCCGAACCCGCCGGTAATAAAAATTTTTTTGCCCATAGTAATTTTTGCCCGGATTATTGTTGCAACGACTGTCCCTTAAAATACTGTACATATTCCTGAATGCCTTGTTCGAGCGTTATCGCAGGGCGATAGCCTAACGCAATAATCTTCGTAGTATCAGCTTCCCAATTCAGCGGGTCACCGGCTCTTTGATTTCCGTTAAAGCACATTTCTTTATCGCATTCAAAAGAGCTATGTAATAAACCAACTATATTTTCAATAGTAACCTGTTGTCCATTTGCCGCATTATATACCTCTAAAGTAAAGCTGCTTTTATGTATAATGATATCCAACAATGCGCACAAATCTTCAACATGGATGAAATCTCTTGACTCCTTTCCGGTCCCGTATAATGTTACCTTATCCTCAAGTTGCAGCTTTTTACACACATCCCACAATAGCTGTTTATTCAGACCGCTGCCATAAACGGAAAAAGGACGTACTATGACGATAGCCACGCCGAATATTTCATGATATTCCCTGCAGATCTGTTCCGATACAAGTTTATGCCAGCCATACGGGGATAACGGATGCAAAACATCCTCCTCCCTAACCGGCAAATTTCTCGGATTGCCGTAAACCGCAGCACTTGAAATATGCAAATACCGGCAACCGGGCATTAGCCTCCGGATGTTATCCAATATCCGGATAACATCAAGTGCATTTGATTCAAAATCTGTAAAAGGGTGCGTCATAGAAAACGGCACGCTACCGGTTCCTGATGCATTTATGCAATAGTCAAATGTATTCGAAGAAAAAATCCCTTCCCATTCCGGAGACAAGCGGGACACCTTAAAATATGTATACGTCCCGCTTCGCGAACATTCATACAGATCACATCCGAAAACCGAATACTCTTTCTTTAAGAAAAACCGAACCAGGTGGCTTCCAATGAAACCCTCGGAACCAAGTATTAGTACCTTCATTTCTGACTTGTAGCATTTTTAAAAACACCCATATAACCCATCGCCACATCCTTCCAACTGTACTTCTGCATATTAATCCTGGATATTCTGGCGTCTTCGATCGCCTTATCATATTGACTGAGGTAGTTCTCCAAAACATCCGCAATATTCTCGGGATTCATAGGATCAAAAAAAGCAGACCTTATACCCCAGACTTGTTCGTGTTCTCTGAAAGGAGGTATGTCGGAGATTGCCGTGGGTGTTCCGAAATTCCATGCGTCCATCGCCGGAGTGCAGATTGCCTCATAAATTGAAGGGGACACCAGCAACTTTGCCTTCGAAATAAGTGCATCGATTGCTTCGTTCGGTTGATACCCCATGCCGAGGACATCACAATTACCCTCGCCACTCTTTTCTGTCACCAGCTGAACACCTCTTCGACCCGCAATTCCTCGCTTTACCTGGTCGGAATTCCTGCCCGTCAAAAGAAGCTTATATCTCTCAAATCCCCTCTTTTTCTTCAGGATCGCAAAAGCACTGATTAGATTCAAATGATTTTTGTGCGCATAAAAATTCCCCGGGAATATGATATATGGAAAATCAATATTAAGTTCTTTCAATATTTCAGATGCCCTTTTATCAGAGATTCCAGTATTTACCACCACCGGAGCAATGTGAACTACTTCCGGAAAGCTATTTGCGGAAGGGTACAATTTCTTTGCTTCGTTCACGACATCCTGTGAAGAGCAAATATTCAGCCCGTTGTTCATCCAATTCAAAATTTCCCCGTCCATCATTTCTACAAAGGGCATCGAAAAATTTTGACTGCCAAAAAAATACCTCCAATTGAAATCGTGAAGGGTACCTACGACGGGAATCTTAATATCAGGTCTTTTCATCATGTGAGCAGAAGGAAAATAAGCTATATCATAATCTCCGTCAACCTTCTTTTCAATTTCCAAAAGCACTTTATCCTTCTTCAAATTAATTTTAAAAAGTTTTGAAAAAGTTTTTGCAGCTATTCTTGCAGGGAAGCTTTGCGGGGAAGTACTTTCCAGGATCTTAACAGTTACTCTCGGATTTATATTCTTAATTTCCGGAATATGCTTGAGATTGTCATAGTGAATAAAATAATCAATCGTAAGTGAGGGGTAATTCTCTATCAGCCCTTTGCATAACAAAAGAGAAAACCGGGATAAGCCACCTGCAACCTGTAAATTATCTACAAAAGCTAACTTCATAATCGGACAATTAACCAATAAGCCAAACTAAAGATCAATTATATTCAACCAAGTCGGGGTCAATTCGCTCAATTTGCATTTTTTCAACGTCGAAAATTTCCAGCCCACTAAGGATTTTGATCCTGTCTCTGCCCATTGGGCGATGTCCGTCAATTTTTGCCTCCCTGAATTTCGAAACAACATAGCCTTCTTCTACAGTAACAGGCTTTATCGCTCCGGGTATTTTGTCATTGCGTATAAAATATGCATTATTCCCTTTGCTATTACAGCCTATAAATTGGTAACCCTTTTCTCTTGCAAGCAGATACAAAGCTCTCAGGGATGCGCCATAATAAATTATCGAATGATGCTTCCCATATTTCACAAAAGTAGGATCATAGGGAATTGTCCATGCTTTGTTCATTCCAAACAGACTATTGTATTCTGCTATTACTATTACCGGGTTAATAACATCAATTGCTTTCCAAATCCAATAATCATTGCCATCGATATCAATACTTAAAATGCCGACCTCTTTATTAAAGCCAGGTATTTTCAATAAATCGTTAATATTATCCCGGGTTATAAAAGACGCTTTTGCGTGCAGTTCACATGCCCAGGAAATGGTGTCGCTTTTAATGAAATCAATATGCTCGCTTGAACCATCGATGACATACCCGGTCCAATTGTTGTTGATAAGCAAAAAACGGGTATTTGATTCTCGATAATCCTCAACACCGAACTCTATAAATGTTTTATGAGGAATGTCGATTTTATTAATCAAGTACTGAATAATTCCGTCGTCCCCCCACTGTGAAAAAACCTGGAATTCCACTTCACTCAAATTGCTTATGAACTGCTTCTGATTATTAAGGCCGGCCTGTATTTGTCCCAGATTTATCTTAGCGCTTTTCAGATCGTCCAATTGATAGTGACGTATTTCCTGCACCTGTTTATAGACAAGTCTTTGCATCGCAATAAACGATTTGATCTTCCTAAACATATGAAAATTTAAGCGGTAAATTTTATTATCCTTGCAGGGTTTCCAATAATCACAGCATGAGGGGGAACATCCGCCGTTATTAAGCTACAAGCCCCGATTATTGCCCCCCGGCCAATTCTAACACCCTTGAGTATAGTACTGTTAAATCCAATCCAAACATCATCTTCGATCACAATTTCGCTGGCAGGCAGACTTGAATTAGGCATCGGTGAGTGATGCGTATAGGAATAAATGAACTCCCGGTTCCTTACCTGGGGGTCAAGTGAGTGTGAATTATTATCATGTATATTCACGTTGTGTGAGATCAGAACTCTGTCGCCAATCGAAATCTTCCCTGCAGACCATATCCTGCTTTGTTCTCCTAAAAAGCAATATTCACCAATGGCTATTTCTCCCCCATGGTTAAACGTAAGCAGATCACCCATAATAATCGATGATTTGCCCACTTTGACTTTTGATTTATCCAATTGATGATTCATCACCCGCGCACCAGGCCCGAAAACTACACCCTCACCAACGGTTGCCTCTCCATTTATCTCGTCTGTTCTTCGCTCATTCTTTTTAAGGATCTCCTCATTCAACCCTACCAGATAAAGCCGGTGTAATATTTTCTTTATAACCTTTTTCAATCCTTCATTATTTGAAGGTGATTTTTCACATGAGACAGCTTGCTGACGGCTCTGTCAAGTGTTAATTTGCAGTAATGTTCCATAACTTTTAAAGTGTCTTTTGCAACAGGCATCTTTTGATGGCGGTTTTCAATTGCCTCGCTCAAGAAATCTGACATCCTGCGCTCCAGGTTATTGACATTGAATGTATTGTCAACAAATGCCCTTTCTCTCAGAATGCTGATACTCTCATTCATGTTGTTTTCAATCTCCATTATCTTTTCTATCAATTTTTCGTCCGATTCAAAATCATCATAGAATAGAATTCTCTTTTTATTAAAATCTCTTCCAACGGATGGATCTCCCCAGTATATGGGAATGGCATCAATTAATAGCGGCTCTATCAGTTTTTCAGTAGTATATCCAACCCGGGATTCGTTCTCGAAGGAAATAACAAAGCGATAGTCTTTGATAAAATTCATCTTTCCCAGGGTCCCGCCCTCAAGGAAATAGCCAATGTTATTAAGGTGTTTCCCCGCGGAGTCAACTTTTTTAACCTTGTTTAATTTTTGAAAGAACTCAATTCTCTTTTGGGCCCTGGGATTGGATACAATAAAACAGCAGAACCCCTTTTTTTCGCTCCACCGCATTAACAGTTCCTGTTCATTCGGCACTTTGTCAAGCTCTTTAAAGCCATGCCATTTAATATATCCAATATAATACAAAGCCCATAGGGGTAACCTGAAATGTCTTGGGTCCGTATTATAATCAAATGTAATAGCGAAATCACAGCCTGTAAAATCCGGGCGCCAGTTTTCGGGGCTATAGAAAATGCGAAAGCACCTGTATTTCAGGTGTTCTTTACCATAGCAGGAATAAAAGACGATTTCCGGATCATCGGAAAACTCAACAATATATCGTTGGGAAAGTAACTCATAAAAATAGTTGCCTTCCGGCTTGTTCATATCCGTCCAGAAATCAACGAACTTTACCGCAATTTTCTTCACCCGCGTCTATTTAACGATTCTAGGGTATATCTGAATGATATCGTTCTCAACCTTGCAGTTATAGGCAGGGCCTTTGGCTTTTCGAACCTTGCGCCTTATACTGGAGACACTCGGATAATCGCCTACTCCGTCGAAGCCCCGGGCGTCATCGATCAGGATCACATGATTTATAGGAGAGCCAAGTATGGTGTCCAATTCTTCCACCACGGGTGTATCCTTATCGGTTCTTGCCGTTTTGATGAATTCATCTCCCACAAAAAACTCGGAGGAATAATGCCCATCCAGCCAAAACAGGACCGGCTCCCTGATGTCTTTCAAAATTCCTTTCAGAATGCGGCCGCTATCCCCCTGGATGATTTCAACCTGGCGATCGTTCTCGAATCTCTTTTGAGCTTTTTTCGCCAATTCTTCCGCCAGTTCAATGGAGTACACCTTTTTGAAGCTGTTTTTAAAATACTCAACAGTGTCGCCGAAGAAAGTACCCGTTTCGATAAAAATATTCAATGCGTAATTGTCTTTATAGGAATTCAGGATTTCCCTTTTCAATTCATAGGGCGGGGGTTCTACCTTCGATTTGAACGGGCGAAGTATCCTGCCCTTTATTTTTCTTAACACTTTCATCGTCAATATTTTAAAAAATAGAATTTATTTTGATTTCATTTGCTCCATAGCCCCAAGCCTGCATCACCCCATATCCCCTATTGGCGACGCCGTCGTTCGACAGTTCGAAAAGAATACAGTCTTCAGCCAGGTCGAGTGATTCCACACCCGGGTAAACCAATTCCACACTCAATTTGTACGTCCCGGTCGCCAGGTTCATGGGCTGGGTATCTAAAGATATCCTGGTCTCCCCCTGATTTACCTGCGTCAGCTCCGGCGCGAAATAATGGGAGCATCCCATCCCTACCGGGAAGCCCATACCATCCTTCAGCCGGAGGTTGATCCCAATCCTGGCGGAAAGGGAAGATTGAACGACCAGGTTTACCTGGAGGGAAAAACGATCCCTGGTCTGATCATCGACAAATTCGGCTTCCCTGATAAACATCTTTTTCCCCGCTGGCACCCCTTCCTGCCGGTATATTGTTTCCTGGTTAAGCTGCAATTGATCGAAGGACATGTATTTGGCCAGGGATTCGAATACGTCGCCCTGCAATATTTTCTCCCCCTTATGCAGGATGATGGCAGAGGTGCATAAAGACTTGATCGCCCCCATATTATGGCTGACAAAGAGCACGGTCCTGCCCTCCTTGCTGCTGACTTCTTCCATCTTACCCAGGCATTTCCGCTGGAATTGGGCATCGCCGACAGCAAGCACCTCGTCTACTACCAGGACTTCCGGTTCCAGGTGGGCTGCCACGGCAAAAGCCAGCCGCACATACATGCCGCTGCTATAACGTTTGACCGGCGTGTCGAGAAACCGCTCCACTTCGGCAAAAGCCACTATCTCATCGAACTTTTTCCTGATCTCCGCTCTGCTCATCCCCAGGATCGCTCCATTGAGGAAGACGTTCTCCCTGCCGGAAAGTTCGGGATGAAAGCCGGTACCGACTTCCAGCAGCGAAGCCACTCTCCCCCGGATGCTGATCCTTCCCTGAGTGGGTTCCGTAATCCGGCTAAGTACCTTCAGCAAGGTACTTTTGCCCGCCCCATTGCGCCCGATGATACCTACCCTTTCGCCGGGTTGTATTTCGAAATTTACATCTTTCAACGCCCAGAATTCTTCCTTACTGCTTTTTTGTCTCTTTTCTGCATGGCCGCCGGGCAGCAATTTCCGGACGCCGCGGGTTATCGTATCCCGCAGCGTGGTATACCGTTCCGGCGCTTCATGCGCTATCAGGAATTTCTTGGAAAGGGATTCTACTTTGATGACGGAATTCGACATATTCCACACTTAAATGAGATCGGCAAACGATTTTTCCGTTTTTCTAAAATACCAGATCCCCAACCATAAAAAAAGGAGCATGACCCCGAGCGACAGGAAAAAGCCGGGCCAATACATTGGCTCTCCGACAATGCAGCAACGAAATCCGTCGATTACGCCCACCATGGGGTTCAGCGAAAACCAGAAGCGGGTTTGGTCCGAGTACTTCTGAGCAATAACGGTACTGCTAAACCCTACAGGGGTAACGTATATTCCAAATTGAATGACAAAGGGAATGATATAGCGAAAATCCCGGAATTTCACATTTAATGCCGTCACGAACAAGCCCACTCCAAAGGAAATGAGGAAGGCCAGCAGCACAAATAAAGGCAGGAAAATCACCTGGATGGGGGGAGTGAACCGGTAGTAGAGCATCATCAGCACGAGCAGACCGAAGGATATCCCCAGGTCGATCAGGCTGGTAATGACCGAAGACGCCGGCACGATCAGGCGGGGAAAATATACCTTCGATATCAGGTTGACATTGCCGATCATGCTGTTGCTGGCTTCGGTAAGGGCGGTGGAAAAGAATTGCCAGGGAAGCAGTCCTGCAAAAACGACGATCGGGTAAGGAGGGCCGTTTTTAACGGCCAGGTTGGCCACTTTTCCAAAGACAAACGTAAAGACAACCATGGTGAGGAAGGGCCGGATGATTCCCCAGGCGGCGCCAACGACGGTTTGCTTGTACCTTACTTTAATATCACGCCAGCTAAGAATATAAAACAGTTCCCGGTAACGCCAGAGATCAAGCCAGTAATTTTTTTCAATCCCCCCGGGCTCAATAATTAAGTCTTCCATCAATTCTCGAATTTAAATAACTATACGCCGACAGCCCTTCAGCTATCCAAACCACCTTTGCAATTGATTCCGGACACGCGTCATGATAGAAGAGTTGTCCGGTCCTTTTTCCTCTTCAAAATAGCCGGAGTCAGTACCATATCCGTACCCGCCATAATAACTGCCTCCGCTGTAACCGCCATAGTATCCTCCCTCAATTTTCACGTCATTCAGCAATAACGATATCTTGGGCAATTTCTTCTCCGTATATAATTCGTCGATCTCAAAGATTTGTCTGCGAAAAGTGTAGGCCTGCCTGACGATATACAATGTACAGTCCGCAAACCGACCCAGGTTCACGGCATCGCTCACCAGTCCAACCGGGGCCGTATCCATGATGACCACATCAAACCGCTTTTGCACTTCAGCCATCAGTTCGTCGAGCCGCGGGTCCAGCAATAATTCGGAGGGATTGGGCGGGATGGGTCCGCAGGGGATCACATAGAGATTATCTACTCCCTCCACTTTAACGACCAGTTCTTCAAATTTGGCGCTGCCGATCAAATAATTGGTTATTCCCATCTTCCGTCTTAATTCCAGGCCGGACACGATCTTGGGTTTCCGGATATCGAATTCCATGATGACCGTTTTTCGATCGGCCAACGCCATCACAGCTCCGATATTGGTGCTTACAAAGGATTTCCCTTCCCCGCTGAAGGAAGAAGTGATCATGATGACGGGCTTTTCCTTTTTTCCGATGACATATTGCAGGTTCGTCCGAATGATCCGGAACTGTTCTGAGATAAAGCGGCGGCTATTTTTCGTGACCACCAATGCATTTTTATAATTGGAATGACCAATTTCACCCAGAATTGGCGCACTGGTATTCTTCTCTATGTCCCCCCTGCCGGTTACCTTATCACGCAGTATTTCGATCAGTGCAATGATCCCACAGGGGATCAGCAACCCGAGAAGAATATAGAGGGTATATATCTTTTTCCTGTCCGGACTGATCTCCGTCCCCAACCCTGCGGCAGGCTCCACAACCTTGGAATTGGAAATCGTAGAGGCAGAGGCAATCTGCGTCTCTAGTTTTTTCTGCAGCAAAAGAGAATACAATTCCTCCAGGATCCGTTGTTGCCGCTGCCTGTTAACCAATTGGATAGATTTCCCGGGCATGGACCGGATGCCGCTTTGCAATTCCTGTTCGTGGCTATCCAATTGAGCGCCGGCAATCTCGTAGGATTTCTTTACATTTAACAATGCCTGGTAGATCTCCTTCCGTATTTTCTCCAGGGAAACCTCCATTCCGACAACAAGAGCATTGGCTTCGGGTGTGGTCCGGAGAGCAGCTTCCCGCTCCAGCTGCAGCCGGTTGTATTCGGCTACCATCGGCACCAAAGCCGGCTCCTCGATACCCAGGTCGGTAGGCACCAGTTCAAAAGCATGTTTCTTATCCGCAATATAATTCAGCAGCCAATTTATGATATTTAACCGCACTACCTGTTCATCCTTGTCTTTAACGACATCTTTCAAATTGTCCAGGTAATTTTTGGACTGCGCCTCCAAGTCAAAGACCTGGTTTTCTACCATATAGTTCCTCAATCCTCCCTGCGCACCCTTTAGCGTATCATTCAGGATGTACAGCTGCGTATTGATAAAGCTCAGCGTATTGGCATTGATCCGGCTCTTATCTTCTACGATCAAACTATCATATACACTCATC
>Ga0210385_10003020_pt1 | contig 10087 bp, 11 predicted proteins | sample IncBWH26OmetaG_FD_160107 | JGI IMG/M metagenome (GOLD analysis project Ga0210385, IMG submission 160107) | Forest soil microbial communities from Barre Woods Harvard Forest LTER site, Petersham, Massachusetts, United States - Inc-BW-H-26-O ...
GTCGACCGCTACGAGCTCTTCTGCAATCGCATGGAGATCTCGAACGCATTTACCGAGCTCAACGATCCCGACGATCAGCGCGCGCGGTTCGAAGCGCAGGTGCGCGAGCGCGCGCAAGGCGATGAGGAGATCCCGCAGCCGGACTGGGACTTCGTCCGCGCGCTCGAATACGGCATGCCGCCGACGGCCGGGATCGGCATCGGGATGGACCGCCTCATCATGCTCCTGACCAACAACACCTCGATCCGCGACGTGCTGCTCTTTCCTCTTCAACGCCAACACGGATAGGAGACTATGGACGGACAGAAGTGCGATCACACGCAGTGTACCTGCTATGTGGATCTTGGAGCTTTCTATTGTAGCGACCGCTGCCGCGAACAGGCGGTGGCCGACCCTGACGCGCCGCCGCACGATCACTGCAACTGCCGCCACGCCGAATGCGAGAACGCGGCCTAACTGATCCCGTTGTTGGCGAAGGCGACGTAAAAGATCACCGCCAGGCTCGCGAACGCGTAGCACACGAGACCGACGGCATTAATGATCGTTAATGCCCGCATCGCGCCGCCGGAGAGGCGCGCGGCCGCGGCCGCCGCCACGCCGTCGATCACCGCGGGTGCGAGCAAGGTCCACGGCGGAATCGCCGCAACCGCAAGCAGCCAAGCCGGGACGTAGGCGCCCACTTGCGCGCCGTGAATGCCGGTGTCTCCGGCATAGACCTGCAGGCCGGCGGCGCCTAGCCAACACAGAACAAAGATCCCGAGCCGAAACCGGCGTGCGTTCGAGGGGGTCACGGGGTACGTTATCAACCAGCTGTGTTAGGAGAACCTCCATGGACCTGACGACTTCATATCCCCGCAGTGTGCGCGACAAGCTCTTCGGATTGGTGCAGATCGGCCGCACGATCGATAAGGGCGAGGCGACTGCCAAGGGCACCAACGGCGAGTACCACTACAATTGCCCGATGGATCAGGCAGTCTTTGCGTTCCTCGGTATCGACCACGATGCATTGCTCGATGTGATCAAGCATGCCAAGAGCAATACAGAGGTCGAATCGTACGTGAAGACCTTCATCGACAAGAAGTCGCCGCAAGAGATCGAAGCCTGGAACAAAGCATGGCTTGCACACGAACCGGACAATGACGATTCGCGCAAATTCTTCCTGGAGTTGCGTAATACGGTCGCGCCGGATCGGACCGACGTAACGACGTGGGCCGACATCCTGGACCTCGACGAGAAGCGCAATGTGCCGAAGCGCCAACCGGTGAACGCTTAGCGCATACCATTCGCTGCGCCGTCGAATACGACGGCACGGCGTTCTTCGGTTTCCAAATGCAAGCCACGGGTCGCACCGTGGCGGGCGAACTCGAACGGAGCTTGAGCCAGCTCTTCGAGGAGCCGGTGAAGATCACCGGAGCGGGCCGGACGGATACCGGCGTTCACGCGAGCGGGCAGGTGATATCGTTTATCACTGCCCGCTCGTTTCCGTTCGAGCGCTTGGCAATCGCGCTCAATAGCACGCTGCCCAGCGACATCAGCGTCCGCGACGTTGCGATCGTTCCCTCCGATTTCTCGGCGCGGTTTTCGGCGCGGGAACGTGCCTACGTGTATGCGATATTCAATCGCAAAGACCGAAGCGCGCTCTTAGCCCACCGTGCCTTTCACGTCTATCGCCGTCCGTTGGATCTCGCGGCCATGCGCGCCGCGGCCGCGTGGCTAACCGGCGAGCGCGATTTCCGTTCGTTCTGCGGCGTCTTGCCCGAGAGCGGCGTGACCATTCGCAACGTTCGTTCTTTTGCGATCGACGCGCGCGACGAGCTGGTGCGAATCGAGATACGCGCCGATGGGTTTCTGCACCGCATGGTGCGCACGATCGTCGGCACGTTGGTGGAGTGTGGGTTGGGGCGCCGCGATCCCGCCTCGATGCCGGCGATCCTTGCGGCCCTCGACCGCCGAGCGGCGGGACTTACCGCGCCCGCACACGGGCTGTATCTCGCCGGCGTGCGCTACGATGACTACGACTCGTATCGTGAACCGCTCGCGTTCTTTTAGCTACCGACTTCCTCGAGCAGGCGTTGGAGCTGCTTTTGCTGCCCGACGCTGAGCCGTCGCAAGAGGCGGGCGGCCCGTTCGCCGGCGGCTTCGAGCGCTTCGTCGAGCAGCTCGCTGCCTGCGGGCGTTAGCATCGCGAGCGAGGCGCGGGCGTCGTCGGGATCCCGACGGCGCTCGACGATGTGCCGGCGCTCGAGGGGGAGCAGGGCGCGGGTAACACCCGAGGCGGTAAGGTGCAGTTCGTGTGCGAGCTCGGTTGGGCGGCGGCCCGTCTGCGTGCCGCGCAGCGGAACGAGCAAGCGCAGCTCGGCAAAGCTCAGCCCGCGCACCTCGAGTGCGCGGACGGCGCGCGCATGGGCGGCGGCAAGGGCAAGGAGGGTCTCGACGGCGTCGGTAGGCATATCCTGAGTATACTTGAGTAGTCAAGTATTAATCAAATAAAACCGATCCCCGAAAATCGCTTGACGGCGTGGCCCCCGCCCTGTAAGATGCGGGAGTTCCACGCGGGACATTTTCTTTAAGTAGGAATCTTTCTATGCGAACCACTTTGCAGAAGACGCAAGAGACGAAGTCCGACTGGTACATCGTCGACGCCGCCGGGCAGCGCCTGGGCACGCTCGCCGTGCGTATTGCGCGCGCGCTTTCCGGTAAACACAAACCGACCTGGACGCCGCACGTAGACGATGGCGATCACGTGGTCGTGATCAATGCGGACAAAATCGAACTCAGCGGCCGCAAGTGGGACGCGAAAATCTATCGCCGCCACAGTGGATTCCCGGGCGGACTCAAAGAGCAGACCGCGCGCGAAGTGCACGATAAACATCCCGAGCGTTTGATCGAACAAGCCGTCCGCGGCATGCTTCCGACCAACAAAATGCGCGACGTGCAACTGACGCGCCTCAAAGTTTATGCCGGCGCGGAACATCCGCACGAGCCGCAAAAGCCGCAGCCGCTGTTTTAGGAGCCATTGTGGATAGTTCGCAAATTCAAGCCACCGGTCGTCGCAAGCGCGCTATTGCGCGGGTGAAGCTCTCCCTGGGTCAGGGCGTGATCACCGTGAACAAGAAGCCGATCGAAGAATATTTTCCGCGTCCGCAGTTGCAGCAAATCGTGCGCCAGCCTTTCGAGGCGACGCAGAGCGGCGGCCGGTACGATGTGGTCGTGAAGGCGCAGGGCGGCGGCGTCACCGGACAAGCCGGCGCGGTGCGGCACGGTATCGCACGCGCGCTCGTCGAGATGGATGCGTCGTTCAAGGACGTGCTGCGCAAGAGCGGATTCCTGACGCGCGACCCGCGTGAAAAGGAATCAAAGAAGTACGGTCGCAAGCGCGCACGCAAGCGCTTCCAATTCAGCAAACGATAAGCTGGATTCACGTTCCGTGAATCCGTGGCGTTCGGCCTTCGGCCGATCCGCCCGCGTTGCCATGATTGCCGTGGGCGTTGCAGCATTGCTGTGGCGCCCATCGTCATTGTGGGTCGAAAGCGCGTACGTCAACGGCATCTATCCGCGCTGGGAGCATGCGCTCTTTCCAATAAGTTCGGCGCTCCCGTGGTCGCTCGGCGACATCGTCGTACTCGCCGGAATCGCAATGCTGGTGTGGCGCGTCTTTCGCCGCGATTGGCTCGGGGTGGTCGCGACGATCGCCGTGTACGCGTTGTGGTTCGAAGCCGGCTGGGGCTGGAACTACGACCGCGCGCCGATCGAAGCGCGCACGGCCTACGACCAATCTCGCATCACCCCGCGCGCGGTTGACGTGCTACGGGCGCGTGCCATCGCGGAGATCAACCGCCTTGCACCCCTTGCGCACGCCCAGGCGCGGACTGCCCCGCTCGATCGCGACGCGCTCTACGCCGCGTGGCTTCCGGTCGTGCAGGCCGGCGGCGATGCATGGACGCCGCTCACCGGCGCGCCCAAGCCCACGTTTGCCGACCCGTTCATGGCCGCTACCGGCACCAGCGGCTACATTAACCCGCTGGCGCTCGACGTGCATCTGGCCAGCGACCTGCTGTGGTTCGAGCGTCCCTTCGACCTGGCCCATGAGTGGAGCCACGTCGCTGGGTATGCTCGTGAGGATGAAGCGAATTTTCTGGCAATTGTCAGCTGCGCCCGCTCTAATGATCCGGTGGTCCAGTACTCGGGCTGGGTCGAGCTCTTTCTTTATCTCCCGCCGGAGGCGCGCTATTCCCCAAAAACTTTCATCCCGCTGGTATGGGCGGACTTCGCGGCCATCCGCGAGCGCAATCGGCGGCACATCAACGTCTCTCTGGCAAATTTCTCATGGCGAACCTACAATACATACCTTAAAAGCAATCATGTCGCATCCGGAATTCAGAACTACGACGAAGTCACGCGGCTCTTTCTGGGCATCGCGCGCGACCGGGAGGGTCTCCCCATGTCGCGCATAGCCGGAGGTGTCCGTTAACGTGAAACGGATTCTCGCGTCCCTTGCGCTGGCCGCGCTCGTTACCGGCTGCGCCAAACATCAGGTGACGCCGCCGCCGCCGTACGTGCAAACCACCATCGCCAGTACCGGCTCGATTTCGCCGTCATCAGCGATGTCGGGGTTGATCGCGCCGTTCGAAAACGTCGCCGTTCAGACGACGCTCGTCGAACCGGCCGACACGGTCAACGTGCAGGAGGGCGATCGTGTCCACATCGGGCAATTGCTCACCCAGCTCGATACTGCCGACTTGCAAGCGCAATTGGAATCCGACATCGCAACGGCGCAGAGCGACGCAGCCAACACCACCCATACCGTATACTCGGGAAATGTGTCGATCACGCAGGGCAACCAGGGCGTTAGCGGCGCGCGCGCTACCCTTGCGCGCGATCAGGCGCAGATGGAGCGCGACGGCGCTCTGTATCGTCAAGGCTACGTCTCACTCGAAACCTACCAATCCGATCAGGCGACGGTACGCAACGACCAAGCGACGCTCAACAGCGACATCGCGACGATGGAGGCCAATGGTTCAAGCCTGAATGCTCCGGGACTGCAGCAGTCGTCGGTTGCGCAAGCAGAGGCGCAAGAGAAAGTGGCGCTCGCGCAGGCGCAGCAAGTGCGCGTTTCGATTCAAAAGGCAACGATCACCTCGCCGATCAACGGCATCGTCGTCAATCGCAACCTCAATCCTGGCGAATACCCGGGAAGCCGCGAGATCTTTACCTTGCAGCAGGTCTCGCCGATCTACGCGGTGCTACGCGGCTCGGCCGATCAAATCGCCGGCATTCACGCCGGTGCCACGGCGACGGTTACCACCGATGACGCGACCGGCGTGCACAAATACACCGGCAAGGTCGTCGGCGTCTTGAACGAGATTCAGCCGGGATCGACGCAGTTCCAAGTCAAGGTCGTACTCGACAATGTCACCGGTACGTTACGCCCCGGCATGGCGGTGAGCGGCGGCGTCGAGCTGCCCGGCGTGCATGGCGTGCTGGTACCGTTGACGGCCTTCACCGATGACAACCACGATTCGATTCAGATCGTCAATGCCGACAATACGGTAAAATCCGTGTCGGTCACCGAGGTCGCGAGCGACGGAAAAAATAGCGTCGTCACCGGCGTCAATTCCGGAACGCGGGTGGTCACGAATGGCCAGTCGAGCGTCGGCGACGGCGAGAAGATCTCGCTAAAACCATGATTATTAGGCGCGCCCCAGGGGAATTTTCAGCGCACCAAGGTCGTGCGCGCGCCACGGTTTGGGAGCCCCGCGTAAGCGGGGGCCGCGTAGGCTGGGCCGGAGCGCCTTTAAAATGAAGTTCTCGCTAACTCGGCTTTTTATCAACCGGCCGACGCTGGTCTTTGTGCTCGTCTCGATCATGATGTTTGCCGGCATCATGAGCACGACCACGATCGTCAAGGAGCTCTATCCCGACGTCAGTCAGCCGACGGTCACGATTTCGGTGCAGTACAACGGCGCGTCGGTCACCGAGATGCGCGACGAGATCGTCCAGCCGATCGAGCAAAACCTCGCCGGCACGCAAGATCTGCAGACGATCAACTCCGTTGTGCAGCAGGGCTCAGCGTCGATCAGCGCGGTTTTCGATATCACCTCTGATACCGCGACCGACCTCGCCCTTTCCAATAAGGCCGTGCAGGCCGCTGAGAAATATCTCCCGACCAACATTACGCCGCCGACGGTCAATCTCTACGATCCGACCGAGTCGACGGTCGTCACGCTGGCGTTGTACTCGGAAAAGCTCCCGATCAACGAGCTCGCGCTCTACGCGCAGAACGTGATCGCTCCGCAACTCGAACAAGTCCCCGGTATTTCGTTTGCGAACGTCGGCGGTTTGGTCACGCCCGCCTTCGAAGTGCTAGTCGATCCGGCGCGATTAGCCGCGAATAATATCACGCTCGACGACGTGATCAGTACGGTAGCAAACGACAACCAGCGCGTTCCCGGCGGCTTTGCCTACGAGCCGAACCGGCAGACCACGATCGACGTACGCGGCGACATCACGACGCTCGAGAATGTGCGGAACCTGCCAATCATCGTGTCGGGTGCCTCAGCGCAGCCCAACGCGCTTCCCGGTCAAGTCCAGAATTACAATGGCGGTCTCGCGAGCTTACCCGGGCAAGTCAACCCCTGGACGGCGAGCAATTCGATCGTGCGCGTAGGTGACGTGGCAACCATCGAATCAGGCTACGAGCCGCGTCTCCAGATCGCCCACATCAGCGGCAAACCCGGTCTCTTCCTCCAGATTCAGAAAACCTCGCAAGCTAGCGAAGTCGATTCATCAAACGCGGTCCTGGCAGCGCTGCCCGCGGTTGAGCGGCAATTCCCCGAGATATCCTTCCGCGTTATCAATGTCCAGTCGAAGTTCACCGAGCAACAGATCGACATCGTCGTTCGCACGCTTGGCGAAGCCATTTTGCTTACCGGTCTTGCCATGGTGTTCTTCCTGCGCTCGTGGCGCAGCGCCATCGTCGTTTGCGTTTCGATTCCGCTCTCGCTTGCCATCGCGATGACCGTGATGAAATTGATGGGCTTAACGCTCGACACCGACTCGCTGCTCGGCATGTCGCTGGTCATTGGGATTCTGGTCGACGACTCGACGGTCGTACTCGAAAACATCGAGCGCCACTTCACCGAACTCAAACAAAAGCCCGAAGAAGCGGCCGTCAGCGGCCGCGAAGAGATCGGCGCAGCTGCCGTCGTTATCACCCTGGTCGACGTGGTCGTGTTCTTCCCGATTGCCTTCATTCAGGGACAGGTTGGCCGTCAGCTTTCCGAGTTCGCGATCGTCGTCGTGATCTCGACCCTCACTTCATTGTTCGTTTCGTTCACCGTGACGCCGACGCTGGCCGGACTGTGGGCGCTCAAGTCGCATTGGAATCCGTGGAAGCCCGTCGTCTGGTTTGGTGAACGCTTCGATGCATTGCGCGAGTGGTACACGAAGCGGGCGTTGCCCTGGGGCATGCAGCACGGTAGAGCCGTAGCGATCTTCTGTTTGGTCTCGTTCGTGCTGGCGATTTCTCTCGTCGCATTCGGCGTCGTGGGTGAAGAATTTATACCGGCGACCGATCGTGGTGAGATTTACATCCAGGTCGCCTATCCGATCGGGACGCCGTTGTCCACCGTCGAGACCGGCATCTTCGCCTTTGAAAAGAAGATCCTCAGCTATCCCGACATCTTCGCGAATACCGCCGTTGCCGGCGCGTATGCGGCGTCATTCGGCGGCTTTGTTTCGCAGGCGAACGTCGGGCAAGTGCACGTGTGGCTCAAGGACAACCGCAAGCAATCGACAGCGTACTGGGTTAGCGAATTTGAGCGCCTCTCCAAAAACGCATTCCCTCCTGGTGTCAGCGTGGTCGTGGTGCCGTCGACCGGAACCGGCGGCGGCAACTCGCAACCCGTCGACTTTCTCGTAACCGACGTGACCGGCGGCGACCCGACGCAGTATGCGGTTAAAGTGCTCGATGCACTCAAGACCGTGAAGGGTGCGACCAGCGTCAACAGCAGCGGCACCGCGCTTACGCCCGAGGTGTCGATTATTTTCAATCGCGAGAAGGCTGAGGCGCTGGGTGTGGACGTCGGGCAAGCCGCCGAAGCTGCCGGCGCGGCCTTCGGCGGCAACGTAGCGACGCAGTTCGAAACGACCGCCGGCCTCGAGCAAGTGCAAGTAATTTATCCGCCGGAAGATCAGACAAATCTAGGCATCTTGCGCGACGTCGCGATTCGCTCGTCGAATGGAGCCATCGTCTACCTTGGTGACATCGCGACCTTCGAATCCACGCCGACGCCGCCATTGATGACTCGAACGAATCGCAACACCGTGATTCACGTCGATTCGAACATCGCGCCGAATTCGTCGCTCTCGAGCGTCGAGGGGGCGCTCGAGAAGAAGATCCCCTCGCTCCATTTGCCGCCGAACATTGTTGTGCGGCCGGCGCCACTTGGGCAGCAGGACTTCATGCACCAGGCGTTGCTCGGCATCGGAACATCCATGATCATTTCGGTCATCCTGGTGTACCTGTTGATGGTGGCGCTCTACAACGACTATCTGGCACCGTTCATCATTATCTTTTCGGTGCCGGTCGCGGCGATCGGCGCGCTCGGCGCGCTTGTGCTCACGCATCGCACGCTGAATCTGTTTTCGCTCATTGGTACGATCTTGCTCATCGGTATCTCGACCAAAAACGGCATTCTGCTCGTCGATTATGCCAACACCTTGCGTGAGCGCGGCAAAAAGAAGCTTGATGCGATTCTCGAGAGCGCTCATACGCGGTTTCGTCCGATCATCATGACCAGCTTCTCGGTCGTGGCGGGCAACATACCGCTCGCACTCGCGCTCGATCCTGGTTCGACCTCGCGCTCGAGCCTCGGGATCGTGGTCATCGGCGGCGTACTGAGTTCGCTTGTGCTGACGCTCCTGCTCATTCCGAACGTCTATATGTGGGTTGCCCCCTCGGACGAGAAGTTCAGCCGCGAGTTCCATTTAAACCAACAGAAAAACGGAAAAGTTTCCGCGGAGCCCGAGCCTGCGGCCGCGCCGAGCTAACGCGCGCTAACGCTCGATAACCGACGTCGCGAGCGTCGCCGGCTCGGCAACCAGATCGATCGCCGTGATGCGATCGGCCGCGATTGTAAAACGGAACGCGACGCGCACCTCGCCCGCGTGCATCCAGACTGCTCCGGGTACGCCATCGATGAACACGGGTTGCGCGGCTTGCGCACGCCCCGAAAAGGCCTGCGCGACGGCCTGCGCGCCCGTGATGCCGGCCTGCAGGTCGTGCTGCCAGTACTCCGCACCGCCGATTGCCATCACCGCGGCATCCGCGCGAAGTGTGGCTCCCGGTGCAAGCAGCGCGAGCAGCGCTGAAAAATTTCCCGAGCGCGAGGCTTGCAGAAACGCGCGCACGAGCTCGTCGTTGCGGTGCGTCACGCTGTCGTGATCGGCGGATGCGCCGCGCACGCGGCGCCGCGCGCGGCTGGCGAGCTGTCGCGCCGCCTCGGGCGTCTTGCCGACGATTGCGCCGATGTCGTCGAAGGGTACGTCGAACATATCGTGGAGCACAAAGGCAACGCGTTCGGCGGGTGGCAACGCTTCCAGTAGGATCAGCAGTGCGACGCCGACTGAGTCAGCGAGCATCGCTTCGTCCTCGGGGCGTTCGCCGGAACCAGTGGCCGCAACGTCGCGTCGCGGATCGTCGGCCGTCAACTCCTCGCGCCGGCTCGTTCGCCGCTTGAGCGCATCGAGGCAGACGCGCGCGACAACCGTCGTGAGCCAGCCGTCGAGATTCGCAACGCCGGTCATGTCGGCGCTGCTGATGCGCAGCCAGGTCTCCTGCAGCGCGTCGTCGGATTCCGTAGCGGATCCGACGATTCGTTGCGCGATGCGCTGCAAGCGAGGGCGTGCCGCCTCGAAGCGCTCAGCGAGCCACGCCGCGTCCTCACCCCGGGAGTTATCCGTCACGTTTCACCGCGCTCGATCCGTCATAGAGTTGGAAGGAGTATCTAATCTTGAAGGACGTTACCCTCATCACCTATCCGGCGGCGGATCTGGCCAAAGCCAAGGAGTTCTTCGGGGAACTTAC
>Ga0210385_10003022_pt1 | contig 10084 bp, 5 predicted proteins | sample IncBWH26OmetaG_FD_160107 | JGI IMG/M metagenome (GOLD analysis project Ga0210385, IMG submission 160107) | Forest soil microbial communities from Barre Woods Harvard Forest LTER site, Petersham, Massachusetts, United States - Inc-BW-H-26-O ...
TTTCACCGGCAGACATTGCGCAGCCGATCCGGTCGATTCTGCACCGGCAGGAAAACACCGAAGTGCTGATGGATGAGGTTGTCTCGATCGACACGCGGGCGAAGCAGGTTGGTCTCGGCTCGGGCGCATCTCTGGGGTACGACTACCTGGTGCTGGCGACGGGGGCGACGCACTCGTATTTTGGTCATGACGAGTGGGCGCCTCTTGCGCCGGGGTTGAAGACGATCGAAGACGCGACGGAGATTCGGCGACGCGTGCTGCTTGCGTTCGAACTCGCCGAGCGGCAGATGCAGGAACATGGCTGGCATCCGCCGTTGAACTTTGTGGTGATTGGCGGTGGGCCGACGGGAGTGGAACTTGCCGGAGCCATCAGCGACATTGCGCAGCTCTATATGAAGCACGATTTTCGGCACATCGATCCCGCGAAGGCGCGCGTGATGCTGCTGGACAATGGACCGCGAGTGCTGGCAGCCTACCCGCCGGATCTTTCGGCGAAGGCCGAAGAGACTTTGCGCAAACTCGGCGTGGAAGTGCATACCCGAACGAATGTCGGCGCCGTGGGTGCGGGTTGGGTGGAAGCGAACGGCGAGCGCATTGAAGCGGCGGTTACGCTGTGGGCTGCGGGTGTGCAGGCTTCGGCGCTGGGCAAGCTGCTGGGCGCCCCGACGGACAAGCGCGGATGCGTGCTGGTGGATGATCAGCTGAACCCTCCGGAGATGCCGGAGGTGTTTATCCTCGGCGACCTGGCGCATTTTGAGCAGAATGGACGCCAGGTTCCTGGAGTGGCGCAGCCCGCGATGCAGATGGGCGATCATGTGGGGCGCGTAATCACCGCCGATTTGACAGGCAAAACGCGACCTGCGTTCCGCTACTTCGACAAGGGCGACATGGCGACGATCGGGCGCATGGCGGCGGTGGCCAAGGTGGAATGGCCGTTCAAAGCGCACATGAGCGGATTACCGGCGTGGCTGACGTGGATCACCGTGCATATCTTCTTCCTGATCGGGTTCCGCAACCGGATCTCAGTGTTTGCGGCCTGGGTGTGGACCTATTTCACGTTCACGCGTGGAGCGCGCTTGATCACGGGTGACCAACGCCTTCCGGGCTGGCAGGAGCAACTGGACGCAGGCCCGGAGAAGAAGGAAGAGGCGCACGCGGTCGAGGTGCGCTAGACATTGCGGTGAGTCAGTGAGGCGGCAACGCTCCGCGTGACGCCTCTTAATTCCACTATCCGCTTTTTGTTGAATCCGTCTGCGAAATCCAAAGCTGGGCGAGACACCGACCTCATGGAATGAGGGATTTGCGTCGGAATTTAGGGATTTCGTCCCCGTCTTCCGGAACAGCGGAAAATTTTGGGTTTGAGTTCCCAGGATTGTGCAGGCTGTGCCGACTTCATCCTGGGGTCTTTTCGTCTCGTCCCGTGGGGACGGAAGACGGAACCAGTTGATGGGGACCCTGACGGTTTGGGACAGGCGAGCCTGAGCAGAACGCAAAACCATTGAAGGGGGAAAAGCCCCGGATAGCGGCGAAGGGGTCGGGTAAACTGGGTAAAGTCATGCTTGATCTGGGGTTTGTCCGGGGGAACCTGGAAAAAGTGGAAGAAAAGCTGCGGGCGCGGGGGGCCGATCCGGCGGCGCTGCTGGGCGATTTCAGGACTCTGGATCAGCGGCGGCGCGACGCGATAACTCAGGCGGAGCAGCTGAAGGCGCGGCGAAACGATCTGAGCCAGCAGGTGGGTGCGCTGAAGAAGTCGGGACAGGATGCGACGGCGTTGATGGAAGAGACGCGCGCACTGAAGTTCCAACTGGACGACCTGGACGCGAGTGCAGCGACGCTGGACGACGAGATGCGGTTGTCGCTGGCGCGGATTCCCAACCTGACGCGTGACGAAGTGCCGGCTGGACTCTCAGAAGAAGACAACGTGACGGTGAAGACGTGGGGCGAGAAGCGCACGTTTGACTTTGAAGCGAAGCCGCACTGGGAGATTGGCGAGGCACTGGGCATTCTGGACCTGGAGCGCGCGGCGAAGCTGAGCGGCGCGCGGTTTGCGGTGTACATGGGTGCGGGGGCGCGACTGGAGCGGGCGCTGATCGGATTGATGCTGGACATGCACACGCAGCACCATGGATATACCGAAGTGCTGCCGCCGTTCATGGTGAATTCGAAGAGCCTTTTTGGAACGGGGCAGCTGCCGAAGTTTGCGGACGACTTGTTTCGCTGTTCGGATGCCGATGCGGAGGCTGTGAGCCGCGGTGAATTCAAAGACAACGATCACTGGCTGATTCCGACAGCAGAAGTGCCGGTGACGAATCTCTATCGGGACGAGATTCTGGAGGAAGCGCGGCTGCCGATCAATCTGACGGCGTACACGCCGTGTTTTCGTGCGGAAGCGGGAGCGGCTGGGAAAGATACGCGAGGAATTATCCGGCAGCATCAGTTCCAGAAGGTGGAGCTGGTGAAGTTTGTGCGGCCGGAGGAGAGCGACGCGGAGCATGAGAAGTTGACGCGCAATGCAGAAGAGATTCTGGAGGCGTTGAAACTGCCCTACCGGCGGGTGCTGCTGTGCGCGGGAGACACGGGATTTTCGTCTGCGAAGACATTTGACCTGGAGGTGTGGCTGCCGGGACAGCAAGTGTATCGGGAGATTTCGTCGTGCTCGAATTTCGAAGCATTCCAGGCACGGCGGGCGAATATCCGGTTCAAGCCGGCAGGGGTCAAGGGCAAAAACGAGTTTGTGCACACGCTGAACGGGAGCGGACTGGCGGTGGGCCGGACGTGGCTGGCGGTGCTCGAGAATTATCAGCAGGCCGATGGGTCGGTGCTGATTCCCGAGGTGTTGCGGCCCTCTATGGGTGGCCTCGAACGCATTACGAAGCAAGGTTGAGATGAACAAGACGCTGAAGAGCTATTTCTACTGGACATATCCGCGCGGAAACGTTCACTACGACGTGATGGTGTCGTTGATTCTGCTGTTTATTTTTGTGACGCCCCACTTTTGGAATTTCGGGGACAAGCCGGCGCGAGCGGCGGGCCCGGCGCATCCAATTCAAGTAGTAGGCGATGGGCAGCACGGGGTGATTGTTTCGCTGGATGCGGGGGATGTGGCGATTCCCGCGGGTGCAACAGAGAAGGAAGTGAAGAAGGCGCTGCGCCAGGCAATTGAGCCTGTGACGGGAGACGCCGTATCTGTGGTGCATTGGGAGACGGCGCGCGACAGCCAGGGCAACCTGATCTGGAAGATCTGGGCCCAGCGCTAGGTTGGATGTTCCCGAGAGCAGCCGCTCACGTCCAATGAATATGGGGAGATCATGAGCTTAAGAAAGAACCTGATTCTGGCAGTCGCGTTTGCGTTGATTGCCGTGCCGGTCCGCGCTGCGTTTGCGGCGGACGATGTGCAGCGGGTGCTGCACGAACTGGATGCGGCGGCGGCGAAGTTTCACTCGACCGCGGCGGACTTCGAGTTTGACACGTACCAGACGGATCCTTTTCCTGAGAAAGACGTGCAGAAGGGCACGATCTATTACGAACGGAAAGGGACCGCGTTCGAGATGGCTGCCCACATTGAGGAGATGAACGGGAAGCCAGTGCCAAAGATTTACTCCTATTCGGAGGGCGTGTTCAAGCTGGATGAGCCGTTGATCGACCAGGTAACGACGTTCAAGAACGCGGGCAAGTTTGAAAGTTATGTGATGCTGGGATTCGGAGCGAGCGGCAAAGAGCTTTCAGACAAGTGGGACATTCGTTACGTGGGGCCGGAGACGGTGGACGGAGTGAAGACGGAAAAGCTGGAGCTGGTGGCGAAGGACCCGACCGTCCGCAAGAACATTCCCAAGGTGACGGTGTGGATGGATACGGCGCGCGGCGTGAGCTTGAAGCAGATTTTTGACGAGGGGCAGGGACAGAGCCGCGTGAGCGTGTACTTCAACATCAAGTTGAATGAGCCGCTACCGGCGGATGCGTTCAAGTTGAAGACAGACAGCAAGACGCAGTTTGTGGAGCATTAGGAAAAAGCTCTGAGCCGACCACTTTCAGCCTGGGAATTGCCCAGCGCAACGATGCGGCTTCACTGAGTTTCGATGTTGCGCGATTCCCTTGTCATTTCCGTACAGTCTTCTTGAAAAATCCATAGCGCTCGCGCGGCTGCGGGTGATACGCTTCTGCGCACCGCAGTAGAGATCAGCGCGCGTCTGAGGGATCCGGGTTGGCATGGGCTCTGACTTCAAAGTCAGGTTGATCCTGTCTCTGGATCTTTTGGCGAGGGTCCAAGGGACAGGAATGGGCCGAGCTTATTGTGCGCGGGATGCGGCAGACATCAACGGAAAGGCGAGACCGGAGGCAGGATGAGCATGGCGAAGAAGAACGGATTTCTGGTGCACGTGGGCGTGATGATGGCGGTGGCTGGAGTTGTTTCGGTTCCTCTGGCAGCACAGGGAACGGCGGGCGCTGCGAGTGCGGTACCGTTGCAGCCGTACACTGCGCCCGATCAGAGCGCTTCTGCCGGTGTGCCATCGGGATGGAAGGTGACCCAGGGTCAAGGGACTTATATCCAAATGACCGGGCCACAGGGCGAGAATCTTTCGCTGGGGATTGCCTACATTGCGCACAACGGCGGGTACGCGGCGGGACAGCGTGTGCCGGCAGGCGTGGACTTGGTCATGCCGTATTCGACGAAGCTGACGGACAAGCTGGTGCTGATTCTGCAGAACGGAGCGAAGCTGGCAGGCAAGCCGATTCCGCAAATTGCTTTTCAGACAGCGTTGCCGCTGCAGTTGCCTGCGCAGTTGGGGCAATGCGGGCGGTTCGTCATCAGCCTTACGGGGGGGTCAACGCCGTCGAAGGCCATGGGGGCGATCTGCTCGCTTCCGGTGGATTCGGCGGGCTTTTACAAGAACATTCTGCTGATCGGGTTTGCGCCGGCTTCGGTTGCCGCGCAGGATGCGCCGACGGTGCAGGCGGTTTTTGCGAGCTACAAGGTGCCGACGGCGATGCTGGAAAGAAAGCTGGCGCCATTTACAGCACCGCCGGCGGCGGCGCAAGCTCCGGCGAATGCTGCGACAACCGCCGCGGAGACGCAAGCGATTTTGAAAGCGACTGCAAACGCGCAGAAGGTGAGCGATGTAGGCGCAGAGTGCTTCGATCTGGAAGTGCTGCGCGAGACGCCGGATCGACTATTGCCGCCGGAATGCAGGCAATAGTTTGGCTGGTGCAGCTTTCAAATGACGGAGCGATTGGTTTTGTGTTTTGTTGATTGAATGGAAAGTCTTGGAATGGAGTGAGCCTCGGCGCGAGCTGGGGCTCAACTTTTTGCGCGAGAAGTAAAAACGCGGGCGAGCGCGACGCCGCCGAGGGCGAAGAGCATGGGAAACCACTCGAGGGTATAGCGCGCCTCGGGCGGGCACACGGTGAAGAGCATGGCAGAGCGCAGGAGGATGTAGGCGAGCATCCAGGCGGCCATCCTGGGGCGCAGACAAAAACCGGCAATGGCGAGGACGAGATAGAACACATTGAGCGCGGCATAGGCCCAGCTGAAGCGGGTTTCAGCGTAGTGGTGTGCGTAGATCCACCAGTCGAGATCGATGGGAAGATTTTCGACGCGGGGGCGCAGCGCCATGTCGACAACGCGACCCAGGGGAAGCCAGAGATCGGAACGCAGGGGATGGGCGGCGATGCGTTCGCGGGCGAGGCGATCGAATGCGGCGTCGAGTTCAGGGGTGATGGTGTAGCCGTTGCTGTTGTATGTATCGGCGAGGGCAGCGGTCTGGGCGCGCTGCTGGGGTGAATCGAAAGCACGGCCAGGCAGCTTGCTGAGGTCCAAGACATCGCCGGGGACGTTCCAAGCGATCTGATAGGTCGAAACGAAGTCGAGGCACCAGGTTTTCATCCATCGATCCCAACCGGGAGAGACGGGATCGCCGGGATCGGTGGCGGACTTGGGCGCGAGGGGCTGAATGACATGGAAGACGCTCCAATTGCGTGCAGTCCAAAGGGCGAAGGGAGTGGCAGCGAGAAGAGCGCAGACGATCGCGATACGGAGGACGGCGCGCGATTGAGCTGGAGGGGTTTTTCGGATGGCGAAGAGAAGCGCTGGAGCGAGAGCGCAGGCGACAAGGGCGCCATCGGGCCGGAGGAGCGCGGCAAATGTGACGGCGAAGGTGAATGAGAGCGCTGGAAGCCAGGCGGGCAGTTCGCGAAAGAGTTGCGCGGACCAGAGGGCAAGGACGATCGAGAAGAGGGTCGGGCCTTCAGTGAGTGGATTGGCGGCGTAGACGGCGGTGAAGGGGCAAAGGGCCGCGAGCCAGAGTGTAGCGTGGAACGCGCGGGTTTGCATTGGAGAGGGAGCGATGCGGCGAGCGAAGTCGGCGAGAAAAAGGCAGCCGACGAGTTCGAGGGCTATTTGAACGAAAGAGGCGGCGGCGTAGTTTTCCATGCCAAAGATCTGGAAGCAGGCGGCGAGGAATAGAGGGTAGCCGGGCAGTCGGATGAGGGTAGCGAAGGTTTCGCCGTGGTCGAGGGTAAGGGCGTAGCGCCCATGGAGGAGCAGGTTTTTGGCGATGCCCCCATAGATGAGCGAGTCGCCGTTGACTTCGAAGAACTTGTGGACCATCCAGAGGCGGAGGATGGCTGCGGCGAGCAAGGCAAATGCAATAGAAACCAGGGTCTGCGTCGGGACGGCGCGGGGACGCGCGGGACTCGATTGACTGGCCGCTGCAGCTTTCATACGATTCAAACTGTACAGCCTCAACCGGCCTGAAGGCGCGGTTGATTGACTGGACTCCTGCGGCATTTGGGCTTCGCGGCTCTTCTGTTGCGCCGGGAGTTCGTGAAACACTCGATATAGATAGACATGCCCGAGAAGCAAATATTCTTCGATCCCCAGAGGAAGCGGTGGAAGCGCCTACGCCGAATTCTGGATATCACCGCGGTGGTGACCACACTGGTGCTGGCGGGCTTCATTTTCAACATCCTGCGGGGCCAGCCGTTGCCTGAACTGTTGCTGCCCAGCCTGCGCCACAACTACAAGGCGCTGCCGGATCGCACGGCCGCGCAGAAAAATGCCAAGCCGCAGAAGCCGGCGCGCCGCAAGACCACGCGGCAACCCTCGCAGATTCCGTTTAACACGGGTGAAGGACTGCGGGCGGCCTATTATGTGCCCTACGACGAGGCGAGCTATTCGTCGTTCAAGCAGCACATTCACCAGATCGACATGTTGTTTCCGGAGTGGCTCCATGTGCAGGCTTCGGGTCCGACGCTGCTGGCGGTGGATAACGAGAGTCACCGGACGTTTCCGGTGATCGACCGCAATACGGTACATGATCCGGATGATCTGGACCGCGTGAAGAAGGCGATCGAACTGGCCAAGGAAGACACCGAAGTCTTTCCGCACGTAAACAACTACGATTCGGCCAACCAGACCTGGGACGCGGGCGTGGGCGCGCTGCTGGCCGATCCGCAGAAGAGCGCGATGCTGCGGCAGCAGATCCTGGAGTTTTTGACGGCATTTCCGGCGTATCACGGGCTTTCGCTGGATTTTGAGAGCCTGCCGGATGCGAGTATCCCGGCGTACACAACGTTCATTCAGCAACTTTATGCGGAGATGCACCCGCACAATCTGCGGCTCTATGTAACGACGGCTGCGGGCACGGAGTCGGCGGAACTGAAGACGATCGCGGCGAACTCCGATGGCATTGTGCTGATGAACTATGACGAGCACGAAGTGGAGAGCGAACCGGGACCGATTGCGAGCCAGACGTGGTTTGTGGGCAACCTGACGCGGGTGCTGAAGGTGGTGCCGAAACAGAAGCTGATTTGCGCGCTGGGCAACTACGGATATGACTGGACGTTGACGATTCCGCCGGCGGTGAAGTCCGGGCATGCGGCAGCGAAGCCGCAGGTGGTGGACACAGTGGATCTGCCCGTCAGCGATGCGTGGCAGCGGGCGTCGGACGCGGACGCCGATCTCGATCTCGATTACAACTCACTGAATCCGCACTTCGAATATATCGATGAAGATGCGAACCAGCGGCACGTGGTGTGGTTCCTGGATGGAGTAACGCTACTGAACGAGATGCGTGCGGCACGCGAGCTTGGCTTGCAGACGTTTGCGCTGTGGCGATTGGGAACGGAGGACAGCTCGCTGTGGAATGTGTGGGACAAGCCGAGCAATCCCACCTCGCTGCAGGCGCTGGACGCGGTGGCTCCCGGGCACGAAGTGGATTCCGAGGGTGAAGGCGACATTATGCGGGTGACGGAGTTGCCGCAGCAGGGCAAGCGCACCGTCGAAGTCGATACAGATGAGACGGACCCGCGGAAGAAGCTCATTATCGATGAACACATGGACGTGTATCCGCGGACGTACACCGTACAGTACTACGGGTATCACGCGAATGAAGTGGCGCTGTCGTTTGACGATGGTCCCGACCCGAAGTGGACACCGCGCATTCTGGATGCGCTGAAAAAGAGAAACGTGAAGGGAACGTTTCTGATCATTGGCGAAGAAGCGCTAGAAAACATCGGCCTGATAAAGCGCGAATTACGCGAAGGGCATGAGATCGGGAACCACACGTACACGCATCCCGATATCAGCGAAGTTTCGGCACGCGAGCTGGACCTGGAAGTGAAGCTGACGGAGCGCTTGTTTGCCAGCAAGCTGAACGTGCAACCGCTCTATTTCAGACCGCCCTACGACGTGGACGAAGAACCGGACACCGATGACCAGGCTGCGCCGGTGGAACGGATCCAACGCGAAGGATACATTGTTGTCGGCAACAAGATCGACACGGACGACTGGGACGAGCGGGTTCACAAGACTCCGACGGAGATCACGGAGTCGGTGCTGGAGCAGCTGGACAGGATGAAGACGAAGCCGCAGTTCAGGGGCTCGATCATCCTGATGCACGACGGCGGTGGGGACCGCTCCGCGACGCTGGCGGCATTGCCCATGCTGATCGACACGCTGCGGGCGCACGGCTATACGTTTGTGCCCGTGTCGGCGCTGATGGGAAAGACCACCGCGGAAGTGATGCCGCCGCTCAGTTTCTGGCAGCAGATGCGTTCGCTTCCTGACTCGATGGCGTTTTCGACGCTGGCGGTGATTGGCAACTTCATCGTGTTTGTCTTCTTCGTGGGCGATGTGCTGATGAGCGCGCGTTTGCTGCTGGTGGGATTGTTCGCCGTGATCGATCGCTTGCGGCGGCCGCACCGGGTGGCCTCGGAGGGATTCAATCCGCGCGTTGCGGTACTTGTTCCGGCGTACAACGAAGAGAAGGTGATTGTTCGGACTGTGCGGTCAGTGCTGCACTCGGACTACGAGAATCTGCGCGTGATTGTGATCGACGACGGTTCGAGCGACAACACGTTTGAAGTGGCGCGCGAGGCTTATAGGCGCGAGATCGAAGCAGGGCGCGTGCAGGTACTGACGAAGGCAAACGGCGGCAAGGCTGCGGCGTTGAATCATGCGCTGGAGAACATCGAGGAAGAGTTCTATGTAGGCATCGATGCGGATACGCTGATTGCGGCCGATTCAATCACCAAGCTGTTGCCTCATTTTGAAGACCCGACAGTGGGTGCGGTAGCAGGCAACGCCAAGGTGGGCAACCGCGTGAACCTCTGGACGCGCTGGCAAGCTTTGGAATACATCACGAGCCAGAATTTTGAGCGGCGCGCTCTTGATCTGTTCAACGTGGTGACGGTGGTACCGGGCGCGATCGGCGCGTGGCGCACGAAGGCAGTGAAAGCTGCCGGCGGCTATCCGCTGAACACGGTTGCGGAAGACGCAGACCTGACGATGAACCTGCTCGAACACCAGTACAAAGTGGTGTATGAAGACCGAGCGCTGGCGTTTACCGAGGCGCCGATTGATGCGAGCGGGTTGATGCGGCAGCGGTTCCGGTGGTCGTTCGGCATTTTGCAATCGGTGTGGAAGCATCGCGCGGCTTTTGTGCGCAATAAGGCGATGGGGCTGTTTGCGCTGCCGAATATTTTGATCTTCCAGATGTTTTTGCCGCTGGTGTCGCCGTTTATCGACCTGATGTTTCTGGCGGGGATTGTGCACTACCTGATCGACCGGCATTATCATCCGGAAGCG
>Ga0210385_10003023_pt1 | contig 10084 bp, 12 predicted proteins | sample IncBWH26OmetaG_FD_160107 | JGI IMG/M metagenome (GOLD analysis project Ga0210385, IMG submission 160107) | Forest soil microbial communities from Barre Woods Harvard Forest LTER site, Petersham, Massachusetts, United States - Inc-BW-H-26-O ...
GGCCAAGAATTTCTCGCACCTGATCTGCGCCCAGATGGCCACCGACTCGCCCAAGAAGTATCTGGATACGATGTCAAAGGCGCAGCGCACCGGACGCATCTTCCTCGACTATCTGCGCAATGACAAAACCGCCACCGCGGTCGCCGTCCTTTCACCGCGCGCCCGGGATGGCGCGCCGGTATCAATGCCGCTGAACTGGGAGGGTGTAAAAGCCAATCTGGACCCGAAGCGCTACGACATCCGCACGGCGCAATCGATCCTGAGGAAGTCCGGCGCCTGGTCCGGGTACGCAGCGTCGCACCGCCCCTTGCGCGAATCGATCGCGCGCCTCATCGCCCCCGGCAAGAAGCCCCGTTCGCGGTAGGTCATCATGCGCTTTGCGGCAAGAATCAAGCGCGCCGGGAGGCTGTTCATCGGCGCGGCCGAATACTGGAACGCCGATAACGCCTCGACGGTGGGCGCGGCGCTCGCCTTCTATTGCGCGTTTTCGCTCGCGCCGCTGTTGGTGATCATCTCCACACTCGCCGGACTCATCATCGGCGCAACGGCCGCAGACGGCCAGATCGCTTATCAGCTGAACGCGCTGTTTGGCCCGTCGACGGCCAAAATTCTGCTGGGCGCGGTGCAGAGTTCGCAGCAGACCCGCGGAGTTCTGGCGACCTGGGTCAGTGCCGTGACGCTGGTGATCAGCGCCACGACGGTGTTATCGGCGCTCGAGACCGCACTCGAGAGCATCTGGGGCAGCGCGAAACTGGCGCCGGCCGGCATCCGCGGCTTTATCCGCAGGCGTCTGCTTTCGATCGGGTTCATCCTGGCCCTCGGCTTCCTGCTGTTGGTCTCGTTGACCATCACGACGGTGATATCGACCCTGCGCAAGGACATTGCACCGCATGAGCAGGCACTCATGGGCGCGATCGGTGGCCTGGATGTTTTGTTCTCACTGCTGCTGGTGTCGGGTATTTTCGCGGCGATCTACCGCTATATGCCGATCCGGCGCCTGCCCTGGAGCGTGGTGCTGCGCGGCGGCATACTGACGGCGATCCTGTTCAGTCTGGGCCACTGGGCCATCGGGCTCTACCTCGCTCACTCGACGCAGCCCACGGCGTTCGGCGCCGCGGCCTCCTTTGCGGCGCTGCTGCTGTGGCTGTACTACACCGCACAGATCTTTCTATATGGCGCCGAATTCACCGCATTCCTCGGAGGCTTGCGCAAGGACGATGAAAACCTTCCACTGCACCAACTGCCAGAATCTCGTTTACTTTGAGAACGTCACCTGCCTGAGCTGTCTCGCCACTCTGGCGTACCTGCCCGAAGAGCGCGAGATGGCCGCGGTTGCGCCCGGCGATGACGGGCTGTGGCATCACGAATCGCGCAGCTACCGGCCCTGCGCGAACAGCGTCGAGCACCAGGTCTGCAACTGGGCAGTGCCCGCCGAGGACACGGAGCGCCTGTGCCGCTCGTGCCGGCTGACTCATGTGATTCCCAATCTGAGCCAACCGGGCAACCTTGAGGCCTGGCACCGGCTTGAATTGGCGAAGCGGCGGCTGCTGGTCACGATTTTCGCACTGGGTCTGCCCGTCGCCCGCAAGAGCCCGTCGGACCGGCCCGGGGTCGAGTTCGATTTCCTGAGCGATTCGGCCGAACCCAATGGTGACTCGCGCCGGATCCTCACCGGCCATGACAATGGCTTCATCACGATCAATGTCGCTGAAGCGGACGATGTCTATCGCGAGCGGCAGCGTACTCGGCAGAATGAACCGTACCGGACCCTATTGGGTCATTTCCGCCATGAGATCGGGCACTATTATTGGGATCGGCTGGTGGACGGTACCCCACGCCAGGATGAGTTCCGGCAGGTGTTCGGCGATGAACGCGCCGACTACCAGCTCGCGCTGCGTCGCCACTACGACAGCGGGCCGCCGCCCAATTGGGAAAATGACTTCATCAGTGCTTACGCCAGCAGCCACCCCTGGGAGGATTGGGCCGAATCCTGGGCGCACGTGCTGCACATGATCGACGCATTGGAGACCGCCGAGTCCATCGGCGTTTCCCTGAACCCGCCGGCGGCCGATGAGCCGGCGTTGACCCTGCCGGTGCGCGCCGCGAGCGATGATGCGACGCAGTTCGATGCCATGATTCGCAGCTGGCTCTCGCTCACCTACGCCCTGAACAGCTTCACCCGCGGCCTCGGTCTGCCGGACAGTTATCCGTTCGTTCTCTCCGAGCGCGTCGTCGAGAAGCTGCGGTTCGTCTATCAGACGATCCGCAATTACGGTGCGACGTTCAAGAACGCCTGAGCCGCCCGCAGGTAGTGCGACCCCTCGTCGGGATTGCGTGCAAAGGCCTTGGCGAACAGCGCCTCGCCCTGCTCGCGCTTGCCGATGCGGATGTACCAGGCGCCGATTTCGGCCTGGCCGGTGTCATCCTTCGGGTCGACCGCGAGCGCGCGCTCGAATAACTGCGCCGCCTTGTCATTTTCGCCGGCGTCCGCATAGACCTGTCCGATCCGCTGCCAATCGTTATGATCGCTCTTGCCGCTCAGGACCTTGTCGATGAGCGCCTGGCCCTTCGCCTTGTCCCCCGAGAGATAGTAGACGCGCGCCACGCCGATGAGCTCCCAGGTCCCGCTGCCCGCGAGCCGCTCGGCTTCATCCAATGCCGCGTGGCCGGCCTCCTGCGGCGCTTTGCCGCTGATGAGCTGCATCCCGGGTCCAGTGCTCTTCGAGGCGATCGCAACCCCGGCACCCAGTAGCAGACAGCCGAGTGACATCGCCACAGCAACGGAATTCTTCATGGTATCCCCCGCGTTGGATGGGACGAGTATATCGCCTCCCGACGCCAAGGGGGTGCTCTAGCGCGCCTCCACCTCAAACGGAGATTGTGTTTGATGCGGCAGGCAGCTGATGCCGCCATACAGGTGCGCGACAGTTGCAAACTTCAGACCGACGGCATAGCGATTGCCCGAGATGGGATGGCAGTAGACCACTTCGGCATCCAGGTGATGATCCCCCACGGTCTCGCCGAGACTGACCCGCTCGCGAACCGTCCAGGGACGTTCGCAGGTGACCTGCGCACCGTGAACGCTGATATTGCGGATCGTGACCCATTCGCTATGCCGGATGGAGCCGGCCGAGGTCAGCCGTCCGGCCATGATGACGTCCATGCGCCGTTCGGTTCGGCCCTTTTTCATGCCGGCTCGCCCGCTGCGACCAGCAGTTCCGCAGCGCTGTCCGTCAGCTCCGGCGGTTCCGCGGGTGCCGCCACCGAGCGGAATTTTTCCAGATACATGGCCTGATCCGCGCGCTCGAGCAACGCTCGCACCGAGGCGGGCCGCAGGGCATCAAATTCGGCGGCGCCGATGCTCATCGACAAGGGACACTGGCCGGTGGCGTTGCAATCCTGGATGGCATCGTGAATGCGCTTGCGCAGTAGACTGTGGCTTTCGGTGGGATTCAGCCGCGTGAGCAGGGCAAACTCATCGCCACCGATGCGGCCGATGACGGCACCGTCACCGCAGGCGCTGCGCAGCGCCCACGCGCACGCCTTCAACAGGTGATCGCCGGCCGCGTGGCCCAGGGTGTCATTGACGATCTTCAGATTGTCCACATCGACATAGAGCAGCAGTGCGCCGCGCCGCTCGCGGGTGAGATGGCGCAGGAGCCGGCTGGCCGCCCAGTCGAAGCCCCGACGGTTGTAGACCTCGGTCAGGTCGTCGGTGATCGCGACCGTGCGCATGGCATAAAACAGCTCCTCGATCGCCGCGACCTGCTGGTGGATGTGCTCGTCCATCCGGCGATTCGGACCGTGCAGCAGCTGGGCCAGCAGGCGCTTGACGCGCTGCGCGTCACCGTCCATCGCCGCAGCGTTGAGCTCCTCGGTGATCGAGGCATTTCGGCCGGGCGTGGTCTCAGGACTCCCAAGCGGGTGGGCGAATGCCGGGGATCCGAACATTGTGTTTTCCTTACTCGCCGGTCACGCCAATCGCGTAGGCACCCAGGGTAGCGAGCGCCCCGCTGGGGCCCAACACATCGAACGCGCAACTGCGGATAAGGTATTTCTGACGCCGTGTAGGAAGATTCCTTGACTCGAGCTATGCCATTTTTGCGGGACGGTACGGGTTTGCGCATAATCGCAGGTCCTACTGAGGGGAATGACCATGAAGCAGTCTTTGTCGGCCGCCGAGCAGGCGCTGTCGGACGCCGCGCTCGACTACCACCGTCTGCCGACACCGGGCAAGATCACGGTCACGCCGACCAAGCCACTGTCAAACCAGCGCGATCTGTCGCTGGCCTACTCCCCGGGGGTCGCTTACCCCTGCCTCGAAATCGAAGCCAATCCGCACACCGCCGCCCACTACACCTCACGCGGCAACCTGGTCGGTGTCGTCACCAATGGCACCGCCGTCCTGGGTCTGGGGGACATCGGTCCGCTGGCCGCCAAGCCCGTGATGGAGGGCAAAGGCTGTCTGTTCCGCAAGTTTGCCGGCATCGATGTGTTCGATATCGAGCTCGCCGAACATGACCCGAAGAAGCTGGTGGACATCATCGCCGCCATGGAGCCGACGCTCGGCGGCATCAATCTCGAGGACATCAAGGCCCCCGAATGCTTCGAAGTGGAGCGGCTGCTCACCGAGCGCGTGAACATCCCCGTGTTCCACGACGATCAGCATGGCACGGCCATCATTTCCGCGGCCGCCGTGCACAACGGCCTGGAGCTGGTGGGCAAGAAAATTTCCGACGTGAAGATCGTCTGCTCCGGCGCCGGTGCCGCCGCCATCGCCTGTCTCGACCTGATGGTGGGCCTGGGACTGAGTCGCGAAAACATCCTCGTCTGCGACTCCAAAGGGGTGCTGTATCTGGGCCGCAAGGACAGCATCAACGAGTCCAAGGCACGCTACGCCCAGCGCACCGCCGCGCGCACCCTGGCTGATGCCATCGTGGATGCCGATGTGTTCCTCGGTTGCTCCACCGGAGGGGTCCTCACCCCCGAGATGGTCAGGACGATGGCCCCCAATCCCATCATCCTGGCGCTCGCGAATCCGGAGCCGGAGATCCGCCCCGAGCTGGCACTCGCCGCGCGCCCGGACTGCGTCATCGCCACCGGCCGCTCGGATTACCCGAACCAGGTCAATAATGTCCTGTGCTTCCCCTACATCTTCCGCGGCGCGCTGGACTGCGGTGCCACCCGCATCACCGCCGAAATGAAGCTCGCCTGCGTGCGGCAGATCGCCGACCTCGCCAAGGAGGAGGTCAGCGAGGAGGTCGCCAGTGCCTATGCCGGCCAGGAACTGACTTTCGGGCGTGACTACATCATTCCGAAGCCCTTCGATTCGCGCCTGATTCTGCGCATCGCACCGGCCGTGGCCGCCGCGGCCGCCGCCTCCGGCGTCGCGACCCGTCCGATCGCGGACCTCGATGCCTACCGGCAGCGGCTCATGCAGCTGTTCGCGGCCGGCGGCCTGGTCATGCAGCCGCTGTTCACGGCCGCCCGCGCCTCGACCAAGCGCCGCATCGTCTACGCCGAAGGCGAGGACGTACGGGCCCTGCGTGCCGCGCAGTTCGCCCTCGATGACGGTCTCGCCGAACCCATTCTCATCGGTCGCCCCGCGGTCGTCGAGCAACGCATTGCCAAGGCGAACTTGCGGCTGCGCCCGGGCCAGAACATCGAGCTGATCAATCCGGATGATGATCCACGTTTCAAGCAGTACTGGCAGGCCTATCACCACATCATGGGTCGGCGTGGCATCAGTCCCGAGGCGGCCAAGAATGCCGTGCGCCGTTCGACCTCCACGATCGCCGCCATGATGGTGCGGCTGGGAGACGCGGATGCGATGTTGTGCGGGCTGCACGGCCGCTTCGATGCGCACCTGGCCAAGATCAGCGATGTCATCGGATCGCGCGCCGATGCGCCCTGCCTCGCCACGCTCAACGGCCTGATGCTCGATGGGCGAACGCTGTTCATCGCGGACACCTACGTGAACGAAGTGCCCTCGGCGCAGCTTCTGGCACAGATCGCCTTGCAGGCGACCCATGAGGTGCATCTGTTCGGCCTGACGCCCAAGGTCGCCTTCCTGTCGCACTCCAATTACGGCTCTTCGCGCCGCGAATCGGCGACGCGCATGCGCGAGGCCTATGAAATCTTCTCGAAGCGGGCGCCGAACATCGAGTGCGATGGCGAAATGCACGCGGACGCGGCCTTATCGGCGAGCATTCGCAGCGGCAACCTCATGGACAGTCACCTCAAGGGCGAGGCCAATATCCTCATTTGCCCGAACCTCGATGCGGCCAACATTCTCTTCAACACCATCAAGGTGTTGAACCGCGATGGCAGCACGATCGGTCCGATTCTCATGGGTCTGGCCGCGCCGGCTCACGTGCTCACGCCTTCTTCGACCGTGCGGCGCATTCTCGCCATGACTGCGCTGGCCGTTGCGCAGGCGCCGCGCTTGGCCGCCGCCCACTGAATCGGCGTCTTCAGCCGTCGGCGGGAGCCTCGGGCGTCTCGAGAATCAGCTGATAGAACCCCAGATCCAGCCAGCGGCCGAACTTGTAGGCAGCCTGGCGGATGGTCCCGGCGTGGGTGAACCCCAGGCGCTCATGCATCGCGACGCTGACGGCGTTGGCGATATCGATGCCGCCCACCAGCACGTGGTACTGCTGCTGACGGGCGGCCGCGATCAACTCCTGCATGAGCGCCTTGCCGATACCGCGGCCGCGATGCTCGGTGTGCACGTACACCGAATGCTCCACCGTGTACTTGTAGGCGGCGCGGGCGCGAAAGGTCCCGTAAGTGGCGAAGCCCAGCAGCGCGCCGCCCGCTTCGGCGCCGATCACCGGAAAGCGACCGTCGGTTTTTTCCGCGAACCAGGTGCATATGCTCTCGAGCGTGCGCGGCCGGTACTCATAGAGCGCGGTCGTGTTCGCGATCGCCTCGTTGAGGATCTCGAGAATGGGCGCCGCGTGCTGCTGCGCCGTGCAAGGGACGTACTGCATGCGCGTCAGTATATCTCCGGCACCAGCATGTCCGCCGGCACCGGGTGCCGCGAATAGTCATTGTGGCGCTCGCGCTCGGGCAGCACCACGGTGGTCTTCTCCACTTCGGTGTACGGGAAGAGCTTCAGGAAGTGATGCATGCAGTTCAGCCGTGCCCGTTTCTTGTCGACCGCCTGCACCACCCACCAGCGCGCCTCGGGGATGTGCGAGCGCTCCAGCATCACCTCCTTGGCCCGGGTGTAATCCTCCCAGCGGCGCCGCGATTCCAGGTCCATCGGACTCAACTTCCACTGCTTGAGTGGGTCATGAATCCGGCCCAGGAACCGCACGTGCTGCTCCTCGTCGGTGATCGAGAACCAGTACTTGATGAGGTGGATGCCGGAACGCACCAGCATGCGTTCGAACTCCGGCACGGAGCGGTAGAACTCCTCATATTCTTCGGGCGTGCAGAACCCCATCACATGCTCGACGCCGGCGCGGTTGTACCAGCTGCGATCGAAACAGACGATTTCCCCGGCCGCCGGCAGGTGCGCCGCGTAGCGCTGGAAATACCATTGCGTGCGCTCGCGGTCGCTGGGCGCCGGCAGCGCCACGACCCGGCACACGCGCGGGTTCAACCGCTGGGTGAAGCGCTTGATCGCACCGCCCTTGCCGGCCGCATCCCGACCCTCGAACAGAATCACGACCTTCTCGCGCTTGGCGACCACCCAGTCCTGCAGTTTCACCAGCTCAGCCTGCAGGTGGAACAGCTCGGAGAAGTACTGGCGCCGATAAGCCTGCTCGCCCTGGTCGGGCGTGACGGCCTTGACCCCCGGCGGAAGGTGGTCGCGATCCTCGATTTCCATCTCCAGCTCTTCGTCGTAGCTGTCGGCCAGGTCGCGGCTGATACGACGGATGAGTTCCTCCTGGTTGATGGAGCTCAAATCAGACATGTGATATTTCCCGCGTGTAGTAACCCAGTTTCCACCATTAAACCGCAGCCTTTACAACGATATGACAGCGGCTTGCGCACCGCAGGAGCGTTGCTGCAACGCGATGGGATTTGATTTTCCAGCCCATCTTCCTTAGTCTGCCTTCGCGGTCTGCACACCCGGAGGGACGGGGTCATGGTGCAGTGCAGATTTATAATAAAATCAACGACAAGGGAGTGTCATGGCAGCCCATTTCGCATCGGACCCCGCGGCGGTGTACGAGGCCCCCGCTTCACATCCGGAAGACCAGATTCAATGGCTGCTGGGGCGCCTGGGGATGACCCCGGCGGAAGCCGCACGGGATCTGGAGGTGGAACCCGATCAGGTCTACGCCTGGTGTGCGGGTGAATCCCAGCCGCCGAAAATGGCGATTCTTGCGCTGCGCCACCTGGCCGACCGGTTGCGCTGGATCGACTAGGCGTCGGCGTTCTTGCGCTTCGCCTTGCGGCGCGGCTCCGGCTCTGCCGGATCGCGCTCGTCGCGATCGGCGTGCGCGCTGCCCGTTTCCAGATGCTCGCGGAAGGCGGCGCTCAGCGCTGAGAGCAGCTGCGGGGTCAGACTTTTGACGCCAATGAAGGCGGCGGAGCCCTTCATTTGCGGATTCATGCCGAGGTCGCGGGCGCCCGCCATGAACTCCTCATCGGCGGCCTCCAGCAGTTCCTTTTCCAGGCCGTGGATCAATCTCTCGAGCCCTACATCAGGCCGGACGCTCATTGCTCTACTCCCGTGGTCAGGCCGGCGCGGATCAACGCGCGGCGCATGCGCCTACGCGCCGAATCATAGTCCGTTTTGCTCATGCCCAGCGCGCGCCGGATCTCCTCGGCCGTGAACCCATCCCCGAGACCGGCGATGATCTGCAGGGCGACCGGGTCGTGGGCGAACAGCATGCCGACGGCCTCCAGTTGCTGGGAGGCGATCAGCCATCGTTCCGGATCGGGCTGCGGGTCGCAGGCTTCGGCGGTCTCAGCCGCCACCACCTGGTACTCGTTGGCCAGCACCGGCTGCTGGTCCGTCGCACGCCGCCGCCGCCGCCAGTGCTCGGCCTTGATGCTGCGCATGACCCCGGCGAGAAATGCCACCGTCGGTACACCCGGTGGAATGGCCCGCGACCCATCCAGCACCCGGGCGAAGGCCTCCTGCAACAGGTCGGCCCAGGACACATCCGGCGGCAGGCTGCGTCCGTGCAGCCTGGCGATGACCTTCAGGCGCAGCAGGTCGCAGTCGGTCACCAGCTTCATGGCGAGCGCCCGAACCGCCGGCGGCTGTACGGGCAGCGCCTCCCCCACCTTCACCTTTTTCACGTAGCCCTTCACAAACTCCATGATGTCCGAATCACTGGTTCTGACAACAGTCTGGCGTTTGGCCATGCGCACCTCCGAACCGGTATGCCCGGTATGCGCATCGGACGGGCGGCTGCGGACAAATCCCGATATGGTGCCGCGGTGGGCATTCCGTTCCTGTTCAAGGGCATCCTGATCGGGCTGTCGATGGCGGCACCGCCGGGGCCCATCGGGATCCTGTGTCTGAACCGCACGCTCGCGGAAGGCCCGCGCAGGGGGTTTCTCTGCGGGCTGGGGGCGGCGACGGCGGATGCCCTGTATGCCCTCGCCGGCTCCGTCGCCCTGTCGGCCATCGCCCAGTGGATCATCGACGATCGCACCGCGCTGCGGCTTCTGGGCGGAGTGTTCCTGGTCTACCTGGGGGCGCGGACCTTCATGCGACCCACGATCGTCCTGCCGCCCTCGGGCAAACGGCCTCCCCTGCCGCCGCCGGATTGGCATGCGGCGTTCATGTCGACCTTTTTGCTGACCGTGGCCAATCCCATGACCATGCTCAGCTTCGCGGCCATCTTTGCCGGACTGGGGGTTGCGCCTGCCGGCATCCTCAAGGGCGCGGACAGCGCGGCCGCGGCACTCGTGGTGGGCGTATTCGTGGGCTCCGCGCTGTGGTGGTTGACCGTGAGCAGCCTCGCGGGCCGCCTGCGTCATCAGGTCAGTGCCCACACCCTGACCGTGATCAACCGCCTGTCCGGTACCGTCCTCACCGCGTTCGGACTCTATGCGCTGGCAACGCTGCTGCCGGGCTTATAGTGATTCTTACCCCGCGCTGCGGCGGCGCGCC
>Ga0210385_10003024_pt1 | contig 10083 bp, 10 predicted proteins | sample IncBWH26OmetaG_FD_160107 | JGI IMG/M metagenome (GOLD analysis project Ga0210385, IMG submission 160107) | Forest soil microbial communities from Barre Woods Harvard Forest LTER site, Petersham, Massachusetts, United States - Inc-BW-H-26-O ...
TAGTGCTTCAGCGTGATCGTGACCACCCGGTCGCCGTCGCTGTAGACCGGCGGGTTGCCGATCGACAGCGGGTAGTCGATCGACGCTTTTCCCTTGTCCCCGTACCAGTAGAGCGGCAGGTAGAGCAGGGTCTGCAGGTCGCTGGTGTTCGCGGTGGTGAAGTTCTCGCCGGATACCAGCGGGAAGATGTAGGTCGGAGGCGCCAGCGGCTGCTCGGCGAAGTACGCGGTACCGCCGCTGACCGGAGCGCCGCCGGCCGACGCTCGCGGCGCACTGCCCGCCGCGCAGGCGGCCAGGCCGAGGGCGGCCGCTGTGGTGAGCACGAGCGCTGCCAGCGCCGTGCGATGGTATGCGTATCTGGCCGCCGTCATGGCTGGGTGCCTCCCTACGCCGGCATTACCCGGTCAGGTTCAGACGGTCGGTGGCGCGATGGCCGTGACGGCCAGCCACCCTCTCAGCCCGGTCAGCCCGAGCTCCCGTGAAGTTTGCGTTTATGTTACCCCGCCGCCACCGAAGGCGCCGGGAACGATCAGGTCGAACGACGACGGCGGCCGGGTCAGGAAGTACTCCCGCTCCGCGCGCAGCCACTCGTCGTCCCATTCCTCGGGCGCGATCCTGCCGCGCAGCCGGCGCGTCCGCTCGGGTTCCGGTGTGTCCACGAACACCGCCCGGTCCACCTGGCCTGCGAGCTCGGGTGCCGCCGAGAACACGCCCTCGACCACGATCAGGCTGGCGGGACCGACCGTGACCACGCCGTCCAGCCCGCCGCCGGCTTCCCAGTCAAAACGGCGAAACGATGCAGGGCGCCCGGCGCGCAGCGGCTCGAGCGCCTGCATCCGCAGCCGGCGCCACTCGTAATAGCTCTCCATCGGCCAGCGCGTGCCCGGCGCAGGGCTGGCGCCGGTGAAGAAGTCGTCGGTGTGCACGAGCGCGGCCCCGGTCGCCCGGGCGACGGCCGCGGCGATCGTCGACTTTCCGGATCCGCCGTGCCCGTCGATGGCGAGCACGAGCACCCCGGGCACCGCCTCCTGCCACCCGGCTGCCGCGCTGATCACGCCGGTGGCCGCCGCGGGCCAGGGGTCGCCGCTACCGCAGCCGGGCATCCTGGGGCAGCGGCGCGCCGGGCGCGACCGCGGCAGGGGTGCCGTCCGCGGCGCGCGCCCCCGTGGTGCCGGCCTGGCTCTGGGTGGCAGCCGGGATGACCGCCCCGCGGTCGCGCAGAGCGAAGAGCAGCAGCAGCGCGGTGACCCAGATCACCACCGAGTCGCAGACGTGCACCCAGACCAGGCCGGCGGGCAGCCCGCTGAAGTACTGCGCGTAGCCGATGGCACCCTGCGCACCGATCAGGGCCAGCAGCAGCCAGGAGAGACGGACGGCCCGGCGGGGCGCGCCGACCAGGCGGAGCCCGACCACCAGCGCGATCACCAGCCCGCCCAGCAGCCAGCCGATGTCCGCGTGGAACTGGGTCGCGCCGCCGAGTGGCAGGTGAAAGCGCGGGATGTCGCCGGCGCCGGCCAGCGGCCCGGTACCGGTCACCACGGTGCCCGCCGCGAGCATGAGTCCGAGCACGCCCACGGTCCCGAACGCGCCCAGCCGTATCTCACGCGGGACCAGCAGCCGCGTGGGGCCCCGGCCCTCCCCGCAGTGCACGTACAGCGCGACCGCCGCGGCCACCAGGGCCATCGAGAGCAGGAAATGGATCGACACCCAGACTGGGTCGAGCTTGGTCAGCACCACGATCCCGCCCAGCGCTGCCTGGGCGACGATCCCGGCCGGCTGCAGCGAGGCCAGCCACATCACGTCCCGCCGGCGGGTGCCCTGCTCGCGGTAGCGCCAGGCCGCGACGAAGACGAGGACGGCGACGACGAAGATCGCGAGGGTTACCAGCCGGTTCCCGAACTCCACCCAGCGGTGGATCAGCGGGTCGCCGGTGTCGCCGCCGGCCACGATGCTGGTCGCCGTGCACCTCGGCCAGTCGGGGCAGCCGAGGCCGGACTCGCTGAGCCGCACACCCGCGCCGGTCATCACGATCCCGGCGTTCGCCACGACCCCGGCCAGCGCGATCCGGCGCATCGACGTCGGTGACGGCGACAGCAGCACGTTCGCGAGGCGGCCAGGCACGGATCTCATCGTAGGAGAGAACCCTTTTCGTCCGTCGGATGTCACGCCCAGAGTACGTGGGTACATCTTTCCGCGCCGGGCTGCACCCGGGCTCAGCTATCCCGGGTTAGGCGGGACCGGATCGCCCGGGGCCGGCCCGTTGGCGCGCGCCGCCCCGGCGCTGGCCACGATCACGCAGCCGATCGCGGCCCACTCGCGCGGCGCGAGGGCCTCGCCGAGCAGCACGAGGCCGACCAGCGCGGCGACCGCGGGCTCCAGGCTCATCCAGATGCCGAAGACCCGTGCCGGGATGCGGCGCAGGGTTTCCATCTCGAGCCGGTACGGGACGACCGACGACAGCAGCCCGGCCGCGATCCCGGTGCCGATCACGGCGAGCCCGAGCGGGTCGCCGCGCCCCGCCGATCCGGCCGCGGCGGCGGGTGTTACCAGCACGGCGGCCACCACGATCGCGATGGTCAGCCCCGACGACCCGGGGAATCGCCGCCCGGTCGACGCGCTCAGCAGGATGTAGGCCGCCCACCCGGCGGCGGCCACCAGCGCGAGGGCCACGCCGGCCAGCACGGTCCCGGCCCGGCCGCCCTGCCCGCCATGCAGCGAAAGACTGGACCAGCCGTCGCTGAGCAGCGCCACCCCGGTCCCGGCGAGAGCCACCCAGATCAGGTCGACGAGGCGCCGCGAGGATGCCACGGCGACCGCGAGCGGCCCGAGGAACTCGATGGTCACCGCGATGCCCAGCGGTATCCGCGCGATCGCCTGGTAGAACGAGAAGTTCATGATCGCCAGCGTCACCCCGAACGCCACCACGACCGCCGAGTCGCGCCAGGCCCGTTCCCGGACCAGGTCCCGGATCGACCCGGCCACGCCCCTGCCACCGAACGCCGCCATGGCAGCCGCGGCCGCCCACAGCCGCAGCCCGGTCAGCGTGGCCGGCGACACCTCGCCGAACATCCGCCCCGCCAGCCCCGAGCCGATCTGCACCGAGACGATCCCGGTGACCACGAGCGCCCACGGCGGGACCGCGCTCATGACCCCAGCGGGACGCTGAAGCAGCCGGGAACGGATGACGGTGACCGCAGGCTCCGGCTATTCCCAGCGGAACGTGCGCACGGCGAGTGCGATGCCAGCGACCGCCCAGACCGCGAGCACCAGCAGGTCGCGCACGGGCAGGCCGCCGCCGAGCTGCAGCATCGACCTCAGGCCGTCGGACAGCGCGTCAGCGGGCAGCAGCTTCAGCAGCGGGCGTGCGCCCGCGGGGAATTTGGTCAGCGGGAACACCACGCCGCCGATCCCGAGCATCACGAGATAGACCAGGTTGGCGGCCGCCAGGGTGGCCTCGGCACGGAGCGTGCCGGCCATCAGCAAGGCGAGCCCGCTGAACGCCGCGGTGCCCACCACCATCAGCACCACCGACCACGCGGCCGCAGCAGCGCCACCGTGCGGATTCCAGCCGAGCACCAGCGCGACGATCACGATCAGCGCCGACTGCAGCACCTCGACGGCCAGCACGGTGAGGGTCTTCGCCGCGATCAGGCCGCGGCGGGACAGCGGCGTCGCGCCGAGCCGCTTGAGCACCCCGTACCGGCGCTCGAACCCGGTGGCAATCGCCTGGCTGGTGAACGCGGTGGACATCACCGCGAGCGCCAGGATGCCCGGGGCGAGGAAGTCGATCCTGCTGCCCGGGCCGTAGCTGACGAGGTCCTCCTGGCTGAACGCGGCGATCAGCAGCACCGGGATGATCAGCGTCAGCACCAGCTGCTCGCCGTTGCGCAGCAGCGTGCGCAGCTCGAGCGCGGCCTGGGCGCCGACCATCACCGGCAGCGGCGCGGCGCCGGGTGCCGGAGAGGGCCACGGGACGGGCGGGGCAGGCTGGGCCCGTGCGGCCTCGGTCATGAGCGGAGCTCCCGGCCGGTCAGCTCGAGGAAGACGTCCTCGAGCGTCCGGTTCTCGATCCGCAGGCTCTGCGCGAGCACGCCATGCTCCGCGCACCACGCGGTGACCGCGGCGAGCAGCTGCGGGTCGACCCGGTCGTGCACCTCGACTACGTAGTACCCGGCCGGCGATTCCTTGGCGGCGCTGCCCGGCGGCAGCGCGGCGATCAGGCTGTCGGTGTCCAGGCCGGGCTCGGCCCGGAACCTGAGCTGGCCCGCGGTGCCGGTCAGCTCGGCCGGGGTGCCCGCGGCGACCAGATGGCCGTGATCGACGACGGCGATCCGGTCGGCGAGGCGTTCCGCCTCCTCCATGTAGTGGGTGGTCAGGATCACACCGGCCCCCGCGTCGCGCAGGCCTCCGATCAGGCTCCAGGTGGCGTGCCTCGCCTGGGGGTCAAGGCCGGCCGTCGGCTCGTCGAGGAACACCAGCTCGGGGCGGCCGATCACGGCAGCGGCCAGCGACAGCCGCTGCTGCTGGCCGCCGGATAGCCGGCGGAACGGGGTGCGCAGGCACCCCGCTAGGCCTAGCTGGTTGATAAGGAATTCCGGGTCAATCGGGTTGGCGTGGAAGCTGGCCATCACCCGCAGGTACTCCCCGGGCCTGGCGGCGGTGGGGATGCCGCCGGACTGCAGCATCACGCCCACCTTCGGCCGCAGCTTCTTGGCGTCCCGGACCGGGTCGAGGCCCAGCACCCGCACGATTCCATCGTCCGGCCGCCGGTATCCCTCGCAGATCTCGATCGTGGTGGTCTTGCCGGCGCCGTTCGGGCCCAGGATGGCAGTGACCTGCGCGCGCTCCGCCTGCAGGGATAGTCCCGCCACGGCGACGGTACGCCCATAGTGCTTGACCAGGCCGCTGATCTGGACGGCCGGAGCGGAACACACGCGTGCGAGTCTACGGGTTTCGGGCGGTGCAGACCGTTGTGGTCAGCATCTCGCCAGCCGCGTGCAGGTCACGGGCGCCGAGCCACTCCGCAGTACAGCCAGCGCGAGTCATCGGTGTCGGCCGCGGCCGGATCCTCGGCCCCCCACAGGCCGACGTGGGTGACCGCCGGCCCGGCGCCAGCGTAGGGTTCGACCAGCTCAAGCCCGTCGAAGAACCGCTCGACCTCAGCTCTCGACCGGAAGTGGAGGTTCTCGGTGGCCCGCGCGTACGCGCCGACGCCTTCGTCGACGGCCCGCACGGGCTTGCTGTCGGCGGTGAGGTGTGACAGCGCCAGGTAGCTGCCCGGCGCGACCGCCGCGAGGTAGCTGGCCACCAGGCCCCACGGGTCCGACTCGTCGGCCACGAAGTACATCACGCCGGTCATCAGCAGGCCGGCGGGCTCGGCGAGGTCGATCAGCGCCCGCAGGTCCGGGTGGTTCAGCACGGCGCCGGGATCACGGAGGTCGGCCATGATGATCTTCGTGTTCACGGACTCACCGAGCAGCGCGGCGCCCTGCGCCAGCACCATCGGGTCGTTGTCCACGTACACCACGCGTGCGCTGGGGTTGACCTGCTGCACCAGGTCGTGCGTGTTGCCCTGGGTGGGCAGCCCCGCACCGATGTCGATGAACTGGCTGACCCCGAGCTCCGCCATCCAGCGCGCCGCACGCTGGTGGAACGACCGGTTCGCCCAGGCCGAGTCGCTGATCTCGGGTACCAGCGCTTTCAGCCGGTCGCCCAGCTCCCGGTCGGCCGGGAAGTTGCTGGTCCCGCCCAGGAAATAGTCGTACATCCGGGCGGGCGTTGGCTTCGCCGGGTCCACACCCGCCGGGGGCGCATTGGTCATGGCGCATAGTGTCCCATGCCGGGGCGATTCGCCGGGGCAGGAGCGGTCAGGCGGGAGCGGGGGCGGCGGCGTGATCGCGCGCGGCCGCGACCAGCGCGTGGAACAGGCGTGGATCGTCGCCAGCCTCCGGGTGCCACTGCACAGCCACCAGGAACGGGCCGTCCGCTCCGTCCTCTGGCTCGAGCGCTTCGATCGTCCCGTCCTGCGCCCACGCCGTCGCGGTGAGCCCGGTGCCGAGCTTGTCGACCGCCTGGTGATGGCTGGTGGGCGTGGTGATCTCGGAGCCACCCAGGATCTGGCCGAGCCTGCTGCCCGGAGCGATCCGCACCGGGTGCGCGCCGTAGACGCCGGGCGCGGGCGCATGGCCCTCGTGGCCGACCACGTCGGGCAGGTGCTGGTGCAGGGTGCCGCCCCTGGCGACGTTGATGACCTGCAGGCCGCGGCAGATGCCGAGGACCGGCAAGCGCTGCGCCGTGGCCGCCTCGATCAGCGCGAACTCCGCTGCATCGCGGTCGGAGTGGATGCTGGCGCTGCGCGGGTCTGCGTCGGCTCCGTAGCGGGCGGGGTCGATGTCCCCGCCGCCCGATAGCACCAGCCCATCCAGCCGGGCGATCGCGTTCTCGATACCGGGGACCGGCGGTAGCAGCACTGGTATCCCGCCGGCCGCTTCGACGCTGTCGGCGTAGCGGCGGGGGAGCAGGACCGTGTCGGTGTCCCAGGCGCGCCAGCGGGCGCGCTCGCAGTAGGCGCTGAGCCCGATCAGCGGTACCCGACCGCCCGCCCACCTCCCCATTCCCGCTTCAGCATCCCCCTTCACTGGCATCAAATGAACCTCCCCGTCTCTGGCGGCCGCTTACAGGGGCGTCACGTAGGCGCCGGAAATCCCGCCGTCCACGAGGAACTCCGACGCCGTGATGAACGACGCATCGTCGCTGGCCAGGAATGCTACCGCTGCGGCGATCTCCTCGGGCTCCGCGAAGCGGCCGATCGGGATGTGCACGAGCCGCCGGGCGGCGCGCTCGGGGTCCTTGGCGAACAGCTCGCGCAGCAGCGGCGTGTCCACCGGGCCCGGGCACAGCGCGTTGACCCGGATGCCCTCCCTGGCAAACTGCACGCCCAGCTCCCGGGTCATGGCGAGCACGCCGCCCTTGGACGCGGTGTAGGAGATTTGCGAGGTCGCCGCGCCGAGCACGGCGACGAACGACGCGGTATTGATGATGGAGCCCTTGCCCTGTCGCTGCATGTACGGGATCACGTGCTTGCAGCACAGGTACACCGAGGTGAGGTTGACCTCCTGGACCCGGCGCCAGGCGTCGATGCCGGTGGCCAGGATGGAGTCGTCCTCCGGGGGAGCGATGCCGGCGTTGTTGAACGCGACGTCGATGCGCCCGTGCCGCTGCGTTACCGACTCGTAGAGCCGCTGCACGTCGTCCTCGTTGGACACGTCGGCGGCGATGAACGTGCCGCCGGTCTCCTCGGCGACGGCCTTGCCGGCCGCCTCGTCGATGTCGACCGCTACCACGACGGCCCCCTCATCGGCGAGCCTGCGCGCGCTGGCCCGGCCGATGCCGCTGCCAGCCCCGGTGATCACCGCGATCCGGTCCTGCAACCGCTGCATGCCGCGTTGCATGCCATGGCTCCCTTCGGTGCCCAGCGAAACTGGGTTCGTCAATCGGTGGCGATGAAGACGTTCTTGGTCTCGGTGAACGCGTCCGGCGCGTCCGGTCCGAGCTCGCGGCCGAGGCCGGACTGCTTGAAGCCGCCGAACGGTGTCCAGTAACGCACCGAGGAGTGCGAGTTCACCGACAGCGTCCCGGTCTCCACCGCGCGGGACACCCGGATCGCGCGGCCGACGTCGGAGGTCCAGATCGACCCGGACAGGCCGTAGGGGGTGTCGTTGGCGATCGCGACCGCGTCGGCCTCGTCCTCGAACGGCGTGACGGTGACGACCGGCCCGAACACCTCCTCGGTGTAGGCCGGGTTGTCGGTGCCGACCGGTGCCAGCACGGTCGGCGGGAACCAGAACCCCGGGCCGTCCGGCGCGCTGCCGCGGAACGCCACCGGCGCGTCGTCGGGGACGTAGGACGCGACATGCTGGCGGTGCGCCGCCGAGATGAGCGGGCCCATCTCGGTGCCCGCCGCGGCCGGGTCGCCGACCGCGACGTTCTTGACCGCGGGCTCGAGCAGCTCCATGAACCGGTCCAGCACCGATCGCTGCACCAGGATCCGGGACCTGGCGCAGCAGTCCTGCCCGGCGTTGTCGAACACCGCGTAGGGCGCGGTCGCGGCGGCCCGCTCCAGATCGGAGTCGGCGAACACGATGTTGGCGCTCTTGCCGCCGAGCTCCAGCGTGACCCGCTTGATGTGCCGGGCGCAGCCGGCCATGACCTGGCTGCCGACCTCGGTGGACCCGGTGAACACGATCTTGCGCACCTGCGGGTGGTCGACCAGGCGCTGGCCGACGACGCTGCCCTTGCCGGGCAGCACCTGGAGCACGCCCTCGGGCAGCCCCGCTTCGAGCGCGAGTTCGGCGATCCTGATCGCGGTCAGCGGCGTCAGCTCGGCCGGCTTGGTGACCACCGTGTTTCCCGAGGCCAGTGCCGGCGCCATGCCCCAGGAGAAGATCGGCATCGGGAAGTTCCACGGCACGATCAGGCCCACGACGCCGACCGGCTCGTGGAACGTCACGTTCAGGCCGCCGGGCACCGGGATCTGCTTGCCGATCAGCCGCTCGGGCGTCGCGGAGTAGTAGAGCAGCACGTCGCGCACATGGCCGGCCTCCCAGGTGGCCTGGCCGAGGGGATGGCCCGAGCCGGCCACCTCCAGGTCGGCGAGCTCGCCGATGTGCGCGTCCACCGCGGCGGCGAAGCGGCGCAGCAGGGCAGCCCGGTCGCCGGGCGCCACGGCTCGCCAGGCCTGCTGCGCCGTCACCGCCCGCGAGATCGCGGCGTCGGTTTCCTCGGCGTCGGGCTGGGCCACGGTCGTGACCGGCTGCTCGGTGGCAGGGTTCAGCACCGTGAACTCGGACATGCGCTGGTTTCACCTTCCCCTATCGAATCTCTTAGCGAGGCGAGGCGGGCCGCGGGGCCCGCGAGCCCTAGAGGCGCTCGAAGCAGCGCCGTAGCTCCCAGTCGGTCACCGCGGCGTCGTAAGCGGTCAGCTCCACGTTGGCGTAGTTGGCGTAGTGCTCCACGACGTCAGGCCCGAACGCCTGGCGGGCCAGGTCGCTCTTCTGCCACAGCTCGAGCGCGTCGCGCAGGGTGTGCGGCACCTTTGCGGAGGTGTCCAGGTACGCGTTGCCCTCGACGGCCGGCTCGAGCGGCAGCTCGTTGTCGATGCCGTGCAGGCCCGCGGCGATCATCGCGGCGACGGCCAGGTAGGGGTTCACATCCCCGCCGGGGACGCGGTTCTCTACCCGCAGCCCCGCGCCGTGCCCGACCAGGCGCAGCGCGCAGGTCCGGTTGTCCGGGCCCCAGCGAACCGAGGTCGGGGCGAAGCTGCCGGGCACGTACCGCTTGTAGGAGTTGATGTTGGGTGCGTAGAAGAGTGTCAGTTCCCGCATCGCCGCGAGCTGCCCGGCCAGGAAGTGCTCGGCGAGCTTGGACATGCCGTACTGGCCCTGGCCGGCCATGACCGGCTCGCCGCCGGCGCCGCGGATGGACAGGTGGATGTGTCAGGAGTTGCCCTCCCGCGCGTTCGGCTTGGCCATGAACGTGATGCTGGACCCGTCCTGCGCCGCGATCTCCTTGGCTCCGGTCTTGTAGATCGAGTGGTTGTCGCACGTCGCCACCGCCTCCGCGTAGCGGAACGCGATCTCGTGCTGGCCGAGGTTGCATTCACCCTTGGCCGACTCGACGTAGAGCCCGGCCCCGGCCATCTCGTTCCGGATCCGGCGCAGCAGCGGCTCGATCCGCGACGTGCCCAGGATCGAGTAGTCCACGTTGTACTGGTTGGCCGGGACCAGGTCGCGGTAGTCCTTCGCCGCGGCCTGCTCGTAGGAGTCGTTGTAGACGACGAACTCCAGCTCGGTGCCGACCATCGGGGTCCACCCGCGGTCGGCCAGCCGCTGCACCTGAGCCCGCAGGATTTGCCGCGGCGAGGCCACCACCGGCGAACCATCCAGCCAGGTCAGGTCAGCGATCACCATCGCCGTGCCCTCGTGCCAGGGGACCCGGCGCAGCGTGGCCATGTCCGGCACGAGCACGAAGTCCCCGTAGCCGCGATCCCAGGACGACATCTCGTACCCGTCCACGGTGTTCATG
>Ga0210385_10003025_pt1 | contig 10082 bp, 14 predicted proteins | sample IncBWH26OmetaG_FD_160107 | JGI IMG/M metagenome (GOLD analysis project Ga0210385, IMG submission 160107) | Forest soil microbial communities from Barre Woods Harvard Forest LTER site, Petersham, Massachusetts, United States - Inc-BW-H-26-O ...
CCGCCGCCTGTCACGGACGCCGCCATGACTTCATAGAAGCGTGCCTGTTGCTCGACATGGCTTTGTCTGGCGGTCTCCACATCACACCAGCGCCAACCAGCAAATGAGGAGACCGAAATTGATGATCGCAGTAGGCGTGGACACACACAAGCAGCAGCATCTGGCCGTCGCTCTGGACGGGCTCGGACAGGTTCTCGGGGAGATCGTGATCGCGACTACCTTTGCCGGCTACAGCCAGTTCGTGTGCTGGCTGAGAGATCTCGGTGAGAGCGTTCTAGTCGGGATCGAGGGTGCCGGCAGCTGGGGCGCGGGGCTGTGCGAGTTCCTGCAGGCTGAGGAGATCGAGGTGTTCGAGGTCGAACGCCCTCAACGACGTGAGCGCCGGGGCGGCAAGTCTGATCGCATCGATGCTCTGCTGGCCGCCAAGAAAGTCCTCACGGGCGACGGACTCTCGACACCCAGAGGATCCGGGAAGCGTTTGGCGCTACAGATGCTGTTGGCGGGCTACCGCTCCATCGTCAGCGAGCGCTCACGTCTCTACAACCAGCTGCAAGCACTGCAGGTCAGCGCACCATACGCGTTGCGGGAACGGATCGGCCAGGCCCGCAACGGCGCGGCGCTCGCGAACCGCCTCACCGGGATGCGCACCCGTCCAACCGCAAGCCAGCAGGAGAACTTGACACTGCATGTGCTTCGCGACATCGCCAACCGTGCTCGAGCACTCGACGCAGAAGCCGAGAACTACACCCGCCAGATCGAGGAGATGGTCAGCAGCCTCGCGCCGACGCTGCTGGAGGAGCCTGGCGTTGGACCTATTTGTGCCGGCAGGCTCCTAGCGTTCAACCCATCACGTTTCAGGAGCGAGGCAGCGTTCGCACGCGCCAACGGAACCGCCCCACAACCAGCGTCCTCCGGCAAGACCGTCAGGCATCGTCTCAGCCGCGGCGGAGACCGCCAAGTCAACGCAGCGATCTACACGATCGCGCACTCCCGCTCAGTCCACCACGCCCCAAGCCGAGCCTACATGCAACGCAAGATCACCGAAGGAAAGACCAAACGAGAGGCCATGCGATCCCTCAAGCGACACCTCTCACACCACCTCTACAACCAACTCGCAAAAAACACCCTTGACAACATAGAAGCATCCAACGAAATTCGTTTCAAGCCGTCCTCAAGCGTCGAGAGCCATCTCCAAATGCCCCCAACAGATTCCGAGGACGGCATCGCGGCGAGCCTTGCGCGGCCTTGCAGGTCCAAGACCCGACGAGCGACGCGTGTTGCAGCTCACGCCGCCTGAGACTCGTACGGGTCGTTGGGCTAGGAAATCACTGCTTCCTCAGCGCTTCTGTTGCCGCTCAGGCTAGTTGTGAATGTGAAGGCTAGTTGCGAACGCATTAGACGCGGTCCGTCTGCTTGTCAAACCCCACGTCCCAGTAACTATGAGGGTTAGCTGGTCGCGTAGTGGGTGGCGGTGTAGGGGTTTTTGGTGCACTCTGTCAATCCGAGGGCTTGGGCCTGGGTCGTGAGCCTCGCTCGTAGTCCCTGTGCCTGCCGGATCAGCGTTTGGACGCTGGCTGAGTGTGGCATTTTGATGTTGGCGATCGCTGACGCATACAGGTCGTCGAGTGCTGCCATGTCGGAGAGATATCTCGTATAGGCGCCCCGCTCGGCGGCTGGCGGTGTCAGAACCTGGAGCTTTGAGAGCTCTTGCTCGCGCAATACCTGCTGCTTCTCGGGGTATGCCGCCAACTGCCTGACCCCGATCGGTGGAGGCAACGCATAGGCCTTGTTGTAATAGGCAGTGCAGACTCGGTTCGCGCTCGTCGCAAAGGCCAATGAGCTGCCGCTGCCACAGGCCGCGAGGGCCGTTGCAAGGCACAGCAGCGTCGCGCTCAACAGGATGGTTCGAGGGTTCACGCGGCGGCGGCGACGTTGATGGCGAAATGGCGGTCCAGCTCGTTGGCGTATGAGCAACCGACGGACGCCTTGTGTTCGTCGAGCCAGCTACTGAACGCGATCTGTCCGAGTGCAGGGTCGTGCGAGACGAGCAGCCCAGCCATGAGGCCCCTGATCTCCTCCGGGGTCAGCACGACATCGCGAACGAACACGCCGAGCGCGCGTGCAGCAAGCGCCATCAGCGGCGGCGGCACGTGGACGATCGGCGAGCGTGTCTCCAGGGCATTGCGCACACAGGTGACGAGTTCGGAGAACGCCATGCGCTCCGGCCCAGCGGCGTCGAGGACGGTGTCTGCGGCGAAGCGAGCGGCCTCTACGCAGATCCTGGCAAGGTCCTCCACGTGTACTGGCTGCACGGGGTAATCGCCGTTGCCGGGTAGCGCGAACAGCGGCATACGGCGCAGTATCCAGGCGATGTTGTTGGCCAGTACGTCGCGCTCGCCCCCGAAGACCCAGGTGGGCCTGACGATCGAGTAGGGCACGCCGGTCTCCGCGAGCGCGTACTCCACCAACGCCTTACCCCTGAAGTAGGGCAACGGGGAGTCGATCGATGGGTTAGCGATGCTGACGTGCACGATCCGCTGCACCCCGGCGTTCTTGGCGGCGTGGAACAGCATCCGCGAGCACTCGATCGCATTGGCGAAACTGGTGGAGCCGTGGTCAAAGCGGACCCAAAAGGTGTTATAGAGGGTGCTCACCCCTTCCAGGCTGCGCGTCAGCGCGGCGGGATCGTCGAAGCGGTAGCGGCACGCCTCAACGCTCGCCTGCAGTGGATGTGTGCGGTCGGGGTGAAACGTGAGCGTCTTCACGCTCCGCCCTTCCTGCAGCAGCCGCGCGGCGATGTGACCGCCGGTGTAGCTAAATGCTCCGGTGACGAGGTCCAGAGATGCTTGGTTGCTCATGATGGCTCCTTCTGTTCTGTAGGCAAGACGGCCTGTGCGAGCACCGAAAGCTGGGTGGCGAGGTCAAGCAACAACTCCACGCGCGAGGAATCGCGCTGGAGGTGGCTGAGCATGTCCACACCGAAATACAGTGCGACGAGAGCGAACGCGAGATCGCGTGGCGGCGCGACCTCCTGCAGGAACGTGCCGGCGAGCAACTGCTGGATCTTGCGCTCGACCATGTCGATCCACGGCTCGATGCAGGCGGCGACCTCCGTGCCGAGGCTCGGGTCGGTGACGCCACCGCTGACCATCTCGCCGAGCACGGTGATGTATCCGCGCTGCAGGTCGTCCTGGTAGACGGTGCGCGCGAGGGCGACCAACTCGGGGACGGTGGTGGCGCGCTCGAACGCTGGCCCGTACTCCTCCATGCGGCGCTCGCCGATCAGGTTCAGTACCGCCAGCAGCGCATTTCGCACACTCCCGAAGTGGTAGAAGATCAACGCCTGGTTGAAATCGCCCTCGCCGGCGATTGCGCGGGCGCTCGCACCCGCAAAACCCTTCGTCTTCAGTGTCTGTAGAGCGGCCTCCACGATCTGCAGCTTCGTGCCGCTGAGAGTCGCCGCATCGGACGGGCTTTGCAGTTGGTCAGGTGACGCCTTCGACTCCATGGCAAGCAGTTTAGCACTCGCTCAAAGCGACCGCTCAAATACGAGTACGCACAACGACAGTCCGGATTCAAAGAGCTGTAGCCGCTCCACATACTTGCGATGACGCGGAGTTGCGAAGGCCGCCCGCAAGGGGGGCGACGGCCGGTCGCTCCGCAACAGCCGAGTGGACGATGTGTGCTCCCCTGCCGCCGGTCACCAAGGGGGATAGTCGCCAAGCGCCAACTCGCCCCGTGTTTCCGGGCAATGGCCCCGCTCGCAACGACATCGCATATTCGCATCTGCCGCTCTCAACCACGCGTCAAATTCTCACCTAGCCTGAGCGGCAACAGGTGCGCCGAGCTGCGACCAGCCGCTAAGACAGGCGGTTTTCGGGAGGAAATCCTGGGAGGAACTTGTCCTAGACGAAGCTGTCGCGTCCCGAAAACGTGCGATTTGCTAGGCCTTTTCTACGCGCCCTGAGAGATTCGAACTCCCGACCTTCGGTTCCGTAGTGGCTCACAATCACCACACTGTGGCTTACCTAAGCCATTTCCTGGCTAACAATATGTCCCGAAATGACCTCAGATTTGCACAGTTCGGGACATATTTCGGGACACGGTTTTGGTCTCAATCTCGAACCCGTATCCAACCTCTCGCTGACCTCGATCTCAGGCAGCCCGCAGCCTGGACCCAACGCCCGTTCTGCTGTGCTCCTGTGCAGGCTCTTCGCCAAAGACAAACCGTACCTCGTCAAGATCTGCTGCCAAGCGCTTGACCCGCTGCTTGAGACCGTCTCGGTGCGAGCGCAGCGCCTCGACCGATCCATGCTGGCCGTCGCCTGCGTAGGCCCGCTCGATCGACCGTTCAACGTCGGCTAGCTCCGCCTGGGCCTCATTCGCCGCTTGCTCGACTCGCTCGATGCTTGTTCTGTCAAGCCGATAGAAACCTTGGCCCGAGCAGCGGACGACGGCCGGCGAGTCGCGGATGTTCGTGAGGAAGCTCGCGGCCGGGTCCTTCCCGCCCGTGGCGTAGCCCTCGGCGAGCACGCGCTCGAACCACTCACGGTAGTGGATTTGGTCCTCGCCCTTCCACGTCCATAGCAGTCGGCCGGCCGCTCGTCGCAGTTCTCGGCCGCGCAGCGAGCGGGTGGCTCGCTGCGACACGGAGACCCTGATGTCAGTGGTCGGCATGGCCTGCTCGACTTGAACCAGCTCCTCCAACAGGAGCCGCCGCCGTGTGAAGTCCTCCGCTTGCTCTTGGAGCTCTGCAGCTTGGGCAAGCAGGCTTGCGCGGCGCTGTTCAATGACCTCTAGCGCTCGTGCGATGCGCTCGATCTCGGTGCGTGCGGTGCGCGCCATCGCGGCGCTGGGCTCATAGGTGCTGGCCATGAGCTATGTCTAGCGGATCGTCATGTCAGCACGACCGCTCGATGAGGTCGTGCCTGTGCATAACAAGAGCTGGCCTGTGGCCAACTAGCGCTATCTCATAGCGATTCATCCACAGGCGCTGGGGACAACCTCATCTTCCTTCGTAAATACCAGCAATTTTGGTCCTGTGAACAACTTTTGCGGTCTGTCGAGCCCTCCATAGCGAGCGGACCACAACGGGATAGCGCCCATTATTGGACGGTCCGTCCGCAACGCCATATATAGATCCTATGGCTAGAAACTTGGTCTCGGATAGCGCGCGACACGTAAACAAGGCGAGCATCGAGGCAAAACACAAGACTAAGGAGGTCGAGATGCCCCTGATCACACGAGTCATCAATGGTCCCAACGGAGCGATTGCTGTGGCCGACGTGAGCCCCGAGCAGGTCACCGACCAGAAAGCTGCTAGGAGGCTGCTCGGGCGGTTGAGCATGGCTCTGGGGGGCGCGGAGGCCGTGCTGCGCTGCAGGCGCGGGAGCACGTTCATGCTCGAGGGCGAGGGCCACCTGTACCGCTACGCCGTCGATCCGGTCCTGGATGTGCTGCCGACCGTAACGGTCAACGTGTAGCTCGATCGTGGGATCCCCGACGGACTGCGAACCACACCCCCGCGAAGAGAGCGTTTCCCGGCCAACTTTCACGCAAACAAGCCAGATTCAGGCCCCAGGCCTTGATCCGTCCACCCACCCGCCGATAGCTTAAAGACAACCATCAAACGCTATTGGCCCCGCGCGCGTCAACGCCGGGGCCGTGGCCTGGAAAGGAGCTGAACCCTTCCCATGCAAACCCAAAATATCGATTCAAGCCGGCGACCGTGCAAAGAGGCACCGAGCGACGACCACGACCAGGGCCGCACGGAAGCCGCGATCATCGCGCTGCTGCTGAGCACCGACCATCACGGGCTGTGGTCACGCGAGGAGCTGATACGCGAACTGAGCGCATCGCGCCTTGAGGCAACCGACGCACTCGCAGGGCTCGCGGGAGCGGGACTGATCCACGAACTGGGCCTCGACTTCGTCGCGGCCACCAGAGCCGCGCAGCGGATGGACGACCTCGATCTGTAGCTGTGCGGGCAACGGTAGACGCCGGCACACGCACACAAGCTGCGCAGTAAGCGCAGATGGCTCATGCGGCGCAGCGGCGGGACCCGGTGGCCGGTCTGACCTACGGGTCAATCCTCCTCCGGCCTCCTGACATCCCGTCATGCGCGCATGGGCTCACCACGGGTTTGGGGGGCGCGCACGCCTTGCCGATTATGCCGCGCAAGCGCGGCTGGGCTGCGGCATGCACACCCCCCAAACCCTCGCAAAGGAGCAAACAATGAGCGACATGAGAGAAGACATGCTGCAGAGCCTCGCCAAGCAACGCGCAACCAAGCAAGAGCGCTCAAACGCCCTCTGGAAAATGAGCACAGACGAGCGCGTCTCCGCGATGCGACGCGGCGAGCTGACCTGGGGCCAACTATGCGAGTGGACCATCAAGGCCCGCCACGAGGTCCCACTGATAAACGGCGAGTACGAGTTCATCGCCGCCTACACACCCGAGATCGCAGACACACCCGGACGCGAGTAAGCAACCCCTGGCAGAACCGGGCGGCACGCACAGTCGCGTGCCGCCCGCCATCGCCACCGCGACCAAGCCACCCGCGCCAAGCGCTAGCTTGCCAGGCGATGGAGCATCGCTCACAAATCCCCGTGAAGATCGCGATCGACGGCAAGCCCGTCCGCTCAGAGACCCTCGCGACCAGCGTCGGCGCCTACATCCTCGCCATCGAGACAGCCCTACCCGACCAAGCCATCGACCTGCACTCCATCTACACCGGCCACGCCAACGTCAAAACGCAGGCAACCCATCTGATCCTCACCCCCGAGCTACGCGAAGCGACAACCGTCGAGTACGACCACGACCAGCTACCCGTCACGCACGCACGACGAACCTGCCTATACGACCATCTGCACCAGCTCCAAAGCCTCCTGCAAAACCACGGCGTCGACGCCCAGCTCCCGATCGAAGATGCGGCGATCGAGGCCATCGAGCACTGAGGGCAACCCCGCCGGACTGCGACGCAGTGTCTGTCTCGTCGTGGATTGCTCGCGAGAGCTGTTTGCGACCTACTATTGGAGCTATGCAAGACATCGGGGGCCAGGGCTCGCCTGACGCTACCCGTCAAAGCCCGCGGCGGATTGCCCGAGGATGTCCTCCCAGTCCTCAGCTCGTGGATTGACGTTCCAGTCGGTGATCAGATGGCGCAACACCAGCTCCAGCGAAACCGGGGCCGTAGGAACGTGCAGGCGCCCGGCCGGCGTCCCGTCGGCAAACGTCGCGTTGACATGCACGTGCGCTGGCGGATAAGCGTAGTCACCCCGCGGTGGGTCACGCATGTACTCCCACCGGATCAACCACGACTTGCGCGACCCGACGGGCTGAAGTCGGTAGGAATAGGAATCTGTTCTGCAGCGACCGTCCTCGATCGCGACGACATGTTTTACAAATAGGCACAACGGGACGCCGTCTAGCTCAAGCGGCGCTTTGTCTTCGTTGACGACCCTGGCCAACTCAAAGACGTCAGGATAGCCGGCGATAGCCGCCACCGACAGGCGCGAGTCGCTCACGGTCCGATTCAGGACTCCGTTGAGACGATCGGCGAGGTCCTGCGCGACCCTACGCGGCAGCGCTCTGTCCGTTCTGTCCGATGCGCAGCAGTCCTGCGACGTAGAAGACATCCATGTCCCCAAGGTCCAGCTCGCCAGCGCCCAGAGCCCGCTTGAACTCCGCGACCGAGATGCCCATTTCGCGCTGGACCTGGCGCTCCAGGTACGCGGCCTCCTCCTCCGGCGTGCGCTCGATGATCGGCGTGCCGGCAGCTGTCTCGGTGACCCTCATTGTCTGAGGGTAGCACGGGCCACAGGCGCGGCCGACAGGGTGCAACGCCTAACGCGCGATCCCCATCGACAAGCTGACCCTCACGCCCCCCGCCAGCGCCGCACCCCCACCGCCGCCAGCCCGCAACATCCCCAGCTGACCGTCGCAAGCGACGCCGTCACTCCCGCCCGATAGACCGGATGCTCCTTCAGCTCCGGGCGCACCGCCAGCACCGCGAACGCGTTTGCGTTCGTCCAGGCCCCGACCGCCAGCGGCCACGCCACCCTCCTTGGCAAACCCGGCACGGCGCTGCCCACCAGCACCGACAGTCCCCCGAGCGCGACCAGGTCCAGATGCCACTGGCGCAGACGGGCCACCGACCTGATCCCCATCCGCCTGGCTGCGTCGGGGTCCTCGATCGCAAGCGCATACGGCCAACCCGCCAGGGCGCCCAGCGCCACCTCCACCAAGCCCGACGCCACGAGCGTCTCGTTTGCCCGCGATGAGACCGTCTTGCTCACGACACCACTTCCCCCTCCTGACCACCAAGCCCCCGCACGATCACGGTCTTCGTCTGAAGCCGCCCGTATGCCTCGGGCGCGTCCTCCCAATCCACGATCTCCCCCGTGACCGGCCGCGGATCGAACCCGCCGCCAACGATCAACTCGAGCACCTCTGGCAACAACGCCCGCGCCTGACAAGGGCCCGTGTGGTAGTGCACACCAGCCACGTACATCTCATACAGCGGCAGCGGCTGCTCCTCGAAATAGATCCCACTACTCGTGCAATGGCCGCCCGGCGCGGTCGAGCGCAGCGCGCAGCGCAAGCCCTCCGGCGTGGCGCTGGCGTCGAGCACGATCTCATACGGGCCCAGGCGCTCCGGCGGCACGCGCGCCTGAATCGCATCCGCGCCGTAACCCTCGGCGATACGCAGCCGCTCGACGTCACGGTCGAGATAGGCTACACGCCCCGCCCCGAGCGCCACGGCGATCCCCGCCGCATACAAACCCGTCGCGCGCGTACCCCCACCAACGATCAAGACGTTCGCGCCCGGCCACTGCGCCAGCCACGGCGCGACCGAACGCCACGCGTCGGGAAGGTTGTCCCCTGCGGACGCGAGCACCGACGCGGGGATCCCCGACGGGACTGCGACCAGCATCTGCTCGGCATACGGGACCCGCACCCGCTCGGACAGGGCGCTGCCCCAATCCCCCCCGATCGGCAGGCCGTACATCGCAAGCGGCGGGACGCTCGAGCAGCCCGAATCGACTCCGCGCCGGCAGCAAGGGCACTCCCCGCAGGAGACCTTCCACGGCACGATCGCGACATCGCCCACCGCGAAGCTCGCCACATCCTCCCCGACCTCCACCACCTCGGCGATGAACTCGTGGCCGATCGCGAACGGGCCCGGCAGCGGCGCGTCGCCGCGCACGATCGCGGTGTCGAGGTCGCAGTTGGACGCGACGATCGGGCGCACGATCGCCTCGCCCGGACCCTCCAATTGCGGCTCGGGCGCCTCATCCCACTCCAACCGCCCCGCTTCGATGAAGCTCAACCGTCGCACCGGCTCACACCCAGAAGTCGCGTGCGAGCGCGCGCCGCTGCTGCCACAGGGCGCCCTTGCGCGCGAAGTCGCGGATCCCATCGCCTGCGTCGCAGTCCTCGATCTGCCACGCACCGTTGACCGCCGCGCCCATCCCCGCCGAGAGCAGCTCGAAACCCTGCGCCATATGCAGGTCCCCGTCGGCGCCCTTGTCGAGGATCAGCTTCAACTGGCGCAACGCCTGCTGGTTCTTGGAGCACAACAGCTCGCACAGCAGGCCGACCTCTACCTCCAGCCGCTCGTCCTCCACGACCCGGTTCCACAAGCCCAGCTCCACGGCGCGCCGCGCGGGGTGCAGCGCCCCGATCAGGTTGATCTCCTTGCTCGCACGCCGCCCTACCAACCTTGTCAGCCGGGTCGTGCCGCCCCATCCCGGCGTGATACCCGAGTCGATCTCGGGCATCCCCCAGCGCGCGCGCTCGGTCGCGACCACGAAGTCGCACGCCATCGTGATCTCGAGGCCCCCGCCTACCGCGTACCCATCCACCGCGGCGATCGTGGCCTTATCGAGCGCTTCCAGCTCGTCGGCCATCCGCTGATAGGAGCGCACACGCCGCACAACCCGATTCGCATCGCCCCAGTCGGGCATCTCCGTGATGTCATCCCCGGCGCAGAACGTCTCGCCGGCGCCGTCGATGATGAGAACCCGCACGGACTGCGACCCCCGCACCAGCTCGATCGCACCCAGCCGCTCCTCTGACAA
>Ga0210385_10003028_pt1 | contig 10078 bp, 5 predicted proteins | sample IncBWH26OmetaG_FD_160107 | JGI IMG/M metagenome (GOLD analysis project Ga0210385, IMG submission 160107) | Forest soil microbial communities from Barre Woods Harvard Forest LTER site, Petersham, Massachusetts, United States - Inc-BW-H-26-O ...
CTCGCCCGCCGTGTTGTCCGGCGGGGTCGCGCCCCACGGCGGCGGCACGTGGTCGTAGCAGCCGCCGTGCTCGTCGTACGTGAGCACGAACAGCGTCTGCGGCCAGCCCGGGCCCGTGCGCAGCGCCTCGTAGGTGTCGTGGATGAGCTGCTCGCCGAGGGCCACGTCGTAGTTGGGGTGCTGGCTGTTGCCCGTGGAGGGCCAGCTCGGCTCGAGGAACGTGAACGACGGAAGCGTCCCGGCCGCGGCGGCGGCCTGGAAGTCCTTGAACAGGCCGAAGTGCGACGGGTCCGCGCTGGTGATGTCGGGGAAGTCCGCCCTGGTCAGCGGCTGCGCGTCGTACCCGAAGACCTGCCAGCTGACCCCGGCCTTGGTGAGCGCGCCGAAGATGGAGGGGCAGGTGTAGGTCTTCGTGGTGTCGTCCATGTGTCCCTGGCTGGTGGCCGCCAGCGCGAACGCGCGGTTGGGCAGCGTCTCGGTTGGCGCGGAGGCGAACCAGTGGTCGCAGACGGCGTAGCCTTTCGCCAGGGCGGACAGCACCGGCAGCGCCTGCGGGGTGAAGCAGCCCATGATCCAGCTGGCCGTGGTGCCCGGCACGATCGTCCACTGGTCGGTGGTCTCCCAGCCGATCGTGTAGGCGAAGTCCGTGACGAACCCCTGCATGGTGGCCGCGGTCCCCGACGCGGGGGCGGTGTCGGCGCCCCAGAGCTGGTCGTTGGTCGCCTTGTAGCCCTCGCCCGGGTCGGCGCCCGGCATGAAGTAGGCGTTCGGCGTGGACGGCGTGATCTGGTAGACGCTGACCTGTTGGCCGGTGCCGTCCGGGCAGGACTCGGTGCCGGTGAGACCCTCGAACGGCTGGCCAGCGGGCGAGACGTTGCCGCGGTCGGCGTACAGGTAGCCGAGCATGTGGTCGAACGAGCGGTTCTCCAGCATCAGCACGACGACGTGGTTCACCGCACTCAGGTCGGCCATGCACAGCCCCCTTACCGGGCGCGGGAGGCGGCTTTGTGCGCCGCGGTCCGCGCCGCCTTGGCGATCCGCTTGTCGGGGTGGTACCTGCCGACATGGTTCAGCACGGCCGCGGCGTCCGGGTGAACGCCGCGCCACATCGCGTCGAACAGCGCGGCCTCCCGGCCGGGCGGCACCGCCTCGCGGAAGCTGACCGCGAGCTCGTCCGGGTCGGGGAACTCGTCGTCGCAGGCGAGCGCCAGCAGGTCGGTGGCCATCCAGGCGAGGTCTTCCGGGAGCAGCTCGACCTCCGCGGCCGCCTCCCCGGCCGGGCCACGGTCCGGATCGGCGCCCGCGAGGCCGGCGCCCGCGAGGCCGAGCAGCGCGACCTTCGCGTAACCGCGCAGCTGTAGAACCTCCAGACTGTCCCGCCAGGCGCCCGCGGCGCCCGCCCCGATCCGGGTGACGCCGGCCACCGCGAGCAGCCGCTCCCCCGGCTCGCCGTCCGCCGCGGCCGCGAGCAGTTCCCGCGCGGCCGCGTCGGCGCCGCGCGCGGCGACCCACGCGCCGGCCTCCGCCTCGAACTCCTCCTCGGCGACGCCCTCGGCCATCGCGAGCAGTTGCGCGCCGGTGAGCTCGGCGGCGGTCGGCGGCAGCAGCGGCACGTCGACCCCCGCCGCCACGAGGTGCTCGCGCAGCGCCGCCAGGGCCGGCGGGGTCAGCCGGACCACGTCGCCGTCCTCGGTCAGCGCGCCAAGTTCGGCGAGCTTGTCCAGCAGGGCGAACGCCGGGTCGGGGTTATCGGCCAGCCAGTCCTCCCGCATCCGCGAGGCCTCGTCCTCCGTCAGCCCCGCGGTGGCGTCGTCCCAGAGCACGTCGGCGAGGTCCGCCCGGGACAGGCCGTCCCGGCGGGACACGAAGAGCAGGATGACGAGCGCCAGCGCCTGCTCGGTGAACTCCGGCTCGCCACCGTCGAACTCGCCGAACTCGGCACCCTCGCCGTACTCGCCGTCCCGGCCGTCACCGAGCTGGTCGTGGAGCTCGGCGTCAAGCTCGCCGTCGAGCTCGACGTCGAGTGGAGTCGCGCCCAGCACGTCGAACGTCTCGCTGAGCACGGCGTCCAGCGTGGCGCGCCACGCGCCGAACGTCCCGTCCTCCCCGCCGGACGACCAGTCCTCGGCCGCCTCGCCGGGCAGCACCCGGTCGCCACCGGAGTCGAAGACGAGCCAGCCCCCGGCGAGCGCGTACTCCCACAGGAAGGCGTAGTCGTCGCCGGATTCGACGCCGAGCGCGCGCATCGCCTCGCGGTCGGCGGGCTCGGGCAGGTTACCGTCCTCGCCGACCTGCCTGCCGTCCCGGCCCACCCAGTCGGCCAGCGCGGCGAGGTGCGCGCACAGCGGGGCCTTCCTGGCCTGCGCGGCGAGTTCTGGCCGCGACGGGAGCCGGATCGGGGGCAGCGAGTCAGGCAGCCCGAGCGCCTCCTTGAGGTCGTCGATGCCGTCCCCGTAGTAGTCGAAGTCGTCGTCGAACTCGCCGGCGCCCGGGCCGAAAGCGCCGGAGCCGGGGAGGTGGTCGGTCATGCCACCGAGCCTATCGGCTGGCCGCGCGGGCGGGCACGCGGTCGGCCTGCGCCGCGGGCCGGTTCCGCGTGACGGCGCGCGCCGCCCGGCGCGCCTCCTTCGCCACCCGGTGGTCCGGGTAGTAGCGGCCGAGCGCGGTCAGGACCTGGGCCACGTCCGGGTGGGAGCTGCGCGACATCTGGTCGATGGTCGACAGCTCTTTGCCCGGCGGCACGGCCTCGGCGAACTGCGCCGCGATCTCGTCAGGGTCCGGGTCCTCCTCGCCGCAGGCGAGCGCGAGCAGGTCGGTGGCCACCCAGGTCAGGTCGTCGGGGTTCGGCTCGTCGAGAACCATCGGCAGGGTGGTGTCGGGCAGGTCGGCCGCCAGCGCGGCCAGCGCGATCCGCGCGTACCCGCGCAGCTCGGGCCGCTGCATGGCGTCCCGCCAGGCCAGGCGCGCGCCGTCGCCGAGCCGGCGGGTGAGGTTCACGGCGACAAGCCGCGCCTGCGGCCCGCTGAACGCGGCCAGCGCGAGCAGGTCCCGCGCGGCCTGGTCCGCGCCGCGGGCCTCCACCCAGGCGGCGGCCTCGGCCTCGAATTCGGCCTCCGGCACGCTGTCGGCCAGGGCGACGAGGTCCGCGGCCCGCAGCTTGTCCCGCGCCGCCGGGATCTGCGGGATCTCGATCCCCTCGAGCCGCAGCTGCTCGCGCAGCCCCCACAGCGCCAGCGGCGTCAGGGTGACGATGCCGTCGTCGGCGGACGGCACGGTGACGGCGCGCAGCGCGGCGAGCTCGCCGAGCAGCCAGCGCACCGGGTCGCCGTGCTTGCGGGTCCAGGCGTCCCACGGCCGCCTGGCGCGCGCCGACTTCCGGCCGCGGAGCGCGCCGGCCCGCACGAGATCCCGGACGTCGGCGACGGACATTCCGGTCCGCCGGTCGAGGAAGAGCAGCATGGCCGCGATCACGCCCTGCCCCTGGAAGCTCAGTTTCCGCGCGGCGCGGGGGTCATGGGCGGCGCTCACGTCGAGCGCCTGGGCCAGCACCGCGGCGAAGATCACCGTCCAGGCGCGCAGCGTGCTGGTGTCGTCGCCGCCGGCCCACCGCCAGGCGGCGAAGCCCGGGACGGCCCGTGCCCTTCCGCCGGGCTCGTCGTTGAACTCCACCCACCGCGCCGTCAGGGCGTACTCCCACAGGTATGGCAGGTACGCGGGAGCGATCCCCAGCACGCCTGACGCCTCGGCCGCGTCGGCCGCCGTTAGCTCGTCGGCCGCGGTGACGGGCCTGCCCCCCTGCCCCAGCCACGAGGCCAGGGCCTCCAGCTTCGCCATGAGCGGCGCGGTGCGCGCCTGCGCCGCGAGCTCCGCGGCCGCCGGCAGCCGGACGGCGGGCAGCCGCTTGCCCAGCCGGAATATCTTCTTGAGGCTGACCTCCGCCGCCGCGCTCGCGGCCGCGAACCCTACGGTCCTGAAGGAGGCGGTCATGTCTCCCGCGGCGGCGAACATGCCCGTGTTCCACCCCGCGAGCACCGGGTTATAGCCGACGACCAGGCGCTCGAACTCGTCGGTGTCGTAAACGCGGACCGCCTCGCGCAAGATCTCCCCGGCCAGGCCCGACAGGCTGGCACCGGAATTTGCTGCCATGCGCAGAGCCTATTGGTTGGGCCAGCCCGCCGGCGGGCGGCGATGCTAATTCGACACTATTCATTCCCATTCGTCGCCAGCAGGGAGCGAAGGACGTACGGCATGATGCCGCCGTGCCGGTAGTACTCGGCCTCACCGGGTGTGTCGATCCGCACGATTACGGTGAATTCCTTGTCGTCGGCAGTCACCACGAGCTCGTTCGGAATCTTTCCTGAATTTATTTCTTCAATACCCCGGATGGTGAACACCTCGTGACCGGAAAGGCCCAGCGTAGCGGCCGATTCCCCCGGCCTGAACTGTAGCGGGAGCACGCCCATGCCGATCAGGTTGGACCGGTGGATGCGCTCGAACGATTCGGCGAGCACGGCGCGGGCGCCGAGCAGCGCGGTGCCCTTCGCCGCCCAGTCCCGGGAGGAACCCGAGCCGTACTCCTTGCCGCCGAGCACGAGCAGCGGCGTGCCGTCGGCGAGGTACCGGCGGGACGCGTCGTAGATCGACATCTGCTCGCCGGACGGGATGTGCACGGTGACGCCGCCCTCGGTGCCCGGCGCGAGCTGGTTCCGCAGCCGGATGTTGGCGAACGTGCCGCGGATCATCACCTCGTGGTTGCCGCGCCGCGACCCGTAGGAGTTGAAGTCGGCGCGCTCGATGCCGTGCTCGCTCAGGTAGGTGCCCGCGGGCGAGGTCGCCTTGATCGCGCCGGCCGGGGAGATGTGGTCGGTGGTCACCGAGTCGCCGAGTTTGGCCAGCACGCGGGCGCCCTCGATGTCGCGCACCGGCTCAGGCTCGGCGGGCATGCCGTCGAAGTACGGCGGCCGCCGGACGTAGGTCGAGTCCGGGGCCCATTCGAACGTGTCGCCCGCGGCGACCTCGAGCCCGCGCCAGTTGTCGTCGCCGGCGAACACGTCGGCGTAGTCACGGGTGAACATCTCCGCGGCCACCGCGCTCCGTACGACCGACTCCACCTCATCCGGGGACGGCCAGAGGTCGGCGAGGTAGACCGGCTGGCCCTCGCCATCGGTGCCGAGCGGCTCGGTGTCCAGGTCGATGTCCATGGTGCCGGCGAGGGCGTAGGCGACCACGAGCGGCGGGGACGCGAGGTAGTTCATCTTCACGTCGGGGTTGATCCGGCCCTCGAAGTTACGGTTCCCCGACAGCACGGCGACGACCGCGAGGTCGTTGTCGTTCACCGCCGCGCTGATCGCCTCGGGCAGCGGACCGGAGTTGCCGATGCAGGTGGTGCAGCCGAAGCCGACGAGGTTGAAGCCGAGCTTGTCCAGGTACGGCAGCAGGCCCGCCCGCTCGTAGTAGTCCATGACGACCTTGGAGCCGGGCGCGAGGCTGGTCTTGACCCACGGCTTGCGGTTCAGGCCCCGCTCGACGGCCTTCTTGGCGAGCAGCGCGGCGCCGATCATCACGAACGGGTTGGAGGTGTTCGTGCACGAGGTGATCGCGGCGATGACGACGTGGCCGTGGTCCACCGTGGCCTTCGTGCCGTCGTCGAGGGTGACCGTTACCTCGTTGGACGGCCGGTAGTCGTCGTTCTCCACCGGGTCGGAGGCCGGGAACGTGCCGTTGAGCGGGCTGTCGCCGCCGGCGTAGGACGGCAGCGCGTCGCGGAACGCGGTCTTGGCGTTGGCCAGCTCGATCCTGTCCTGCGGGCGCTTCGGGCCGGCGATGCTCGGCACGACGGTGGACAGGTCGAGGGTGAGCTCCTCGGAGAAGCGCAGCTCGCGGGCCGGGTCGTGCCACAGGCCCTGCTCCTTGGCGTACGTCTCGACCAGCTCCACCTGCTCCGCCGGGCGGCCCGTCAGGGTCAGGTACTCGAGCGTGGCCGCGTCGATCGGGAAGATCGCGCACGTCGAGCCGAACTCCGGCGACATGTTCCCGATCGTCGCCCGGTTCGCCACCGGCACCGCGGCGACCCCCTCGCCGTGGAACTCGACGAACTTGCCGACGACCCCGTGCTTGCGCAGGATCTCGGTGATCGTCAGCACCAGGTCGGTGGCGGTGGTGGTCTTCGGCAGCGCGCCGGTGAGGCGGAAGCCGACGACCTTGGGAATCAGCATGGAGATCGGCTGGCCGAGCATGGCCGCCTCCGCCTCGATGCCGCCGACTCCCCAGCCGAGGATGCCGAGGCCGTTCTGCATGGTGGTGTGCGAGTCGGTGCCGACGCAGGTGTCGGGGTACGCCTGGTTGTCGTCGTTCGTCATCACGACGCGCGCGAGGTGCTCGATGTTGACCTGGTGCACGATGCCGGTGCCCGGCGGGACGACGCGGAACCTGGCGAAGGCCTGCTGGCCCCAGCGCAGGAACTGGAAGCGCTCGCGGTTGCGCTGGAACTCGAACTGCACGTTCCTCTCGAACGCGTCGGGGCGGCCGAAGACGTCGGCGACGACGGAGTGGTCGATGACCAGCTCGGCGGGAATGAGCGGGTTGATCTTCTTCGGGTCGCCGCCGAGGCTTTCCATGGCCTCGCGCATGGCGGCGAGGTCCACGACGGCGGGCACGCCGGTCAGGTCCTGCAGGATGACCCGGGCCGGGGTGAACTGGATCTCGGTATCCGGCTCTTTCTTCGCGTCCCAGCTGGCGAGGGCTTCGATGTGGGCCTTCGTGACGTAGACGCCGTCTTCGTTGCGGAGCAGGTTCTCCAGCAGGACCTTCAGGCTGTACGGGAGGGTCTCGCTGCCCGGGACCGCGTCCAGCCGGTATATCTCGCGAGACGCGCCGCCCGCCTCGATCGTCGCGCGGCTGTCAAAGCTGTTCGCCGTCTTCGCCGTCTTCGCCGTCATCGGTGCCGAGCCTCCTTGTTCCTGGCCTGGTTCGTGGCCTGCCCTCTACCGCCCCTGTTTCTCACCAACTTACAGTATCTCGATATCAAGCTACTTCCCAAGGCCGCGAGTTACCTGAAAGTAACGCCGCGCTTCCGTATTGTGTCGGAAGTCCGGCCGCCTGCCAGCCGGAATTCACCACCGAGGCCCACATTCCGAAAACTTTCGATAGCGGATTGCCTATAACTGAGGGATTTCGAAAGTCCGGTATCTTGAATGTTTCGGAATGTTTTCGTACGTTGAGCAGCGTCCGGCTACAGCGAGGAGGCTGCCATGCACGGCAGGATGTCCCGGCTTCGGCTCAGAACCCCGAGATTCAGGCTTACCCCCATCCGACCGCGGTTCCTGGCCCCGGCCGCGGCCCTCGCCCTGGCGGTGCCGCTGGCGGCGGTCGCCACGGCGGGCGGCGCACAGGCTTCGACCACTGGGGCCACCGTGACGGTCAACGGCTCCACCAGGTACCAGGAGATCACCGGGTTCGGCGCGTCGGAGGCCTTCGGCCAGGCGGAAACGCTCCAGAACCAGCCCGCCGCGGTGCAGCAGCAGGTGCTCAACCTGCTCTACAGCACCCGCGGCGGAGCGGGCCTGACCATTTTGCGCAACGAGATCAGCGCGGACCAGGGCACCACGATCGAGCCGACCGCGCCGGCCAGCCCGACCGCTACGCCCACGTATCTCCCGCTGTCGGCGATCGCCGACGACGGGGGCCAGCTCTGGTGGGCCCAGACGATCAAGGATGAATACGGCGTCACGAACGACTTCGCCGACGCGTGGAGCGCCCCGGCGTTCATGAAGACCAACGACTCGGTCGACAACGGCGGCACGCTGTGCGGCGTGCCCGGCGCGACCTGCGCGAGCGGCGACTGGCGGCAGGCGTACGCGAACTACCTCGCCCAGTACGCCAAGGACTACGCCCAGGCGGGCGTCCCGCTCAGCTACGTCGGCCCGGAGAACGAGGCGAACATCGGTCCCGGCTACGACAGCATGATCATGTCGCCGGCGCAGACCGCGAACTTCATGGAGTACCTCGGCCCGGCGCTGGCTCGCTCCGGCCTGCGTACCCAGGCCGAGTGCTGCGCCACCGAGGGCTGGGACTTCGCCCAGCAGTACGCGGCGGCCATCGAGGCCGACCCGAAGGCGAACGCGTGGACCTCGCTGTTCACCAGCCACGGCTACACCGCGCCACCCAACTCGCCGCTGGCCGGCTGGACCAAGCCGGTCTGGGAGACGGAGTGGTCCACGTTCGAGACATTTGATCCGGCCTGGAACGACGGCACCGACGCGTCGGGGTTCTCCTGGGCGCAGCGGATCTACACCGGCCTGACCTCCGCCAACCTGAACGCCTTCCTCTACTGGTGGGGCATGACGACGGTGGCGGAGAACGGTGACAACGAGGGCCTCGTCCAGCTCGACTCCACCACCGGCACGGTTACCCCGACCGGCCGCCTGTGGGCGTTCGCCAACTACAGCAGGTTCGTCCGGCCCGGCGCGATCCGCATCGGGGCCTCGACCGGCAACAGCGATCTCGACGTCACCGCGTTCCGCAACCGGGACGGCTCGGTGGCGATCGTGGTGCTGAACACCGCGAGCACCGCGCAAACCGCGTCCTTCTCGGTGAACGGCACCGGCGCCACCGGCCCCGTGTCGATCCCCTACCTGACCGACAACACTCACGACACGGCGGCGCAGGCGCCGCTCCGCGTCGTCCACGGATCCTTCGGGACGACCCTCCCGGCCGGCTCGCTGACGACCTTCGTCGTCGGCTAGCGCATCAAGTTTTCCCAGCCGGCCGCGCCGCCCGGAGTCACCCGGGCCGGCGCGGTCGGCGCGCCTGGCGTAAGGTCGTCCCGGCGACGGAAAACTCACGTGCGGAAGGGTCCCCCTCATGCGGTTCGCGATCAAGACACGCCCCGAGCACCAGACCTGGGAAGAGCTCCGCGACCTGTGGGTCGCGGCCGACGAGATCTCGCTCTTCGAGTCAGCGTGGAACTGGGATCACTTCTACCCGCTGACCGGCGACTTCGCCGGGCCGAACTTCGAGGCCTGGACGATGCTCGGCGCGATGGCCACCGCGACGCGGCGGATCAGGATTGGCTGCCAGGTCACCGGCATGATCTACCGGCACCCGGCCGTGCTCGCCAACATGGCGGCCACCGTGGACGTCATGTCCGGCGGGCGGCTCGAACTCGGCGTCGGCGCCGGGTGGAACCAGATGGAGTGCGACGCCTACGGGATCCCGCTGCCGCCGCTGAAGGAGCGTTTCGACCGGTTCGACGAAGGCGTCGAGGCCATGGTGCTGCTGCTCACCGAGAGCGTCTCTAACTTCTCGGGCCAGTACATCCAGCTAACCGACGCCCGCTGCGAACCCAAGCCGGTCCAGAAGCCGCACCCGCCGATCACGATCGGCGGCACCGGGCGTCGGCGCACGCTGCGGACCACCGCCCGGTGGGCGCAGCAGTGGAACTCGCTCGCCCGCGGCGGGGTCGCCGAATGGCTGGAGCTCAAGGACGTGCTCGCCGCGCACTGCGCGGACATCGGCCGCGACGTCAGTGAGATCACCTGCTCGGTCAACCTGCGCTACGAAGACGACCTCGACGACGTGGCCACGCAGGCGGTCGCCTGGCGGGACGCCGGCGTGGACCTGGCCGTCGTCGGCCTGCCGCTGCACTGCAAGCCGGAGGCCCTGACGCCGCTGGCCGAGCTCCTCGCCCCGCTCGCCTAGTCACCGGCCGCCGTCCCCGCTCATCCCGAACGTACGCGGGGTGGTTCGGCGGTGCCCTGCTTCTTGCTGTTATCAGGCGTGCCTGTGTTGGGCGCGCTGGCCTCTTGCTGTTATCAGCCTCCTGCCGTCACGCGGCGGCAAGAGGCGCTGATGCGAATCTGTCGATTGCGCAATCGACACCAATAGAGCAGGTCGGTTGCGCAATCGGCAGACGGCAGGGTGGTGTTGGCGGTCTGGTTGCTGACCATCGTGCCGGCCGCGGAGGCGGTGAACCTGCACCTGGTGTCCCGGCTGCCTCTCCTGCCCGTTACATCGCGCCGGACGGGACCGGTCATGGGCTGCTTTCCGTCAGCTCTGAAAGTTTGACCGCCTGCAACCG